>Ga0123353_10011627_pt1 | contig 12422 bp, 15 predicted proteins | sample TergutLab28metaG_3_FD_92763 | JGI IMG/M metagenome (GOLD analysis project Ga0123353, IMG submission 92763) | Labiotermes labralis P3 segment gut microbial communities from Petit-Saut dam, French Guiana - Lab288 P3 | ecosystem: Host-associated > Arthropoda: Insects > Digestive system > Gut ... | reverse complement strand
ACAAATTCCGCACGGCCAAGGCGGCAACCAACCGGGAATGTCCATATTGCTGCACTTCAGTTTCGGTCAAAGCCGTAAAGTGCCCCAATTGCCTTTCGAAATTAACGCCAGTAAAAGTCCCAAAAGAACAACAAGATGGGCTGGAAAAACTTGTCGATAACATTAATCCGATAAAAAAACTGAAAGTTATAAAGAAGAAAATAAGAAAAATAGTGAAATAAAAAGCCCGCGCAACATATAGTTGCGCTAATTTTTTATTCTAGACAATGGGTCTTCCAAATAGTATAGTAAGCGCCGATATGTTTAATTGGCTCGCAAAATATTATTCTTCGCTGATGTCTTTGCTGACTGCGCCATTCCGCGCAGTTTGGCGTCTGATATGCCGCCTTCTTCCGGAACGCGATTTTACAATTATTTCCGGCGGAGATCTGGTTTCATATCATCAAACTTCGTTCTGGAGATTTGTTAAGGCGGTCGGTACATTTGCCTTGATTCTTTGGGCGGCATGGTCGACTTATGTTTTCGTCTATCATCGGCCTTTGCTGCAAAAACGCACGCGTCAGCTGGAAGAAGCCAGAACCCAGCATGCCCAGCAAATGTCGGATTTGAGTGTTTTCTATAAAAGGTATTCAGAGCTTCATAAAGAAATGAATTCCATCGATGACCAGCTGATAAATGATAAAAAACTGAAGAAAGATGCGCAGGAAGCCTTGCTGAAGCGCCGAGTAAATACTTGGGCGCAAATAGAAATGCTGGGGACGCGTGTCGGAAACATGATGCTGGACGCGGATTATACGCCGGAAATAGTAAAATTGTCAGAGCTTTCCGTAGAATGGGAGCTTACGCGCGAAGAAAACCGCCAGCTGCGCGAAGCGAACAAAGCCTTGGAAAAATCCATGGTCACGGTCAGCGACGCGTCCGTTCAGATATATGAACGTGTTTCGAAATTGACCAAAGAAAACCTGGATTCGGTAAATAAGAATATGGGCAAAATCCGCGGAACTCTTTCGAATTTAGGATTAAGCGACAGGGCACTGGCACAGCAAGCGCTGGTAATAAATAATCATATCATAGGCAGCGCGATACCTCCCCTTGAATTGGATAAAGATATAGATCAAAAGTATAAAGATTTGGCGGAAAAAGTGGAACTGTGGCAAGGCTTGTCGCGCGCTTTATCAATGCTGCCGCTGGGCGCGCCGGTAAAAAATCCAACGATTACTTCGAAGTACGGGGAACGCGAGCATCCTTTGGAAGGCAAGACTCTGCCGCATAAAGGCATTGATTTCGCTGGCGCGGCTGGAACGCCTTTGTTGGCGGTTGCGCCGGGCAAGGTGATTTTCGTCGGCGAAAAAAATGGTTATGGCAGAACGGTTGAAGTTGATCATGGTTTGGGCTTTACCACGCTTTACGCGCACCTGTCAAAATTCAATGTTCAGCGCGGGGATGTGATTCGCGCAAAAGATATAGTTGGATTCAGCGGGAATTCCGGGCGTTCCACCAGTTCGCATTTACACTATGAAATTCGTTATAACGATAATCCGTTTAATCCTTATTCGTTTGTGAAGGGGGACAAGTAATGTTTGTATTTACTAATTCAAAAGAAAAAACCAGCCCGACCATAATTGGCGCGGGTGCAAGCATTGTGGGTGATGTAAAGGGCAATAATATTGTCCAAATCCACGGAACCGTGAATGGCAAGGTCTTGGGGGATACCGTTGTAATTGGACGAGGGGGCAGGGTGATTGGCAAATTGGTCGCAAAGACCCTATTCCTGCATGGCTTTATAGATGGCCCCGCGACAGTAGATGTTGCGAATATCTTTTCAGAAGCGGAAATGACCGGCGTCTTGTCATATAAAAAATTGAATATCACAAATAATAATAAGCTGGAGTGCAAGCTGGTTTGCAGGAAAGGGGGCGCGTGCGATGAACAATGAAATTTCTAAAATTTATATTTCAGCAGATCATCGCGGGGTCGGGCTGAAATTGTACTTGGTGGAAATGTTGAACGCGATGGGTTGCAGCGTTGAAAACCTGGGTACGGACGACCCCAGGACTATGGTAGATTTTCCGGAAATAACAAAACGGGTGACTGATAAGATGTTTGATGATCCATGCTCGCGCGGGATAGTGGTCTGCGGCGTAGGCGCTGGGGTTCAAATTGCAGCAAACAGATTTCGTCATATCCGCGCAACTAGGGTTGAGCGCCCAGAGCAAGCCCGTGAAGACAGATTTCATGATGACATTAATGTAATTGCGCTTTCTGCGGATGAAATAGATCCAGAAGTCGCGTTGCTGTGCGTGCAAGAGTTTTTAGAAGCCCCGTTCGAAGCGATAGAGCGTCGCATTCGCAGAATCAAAATGATTTCATAATAAAAAGGAGGCAATGATGGCTTGGTTTTTAATTTTAACTATGGCTGTATTATGTATAGTTTTCTTAATATTTGTTATCCAGATTCCGATATTTATTGCCAAAGGACGCGGAATTTCCGGTTCTGATTTAAGCACTATCATAGTTTTGTCATGGCTGGGGATATTTTTGGGTGTTACTTGGCTGGTTGCGTTGATTTTATCATTGGTTTGGCCACGGGGCGCGCAGCAAGTCGGCGGATGCAAAGGCTGTGGTGCGGCCGGCGATATTGCAGAGCAGTTGGATAAATTGCATAAATTAAAGAAAAAGGGAATCATCAGCCAAAAAGAATTTGATTCAGAAAAGAAGAAGTTGCTGGGATAGGCATCAACCACAACAGAAAGTAAAACGGGTGGGGTACGGTGAGAGAATTGCGCCCCATATTTTAATTTCGCGAGGCGTAACCCTGAAACGCGCAGTATTATATGGCGCATAATGTATATTATGTATAGTTTAATGTAGGGTGCTATTAACTCCTATATTAAACTATACATAATATAACAGGCTTTGTTTTGTGTTGGTTGACAGTTGTTTTTATTCTGTTACACTTTGTTTATGCCAGAAAAACTTTTGTATCTTCATGGGGCAGATTCGAATGTAGGATCGGAAGATCTTATCAAAGATAAATATGCCAAAGATAGGGTTGAGTTTATTTATAAGCTCGCGGGCGGCAAGGGAAATGTCATTTCTTTTAATGCGCCCTTCTCTACTGATCCCGACGATCTTAATAAACGTTCTTGGTTTCAGAACCCAGTTGGTAAGCATAAAAAGCATAATCCAATCCCACAAATTCAAGAAAGCGCCAAACATATTGTTGAAAAAGTCCAGGAATCCGGCGTAAAACCACAAGATTTGACACTTTGCGGTGCTTCTCAAGGTGGATTTATGGCACTGTTTTTGACCCTACATAACATTATAGTGCCCAAGAAAACCATCGTCATTGTTCCGTTCTATCAGTTGGAACTGATAAAAATGCTGGGTGGCCCAAAGAATCTGAATAAAGGGAAAGTTCCGATTTTATATGCGGATGTAGAAAAAGATGAAGAAATCCCAAAAGAATTTAATACCGGGGCGCGCTTGCAAACATTAAACATTAACTTAACTCATATACACTGCACTGAAAGTGAGCATGGCAAATGGACGGAAGATTTTAAAAATCGCATAATTGACTGGAACAGACAACATTGCGCCTAGATATCGAACTCGTTAATCGAAATTTGTATCCAACGCGGGCAAAAGCCGTTACCGCCATCAAATTCGGCTTGGTTTTTGTAAATAGCATTCGTGCAGAAAAATCTAGTCAAATCATAAAAGAATTTGACGAAGTTAAAGTAAATTATCTTCCTTTTGCGTCCGGTCGCGGAAGTTTAAAACTGGCACATGCCCTGGATCATTTCAAAGTTAATCCCGCTGGCCTGACCTGTTTGGATGTTGGTGCCAGCACCGGCGGCTTTACAGAGGTTCTATTAAATCGCGGCGCAGCCAAAGTTTTTGCAGTAGATGTCGGCACCGATCAGATGATTATGGGATTAAAATCCGATTCGCGCGTTGTGTCCCTTGAAAATACCGACATTCGTACCCTGCCCCCGATCGCGCCGATTGATCTGGCGGTCATCGATGTTTCATTTATTTCTTTATTGGATGTCGCGCCAGCGATTGCAAAATGGAAACCACGGCAGATAATAGCACTAATCAAACCACAATTCGAAGTTCCCCGTGCCGTGGCCGCAAAACATAAAGGAATAATAAAATCTGAAAAGTATCACGCGGAGGGCATTGAAAAAGTTTTGCACGGATTTGCATCCCTGGGATTCAAAAACTGTGGAGTTGTACAATCTCCGATCACTGGCGGCAGCGGTAATGTCGAGTACTTAACACTTTTTAGTAATCTATATTCGAATACTTGATAAATAATCTACAGGTTTAGTGTGCTTTGAATGTTTGATAAATAATTTTATGATATCGAGCATTTTTTTCATATCTTCGGGGTTTAGCTTTCTGATAGTGTGTATAGTTTCCCTGTAAAGTGTTCTATTTTCATCTCTTATGACTGGATTTTCATTCGCGACGAACTCATCAAGCGGCATCCCCAGTGCTTTCGCGATATCGTTCAGAGTCGTAATCTTTACGTCAACCAGTCCGCGTTCTATATTAGAAATGGTATTTATCATCTTGCTTGATGCTTCCCCCAGCTCAAGTTGTGTCATTCCTTTGAGTTTCCGTATATTCGTCACCCGTCGCCCGATGAGCTTTAATAGTTGTTTTTCGTCGTTATGCATTTTATCCCCCTTGTCCGGGCTGTTAATATAAAAAAATTTTCGAAAGTATTAAATAAAAAAATCGCCGCGATTGCAGCGATTTTTTTATTTATTGCCACACATCGTTTCCAGTAACGACAGTATTTTTTCGCGCGTGTCATCATCCGGCAACTTCCAATAAAGATTAATCAGCTTTAATGTTTCGTTGCTGGCCATCGGATCGTTTTCAGATGGTTCGGATACACGCAGTCTTTTCGAAGATGTTCCCGCAGGTAAATCCTTGGCATCATCGAAACCAGCATGATGCGGCATCAAGCCTGCAAAAAAGAAAGCCACCGGTGTTTCCAGCGCGGTAGAAATTTGAAACAAACGCGAGGCCGATATCCTGTTCCCAGATGTTTCATACTTTTGTATCTGTTGGAAGGTTATGCCGCATTTGACTGCCAAGTCTTTTTGGGTGATAGCCATTATATTTCGGCGCAAACGAATGCGCTGTCCTATATAAGCGTCAACCATATTTGGCGCAACAGTTTTTTTATTCATTGCCATGATGTCTTATTTATAGGAAATTTTTCATCTTTATTCAAGAAGTTTTTTACACAGGTAAAATTTATAGTCCAAAGAATGGGCGACCCGATGTCGGACGCTGGGCTGCTGGTTTCCCTCTGACCCGCTGGCATTGACCTTCGTCCGCCCGATACTTACACTATAATATTTTTTTTAGAAAGTCAATCCTGCGTGAATTATGGTCGGGCTGTGCACGCCCAGGCGTGCGGATATCAAGACTCTTTCCGCAGTATTCTTTGTCCCGAACAGGGGCTGGATTTCTATCGCGCCCGCCCTGCCCGCATATAGGGCTGATATTATTTCCGCGGTCGCTGCAGCATCGGCGATACAATAAAAATATCCACGTGGCCGCACACGCCGCAGGCATGCGCGTGTCCATTCGTAAAGGTCTGCATTATGATGCGCGCCGTGTTTTGCCGCGCTGCCTTTGAAATACGGCGGGTTTGTAACCACAGCATCAAAGGTTCGCGCTGTTTTCCAATTCTGGATGTCTGCCTGGATCAGCTCTATCTCCCGCTTGTTCAGTGCGGCATTTTTTGCACTTTCGACCAGCATATTTTCAGAAATATCGATGCCGGTAATTTGCAGATTCGGATTATATTCAAGTAAGCAAAACGAAACCCCGCCGGTACCGATACCAACATCCAGTACTTTCTTTGCTTTTCGCTTTGCGGCAAATGCCGCCAGTTGCACCGCATCGCCGGTAATATTATAGACCCCGCGTCGAAATTTCACTTTACCATCCAGGACTGTAAAAAGGTCTTGTTTTTGTCTCATGCGAATATATAATAAAGGCTATTATAAAAAAGGCAAATTTTAATGTTCGATCAAACACTTGTAGTACAGTCGGCTGTCAGCAGCTTTAATAATATTGCATTGCGCAGCCCGGATTTCTTTTGGAGTGCGTTGCTATGCCTGCCGATTTTTGCGGTTTTTTGGTTCTTTTCGACAGATATTTCCGCTCGTTTTTTAAAGGGCGGCTTTGATAATAAAGTTAAAACGATTTCCACCTGGGGAATGGCTTTTGTTGCGTTCTGGCTTTTAACTCATTCAAATTTCAGCGTGTTGCGCGATGGGGTTTCGTTTGGGATTTCTGTATTAACCGCGGTCTGTGTTTTTATTTTCAGCGTATTTGCGGGTCAAAGGCTTTTGCCAGTCAGCCAGTTTTTCAAAATAAAGGATAAATGGCGGAAGAAATTCGATATCTCTGTCCCTGCCTTGGCCGCTGTTCTAATAGGGCTTTGCGCTTGGTACACGTGGCAGAGTGTCGTAACTCAATTCGGCGCGGCAGCAATAGGTTTTGCATTGGGATATTTTATGAAGAAATCCGATCGGCAAGGATTAAGTCCGGACTTTACTATGCTGTTCTTATTTGGAATTTTAACCTTTGGATTAGTAATGCAGCCAGAGTTCTTCCGATTCGGTCAATTGGGAAATCTTACGATCATTCATATTTTATTCTTAATGGCCGCACTGTTTGCCATTGTCGGCAGCGTAATGCAGAATATGGTTAAACCCCGCGGCTGGTTGAAGAATTCCTGGTATAAGAAGTTAATGTGGCTTGCGCGCGCGATGGCCGTGTTGATCTTTGTTTTGTTTGTACTTACGGAAAGCGCCATTATATTTTTGGCGTCGGCAGTTATATTCTCGCTACAGGCGTTCTTGGCGATCAGACATCGTTCGCCTGCGGATGCTGTCGCTGTAAAATCCGCATCGGAAGACCTGTGGGTTTTGTCGCTTTGTTTATTCGGAATTTTGACCGCTATGCCGGTACTTGTCTGCGGAGCAATTCTTTTGATGCGCGCAAAGCCGAAAATGGGCGCGCTGGGCGCAATCAAGGCTTTGTTATAATTAGTTATATTAATTGAATACAGATTTTTTCGCGCGGGGGTTATAATCCGCGCGCTATGCAAGAGATACATCCTTCTTCAATTGTGTCCCCCAGTGCAAAGCTGGGCAAAGATGTTAAAATAGGTCCTTTCTGTACGATCGGGCCGGATGTAGTTTTGGGCGATCGCGTAGAATTAATATCAAATGTCGTGATTGCCGGCAAAACGGAAATCGGCGACGATACCCTTATTTATCCTTTTTCTTCCATAGGCGCAATGGGTCAAGATTTAAAGTTTCAAGAAGCTGACACTATGACTGGTCTGCGTGTTGGAAAGCGCTGCAAGATACGCGAATATGCGACGATCCAGCAAGGAACTCCGGCCAGCACAGGCACTGAAATCGGCGATGATTGTCAGATTCAGGTAAGCGTGCATGTTGCGCATGACTGTAAATTGGGCAACGGTATTGTTCTGTCTAACCTGGTTCAGCTTGCTGGGCATGTAGAGGTAGAGGACAATGCGATTGTTTCCGCGGGATCCATGGTCCATCAGTTTTGCCGAATCGGGCGTAATGCTTTTATCGGGGGAATGACCGGGATAGGAATGGATGTTCTTCCATATTCTATCTTCGAAGGACGCCCTGGTGTTTATCGGACTATCAACAAGACTGGACTGATGCGCCATGGGTTTACCACCGAAGACATTCATGCTATACACGCGGTGTATTCTGCATTTTTTGCAAAGTCGGATGATGATTCTACCGCTGCGGACAGACTGAAGAATGTTCGCAAGGAAGTTAAAAATAACAAATACGCGATGGACGCGATAGACTTTATTGAAAATCGGTCAAATCGCGGAGTGTCTGCAAGACAGTAACGGATGAAAAAATCCCTTAAAATATTTATAATTGCTGGTGAAGTTTCTGGCGATGTGCTGGGCGAAAAAATTATGCGCGCCCTGCCCCATGAAACACAGTTTGCGGGCATTGGCGGCCAGCATATGAAATCCGCAGGCTTGCGCCCTATTTTTCCAATGTCTGATTTGGCGGTTATGGGTATTTTCGAAGTTCTGGCGCATGTGCGGACTTTAACGCGGAGAATTAGTGAAACTGCTGCTGCGATTGAAGAATTTCAACCGGATATCGTGCTGACAATCGATAGCCCAAGTTTTGTGAAGAGGGTTGTTAAAAAGGTTCGCAAGGGCTCGCACCTTCCGAAATTCTATCATGTCGTTGCGCCGCAGGTTTGGGCTTGGGGTCCGAAACGTGCGAAAAAATTCGCAAAGATTTTCGATCGCCTTTACGCGTTTTTTGATTTCGAAGTTCCTTATTTTGAAAAATATGGATTGAAAACTATTCCCGTCGGACATCCGATTGCAGATGGTTTGCAGCCACAGAAAGAAAAAGAGAAAGATGGAGAAAAGAACATTGCGCTGATACCAGGTTCACGCATGTCCGAGGTGAAAAAATTATTGCCATTGTTGCGTTGCGCTGCAGAACAAATTTATTATAAAAATCCAGACGTATGGTGGAATTTTTATATCCCATATGTCGAAACTACCGAGAAATATATTCGCCAGCAGACTGCCGATTGGTGCACAAAGCCAGAGTTAATTCCCGCTGCGAAACGATATGAATTATTTGCAAAAACGGATATAGCGATTGCTGCCAGTGGCACGGTATCAGCGGAACTCGCCATCATACACGTGCCTGCTATTATCGTCTACAAGATGAATCCTTTAACAGAATTGCTTGCACGAATACTTGTTAAGACAAAATGGGTTTCTTTGGTGAATATTTTATTAAAGAAAACAGTTTATCCCGAATTGTTGGGCAGTAACGCAACAGCAGAAAATATATTAAAAGAATTCGCGCGACTTAACAAACCAGCAGAGCGTGAAAAAATGATTTCTGAATTGGCAAAGGCGGATAAACTTTGGCATCGCAACCACCCTGCTGCAGAACTGATAGCAGAGGATATTAAAAATCCTGCATAAGCAGGATTCTTATTTCAACGGTGGATAGCATTCTCCGTCTTCGGCTGAACAACATCCATATCCATTATAGCTTTCGACCCATCGCAAGTCTTCGCCCGCGCAGCATCCATCTTCATCAGGCGCAGTGCCGCTGGTGCATAATTGCGGGCCAGCGCCGGATCCGCTTAAATCTTCAAGCTCGTCATAATTAACGGGTCCGTTGACTGAATATTCCGGCTTTGTGATGTGCGTTGGCTCTGGCTCTGCCATTGGTACTGGTTCTTCATAGAAAGGCTCTGGCGCCGGCTCTTCAATAATTGGTTCCATCGGTACTGGTTCTTCATAAAAGGGCTCTGGTTCCGGTTCAGGCACGAAAACCGGTTCTTCTATTATCGGTTCTGGTTCAGCCATAACTGGCGCAGGTTCTTCCATTATAAATGGCGCGGCAGCTGGCTCTTCCCCGATTGGCGCAAGTTCTAGCACGGGTTGTTCCACTTCTGCGGTTGCCGCCAAGTTCGGTGTTGTTGCATTATCCATACGATTTTGATACAGCCACAGGGTCAAAATCGACAAACCGATTAATATAATCAGCATAACGTAATAGATCATTGTCGGTTTTTTATTGCCCGATGAAGCATGAGAAACCGTAACCCCCGGCCTTATTCCGCCCGGAGCCATTGGACGCTCCATCTGTATCGCAGGTTGCAGAACAGGCTGTGGTGCTGGCGCGACCATATGTTCCGTTGCCGCCGGCATAGCCATAGACGTTGGCGATGCTGTATTCATCACCGGCGTTATGGGACGCTCTGGCGCTGGTTGCGGAACAACTTCGTTATTTTGCCCGGGCATTGTGGCGAACGCATCGAACGAAGGCGCTGCACTTGTCTCGGCATCGAATTCCACCGGCTGGAACGCTATCTTTTCATCCATTATTTCTGGATCTTGTTCGAACAATGGTTTTGGTTCTTCTTGTCTATTTGAATCTGCCATTTCTGGCTCCCTTGGTTTAATTTCAAGCTCTGGCATATCGGCTTCCAGAACTTTTCGCGCGGCCTCTGCATCGGCCGCCGCATCTTCCAGCCGTTTCTTTGCACGCCGCAGCCGCAGCTGTGCCCTTTTCATTTTCTCATCCGCCTTGTCGGACTGCGATTGAATTTTCAGTATCTTTGCCGCAGATTCCTTTGTCGGTTTTTTCCCAATGCTCGCCTTGGACTGTGCGAGTTTTGATTTCAAAGACTTTATTTGCGCGCGCAGTTTTTCAATCGACTCATCTGTTTTTTCAATTGTGGCAGTTGCAGTTTCGATTTCCCTTTCCGCTGCTGTAAGCCGCCGGCCCGCCAGTTTTTTCCCAACGCCGCCGCGAAAATATTCCATTTCCGCCAAAGCGTCTTCGATGTCAACGCCCGCTTTGTAATCCGTAATCAGCTTGTTATAGACAGAAATCCCATCATAGTCTATATCCAATTTTTGATATTTATTATTTTTCTTTGGTCGGATGTCTTCCAAGTCCATTCCGAAATCATTTGCCAGAATATCATCCCATTTTCGATCATCGCGTGCACCGATAGTTAGCAATGCGTTCGGAGTATTTTCCGTCAGGGTTTCATCCAGCACGAAAATAAGCTTGTGCGCCGAATCATAAAATGCCGTGAACTTATTCCCTTGGATATCAAAGTGTTCCGGGGTCAGGCTTTTGCTGTCCCCGTCCTGTGCGGGAAAAGAAAACATCGGCACGCCGGATTCAGGCGCCGTTGCAATTTCTGTTTTGGAAAAATCTTCTCTCTCTGCCATTTAATTTCTTATTGTTTCTTTGGCGGGGGCATCATTTGATACGCCGCGCGGCAGTGTTCGTAACAGTATGGTTTCCCTGGGAAAACCTTTTCGCCGCAAAAGTGAAACTTATCGGAATCCGGATTGCCAATCGGCCAGCGGCATTGATCCGGACGCAACATAGCAAGCTCCATCGCATGCTGAATCATATGCTGGTGTGCGACCAAGTTCTTTTTTGACGGTGTTTTGCCGGCTGCTGTTTTTTTATCCTTTGCGGCTGCCGCGAGCGCGGCTTTTTTCTCTTGCGCGACTTGCGCAGGTGTTTTTTTTGGCGCGGCTTTCTTCGCCGGTTTTACTTTTATAACGATTTCTTTCTTTGCGGGCGTCTTTTTTGCTGGGCTTTCTTTGCCCTTGCCTGTCCAACCCAGACGATTAAGCTTCCCCACGACGGCGTTTTTAGACATGCCGATTTTCTTGCCGATTTCCGCGGTAGACATGCCTCGTTCCAGCAAGCTTTTCATTTTATTCAATACCGAAGGTGTCCAGCCAATTGCCGCCATTATAATTTCTCTTGTTATATGTAATTGAATTGTACATAATTGAAAAAAGAAAGACAAGAGGAAAAATGACCATAATTTTTGCACTTTTGCTGGCTGGCGCGGCCTTTTGCGCCGTTATGATGGGCCTGTATGACTGGCGCGAACGCATCATTCCAGATGTCTATTTATTCCCATTTTTATTGATCGGGCTGATTATAGTTGCATTTTTTCCTTGGTTTTTTGATACAGGCACAGCCGCAATCGCCGCTTTGGTAGGATACCTATTAAGTCTGGGGATGGGATGGGCGTTCAAGAAAAAATCGCCTGAAGCAATTGGCCTGGGCGATGTGAAATTATTGGCAGCAGGCGGAATTTGGCTGGGGATAACAGGACTGGCAATTGCTTTGATAGCTTCTTGTGTTTTGGGCGGGGTATGGGGATTATGGAAAAAGCAAAAATTCATACCCTTTGCGCCATTCTTTTTCATCGGCATGATTATTGCAATTATATCAATGTTGATTTTTTGATTTTTATTTGGTCATCCAATGGCCGGCATCAATCCTAAAGCAGCGGGATGGCCTTCCTTTATTAGTACAAGGTACGCCAACAGCCCCTACCCTGAATATAGAGAAATTATCGATTGGTTTTTTGCAGTTGTTTGTTTTGTGATTTTCCTTGTACATTTTTGTAAATGTATCATTATCCAGGCTTGCAAGAGTGTTGGAGTCTCCCTGGCAAAGCAAATGCGTGCCACGGATTATTTCTGATTTATAACACCAATTATATTTAGCGCTGGGGTTTTGTTTGTTCAGCCATTCAACCAGTTGATTAGTGCATTTTCTCAACTCGCTAGAAAGGATGGTGCCATCCGGCGTACCTGTTGAGGTCGCGAAGGTCATGCCTTCATTATAATAACCATTTTGTATTTTAGTATCGATTAAGCCAGAGTGAAGTAAAAAGATAGTAGAAACCTCCTTCCCCTTCTCCATCTCCTCCGTCTTCTTCTCTCCCTCGGTCTCTTTCTTTGTTTCTCCCGTCTTTGTCGTTCCCTTCTTCTCTGTTGACTTCTCTTTCTT
>Ga0123353_10011626_pt1 | contig 12422 bp, 9 predicted proteins | sample TergutLab28metaG_3_FD_92763 | JGI IMG/M metagenome (GOLD analysis project Ga0123353, IMG submission 92763) | Labiotermes labralis P3 segment gut microbial communities from Petit-Saut dam, French Guiana - Lab288 P3 | ecosystem: Host-associated > Arthropoda: Insects > Digestive system > Gut ... | reverse complement strand
TAAATATGTAAAATGCAACTTTAGAGGTTAGCGGTGCGGTACGACCACTATAGTTGACATTAGGCGTCAAAAGGTTAATATAGAAAATTAAACATTTTTCTGTCTGAAGCTGTAAATGCTCCAAAGACACTCACTGCCCCTTCATGATAGCGTGCAGCAGATAGACAACAGGGAAGGAAATTTGAAAATTCATCTTATCTAATTATGTAATCTTTTTATTAACAGCGCCATATATTATTAATAACACGCTTACTTTTAACTGTAATATTTAATTCGTTTATTGCTTACACATGTCGCACGCATAAGTTCTTAAAAATAATTTGTTGGCTCGCTGACGATTTGAATCTGAGACCGCTGCCACAGGCAAAGTATCTTACACTTCTTATTGCCGTGATAAATTGGACCGATATAAATAACGGTCAAAACGGTCTACGATGGACCATGCGTGTGAAATATTGGAAATCGTGTCCGTTCTGGCAATGTTTTATGCAAGACTCACTTCATCACAGGCTGACAGGAAAATGTTTAGGCTTCATTATAAAACCAAAACAGACTATATTTTGCTATCAACACTGCTGTATTCTATGATGCATTGCGGCGGAAGTACTTTTGGAGGTGTGCGGGTGAAGGGTAGAGGGTGATATAGTGCCGCACACGTCCGTTAGAGTACAGCAGCATACCGCCAAACAACAAAACTGTAACGGCGACGTAACACATGGTCACCGTGGACTTCCAGGCAGGTTTTGGCTTCATTTACCGTCCCAAGCCCCTGTTCCGTCTCATCGCCTGGTCTGCTGCAGCCAAGTGTCTATTACCTGTTAATATCAAGTCCAAAACGATGTGTTATGATCACACATCAGTCACGGTCCATCAGATTCATCACTCCCGAATGCGGACAGCGTTTGGAAGCATCTGTCCCATCGCGTGCTTGACAACAGGCGTTCGGACGCTGGTGGGAGGTAGTGGCGTAACATAGTGTCTGCTGGTACTGTCATGAGGACTGCTGCGCCGTCTGTGCCGTATGGCACTAACATAATTATGAACGTCGGGAACTACACGCCTAAAGATGCGGGCGTCACATTCAACAAGACTGAGTGGTCTTGTGCAAGAATCTCCCATGAACTGCTACACTTTGCAGCCTCAGAAGATTCTGAGAGATGTAAAGAGGTTTTGTGTACGAATTGACATTTGCATGACGCAAATATTAAAACGGTGATGCACGGCGGTAGCAGGCCTACGGTGGTTTGTATGTGTGGCTGTTGGTGATGCGAACGCTTGCTGTGGAACACCGTAAAGACCTACACAAATGTGCGTATCACGTCACGGTTGCCTGCTGAGACGGAATAACTCGGTACAATATGGGGCTACGGCTGCACAGACTGAAGAGGTTTTTCTTCTTCGTCATCATGAAGTTTTCTAGAGTATTCTGTTACGTCTTCTCCCGTGGGTCCAAATGTTCGCCTTAACACTCTGCTCTCCAAACCTTCAAAACATGTCCCATATCAGTATGAAGCGACAGACAAAAGCATGGTTATGTACAGTTCAGTATTTACGTTTTTAGGTAGGAGATCGGGGGAGAACTGGCCTCCAGTTCAGAAAGTGTTGCCGGAATATAAGGCACTTATTCTCATTGTTGTATCCTGCATTGTGGTGACAAGATGTGGACACCCTCTTTGCTTGCTCTGCATCTGCTTAAACACGTAGAACAACCTACTTCCTTGCGTTGAATAGAGTTTTCAGTGTTTGTCTTCATAATTCGCCCAAATAATTAGCACAATCAACGCAGATCAGGATCAGATCTGTCGCATTCAATTTCGATTTTTAACCTTCCTAATGACACATTTTAAAGGCAGGTGGAAAAGCAATGGCGATGAAGCATCTCATTGTCGATGTTCTTGTACGTTGCTGGTCGGTATTGCAACCTGTCCTAACGCGTCGTTTTAACACAATTCTTTCAGACCCTCACGAGTGACTCCGACAGCTCGAGATGAAACCACGTGTCTGACGAATCGGCTTCCCCCTTTTCCTGCTATCGCACAGATCACTCTCAGCGCAGTAAAGTTGTTCCTTCCATAAGGTCAGGTGGATTTCTTTCATGCTTCACTGAATGACACTTTTCTATCATTTACCGTATTGTACAAATGTTTTTCCAAAATGTAAAGGTAAAGCAATCCCATGACAGGCCTGGACAGGCCCTGAGGGTTCCGAGAGGTTGAGGCTCCCGGATTTCAAGACAATCGGCACATGAAGGTGGTAAGGCTGTCAGCCCTACGCACCGGCCGCCTTTACCCCCAGCAAATATTCCTGGTACTCATTTCTGTTAGAGGCTGAGTCAACCCCAGGGACACAGTATTATGTCAATGAAGGATTCCAATGACACCATCGGGAATCGAACCCGCGACCTTTCGCCTTGTAGCGCAGTGCCTCAACCAAATCCGCCACCGCGTCTTCCAAAAAGTGCTTATATTATATTAATAATAAAATGTCGTGTTTATTTTGCTATAAATTCTATTTTATTACGGGTGTTTGTTAATTTCTTGGAGCCAATAAGCCAGTGTGCCTTCAAAGTTAGTTCTAATATTTGTGATTCCGATGTTAGTTGGAGTTTTATTTTTACCACTAAATGACAAATATCACAATGTGTACTGCACCTATTAATTACCCGGACTGGTCACCAGCTATGTCAGTGTCCATAACAGTGTCGCACAGTGCTGCTTAGGTGGCAGGTCGTTCCTACAAGGCAGTGCCCACAGTGGCCACTCGATCGTGTTACAGAACTGTCATTAGCACGTTCTAATACCTCGGTAGGTCCGGCCCACATGCAAGACAGTTTCCTGGCTAACTAAAACGTTGCTTTTTCTTGCATCGGGCGTTCTTTCTGCATAACACGGCCATTAGTGACTGCGCATTATCCCTTCGGGGGTAGGAGGGTGTTAGGGGTTATATTCAACAAAGCCAAAGGGGGTTGAACTTGACATTCGTGTAGGAGCTGCTGTGCTACCCCCTGGAATTAATATCTGTGGCAAGGCAATTGGGGGCACTTCTGATGTACCAAGGGGTAAACCACTACAATATTGCCCTACCGTCGTGATTAACTGATCCAGAGGCGTGACAGAAACGAACATTTTATACTGCCTGTAAAGAAATACGAGAGAACTTTGGAACCTGAAACTCACTGTATGGAGAATGGGCAATAAACTGACTTTCTTTCAGTGTGGATAAGAAACCAACTAGATGTCACTTTGTGTTATCCTTTATTTCTCCTTTACATGTTGCTCAACATGTTTCGGGCAAAAATGTGCCCATCTTCAGGAGCTGACGACTGCGTAGTGCTATCGCCACTTGGCAATAACACTACGCAGTCGTCAGCTCCTGAAGATGGGCACTTGGTCGCCCGAAACATGTTGAGAAACATGTAAAGGAGAAATAAAGGATAACACAAAGTGACATCTAGTTTGGTTTCTTATCCACACTGAATTATGATGCACGGTCAACCAGACATCAGATTGACTTTCTTTCAGTTAAAACCCATTTTGCTAATATATTATAAGGGTTATTATTTCTTCACAAAGTCTGAGTGTTTATTTAATGCATCTAGAAGTGTGTAATTTGAAACCTAAATTCGCTTACACATCGTATGAAATATTCGTTTCCTACCTCGCAGAGAACACACTGCTTCTCCATTTAGGTGCCCGTATACGCTGGATGTTTATAGATTCCTAGTGCGTGAACGCAGGCTGAGTGTATTCGAACACAGAGTTGTGAGGAGAATATTTGGGCCTAAGACGGACGAGGTAACAGGCGAGTGGAGAAATCTGCATAACGAGGCGCTTAATGATCTGTACTTCTCACCCAACATTGTTCGGGTGATCAAGACGAAAAAAATGTCATGGACGCGGCATGTAGCACGTGTGGGGGATACAAGAGTTTGGTGGGGAAACCTGAGGGAAAGAAACCAGCTGTAGGACCCAGGCATAGATGGGAGGATAACATTAAGATGAATCTTCAGTAAGTGGGATTGGGGGCATGGATTGGATTGAGCTGGCTAAAGATAGGGACAGGTGGCGGGCACTTGTAAACGCGGTAATGAACATTCGGTTCCATAAAATGCGAGTGATTTCTTGACTAGCTGAGAACCGGTTAGTTGCTCTAGAAGGACTCTGTTCCGTGGAGTATGGTAGTAATTAATTAATTGAGTAAGGTAAAGTATTCTGTGCATTCTGTCTGTGGTGTTTCCAAATACTCAGATAAAGCCCACCCAAAAACAAGAAAATTAGGTAGGTTTAGGAAAAGAAGAGAAGTGCATTTCAGCCTGTTTATTCTTCTGCGGAATGCGAACGTGCAGATGTGCTTTCACTGTCAGCAACAAAGTATAGAGGACACTTACTACCCGCACTTGCTTGTAACCATCTGAAGCAGCACAGTGTTTATACCGCACATACCGCCAGTTGCAGCGAGACTGAAATGCGATAGTGTGTTCAAGTGTTTCATGACGTACTTAACAAGAAACAATATGTTTCCCCTAAAAAGGATTACCACTTGATCTTTATGACGGAGATGCAGTGTGTTTTCTGTGCACTAGAATATGAGTATTTAAATATAATTTGTGTGAAATCTGTGTTTAAAACAGCCAGGCGCTTCCGTACAAACGGGTAAAATTAGTTATAAATTACTGCCAAGAAATACACATTTATAATTTTGCCTCTGCATGTTGTTCCCCGGTACACATTTCCAAAACCACATAAAATCGCGAAATTTCTCACCTTCACACAATCTGTTATTTTAAAGGCGCAGAACAACGTGGTGGCCCATGTTATGTCCGCCACCGAATGTCTTCACGCCAGTTCTCAGTCGTCCCCCAGTCACTGTCCATCCTAATACGCTATGTTCTGGTGGCTATGGTGTCCTGTTTTGTACAATATTTGTCTGATAGAAAGTGCGTCGCCTTCTTCTTTCCAGGTACGCTGCAGTGTGTGCTGTTATTTATACTGGATGTATATTTTTGTTTTCGGTGGCCGGAAAGCATGAAACAAAGAAGCGCGTCAGAAGCGCGTCAGAAGCGCGTCTAAAGACACGACTTTTTACGTTATTTCCACTGACTGAAAATATATAGCATGAGGTAATGGTGGTAACATTTAATGTTAATTTGTTCGGAAGAAAGCTATCTGTCAGTGCTGTGACTGCAGCGTATAGATTTAGCGCGACTGCTGCTTTCATTCAGCGCTCCATATTAACATAGCAACATCAGGCCTGAACGCAGAACAAATGGCGCGCTGTCATCTATCTTACGTCACATTTCCGCTTGTACAGGGTGCGCCTGTTCCAAACGTGAACAGCACTAACTGCTGCTTCTTCTAACGTCGTCAAACAAACAATTTCACGTGACATAAAGATTCCAGTCGTCTCTCACCTTTCCCCGCGTCTACTGGTAAATGGTTACCGACGTTTCGGCAGAGAATAGTGCTTCCATCTTCACAATCACGCTGTCTAAGCTTTGTACTGTTTTATCCTGAAGATGAAGGAACGTCTTAGAAGACCTCGGTTGTGAATGACACCGCTGTGAGTACCCAAAATTTCACATTCGCGTTATTTTTTTTTTCATGTTGCTATCGACATAACACAGCACGTAATACGCGTGTCACAGACGTACGGCCACAGATTTACCCTTTGACAGACACACCGTAGAAACCAATGAAACGCAAGTAAAACACAGGGCAATTTAAAAAAGAAAGTAACAATTCCACATGTCCATAAGGAAGTAACTAGAGCGCCTGCAGTGACAGGATATGCATCACTTGTTAGGAATACTCTCAAAGGTTTTCTTGTAATTAAATAAGCAATCTGACATGTCACTGCATGGTAGAGTCACTGCTTACAGCACTCTGAATTTGTGAACTTGTTTCCCCCTCCTTTAACTGCCCTGCATTTCTCACGCAACCATCACTTGTGACCTTATAGAATTGTGGTCTAATGGACACTTGTCTTATTCATATAAGACAGTCTTGCAATACGTACGTTTCAAGTTGTTCGGGCAGTAAATGGGAAGCTTTGACTGGATTATTCATCCGTTTGCTGCATGAACGTTTGAAAAATACTGTGGGGGTAATGTTGCTGGCAAAGGATGCACAAAAACTCCCACGGATAAAAGTGTGCTAAATATATGGATTGGTCTCCCTAATGAAAATGTGGGACATTTAATGTGTGCGAGAAGATTAGAGGAGAAAATAGCATATACTGCTCTGTCAGAAAACCTCAAGTAAAGAAAACAATTGTAAGACCTTGACTTAAATGGAAGAATAATATTAAAATGGATTTATGAACGTGTGGCATTAGGGAATGGTCTGGGTGGAATGGACCAGGAGAGGGACTCTAAGGTGAAACTTTGGGGTTCCATCCAAATGGTATGAATTTCTTGGGTAGTTGTGTGCCTGTTAGCTTCTAGAGAATGTTATCTCTTTGGAGTTAGTTGGTTCTTTAGTTTGTCAGTCAGTTAAGGTCGTCACAGATTCATGCAAGGAAGAATCATGACCTGGCGCGCAATTCTTCGCGATGTTTTGCAAGCCGTATATCGACCGCAGTGCGAGGCAGTTTCTGTTGCTCTTCCAGATGGCAGGCCTAGTCACGTCTAGAAGCTGCACATGTCTTCTTCTGCCTCTTCTTCTGTTCAACAACTGCACGGCTCAGTAGTTAATACTGAGGTCTAAAGCCGAGTAATCAGTCAAGCCGTCAGCCAGCAACATTCCCATATAGAAAGCGCAACTGAAGATGTGAAGACATATGAGATGGAAACCACTGAGAGCGGCGAAGTTCGACAGGGGAAAGGGGCAGCTATTAGACAGAGGCATCCAGAATTAATTTCATGAATATATAGCAGAAGCGAACATGACAAGAGAGAGAGAGAGAGAGAGAGCGACTGAGGGAAGGAAAGAAATTGTCTAGCAGCACAGAAGTGACGCAAGTGTCACTGACAGAAGTGGCAGGAAGCTTTGTGCTGTTCATTTGACCTGTATATAACGGAATATTTCATTGATGATAATGTGTGAGTATATGATACACAGACTGAGTGACGTAATGTAAGGAAGATGATGTCAGGGACAGTATTTTATCCGACAACTGTCGGTTGCCACTTCCCGTCGGCTCGTCAGTTGTATTAAGGTAGCCCAGTCAGCCGACAGTACGCAGGCTCGGCGCAGTTACAGCGGAAAGTGTCAAAAGAGAGTTGTTAAACAAAGCGAGAGCACTGTTCAGTGCAGGCGGTCTTCGTGCCCTTCTTTGTACGAGTATAGGTCTCAGTTGGAACAGCGATGTCCTTTTAACGTAGTGAAACAGCGTGGAGCATTTCGGCGCAAGACTTGAGATGATTGCAAAAAAAAAATGGTTGATTATGACCAGGCGTTTTAGGCCACAAGCAATCACGACCGCACTTTTCTGCATTCTGAACATAGTCATGTGCTTACCTACGACACACAGAGTTCATATCATGTGTGTTGGCAACGTCATCTCGTATATACAAAGTAGGAATAAACATGTCTATTAATATTATCACGAGCTCTGCAGTTGGCAGGGTTGCGGACTCGGAATAATCACGTTATTTGCTCTTCACATTAGTCTAACAAAATAATCCTCGAACTGCAGCAGCAGTGAAAGATAAGCTGCACGACCCGATGCGAATAAACAAGAGTCTCGACCGTAAAACACAATTCTCCTCTCCCTCCGCCCATCTCATAGTCGCACAGATTCACAAGGTTCGTGTAGTTTCATTCCAGGATCACAGAAATATAAATCTGGCTTACCACCTCCGGACCGAACATGGACTGTACTCACACACACACACACTCGTGACCTTTACAATATATAGTACGTCAAGGCAAATTAAAGGTATATTTGAACCTGCGCGCGCCCTAAAGTTTTAGCACCACCCATTTCTATTCCTGGCACGAGACAGTGGGGAATGATAAGCATCACGTTCCGACCACCTTCTATTCCGAGGAGAGATGCCGCGGTGCACATTGGGCTCCAGAGCCGGTCTGGAACGTTAGAAAAGAGAACAATTTTTTTCGGCTGCCTTGCAACGAAGGTCCAAACCGTATCTTCGTCACTGTACCTACTGAACTATCCCGTAATCTAGTAGTTTGAATACAGCGGAAATTTAAGAATTGCAGTGGAGATGCAGTTCTTTGCTGCGTGTTGTACCGGACCACCGTTTCACAACTCGCATTTCTGTACGTTGGATGCTTTCAGTATACAAGGCAGCCTTTACTGAATTTGTAAAGAATATGGAACACGTAAAGATGAAGGACAGAAAGGGCAGCCGAGAAAATAAAGGAAGCAGAATGGGAAAATGTGTAAAGTTGTTTCCTTTAATTTCGTCTGCTTGGCACTTCTCGAGGTTGTTGGTGCGTACCACTGTTTAAGTGTACAGTGCGTATTAGGTCTCTTTGTATGGAATAAACTGGCCAGGGCGTGGCACTCAGCACCCAACTCTTCTAGCGCCAGGGTTCAGCCGTGCCTGCTTGGCTTGTAACTTTACAACCTTTTGTCTATTTGTACTGCTTTTTAACTTTTATGGAAATACAGGAATCTCCAACACTAGAGTTATATATAAATGTATATATAATACATATATGGTTACAGATACTCTGAAAGTATGTGGTGCGATGGGTCACTACAGGCGTTTCGGGAAAAACTGCCTCCATGTTCAGGGTTGATATACCACAGTTTTGTTACAACCATGCTTTGGTCAGCTGACTGCAGAATGTCACCTAACGGGTGAAGTGAACAGGTCACCTGCCTGCATCACTGCAGTGAGTGGTTAGATTCGGTCCAGCACCGTTGTTGCTTGCAGCCTTCCTCCAGACACTCCCATTTCCGTACGAAACTGCCGACTGTTGCAATAGTTACGCCCACAGTTTTCCTCAGCAGTTTGTTCGAGAACAAGAAGGTTCAAACCATCAGAATGTCTCACAGAGTGTAAAATGTTGTATGGCCTGAACATGAAAATGCGGAAGGAAGTTTGAATATATAAGCGGTCAGCTTCTGAGTATGTGCATTGTCTGGCAAGGAAAGCACAATTGTTTGTGTGAGACCATTGAAAATAACTAAAATGCCAGTATGTTTACGAAAACCTCTTTTCTACTATATATATATATATATATATACAGTTCCTCTCTTCAGCTGGTATATTGTAAGAAAGTAAGGTTCCATGTTTATGTCCAGTGGCATTTGCAATCCAACGGAATGGCTACTAAAATAGCTCCGTCTATTCATCCATTTGTCCAAAAGTTTCCCTACAGACATAAAAAGAGCCGCGGAATGGGGTTTCAGCAAATTTGACATTAGCAAAATATGCGAAAGTTTGTCGGTGTTGTCTAATTGTGATACAAATCCAAGCAACCATGTTGTGACACTTTACCCTACAAAGCAGCCATATTGTCACACTGTACCCTACAAAGCAGCCATATTGTCACACTGTACCCTACAAGGCAGCCATATGCAGCTTAGGTTTAATATTTTTCAGCAATTTTTTTATTTTTTTTTAGGGAATTTACTTTTTCCCTTCCTGACTTTTTTTCTCAGCAATCAGCACTGTTTTTGCGAAAACGAGCACAAATTTTCGAAATGCCTTGTCTTTGCTGGTAATCAACGACAAAAAATGTCTTCAGCCTGAACTGATAAGTCAGTTTGTATGAAACAGTACATTTAATTACGTGTAATTTTACGTAATAAAAAAATCTGATTTTAGGTTACCTGGTTAAATTCGCAAAGTATTAATGCTTATAGCAATAAGTTTTTTTACGACTAATATTCTGTTCTGCTAAGTAGCGCTAGTGGCAGCGTGGCTCAATGCCTCTGTTTATTTTCGTTTTTGAATTGTTTCTTATAGACATGTGACAGGGCCGCTAGGAGAGGCGTGTCGGCCATGCGCAAGGACTGTGTCTGTGCAGGACAGCACAAAGACACAAGAGACGCTACGTCCGTACTCCGACTGACATTCGAAATGCATGTAGACACTAGTGTCTGTGCAGTGACAGACCACGTGACACGTACGATGGGCCCCTGGTCAAGGGCACCCAATCCTAATGACACTTGACGGTGACCACCGGCAAATGCTGTATGTTGCGGCATGAGGCTGCTCTACGTTAACTGGAAGGAACATGAGCGTCGTGGTGTTTGTCTCTGTCGGGAATTGAATTGCGTTCTTCCTTGCCTGCAGTCTCTTTTCTGTCCAAGCTATCTGGATTAGCGTCCTTAAATAAGCCAAGAATGCAGGACTGCTTTGTTCAGCTCTGTGGGAAAGTCGGTTTGTGTGTCTGAAGAGACAAATTCAGTAATTAGACATATGTGATTGCGTTTTATTGTCCATTGCAGATGGGAGGAAGACATGGTTATGTCTGTGGAGTCAGAGATTAACAAACACTGCTCTCTCGCAAGCAGATGGCTCAAACGAGACAAGAATGCGATGCTGGAAGGCATTACAGAAAATGGGCTCCCTCATGCATCTGTCTTTCCATCCATCCATCCATCCGTGTTCCTTACGAATGATAGAGAAGAGAAGAACAGAACGCGAAATGAAATATAAACATACAGTTCTATATACGAAAGAAGATCTAATTTACTTCAAAGAACAGAAGGGGTACGAGAAGTAATCTTGCCTTGAGAAAATATACGTAGAAAGCCGACTCTTCCCGGGCCGTACTGCGCAGTTATAGCTCTGTGACTTTGACACCGGACCCCTTTCTTCAAGCGGCGAACACAGCGAGCGGTGTAGAATCTCGACTGCGGTGCTGGTGGGCGCAGCACTAGGCAGGGCTGGCTGACCGCGCTGTGCCCTCTACGGACAGGTTTAGGGTGACCGTCTCATGGCCTGGAGGGGGTTGGGTAAGCCAGCCTTACCCTCAAACTGTGGCAACAATTCGAGACTCTAGCATACTGTAGTGTCAGCAAGTTATGAAATTCTGACTGCAGTGCAGTACACATTGTTTGTGTGTGCCTTCTTTTGTGTTTTCATATTTTGTTGTAGACACAAATCTGTCCTATAGAAGTACTCAATAACACGGAATTTTGGATGGAAATACCCGCGCACAGGTTTCGTTAGATATTTAATACTTTGCAAGTAGTTTTACCCTTTAAACGCCGAGTTAAATCCCATCTGCCATTTGCTGGCATTATTAGGAGCTCACCATATTCTCCACGTTAGCAGGTTAAGGGTTAAAGTAAGAAAAGATGTTAATGATGTGAACACGTGAACTGTGACGTCACCGTAATTTCAAATTGCACATCAGTCGGCTGCGGTGGGCAAAGTGAATGGTGCAATGCGCCCGTTCGCTAAGACGGCAGTGCTGTAGCCTATAGAGAAACAGTCGGCAAAAGCCAGCAGTCGTTTGTGGCACTGGCACCTGTTGCACTTGACAGCAATAACCTCAAAATAAATAATGCAATCTGTATTATTTACTTGTGACGGCGTGTCGCGTACCGGAATGTGTGACTATTGAAATTAGAATTTATTTATCAAAATACTTTTATTTAGGTAATTGCATTTTGACATTGTTACAGCTTTTCCCGCGTCTCAGTGACATTAACGCAAGACAGACACATTTCTGTATGAAGAATTTAATTACAGCATAAGTGCAGGCAATTCCTGCAGCAATTAGGTCCAGAATATTTCGTTTTCCCGCTTTCTCTGCACGAGTACAAAGACTAATACACACTGAACTGCGAAGGTGCGTGTTGTATCGCATGCACCTCGATTGGTCTGCCACGTTTACGGAAGAACACGGGCTGAGGCTCTCCAAAATGTTTGGGCTTAAAGGGATGGGATGTTTTGGGGAATTGAAAATGTCACAGTGAGCAACTTCAAAATCTGCATTTCTCACCACGTGCTATTCGGGTGGTCAGATCAAGGCGGATGAGATGGGTAGGGCATGTGGCACGTATAGATGAGAAAAACATATACCAAATTTGGGTGGGGAGACGTCAAGGAGAAATGCGCGCTGAAAGACGTAGGCGTAGGTGGTAGGGTGGTGTTGAAATGGACGATGGAGAAGTAGGATGGAAGAGTGTGGATTGGAGTCAGCAATGACGGGCTGTTGTGAATACGGTAATGAACTTTTGGGTTCCATAAGATGTGGGGAATTTTATGAATTGTTGACGAACTGGTGGCTTATCGAGAAGGATGTGGTCCCGTGATGTTAATAATTACATTAGTTAGATATTTATCTCTGATTTTTTCAGCGTATTCGTATTGGCAGGTAAAAGAACGGACGAACAGAAACAAACTTCGCAGAGTACAGCCAACAAGATGCAACGTTTCACAGTTTCTTTATTTCTGTAAGACGCTCTACATGTTTCAGACGGGTTTTCCGTCCATCATCAGGAGCTCAAAACTGCACATACAGCGTCAGGTATTTGTCAGACCAATACTG
>Ga0123353_10011625_pt1 | contig 12422 bp, 6 predicted proteins | sample TergutLab28metaG_3_FD_92763 | JGI IMG/M metagenome (GOLD analysis project Ga0123353, IMG submission 92763) | Labiotermes labralis P3 segment gut microbial communities from Petit-Saut dam, French Guiana - Lab288 P3 | ecosystem: Host-associated > Arthropoda: Insects > Digestive system > Gut ... | reverse complement strand
TCAAGAAGGACTCCGCTCCATGGAGTAAGTAAGTAAGTAAGTAGGTAAGTAAGTATTTCTGAACACTCCCATTCATGAACTATGAGGCCTTCAAACTGTAAAGTTACGTTTCTTTGGAAATGTCAGAGCTTTCCTTTTCAATCACTTCCATCTGATCAGCGTCCATTTTTCGATTTACTGCACTTGTCAGCTCTGTTTCCAGCAGATGGCTCTGTCCTTTGACTTCACCAGTCAGGCGCTGGTCACTTCCTGCCAAAATGGACGGTGGTACCTGGCAGTAAAACCTCCGTTTACCACTCATATGGTCTTAGCCCCTCTTCTTCTGAATTCACAAGCCTGAATCGAAGTAGGACTAAACCTTCGAGGACTGCTGGGTGGAACACCACCGCTCGAACGTACGTGCATAATTTGAGCTAAACAACAAATACGCAAGGAAGACGCAGCGCTGCACAACACCTGCAGCTGGCAGACATCGAAATGAGAAAATTAACCTTCAGTCTCGTAATTAAATCCCGGCCGCAATCCGCACACATCAATTAATCGCCCTGCCTATTAAAACGGTGCGCAGGACATTTTAAAATACAACTGAGTGTTTTCTATTCGGTTCGCAGTAGCAAAACGTACAAAAAAAAGGCCCGGGTTCTATCCTGGGCCAGTCCATGTGGGATTTGTGGTGGAAGAAGTGAGACCGGGAAATGTTTTTCTCCCGGTACTTCAGTTTCCCTTGACAGTGTTATTCCATCAATGCTGCGCACTCATCTGTATCTTTAAACCGTTCTAATCAGAAGGACGAACGGGCGAAACCCGGGGGCCTGCACCGTGCCTTTTGGTATAGCAGTGTCACCACACTCGCTCTGACGGTATTCCCCGCGGTCGGACTGTCTGCCCTTCCAGGAACACGACCCATCTAGTAAACAAATGCCCACGCAATTCCGCTCCACAGGAGCAGGCGGTGTTCCAGGTTCCTTGCAACTTTCCTCTCCCAGTAATAACGAAGTAAGTATATGGGTTGTTTCATACTTTTGGGCCGGAGAAGATCCTTGTGCGTGTGCCGGACGGACCTACTCCACGAAGTCACGGCATGTGCCTTGTTCAGTCCACACCAAAGACTCACTCCCAGCCTTCCGCTTGATAATTCCAGCGGCCATAAACTAACAAACCCAGTATAGCAATCGGCATTACAATCCATCTGAACCTAGCAGAAAATAACGAGAACAAAAGGAAGTTTGTGTCTGTCTAGATATTCAACTGGAAAGGGCGCAGTGTCTGCGTCAACCAGCTCTTGCTGCACGGTGCTTATCACGAGTCTGGCTCATTGTTCAGAATAAACAGCGATTATTTGGCGGCACAAATGAATATGAATATAAAGGAGTGTTTTGTAAAGTGACAGAACTTAATTTGTAAAATATGTTTCAATTAATGTGATGCTTCAGCGTTGTAACTCCGCCACTCCTCATTCACAAAATCAGGTAACTCAGCCAATCTATGTTCACAAACTCAGTTAACTCCACCACTCACAATTAACCCCGCCACACCCCACTCACGAAGTGAGTTAATCCCGCCACTTTCTATTCACAAAGTTGACCCCGCCACTCTCCATCTACAATATCAGTTAACTCCGTCACTATCCATCCAAAAGTCAGTTAACTCCGCCACGTTCCACCCACAGTGTCAATTAACTCCGCCACACTCCACCCACAATGTCAATTCACTCCGCCACTCTCCATCCACAATGTCAGTTAACTCCGACACGCTCCACCCACAATGTCAATTAACTCCGCCACACTCCACCCACAGTGTCAATTCACTCCGCCACTGTCCAACCACAATGTCAGTTAAGTACGTCACTCTCCACCCACAATGTCAATTCACTCCGCCACACTCCATCCACAATGTCAGTTAACTCCCTCCGCCACTCTCCACTCAGACATTTGGTATTGGCCCCTGATCAGGCCCCTAGCCAGTGATATCAATAGCAGGACCGCGCTCCAGAAATTGCACTGAGCGGCGCACAGAGATATAGCAAATTGTGTGTATTAACTAACCTATCGTCCGAGCAGCTAACAAGCCAACTGCATAACCATTAACTAACTAATAAAATAATCAACAATCAATTAATATGAAAATGCCACCAAGAAACATAACAACCACGAAGGTATCAGGGCAGCAGACAACAAACCAGTCGTGTACTACCTTAGTTTTGGTATGGGCCATCCCGGTGCGTGTCACACACTAAACACAAAACACCGTCGCTCACAAAACTTTAATTAAATGCACCGAATTATAAGGATGACGTCATATTTCGGCTTGTAAAATCCAGCCACCTTAGGGTTAAACGTACAGTCTGGAACACTGTGAAGGATTCAGTGTTTGCATGCCAGCGAGATATCTGTTCTTTCACAGTTCTGTAATTTGAAATTAGAAAGACATGACAAACCGCAACAGGTCTGTCTGTATAATTCAGCGCAGTTAATACAAGTTGCATTAACTACAATAATGTGTACTTAGACCTTCGTTAACTGACAAACTAAGTTAAACTTTATGTGCCGGCCTCTAAATGTCCAGCCCCGCACCTCAACGGAACAGCTTTTTCTCTTTCCTACATGAACACGGCCTTCCAGTTTGGCTAATACAGTTTAATGGGTCATGACCTTCTGTTGAGCATTTACTGCGATATCAGACCTGCAACACTCACACTGCAGTCTTCTGGGTCAGGTCATGTTAATTTTCGGCAAGTTCTATAAGCTTCGGAGGAATATACTGCCTCATATTTTGGATCTGAAGTGTGAAGATGAAGATTGCACGTTCCTCCTGCTTCACCCTACAAATTTCAAAACCTCAGGCACTCTTCACCCACATCCCAGCGGATGAATCTTCAGCACGTCGCTCTGAGCAACCCCAGTCTCAAGTTCCGTTCGCACAAATGCAGCCCAATATGTGCTACACAATCCTTTAATCCCCCCAAAACTGAAGTGAATTGAGTAATATTTAAACACGCACTCCCTATCGCACAAAAACAAACTGCGTATCAATTATAACAACCAATCGGGCAATGCTGTTAGGGGAACAATCGATATTTACTGTGGGAATCACAGGCCTGCCTTCTGTGGGCAAAATGCTGAGATACGTTAAGCCGGGTGGTGCGTATAGTAACCATTGAGCTTTAGGAAGTTAAAGTAAATCGATTGCCTTGCACCATATACGGCAAGGAGGCCAACAAAAACAATGCACTCTTGCCCTTCACCCTTTGACCTCAATCATGAGACAAAGGGACCGACAGTTTAAGACCAAAGGGTCTGGGAGGGGTTATATAACGCCCAGCCAGGAGCTCCCCTTTAAATGTGCGTGGAAGAGGGTGAGATTTTAGTCTCGATCGATACGCCGTGACGGTGGGTCCAACACCCCCCCCCCCCCAACCCTGCAGGAGAGGACGCTCTAAGATTCCCTCCCTTTTTCTTCCCAGAGTTCAGTTTCTAACAGGCCTGGCCGCACAGGGCATCCCTACTAATAAAACTGGGCAAACTTTGATGGAGGATGTACAGTGTGTTGCATACATGAATATTACAGGGGGTCATGCAGGTGACACTGCAGGATGCAAGGTCACAAACAGCCTCAAATAGCCTTGGGAATTACAGTTAACTCCGTAGATGTCGTCTGCGTGACGCCTAACCAAACTGAGCCTCAAATGTATCTAAATGGCATTTAAAAATTTGTTTTCCACTCTGTGCATTCAGATTCAGTCTCTGTAATTTTTACAACAAACGCAAACAACTGTCACTACATTCACAATAATATTATTAAAAACACCAAACTCTACATGTTTCGGTCCTCACTGGTCTACCATCAGGCAGTTCATTAATTGCTCTATAAAACAATCTGTGCCCATATTTAATCTCTTGCGTGCGTAGAAGAACTGATGGGAACCCTTCCGTGTAGACTGAATAAGTGCGGCGGACAGAACTGCTACACGGTGAGCTGGCAATGACCGCACCGTGAACTAACCGTGACCACACCCACAAGCTTAACTCTGCATTACTTATTAAGCATTTTTAACCCAGATATGCCACTCCCAGTGGCCGCGCGGTCTAAGGCGTGGGTTTGCGGCCGCTCGCTTGCTGGGATTGCGGGTTCGAATCCCGCCCGGGGGCGGGATTCGAAATCTGAGTGTTGTGTGTTGTCAGGTAGCACCAAACTCGACACACGCAGAGTGATATGTTGGCATTGTGCGCTGTAGGCTACCGGCGACTTGTTCTCGGCTCACCACAAGCAGCCCACGGATTTAGGTACGTCACAAATGCCGAACCTGCACGGTAACATACAGCTACAACCGTTTAGCTACGAAAATAAACATGTTTATTTACCAACACTTGTTCGCTGAAGAGTGACAAAGCGCCCTACATCGATCCTCACGCACTCCCAATTACTATTTATGTAAATCAGATCCAAACGGCCATCAGCACTGCCAACTGAAACCAACGTAACACAAAGCTAAATAGAATTCAGCCACATATCCGCCGCAGATCAGAGAGCAGCCAGCGATTCTCCCTAAACGTCTGCTTACTTTTGGGAGAGGGGGGTAAAGGAAACACACAATCCAGAGCACGGTATCTACCCTTCATCCCACTACGTTCTAACCATAAAGATACGCACTAGGTCACTGAATCTCTACGTCTTACTACGCGCAATGTCAATGTGCTGACAGTCTACTGACTGTCAGCACACAACAGCATTGCTGTTCGTTACGTCACTTCACCACGCACTCTACGAAGACATACACGTTAAGAAATTAGTCTCCAAATATTCTTACCCTCGGTATCAAACCCAGGTGTACGCCTAAAGTTCAGCATTCCGCCGACACTACGAGGACAAGTGGACCCAAACCCGGTCTAGAAGCTGCGGCTAAACAACATCTGACTCTGCCATGAATCTAACTATCGATCACAAGGTATTCCCCGTGGTGTAGTCACTACAATGACTGAGCTATCCCACTCCTACTGCACTCATACTCAAGGCAGTGATTGTATAATTCAATGTATTATCTGAAAATGAAGTCATTATCTAAGGGGGGTGTCTATATCCTTCAGAACATTTTATCAGGGCGATAAAAGCAAGGAAGGTAAGCACCGGGCATGTAGCACGCATTGAAGTGCATCGACATTTTAGTTTAAAATCTAGCTGTTACAGAAATACAGTGTGAAGGCTCAGGTAGCTCATGATAGAGTCAAGTGGCGGGATTTTGTGAACACGACAATGAACTGACGGGCTTCAAGGAAGGTGGGAATTTTCATGCCTAAGCAAGAGGCCACAGCCTTCTCTAAAATATCCCGTTCCTTGGACTGAACTGCATTACTTTATGCAAGACCAACCCACAGTGAAAATGGTCCTTTGAAATACGCCCTGGAATGTGCACGTATTTCCGTTCTGCGATCCTCACAGCTTCCCCCTTTCCTTCCCAACACCGAACTGTGACACACCACAACACTGCACTTCACACACCTGCCACCTTTCCAAGCACATGCGAACTACACGTTACCATGGTAATGGCGTGAGGCAGACACAAAACACATCGTCTCCTGTTTTATTATATATAATTTATCCGTGACTCGTTCATGGTTTGAGTTTAAGAACATAAATTAGCCACGTCCAGTCTTACAATAGATTCTCGAACTTTCTTTATACACGACCTTCAGTTTCATCTCGACTGTGGGGTGTGACGTCAGTCCTCGTTTCACGCGACCTGTGGTGTCAGTCAGCTGCTCCCAGCAAGGGCACCCCCAGCGACGGGGTTGTTAACAGGATCAACACCCACCCCCTCCCCAAGTCATAGTACACCCCTTGACTGCAAGTCCTATGTTGCCTACATCAGAATCAGCGCTCGTGAATGTAGAGTACAAACCCTTCAAATTACACTGGTAACTATATGTACCACCTACTTTAATATTTATAAATCTTCGTATCTTACCCACGCGGTACAGTTAGGTGTTTCTTGAGTATCTCACAACAAACACTGATAATTTTGGATTTTTGTAATGCGGACGCATTGTGTTCTTTGTGAGGTGAGCACAGGACTTCTGAACAATATTTACATTAATTTCAGGCTTCAAGAGAACAGTGCGATCCGTTTTGGCGTGATGCTGGTCACAGCTGACTTGGAGACATAAAAGGTACCTGCTAAACCGTTGTTTAACGTATATGAGGAAGTTCAAGAGTCAGGCCTGTGAAGTTATATACTGCATTACCGGACGACTAAACTGCTGGAAAGTCTGGCTAAGGAAAGGCCTTGGTCAAAAATCGGGTATCTGTGTCACCCATTGAGGGCGGCACAAATATTTGTGGCCGGTGAATCGGGAAGGTAGTGGCGGCAGCTCATCGCGGTGAAGCTGCAGCAGGTTTTTATCTGAAGCAATAAGCCCATCAAAAACCTGTCGGAGCCCTGGCCCGGTACATCGCCCAAACAATAGACAAACCAGTTACAAAGCTGTAATCTAACTAACTACATGGAACAAAGTACTGAGAACATAAGAGTTCCTCAGAGAGTCAAGATATCCCTGCATGTTCACCAATGTGTTCAAAACAGCGCGCCACCTGCTACTATCCCGGGTGAGATTCATCCAGCTCAAGACTTTCCAAAATATTTCCTAAAACGCCATTTCAATATTATTCTCCCATCTATGCCTATGTCTTCCAAGCAGTCTTTCCTTCAGATTTCCCCACCAAAATCTTGTATGCACCTCTCCCCTCTCTCCTTGCGTGCTACATGCCCCGTCCAGCCCATTCCTCTTCATTTGGTTAACCTAATAATGTTTGGCGAGCAGTAAAAACCACTTAGCTCCTCATTATGCACTCTTCTTCAGCCCCCTGTTGTTTCTTACCCCTAGGACCAAATAATTTCTCCAGCACTACAACACCGGACATCCCCAGTCTGTGTTCTTCCCTTAAGTGACAGACCAAGTTAACACCCACACCAAAAACAGGCAACACTGCAATAATGTTTCAAAGCGTAAGGTAACAAATACGATCATGCCAATAACATTAGTCTCACTTTGATGTACACAGAGAACTTGAATAGCAGATGGTGCACACCAGACTTCCACTCAGCTTCCACTACCATTTCAGCATTTGTCCCACCTTGGCACCAAGACCTGTGGCCTAGCGTACAAGTAATCCGCGTCAACTGTCTACAGCCAGGAGGTGACAGCTTGCTTGACGTCGGCGACTGTTGCAAACCGCTTGCCAGCCAGGTGCACATTAAGGTGTCGAAAGACATGGAAACCATTCGGTACCATACTTGTGCCTGACTACTATGCTACACCTGGCGGCTAAGGAACCGCAATCCCTACAGACTCGATCTCGCGCCCAGTGACTTCCATCTCGTTGGACGGCAGAGGAGACACCTAGCAGGCAAGCGAATTCCAACAGACACCTCCTAGCTACAAAAACCGGACGCCAATTCATTTTACGCCTGGGTACAATCCTTAGTGAGAGGGGCATGCGCTTAAATGTCAATGATGACTACGTGGAAGTCTGGTGTGTACCACATGCTACACATTCCAATGTAAACAACGAACTTGCAATAACGTTCTCGACATAAGAGCATTTGTCACGTTGCTTTTTTTGAAGTTCGTTGGTAGAACTGCAGTCTGCAAGGTGCACAAAGGATGATCTCCCTGTAACGTAGTATTTCAGGTTAATCCGAGTCATTAAAAGGAGTCAGTTATGCATGTTGTAGCTTGTAGCTACAGATCCGCTAGACACACCTGTACGTACAGCAGCCCAGGGGCTGTAACTGTCTGCCCTCCGCTGTCTCGTGATGATCTGGTGCGAGCCAGTGCATGACAACACGGTGATTACCCACAGGTGCGTGGCAGCCGTGTGCGTACGGAGTCAACGGTATTCGATGAAGCTTGGTGCATCATGCAGCAGAATGTGCTTACAAGCACGATTTTCGTGTACCAAATAGGTTTCTTTGGGTCTCAAAACAAACTGACACTGTGTCCATTCACATCACCACCTGATTAATTTTCACAGCTGAGGTGTCGCAGCTCTTGCCAGACGTGGAACAGACACTGTTATTCCAACAGGTTCGACCTATAAAGCAAAAACCGTATAAGACTCTGCGGTCACTATATGTACCACCAGGTTTAACATTCAACAATTCTACGTTCTCCCAACACAGTGAATTTGTGTGTTTTGTGGGGATTTGAGAACAAACACGATCATTTCCCTACACAGCATTAACTGACTGGTTTATATAATAGAGAATGAACCCTTTGTAGCCCACTGGTCACCAAATGTACCACCAGTTTAACATACAACAGTTCTACGTTCTGCCCACACTGTGTATTAATGTGTTTTGTGCGGATCTGAGAACAAACTGCGATTATTTCTCTATACGGCATTAACTGACTGAATGTTTACTACGCTGTACGGACTGAATATACAATTTTGTTTAGTCTTAATCTTCGAAGGGCTGATCACTCATCCAGATGAGTCCTACTGAGTGAGGTGTGCCCAATGAGTGTGATCGCGAAGCCCCTAAGGGGGCCATGGCCCGGAATCGGGTCGAAGCGCCATAAGGGAGAAAAAAAATATGGATCTCAGAACAAAAAGCTATTATTTCCCTGTACAGCATTTACATATACAGTTTTCATAATAGAGACGAAATGTGTTTACTGCACGGTACGTGCTCAGTCCTTAATGCAAGTTTTCAAGTGGTGACCTCTCATCGCGGAGGCCCGGATTTGATCCCTGTCCAGTTCGTGTGAGATTTGTGGTGGACAAAGTAGCCCAGAGGCAGTTTTCCGTCCCAGGACTTCCGTTTTCCCCTGTCAGAATCATTCGCCAACGTTCCTTACTCGCCGCCATCTTAAATACAATTTGACGAAGCCTGCAAATTTCTAAGCAAAACAGTATCGTGCTTTGCGAGATTTCAGTCTTCCGCTGCGGTACAATTGAGGCCTTCGCACTTCTAGGACCTTACGGAACGTACAATGGCCTCGAAGCAATCAGAGGAGCGTTGGGTGGGAGAGTATCTACACATCGCTTGGCACGCCGTAGCAGACAAACACTTCACCCAGTTATTATTTGCATTCGACACATGACAAACAACCATTCTACACGCGCAAATGTAGTTTCATTTTGCCTACCATGAAAATATTAGTACTTCCTTCCTAGCAACGTTTGTCATCAGACTTACAACAACTGCTCAACAACTACATCTGCAGATGTAACACCGAATGTTGTCCAAACCGGAAAATAAACGCATAAACTACTGGAAGGCATTCAATTACACCAGTTTAAGTAAAAGATGACTGCCACTGGGCCGATTTTCACAAGACTCACGCTTGGTCGACTTTTCGCACGGAACTCTATACCAAATTTCACACACCGACAATAGTTTCGTTGCTAATACCAGGTCTAGGTCCGACATAACTTCTTCATGAAGCCTAAAGCCAGCTCAGTTAACACCTTTAAAGCCTAGGATTAACCTTTATTATATATACAGACCTAGCCCGTACCGCGCAAACACACTCCGTCTCTGTTATAAAAACCAGTCAGTTAATGCTATATAGGGAAATAATCGCTGTTTGTTCTCAGATCCACACAAAACACATAAATACACTGTATGGGCAGAACGTAGAGTATGTGAATGTTAAAACTGGTGGTACATATAGTGACCACTGGGCTGACTCCACCGAACACAGACCTTTATCAAACAAACCAATAATCGTCAATAGTTCCATGTCTACTATAAAATTCAAATGTCCTTTTTTTTTTCGGGAAAGCGTACAACCGGCCACTATCGTGAGCCAGTTTGATCCAGTTCACACCATAAAACACCATTTCCTTAAGGCTCATTTTGATATTCTTCTGTCATCTACGCTTTGGTCTCCAAAATACTCCCTTGTTTTCATGTGTTCCGAACGAAAATGTTGTTGGCCAACGCCTTTGCCGTCTTTCCCTTGCGTACTAGTCGCTGCGCCCATCGCAGATTCGCTGATGGACCATTCTACTAGCAGGAATCATTGCGATATCATTAGACGTATGCGCTGCAGTTTGTGTCAGTCGGTGCCAACTGCTGGGAATAAAAAGTTCCACTGGAACCAACGCGGCTTTCGTCTTGAGGATGGAAACAGATTCAGTGTAGGAAATGTTCGTTTCTGTCCAGCATACTAGGCAGTAATGTTAAGTCGACGGTCTTTTAACAACTACTGGTGTGTCAGGATAAAGCGGCCGCAGCGTCTAGCTGATGACTCACCGCCCAATGGCGTCAGGTAACGAACGGGCGAGACTTGCCTCTCGACACACAGGAAAGCCACGAAAGACAAGACATGTACTTCCGTTCTCAGCGACGACCATCCAACTGTCTTAACTCCGGGGTCTGAGTCAAAATTTCGCGTTTGCTCATCTCGTCCACAAATTTCCGAATATTCATCACGTATCTGTGGTCTCAAACTCAATGAGGTTTTTGCTACAATCACGTATGTTTCATTTTCTCGGTACGTGCCGTACGTCCTTCCAATCTCATGCCGAACATCACAGTGCTCATCATCTTGTTACTGCTTTCTTTAATAACACAGTACAGTTGCTCCGGCTGGCCGCTAGAGTGTGATCCGTGCACGCAACGCTGACATCACGTAGCTATTTAGAAGCAATGAACCTATTGAGCTTTCGTTTCCCACAAGTTTTTTTCTCGTCCTTTCTTTCTAATAAAGGGGGCTGAAGGGAAGGTTTAGAAGAAAGTCGTGACAAATTGATTTCCTTCCCAAGTTATGTTCCCTCGTTAACCACCATTTTGTACCGCGGGTGACGTATAGAACAGCGACTCTCCTGGCCTTACAGAGACTAAAACCACTCCGGTATTCGCACATACCAGAACATATCACACATTTCGCGACGAAATATCGACATTCTAGTCCGAGTTTCTTACGTATTTCAGGCAGTCAGTGGAGGAGACTTCCTGCAGCCACACACACACACACACACACACACACACTCAAACTACGCGCGGCTTTCCACGGGCGCGTTTTCGCGGCAGCTGGACCTATCTTTTAGAGCTACTACAAACAAGGTGTCACAAGCATTAATAAATTCTAGTTACAACAGACCGCCGAACTGTCAAATGATAACGAAAAATGCCCTTACGTAGCACCACGTTGTGGTTGTTGAAACCACCTGTAATCCTCACAAAGAAAAGGATCATTTCTCTATTGTCCACTTTAATATTATCCTCAAATTCCCACCTCACATGAAATGTCCTAACTAAGACTGTGATCTTACGGGGTACAGCGCTGTACTGCCTGGCACACGGTGTCTCAAAAAATATTTAAGCAGTTAATTTCAAGTTTAAAGTTCTTTATAAACTTCAATTTCTCCAACGAAATTGTGTATGTACCTGTTTCATTCTGTATATAACTGCTTCATTTTGTATGTACCCGCTTCATTGTGTATGTACCTGCTTCATTCCAGTTTAACTGCACAGTTATTCTGGGACACCCTGTAGACCGAAACCAGCATTTCGGAGACAACTGCCGCCATCATCAAGGTTTCTCCCAAATGCTGGCACCTACCAGACCGCAAGGAATAACGATACGTAAGACGGGGAACTGTAATTTAATTATACGTCACCTTGAGAATTTAACACAGTTCCCCATAAACATTCCATGTATAACCTCAATTTATTCGTCCCTCGTGCGTTCTAGGTGAGCGGTCCAGCACAAATAGCATGAAGTAACTTATTTTGTAAATTTCGCTACTAATGAAGGCAAGACTTTCGTTCGTATGAAGACGCCTTCTATTCAGCTGAACCCAGTCTGTCCACAGAACCACAGACCAACTTTCGTCGTCGTCTTCTTCGTCGTCTCCTATTCTTCTTCTCTTGCTCCTATTCCCCTCCTCTCCTTATATCGCACTACAGTCCAGTGCGCACCTTCACCTCCTCAATTGACCTCTCCCAGTCACCATTTTCTTGATCTCTATTTCCAGTTTTTAATTTCGCAAAGACCATGTTCCACACATGCACAAAACAAGAAGAAAATTAACTATTTATGTTTCACTGTTCTATTTGTATTGTGTGGGGGTGGGGTGGGGCTAATTACGCTTTGTCCAATGACATGGCATGTTTCAGAACACACAGTATCTTCTTATGTGGTGCTGGAGAGGGATGGAGAAGGTCGGTTGGACCGATCGTGCGAGAGATGAGGCAGTGTTACACAGAGTTAAGTAGGATATGAATATCCTGCATAGTGAAAAGAAGGAAGGCGAACTGGATTGGTCACATCTTGTGTGGGAACTGCCTTCTAAAACAGGTTATGGAATGAGAGATAGAGGGAAGGCTATAAGTGACAGGAACACGAGGAAGAAGGCGTAAGCAGCTATTGATTACCTTAAGGAAACGAGAGGATACTGGAAACTGGAAGGGG
>Ga0123353_10011623_pt1 | contig 12423 bp, 11 predicted proteins | sample TergutLab28metaG_3_FD_92763 | JGI IMG/M metagenome (GOLD analysis project Ga0123353, IMG submission 92763) | Labiotermes labralis P3 segment gut microbial communities from Petit-Saut dam, French Guiana - Lab288 P3 | ecosystem: Host-associated > Arthropoda: Insects > Digestive system > Gut ... | reverse complement strand
GCCCACCTCGCGATCCGGCACATAGCCAGACTGTCTCATCCACTCTTCCAAAAAGTCAGCGCATTCTTTTTGCGTATATATAGTACCCGGCCACGACTCATGCGAAGGCGATAGTGGCGGTGGTGGAGGTATTTTAGCGCGGTCGGCTTCTATATCCTCATCGCGTCTGCGGTGTACCACGGCATTGTCGTCATCCAACAAATACAGCGGTATGCCATCTGCTGTCATCAGCGGCGGGTTCGCAAACCATTGATTATCAGCGTATAATTCAAATATCCTGCCGCCGCTTTCGTGCGTGAAAAAGTCTCCATCCTGTACGCCATCAGGATAGGCAATAGTGTCATCCGTCAATCCTGCTATTACGCGGTTTTTTTTGTCTGTGCGTATATAATGTTTATTCATGCTGTGTTTCCTTTCTTTGAACAATCGGAGCATCGCAAAATATCACTACATGGTCAGCGATCTATCCTAATCAAATATTGTTACCTAACATCCCATTTAAGGTCGAAAAAAGAGGAATGCCCATTATACGTACACATAGCGCTCTTAATGCTAATGCTTCCAGTTGGAATGATCCGTTTAATGGCAGCAGTATAAGCATTAGCGTTAATCGTCTCTCTACATATGGTATGTTACTTATAAGCAGTGAGGCAGGCGGTCAAATCGTGGGTCACTGGGTAGCAGACGCACGGCTATAGTCTTGCATCAAACTTTGCATACCCAATGTAACGCTGCGCAAAAATAAGCTCGCTTAAAACAACTGCGGCTACACCGTGAGACTGATCTATGCGGAGAAACTGTGTTATTGTTGCGGTGTGCTCCGGGGACGCTATTACACTCGCTAGGCCTACTGCTGTTGCTATTGGTGCTCTAACCATCGGGACATATCCAAGTGCAACTACCGGTCTCTGACCATGCACCGTCGGAGCGTCAATATATAGGTATCGTTCTTGATAAAACCTTTCAACCGCTAGGGGATCCTCGGGATTTTGCTGAACGGGCGTTGCGCGTGAACCGTGCTCGAATTTGACAATTCCGATGTCAAATATGCCGGTTTGAAGATAATCGCTATTTTGTTCAGAATATATTATTACGACTTCCAAATAATTGTTTAAGCCGATTGTTTTGCCATCAATAGAGGGTATATCAAAAGTTGCGTCATATCTTTTGACGTTTGTTTTTATTTCTATATTTTGCCTTGATGTAACAACTTCCGGAGAACCCCCCATACCGAAAGATTGCCGCAATTCAACAGCTATGCTTCTGTTATCGTCAGATTTAATATAGAATGATAACGTCATTTTGTTTTTAAATACTCTTACGTTTTCTAACCGCTGCGTCAGTGTTACATCACCGGGTGTGGTGATAACGGTTCTGTGAAAAAACTCTGCACCCGGATATTCAGAGGGAATTAATACATTTTGTCTGCTAACGCTACCTTGTGCGCCGTTTGTAAAATGCGTTCTCCACATGGTGCATGAGCCGTAACCGTTAGGGTTACTTTGGTTTATGGACTCATGCCAATACTCAAAAAATGGGTCAATTATATAGTTGCTATTTGCAAATAAAGAGATAAATTTTGTCAGTTCTTCTTTTGATGCGCTGCCGCTGTGCGGGTTCGATGCCTGCGCGTGCAGCTGTACGAGGTCGTGTAGTCCGGTCAGTTCTTCTTTTGATGCGCTGCCGCTGTGTGGGTTCGATGCCTGCGTGTGCAGCTGTAATCTGCCCTGCACTTCCTCTATAAGTTCATTCAACTCAATTACAGCCAGGATACGGGCTTCGACCTCTGCGGTCAGCTCAGTTAAAGTCGCGACATTGCCGCCGGCTATTTCAGTAGCTCTGGCTGCTGCGTCTTTTGCGTCGAGCGCAGCCTGTTCGGCTTTTTTTACCTCGGCAATTACTTCAAGACGGAAGTCCCTAAAGCTGGCTATCTCTTCCCAGGCTGTGTCGTCTTCACCCTCATAACGTACTTCGAACTCATCGTTTACAAAACGGAGTTCGAGCTTCGGGGCTTTGAGCGACTCGAGCCAGTCGTCAACGCTGCCGGCGAAGCCGCGCTTTACCGCGAGGCTGTATGCATCTAAATAATATGGAGCGTCCGTGTATGCCATTTCAATATCTCCGATCTATCTTTTATTTAACGCGCCTGCACGGCGCGGAGCATTCAAATTCATGTCAGGCGGTACGCCTGCGGTACGGATGCCAGCTGCGAGTCAGGCCGTCGTTATAGCCCTGCGCGGGGGCATATGTGTTTGCGAACCAACAGACGAAATTGTCGAAATGCACGTTGTATATAGACAGCGTGTTCATGTAACGGTCGTATTCGCCGTTCGCCTCATCGACCTTTGCGGTCAGCCATTGGATATACAACGCATCGTGCGGCGGATCCACAAGCGGAACCGTATCCATGTCAAGGTCAGCGCTGTACAGCGGCAGGGGCGCAAGAAGGAACACGTCCGCTATAAGAAGGCCCTCCAGATCGTTGAGCCAGCCTACCTTGACCGCATCGGTAAACGCGTTCGGCTTTACCTCGTCTACCCATGATATTATCTCGCGTATAGTCATGACAGCACCTCTTGCAATTGGCGGGGCAGATGCCGGAACAGCTGCCCCGCCCTTAGTGTAACCGTTTGCGACTAAGCAGCCTTCAGCAGGTCGCCGCCTGCCATCCCGCCGCCGCAGAACGCGCGCCAGTCGAAGAACGTCGCAGCATAGCGGGCATAGCCGCGCCATATGTTTGCGTCGTTGTTCTCGTTGACCGATGAGCGCACCTCCAGCTTGGTGCGGTCGTTCCAGACCGCGCCGCCGAATAGCTTGTTGTACGAATCGTCCGCAAGGAACCACGGCTTCTGGCCGGGCTTGATGAACCTGTTCAGGTATGACCAGATGATCACGTTCCAGCGACCGTACTGATAGTTGAACGAATTTTCGGCATTTACCGGGTTCTTGTCCGCGCCGATCACAGAGAACACCTCGTCCTTCAGGTCAGGGTCGTTCGGGATCACGATCGTGTCAGGGGAGATGCCAAGCTCCTCGCCGTTGTCGCCCTTTAACATCTGCATCGCGGATTCCACCCTGTTCAACGAGTCCTTTGAAAACGCGTTTGAAAACATATTCGACTGCTTGAATTTCTCATCCACGATTGAAGGATGGGCTTTGCTGAACAGCGCTTCTTTGTCCGCGCAGGACACGTCAAAAGACTTGCCCCTGAACTGCATCGACTTTGCGCCGTTCATCGCAGCACCGAACATCGATGCGCCGAAAAGCTCGCGGGTGCGCAGATATGCAGTCGTAAACTGCGCAGGCTTCTGGCGAAGGTCCATAATCTTTGAATCCTCGATGATTTCGCGGGACAGCGAAAACGAATTTTTCCAGACTTCCTGCGGAAGGAATTTCTGGAAACCTTCGGCCATGCCGTCGGTCGGGTATTCACCCAGTTCCCCGACAGGGTCGAAGCCGTCCATGGCAGTCATGCTGCTCAGCATATCGCCAAAGTTCGTTGTTGATCCCATCAGGAACAGCAGTTCAAGCGCTGACGTCCGCTCAAACTCCTCGCCGCGCTCTTCGATGAAACGCTGGATTGGAGCCTGTACGTTACCGTAAATCGAATCCTGCAAGCCGCTCGCTTGTGTAAAAGTTACATCCATTTATGTATTCTCCTCTCTTATACTCAGACGGGGCTGCTAAACGAAGCGCCCGCGCACAGTGTCATCCTCGGCAGTGCCCTCGATGTACACTATCTCGAATGTGCCCGCGCCCGCCGAAACCTGTTTTCCCCCGGCGGATATGCGCAGCTTGCTGCCTATTTTCGCTTCCGCTGCCGCCGCTGACAGGGATGTCTTGTAAACGACATCCTTGCGGACGCGGTTTACTGCCAGCATACCGCCGGCGGTCTCGATTTTCCTTGCGCTGTGGCAGACATATGGCGGGGTCGTGTTTGATGCCGCCGTTATCGCCGTCAGATGCCCGTCCGTCACCGTCAGGAGCTGGCCGGGCGAGTACTCGCCGGCCGCTGCCGGCAGGTTTATGATCGAAGGGACCGCCCCGGTGTCGCTTGTCTTATGAAAAAAGCCCATAATTATTATCCTTTCATGCTTTTATTTTTGCGCTGCATCAAGCAGGCTTGTGCCTTTTATTGTAGTCATTACGGATCTCGTCATCCGTCATTTTCGGGTGCAGCTCGCGGTACATCTTTTTTACATTATCGGGTACCGGCACCGTGCTGCTGCCGCCGCCACGGGCCGCCGCCGCCGCGTTTAGGTGATCCTTGCTTTGCGCGTTCGCAAGTGCCTGCTGCTTCGCCGCCGCGGACTCGCGGGCTGACTTTGCAGCCGTGAGGCGGTCGTAGTTTGCAAGCTTGAACGCATCAAGGAAATTGTAGCCCTTGACCTTTACCATATCCACGAACGCGGGCGCGGTCGGAAGCTTCATGATATCCTCAAGGGTCTTTACAGACGGATCCAGCTTCGATATTTCCGTCAGCTCCACTTGTACGCGCGCATCCATTGCCTCAACATTGCGCTGGCGCTCCCGTTCCTCGGCCTGCTTTATGACAGGGTTTTCCGAGATGGCTTTGTGCAGCATTTCCGGGGTGAAGTTGCCGTCGGCGATGTCGCGCTGCATCTGAGCCTCGGACTCTGCCTTGGACCAGGCATCGAACTCTGCTTTCGTGGCGATCGGCTTGCCGGTCACCGGGTTTTCAAGGCCGGCCTTTTTAAAGAACGCGCTCCATTCAGAGTCCATCTGCGCACGTTCCGCTGCGAGGATCTCGCTGACGCGCCTGTCCAGATTCTCATTGACCGCTCGGGTTATTATCTCCTGCTGCTCGCGCTGGCGGCGCTCCGCCGCATACTTCCTGCGCTGTTCAGGGGTCATCTCTACCTTGACCTTGCGGTTGCCGTCAGGTGCGCCATCTTCCGGCGCTTGGCTGTCTCCGGACAGATCCGCCGTACCCGCATCATCGGCAACGGGCAGATTCTCCAGCCCGTCGGGGTCATCAGCGTACCCGTCATCATAACCGCCGCCCGCATCCGCAGACGCACCTGCATCCGCTCCGCTGTCAGCGGGGTCCTGACCTAAGGGTTTTTCCGCTGCCGCCGGGGTGTTGCCGTCGGGTGCAGGGGCGGCGTTGCCTTCCTGCGCTTTTTCGCCTAGCCCGAGAGCTTTAAAATAGTCCTGTTCACTTAATTGTGGCATTTTGACCTCTTGCCCGCAGCGCTGCCTATATTTTCAAGTGACGCTGCAGCCTGGATTTTTCCGCTGTTCCATGCGTAATGCGGATGTTTGCGCTATCCCTGCGTGGCGCGAGCAGTCCCGGGCAGTCCCGGAAAGGCTCACTTCTTGCCGCCGGAGCGAAGATCGCCGCCGGTCTTGACTTTGCCCTTTGCCTGCGGTTTCGTCTGGTTAGGCGCTTTTACCTTCTGTGTGCCCTGGTTGGCTATCCTGCCTGCATATCCGCTTTTCTCTGACATTAACCTTCTCCTCCTTTCACAAGAGTTATGCACTAAGGGCTGCACCGCATCAATACGGCGCTGCCCGCATTGCGTCTTCCATCGCACGGCGCTCTATGCCCTCCAATATCTGGGCGGGGAGCTGCGGGCCGCCGTCCATGTAGCCGGATTCAGGAATGTCCATGCCCGGCATCATCCCCGGCATTGGTGGCGCGCCCGGAGGCGAGCCCGGCGGCATTTCCCCGCCGCCCAAGCCCTGCATCATCATTGCCTGCTGCTCCGCCTGTTTCTGCTCGGCAAGCTTTTCCTCTAAATGCTTGCGGGTAAGACCTGCAAACGGGTAATGGAGCATCTCCATCCTTGACCAGAACAGGATCAGGGTCTCAAGCTCGGTCGGGTTGCCGTAAGCGCCGCTCTGAAGGTTCATGCGGTTTTCCTGCCACATCGCTTCACGGTTGCTCGCAAGAGGGGCAGATGCGTCGCAGCTGAACAGGAACTGGTCGTTCCACCAGTATTCGCCGGTCTCGTCCATCTCAAGGAAGTCATAGCGGCTGAATGTCGAATACTCGTTTACGCCGTGCATATTCTTGTGCACGATCGTGCGAGGCTCGTCAGAGTATGCAAGCGCGAATTTAAACATCAGCTCGAACAGGTCCGCGTACGCCGCGTCCTTCATCACCCGTTTAGACTCGAGACGGCCGGCGGTCTGCGCTGCCGCAAATTCCTTTGCCTTGCCAGATGTAGCCGTGGTGTCCCTGCGGCCCTGGAAGCTGTCTGTCACGCCCAGTGCCTGGCGGGATTCCTCATACACATGCGACATATACGCCATCGCAGGGGATATGTTCCCGTCAAGGTCGATGTTCCTTACAAATGCGGCATGCGCGGGGTCTGTCAGGCGGATCACGTCGCCCTCTTTAGCGTCGTACCTTATCTTCGTGTCGTTAGGCGCGACTATTTTCGAGCCGGAGGTTAACGTGCGCTCGATCACCTTCAGGTGCATCCGGTTTATCGTTTCCTGATGGTCCTTTATGATGTCCACGTCCGAGTTGCCCATGAGCTGGCCGTATACGGTAACGCTTTTCTGAAGCACTATCGGGTACATATCCGGAGTGTAGTACGGGATCTGCGTCGGGTGCATTACAGGCTGCGGGATACCCATGCGGTCAAAGCCGTCATCCGTCCAAAACATATCATGACCGGGGCGGTCAAAGCCGGTATCCGCGCCAAACATATCAAGACCGGGGCTGTCAAAACCCGCATCCGAGCCTGACACGCCAAGACCGTCCATGCCCGGCGGCGGTTCAGGGATCACCGGATCGTTAAACTCGTAACGGACATCACCGAACTCGTCGAGCTCGGGAGTCTCGCCGGGGATAGTCAGGCCTTTTGCCGTGGTCATTTCCGTATATATGTTCTCTTTTTCAAGGGTCTTTCCTTCGGCCTTGCGCGCCTGGTAATCGTCAAGCTCCTCAAGCACCGTGTCGTTTACCCAGATGATACGGTCTATGCCGCCGTTGTCGTTGCGGGCATACCCTATGTACTGGGTCACGGAATCGTCCGCCTGAGATTGCTCGCCGCCCGTGCGGATCTCCGGCTCGGATTCGCCCTCGTCCTCTATGTCTACGCCGAACTTGCGGCGTACCGCTTCCTTGGTAGTTGGTTGCTTTATAATTATCCAGTCCATGTCCTGGATGCCGGTATACACGCCCGGCTGCGGGGCTAGCTGCATCGGATGGATCACGCTTACCGTTATGTCGCCGACCGTGCCGTGAGTGCCCGCCTCGTTGTCCCATTCCACATGCCACGCAACGCCACCATGGATAGGCACTGCGCGTTCAGCAAGGTCGTTCATTATCTCGAACGGAAGGCGGTCGAGCTCGTTGCGCAGGAAATGTTCCATGGTCGCCGCAAGGTTCTCGTCGTTCTCTTTGCGCGGGGTTACCTTCGGCTGCGGGATCGACGAGCTTATCTGTGCCTCGATGTTCTCGAATATGATGTTGCGGATATGCGGGGCTTCCTTTGTGCCGCCGCCGTAGCGTTCAACGTCGCTGTCGGTGAACTGCTTCAGGTCGCGCTTTTTGCCGGCATACAAAGCTTCGCGCTCGCGCATCTTCGTCACTTCCTGCTCGAACTCGCGGTCGCTGTCGGATAAGCGCTCCTGCCAGAGCTCAAGGCTTGCAGACACGCCTTTGCCCGTGCCGCCCTTCGGAGCTTTTTCTTTCACCCTATCCTTTTCAGCCATATATCTTTTCTCCCTGTACCGTTATGACGGGGGGTCACCCCATATCGTGCGCAAGTAACTGCGGAGGTCTTCGCCTGCGCGTCCGTATTCGTCCTGCATGAATTTAGTCCATTTGCCCTTGACATCGCCCGGCTTGTCTGGAGCGCTCATCCAGTATACGCAGAAGCCCCTTAGCGCGTCCGGCGCGTGCGTTATCTCATGAGGCTCCGTCAGGCAGTCCGACGGGTTATTCGGGTCGTAGATCAGCAGCGGAAGAGTGCGGATCAGGTTCGCGCAGCCCCTGAATATTTTCAGCTTCGTGCTTTTGATGCCGTCCTTGCCAGTTATGACTTTCAGCCTTTCACGGACTGCGAACCATCCCGCGGTGCGGTTGTTCGAGGTCTTTACCAAAACGATCCCGTTGTCACGGAAGATGTCAGCAGCGCTCTTGCCGGATTCCTGCCTTTTGTTCCACATATCGGGAGGCGCTAGCCAGGTCACCTTGCGGCCGGATGCAAGCTTTAACAGCCGTGTAGCCGCTGCCGATATTATCAGGCCGTCATGCCCGTCGCCAAGGTCGCGCCCTTCGTAAGCCTCGTCCGTTACCCAGGCCGTGCCTGTCTCGTCTACCGCGATCAGGTAAGCCGCAAGCATATCCATGCCGTAATCTATTGTCACATACCAGCGCCACCACTTCTGTGCCTCAACCGGGTCCACAACGTGGGTCTCGCGGCTGAACTCTGTGAAGAACTGGCCTGCGAACACGTCCCAGTCGCCGTCGCGCCAGGCTTCACGGATGCCATTAGGCAGGCTGTCGAGAAACTTCACATAATCAGGGTCGTGCTCCATCAGGATAGGGTTGTCATCAACCTTTGCAGGGATGAACACATAGTCGCTTGGATCCTCGCCCTTCTCGTACAGCCTGTCCACGAAGAGGCGCTTTACCCATGCGTGCCCGACTCCGCCGGGGTTGCACGTTATATACATACGGCGAGGGACTTTGCCTATGCCGCGGACGCTGGCCGCAAGGGTCCGAAACTGGAAGTAAGTGAAAAAGGTGCCCTCGTCAAGAAAAATCGCATCGTATTCCAAACCCCGGTATCGTTCCACATCGGACTCGCGCTTGCAATATCCGAACTCGATCGTTGAGCCGTTTAAAAATGTCAGTGTTTTTTCCGTGCCGTTATATTTTGACACCTGGTACAGTTCCCGTTGAAGGACCTGTATGTGGTTTTTCAGTAATTCCTGGTATGTGCGCCGGAGGATCAGCGCCCTGTAGCCGGGGTAGCAGAAGCATAATATCTGTGCCTTCATCCTGACAGCCCAGCTTTTGCCGCCGCCGCGCGCACCGCCGTATGCTACATACTTCGCGGTCGCTTCAAGGAACTGCTCCTGCTTCGGCTGCGGGGCCGCTAATGTTATTTTCGTTACAGGTTTTCCCGTACCCATCATGCGCCACGTTTTGCCATCGTATCCAAAGAACCCGAGTCGATCAGGAATGTGCTCGCACTACTGTGCTCCACGCGGTCCTTGAACATCCCAAGGTTCTTGCCGAGCAGCTCCATCACGCGGATCGCGCCGCGGCTGTCGAACTGGAACTCGCCGGTCTTGACATAGCAGCGCTGCTCGTAGTCCCATATCTCCACAGGCATGGCCTGCATGCAGCGGGTGTAGATGCCGAACAGGTTTATCGCGATCGATTCCGGGGTCAGGCACGCGCGTTCAAGTACCGCGCAGGTGAGTGCCCGCCTGTAGGCGAGAATCTTCGGAATTTTCAGGAGGTCGCTTGCCTGGCTCGCAGCCGTCTTGGGCGAGTAGCCTGCCGCTATCGCCGCGTCCGTCTGGCTCATCCCGGATACCAGGTGCAGAACGTACTTGCGCTGGCGCAGGTTCAGAAGCTTTTCAAGCTCCGCAAGCGTCATGTTCCCGTAATCCGGTTCCGGTTTTGCAGCCCGCTTCGGCATCGCGTCTCTCCGTTCCCCGGGCAATGAAAAAATGCCCGGTGTCTGAACTCAGGGCAGTCTGTAATCGACTCCCTTGTATCAGGCACGGGCACGGACACGGGCACGGGTCTATCTAGGCACTGGTACTGGCACTGGCACGTCCATTTTCAATTTTTACTAGCATCTTCCGCTTGCACCACTTGCAGTAAACACTGAGGTTATCGGCTGCGGTGTCTGCTAAAATCACCTGGTCTGTCTTCCTGTGGCATATCGGGCAGACAATCCTGCCGTCATGCACCTCAAGAATACACATTTCAGCCCCGTTTGTCAAGAGTTTTCCACAACCTTTCACAAATTGGACACATCCGAGCAGGCTACCGCCCTGCGCTCCGCTCCGGTTGGTCCGCGCTGCCTTTCCTTACTGCCTTTACAGAGCAACTTTTGCTGCGGATCCAGATTTCCGTCACACGATTTTACACCGGTTTTAGAAAAATTTATAGGATCCCAACGCATTTTCTGCGGGGATGTCGTTAGAATATACACTACCCCGAGACAAATTTGTATAGTGGCCGTTATTTAATTGTAAAAGGAAAAGCCTATTCGCGGCGGCGCCGCGGAGGCTTTACGGGTGCTGCCGCACGGTCGGGCAGCAGGTACTTTATATATTTATATGTGCCCCACTCGTTGCGGCGCTCGTCAGTGTCAAGCACAAACGAGCCGGGCGGCGCTTCCACCGTCACGTTGTCCTCAACCATCACGGAGCTCCGGACGGGCTTCTTTAAGTTGCGGCTGCAAGACCAGCTGCGTGCGCCGACCGCAGTCAGAGCCGCCGAAGGGTGGCGCTCGCGCGTCAGGTACTGCGCGAGTTCCATGAAATCGTCGTGCACGTAATGGCCGCTGCCGCTTATACGCCGGATGTCAACGTTCATGCCGTGCGGCCAGAGAGACAGGATCTGTTCCCAGTCCGACTGCGCGTCCACGGAGTTGATCACTATATGATGGTGGAGGCGGCGGCCGCCGTCGCCGGCCAGCTCGTGGGTGCAGCGGATATACTTCAGGTCCGAGCCGGACGACCTGCGCGAGCTGCGGAGCTGGCGCAGGAATTTCGACAATAGCGAGTCCGCAGCCCTGCGCGATACAGGCAGGCTCCCATCGCCGTAAGTAAGCGTCACGAAAAGGTCGCCGCTTGTAAAATTGGCGGCGGCCATCAGCTGGCATTTCTGCCATGTACAGTTGAAGTTCATCAGGCGGCGGGCCTCGCTACTGCATTTCTGCTTCGCGCGCCGTGCCGCCGGGGGATCGTACGGCATAGACTGGGTATAGCATACGGCATGCACTAAACGCCCGGCAGTCATAGTCACCAGACGTTTCGTTTTTGGCATAAGCATGCTCCTTTCAGACAGACTTGCCCGCCAAACCCTGCGCGGCTACGCGGGTGTGCAGCCTATATGCCACGAAGAGCTCGTAAGCCGCGTAGCAAATCGGCCTTCGCGCAATATCGGCTCGCACACAAGGATGGCGGGGATGGCAACCACCGCACACGCAGACGCGCAGGGGTTGGCGGGCAAGGGGGCAGTCAGCTTAGGGTCTGTGCGGATTGCAAGCGGGCCGTGAGCTGGCGGCTGATCTCGGATGCCAAGTGCATAGCCGCCTGCTTTACGGATGGGGTGTCGTCGATGCGCGTGAAGTTGAATATGGACAGGCAGCGCACGAATGCCTCGTCGGTGTGCATCTCGTCAAAAACCAATGCCGTATGGCCGGCCAGCTTTTGAGGGGCCGGCACTGCCAAGACCGTAGGTTCAGGGGCGGGGTCATGCCCTTGCACAGACGGTTCAGAGTCAGGCGCCCGTGCTGTATCCGGAACATATTCTTTTTTAGAGGGCGGAGCCGGGACAGGTTGCAGCTCTGCGTCCGGCAGTGGCGCGGATGCCGCAAGCGATCCCGGGGCGGGATTGGACTTTTCCAGCATACGGAGCTGCTTAAATGTGAAGCCGGGATCCTGATTTATCCTTTTCAGGTGGCCTATCCTATTGCTTATTTTGTCTGCCGTGATGCCGTACTTACTTTCAACCGCTTTCACAGGGATGCCCGCAAGCAGGTCGTTGAAGATATTTTTCCACGGAAAATGCGGTTTCCTGCCGCCGCCGCGTTTACTTTTAGGCGCAGCGGCGGCTGATGCACTACGGATGGGAGGGCTGAAGTACTTATTGTAATCCACGCCTACAATACGGCAGAGTTCAGGCACGCCGCAGGCGCGGAGGTCCGCGAGCAGTTTTAGCTGTGCGCAGTCCTGCCGTTTCGCCGTGCGCCACATCTGCATCAGATCGCCGTCCGGGTATATTTCCTTACTCATTATTTTTACCTCTTTTAACCGGTTTTACATACAGCTCGTGGGTGCCGTCCAGTAACGCTAGCTCGTTGTCGCTCATTGCGTAGCCTAGGGCGGTGAGGTAGCCGTATACGGTCTCCAGCCTTTTGTTTATGCCGCGGTATTCACCGTCGGGCTTTATACAGGTAGTGTCCTTGTCTTCAAGATAACAGTAAGCGCCCTTGAAGATAAGGCCGCTTAGCCCGTTGGGATGGTTTTTCATATACTCTGCCACCGCATCGCTTAACAGCATGCCCTTTTCCTCGGATTCCCATGGCTGTCGGAGTGGGGTATCCATTATCATTGACATTAGGGCGCTTGCATAGTTGCGCTCTATACGGGAGTCAAACAGCACGTCTGCTACCATTTCGTTTATTGTGGCCTGATGTGTGCCGGGTCCGGGGCTGAATTTTTTTGCGAAATCAACACGCAGATCGTAAG
>Ga0123353_10011619_pt1 | contig 12427 bp, 12 predicted proteins | sample TergutLab28metaG_3_FD_92763 | JGI IMG/M metagenome (GOLD analysis project Ga0123353, IMG submission 92763) | Labiotermes labralis P3 segment gut microbial communities from Petit-Saut dam, French Guiana - Lab288 P3 | ecosystem: Host-associated > Arthropoda: Insects > Digestive system > Gut ... | reverse complement strand
TTGGCGAAATCGGTGACGGTGGAGTGAGGAAGCATCGCGCAGCGACATCAGCTTCGCGGGGCGACGCGTCCAGCCCCCAGGCTCCTCCCCGTGGGAGGAGCTCTCGGCCTCGGGCCGACTTTTGTAGGTCTTAGCGCTGCAAAAGCAGAGGAAGGCATCGCGGAGCGACATCCCTTCCAAAAAGAATTATTCCTTGCATTTCCCCCGTTTTCATGTTAAAATAATCCCATGATTGAAACCATCCTCTCCATCGACCGCTACGCCCTGCCCCTGCTGGGCCTGGGGCTGGTCGTGGTCTGCGTGCTGCGCCTTCTGCGCCGCAGGAAAATCCAAGGGCTCCCCGGGGCGTTTTTATTCAACACCGCCAACCGCGACGGCCTGCCCCTCACCCGCCGCGAGAACTCCCTGGGCCGCTCCAAGTACTGCGACGTCGTGCTCAACTACCCCACCGTCTCGCGCTTCCACGCGGTCATCGCCAGGCGGAAGGAGGGCTGGGTGATCATCGACACCGGCTCCAGCGGCGGCACGAAGCTCGACGGCAAGGCGATAGAGCGCCGCGCCCCCCTGCGCCACGGCCAGAAGCTGAACTTCGGCAGCTACGACTTCATCTTCTGCGACGAGGAGGAGGAGAAAAGGATTGAACGCGAGGCCGCCAGGCCGTATCGGTAGGGGACGGCCTCCGGACGTCCCGGGTTCTTAAAAAATAAAGCTTTTTGCTTGGGGCGTCGAGGACGCCGCCCCCTGCATGTGCGTTAATCATCGGTCACTTAACACCCATAAATTATAAAAAGAGAGGTATCCGTCATGAAATCGAAAACCGTCAAACGCCTGCTCAGCGCCGCCCTGGCCCTGGCCGCCGCCATCGGGATGATGATGCTCGGCGCGCCCGTCGCTTCCGCAAGGGCAAGCCTCCAGGACACCCTCAACAGAGTAAAGCTCACGCCCGTCTCCACCGGCAACAGCAAATACGACGCGAAGCTGGAGGCCATCGTCGGCGCCGGCAGCACGTATGACCGGGTGCTGCGCGGCTACACCTGGCTTGTGGAAAACGTGACCTACGACGACTACGCCCCCAAGGACAACACCGGGAACGCCTTGCTCAACATGGCCTACGGCCCGCTGTTTACCGGCCGCGGCTCGTGCAAAAACTATTCCGCCGCGGCCTACTATATGCTGCGCTATATCGGCCTGCCCGGCGTCCAGCGTCTGTCGGGCTATGTCATCAACCGCAGCGGCAGGATCCAATACCATAAGTGGAACGTCGTCGCCCTGGGCGGCTCCATCTATTTGGTCGATGCACAGATTGAGGGCAGTGAGTATCGGCGCAGCGGCAGCCTGCCTTACAAATACTTCTTCAAGACCTTCGGCGCCTACTTCGGAACCACCCCGGTATACTTACCGCTCGGGGTGAACCTCGAAGCGGGGGGCCAGCTGCTGGAGCAGACCAAGAACCTGCTTGGCGAATCGGCAGGGTTTCTATATTCCACAATCTCATCTCTTTTTTAAGGAGCTGCCACAGAAGATATTATGCCAACACCCATCGTTTTAAACAACAACCTGCGCCTGCTCCTCGACGAGCTGCCCGGCGCGGCCAGCGTCGCGGTGAACCTGTGCGTGCTGTCCGGCCTGCGCTTCGAGCAGCCGGAGCAGGCGGGCATCTCCCACATGATGGAGCACATGCTCTTCAAGGGCACACAGAGCCGTACCGCCCGCCAGCTGGCTGAGGAGGCCGACGACCGGGGCGCGAACCTCAACGCCTACACCTGCAAGGAATACACCTGCTTCTACGTGCGCTCCCTGCCCGAGCACCTGGCCCCCATGCTCGAGCTCCTCGCCGACATGCTGCACCACAGCAGCCTGGCCGCCGCCGACCTGGACATGGAGCGCGGCGTGGTGCTCGAGGAGATCGCCATGTACGAGGACCTGCCCGAGGAGCTGGTGTTCGACCTGTTCTACAGCATGGTCTGGCCGGAACACATGCTGGGCCGGAACATCCTCGGCGCAAACAAAACCCTGAACGCCCTCACGCCGGAGCATTTACGCGCGCATCTCGGCCGACTCTACACCCCCGGCCGCATGGTGATCTCCGTCTGCGGCAAGTTCGACGAGGCGGCCGTGCGCGATCAAATCGAATTGCTATTTGGGCAAGATAAGCCCGGCGGCGAGAATCGCGAAGCGCCTGCGCCGGCGCAGCCGGCCAAATTCCAGCCCGGTATCCGCTTCACCCACAAGTCCGTGGAGCAGAACCAGATCGTGCTGGCCTTCCCCGGCTGCTCGGGCCGCGACCCGAAGCGCTACCACGCCTCCCTGCTGAGCACCATGCTGGGCGGCTCTACCTCCTCGCGGCTGTTCCAGCGCCTGCGGGAGGAGCTGGGCCTGGTGTACGGCGTGGACTTCTTCAATGTGCACCACATGGAGGAGGGCATCTCTGGGGTCTCCTTAGGGCTGGGGGAGAAAACCCAGTGCAAGGCCCTGGCCGAGGTTCTCAAAATCCTGCGGGAGTTCCCCGATACCGTCACGCCCCAGGAGCTCAAGCGCGCGCAGGAGCAGGCCGCCGCCGGCATGGTCATGGGCCTGGAATCCAGCGCGGCGCGGGCCTCGCGGGCGGCGTGCAACGTGCTGCTCTACGACGACCTCACCCCCGTGGAGCAGAGCATCGCGGCCTACCGCGCCGTGACGCTCGACGAGATGCGCTCGTTCGCCCGTGAACTGCTGGACCCCGCGAAGATCGCCCTGTGCGTGCTGGGCAAATGCACGAAGAAGGAAGAACGGGCGATGAGGGAGATGGTGGGGGGATAGGCGGCCCTCAGGCTTCCTCCCGTGGAGGAGGAACGTCGCTCCGCGATGCCTTCCTCAGTCGCCCGAGGCGACAGCTCCTTCCACAGGAAGGAGCTTAGGGGATTATGTTGAACGTGTGCAATAATTAATGGCCAGAACTAGTAGAAGGTTGAACCTAAGCCCCCAAGCTCCTTCCCGTGGAAGGAGCTCCCGCCTCGGGCGGGTGAGGAAGGCATCGCGGAGCGACGCATCCTCGTGCGGCTTTACCCAACTTAAACATACAGGAGGCCCCGCCATGCAAAAAATCGAAAGAGCAGGCATTCTGTTCGCCATCGTCACGTCTGTGGTTGGCGTTGCGGTTTCTCTTGTGTCGCTGCTTTTTTCGCTTGAAGCGAATAGGCTAGTAGCTCAACAAAATGCGATTATGGCTGAACAGTATGTATTGGAACGCTATGGCGGCGAGCCGGTGTTTACTGTGGAATGGAAAAAGGATGGGGATGGGTTGCCTTATTATGTCATAAAAAATAACGGCGCTGAAATTCATGATGTAACTTTTTCGGGGGGACGTTGGCTGCTTGGTAACTTAGCGTGCAGAGAGGAAGAGTCGGGAAAAATGATCTCTCCTGGATATTCTATCGATCTTGTATATGACGCAATGCTTCCAGGCTTTCAATGGCCTGATTTCAGTTCGGAAACGCAATCAATCCAGATATATGCATATCAACCATCTGCATATCCGTCATTTCATAGGGATTCACAGGAACCTTATAACATATGGGCTGATCTGAAAAACATAACAGCTTCCAATAATGTATATAACTATTCGGTCGAACTATATATCCATGTTGGAATTCATTACAAAGATTACCGCAATAATAGTTGCACAAAAGATGTGGTAATAGAAAGCAGGCTCTATGAGTTTGACAATAAGGAACGATATGGTGAAAAATTCACTTTTTCTGTTGGAGATATACCAGACCATCGCAAGATAGAGATAATGGCTAGAGGAACGCCATGGATTCCCCTTGAAGGACTTCAGGAAGCGATAGACGAATACATAGCGGAACACAATTTGATATTGGGATACTACCCTCAATGATGTCTACATCAGATTATTCAGATTATACTGTAATGCATAAGGAGGCCCACCCATGACCACATTAAATCTAACCACCGCCCAAGCCCTCATTAAATTCCTCGACCAGCAATACATCTCTTTTGATGGCACCGAAGAAAAATTCGTCCACGGCCTTGCCACCATCTTCGGCCACGGCATCGTCCTTGGCCTCGGCCAGGCCCTCGACCGCGATCCCGGCGGCCTCGCCTACTACCAGGGCAAAAACGAGCAGGGCATGGCCCATATGGCCGCGGGCTTCGCCAAGCAGAACAACCGGCGCAAAATCATCGCCGTGGCCAGCAGCATCGGCCCCGGCGCGGCCAACATGGTCACGGCGGCGGCCTGCGCCAGCGTGAACAACATCCCCCTGCTGCTGCTGCCGGGCGACACCTACGCCACCCGCCAGCCTGACCCGGTCCTCCAGCAGCTCGAGCAGGAGTACGACGATTCGATAACGACAAACGACGCTTTCCGGCCCGTGTGCAAGTACTGGGCGCGCATCAACCGGCCCGAGCAGCTCATGTCCGCCATGGTCCACGCCATGCGCGTCCTCACCGACCCGGCCCAGACCGGCGCGGTATGTATCGCCCTGCCCCAGGACGTCCAGGGCGAGGCCCACGACTGGCCGGAGAGCTTTTTCGCCAAACGCGTGCACAGGATCGACCGCCCTCTGCCCACGCAGGAGGCCCTCGATGAGGCCGTCGCCCTGATCCAATCCGCCCAGCGGCCCCTCGTGATTTGTGGCGGCGGCGTGCGCTACTCCGAGGCGGGTGAAGCGCTGGTGAAGTTCTGCGAGAAATTCAAGATTCCCTTCGCCGAAACCCAAGCGGGCAAGAGCGCCGCCCCGGGCAGCTGTGCGTACAACCTTGGAGGCATAGGCGTGACTGGCAACAGCGCGGCCAACACGCTTGCCAAGCAGGCCGATTTGATTATCTCCATCGGCAGCAGATTGTCCGACTTTACTACCTCATCTAAGTGGCTCTTCAGCGAAGAATGCAAGTTCCTGAATATCAATCTGAGCAAGTTCCACGCGCAGAAGCTTGACGCGCAATATCTCATCGGCGACGCCAAAGCCACCCTGCAAGCCTTACAGGGCAGCCTAAACGACTATCAAGCCCAGTGGGGCGACGCAATCACCCAGGCCAAATCAGACTGGGCAAATGAAATGCGCCGCTTGGCCGACTACAAATACGACGAAAACTTCAAGACCCTTGTCGAGGCCCAAAACCCCGCCAGCATCGCCGACTTTATTCGTGATTTGGAGGGCACCCTCACCCAGACAGAGGCCATCTGCGCCATCAGGGAGCACATCGCCCCGGACGCCATCGCCGTCGGCGCGTCCGGCTCCCTCCCCGGCGACCTGCAGCGCATGTGGGCCACCGACGCCCGCGACAGCTACCACATGGAGTACGGCTACAGCACCATGGGCTACGAGGTCGCCGCCACCCTGGGCTGCAAGCTGGCCGATCCCGGGAAAGAGTGCTATACCATGCTGGGCGACGGCAGCTTCCTCATGCTCCACAGCGAGCTCGTCACGGCCATCCAGGAGGGCAAGAAAATCAATCTGCTGCTCTTCGACAACGCGGGCTTCGGCTGCATCAACAACCTGCAGATGGGCAGCGGCGTGGGCAACCTGGGCACGGAATTCCGCTATCGCAATGCCACCGGCCTCAACGGCGCGTTTTTAAAAATCGACTACGCCGCCATGGGCGAGGCCATGGGTGCCGTCGGTTATCGAGTGAAAACCAAAGCCGAGCTCGTCGCCGCCCTGGAGGACGCAAAATCGCAATCACGCTGCACCGTGATCGACATGAAGGTCCTCCCAAAAACCATGACCGACGGCTATGGCGGCTGGTGGCACTGCGGCCTGGCGGCGGTGAATACGAGCGACAAAGGCGCGGCGGCCTACGCCGACAAAGAAGAAAACCTAAAAAAAGCAAGGCAATATTAAGTGTACAAGTTTTTCCACTCCCCCGTCGCCCCCACCGCCTCCGGCTTCACCGCGAAATAATTCCCCGTCCCGGCGGCGAGCCACACCACAGGCGCGGCCAGTTTCACACGCTCCTCCAGTGGAATGCCCTCGTCCATCAGCTGCTTGGCCGCCAGGGTATTGCGTATCTTGCACAGGAACACCGTGTTGCCCAGCCGCGGGATGGTCTTCTTGACCTCCAGCTCGTACACCCAGGGGCTGTCCGCCAGCACGGGCACGTCCAGCACCGCGCCGCGCCCGATGGCAATGGGGGCCTCCATCTTGTTCGATTTGCGCCCCGGGTTGTGGCCCAGGTAGTCCGCCAGGGGCAGCAGGGGCTCTGTGACCAGGTTGGCCGAAAACATCTTCTCTTTCTTGATGCGGTCGATGGTCATCTTCCCGCCGCCGATGCTGGCCATCACGCCCATCTTGCCGTCCCAGCAGTAGCTGAACCAGGTGAACGTGCCGAAGTTGGGGCTGCCGTCCGCTTTGTTGGTGCCGTACATGAACATCGCCTGGGGGCAAAAGCCGTTGTGCGCGTCGATCGAGATTTTTTCCATTGTTATTCTCCTTTTTCAAGATAGCTTGCGATAAGATTTTTCTGGAACGGTTCGATTTCGATTCCCGCCAACTGCGCCGCCATCAGAACCGCGCCCAGCGCGGGCGGCAGGGCTGGCTCCACCAGGGCGAACTTTCCCTCCCCGTGCAGCATTTCGCCGACGGCATGCTTCATGAACTCGCTGTTCGCCGCGCTGCCGACCAACGCAACCGGCACGGGGCTTGAGGCGAAGCGTCCGCCCAGCAGCCGTATCCCCTCGACGGTCTCCTCTGCCGCCCGCTCGCACACCTGCCCGGCAATCCGGCTCCCATTCAGGGCCGCGGCCGTCACCTCGGGCGCGAAGTTCCCGTAGAGCTTTCTCTCTTTTTGGCGCTGTGATTTTAGGGCATTGATGTTCTCGGCGCCAAAATGGCGCAGCAGCTTGTCCGTGAAATCCGTGTCGTCCGTCTCCCCCGCAAGGATTCTCTCCACGCAGCTGTGCGTCAGGTGGCTCGCCGAATTGTTGACGTACTGGCGAAAATCATAGTTGCGTACCAGTTTTCCCTTCTCCGTGATACCGAGGATGATGGACCCCGTGCCCGCGATGGCGACGATCCCCGGCCGGAAGAGCAGCGCGCCCCTGTGGGCGACCACGGCGTCGTTCGCGTGCTGAACCACGCAGCGCAGCCCCTCGATTTCAGTCAGTTTGCGCACCCAGCGCAGGTCACGTTTCTTGTCGTACCCGGCAATCCCCGCCGCAAGGGCGATAACATCACTCGGTCCGCAGCCCGCCTCTTCCAACGCCGCAAGTACCGTCAGGCGCACATTTTCGTTCGCGTTGGCATCCTTAAGCAAGAACGCGCCGCCCTGCCGCTTCACATGCGCAAGCAGCCGTCCCTGTGTGTCAGCTGCGGCCACGCGTGTAAATGTGCCGCCGCCGTCAATGCCCATCAAAACGACCATATCATGCTCCTTCCTCCTCCAAATTCTGAATGATCTTTCTCAGCTGGTCCTCGAACCCCGTGATCTCCCCGTCCGTAAATCCCCGGTAAAAAATCTCGCTCATCCTGTCCGATATCCAGTCATACTTTTCTCGATATTCCTTCGCCTTTTCCGTCGCCTCGATGAAGATTTGCCTGCGGTTTTGCTTGTCCGGGATGCGCCGCACGAGGCCCCCCGCCTCCATGCGATCCAACATGCTCGTCAGTGTCGTCTTCGCCAGCGAGGTCAGCTGTCCCAGCCGCGTGATGGTCATGGTTCCGTGCTCCCACAGCACATAGAGAATCCGCCCCTGCGCGCCGTTGAACACGTCCACGCCGCACTCCTTCAGCAGCGTTTCGCCCACCCGCCCGCTCAGGTGCCGCACCCTGGACATCAGGAACCCGCCGTAGGTTTTCATCATACGCAAAACCTCCTATATGGGATTGTACTATATAGAACTATGTTTGTCAACAAAAAATTTTTATTTAAGGAGAAGAGCACCCATGGCATTCAAAAACGTATCCCTTGGCATCGCCCCCATCGCCTGGACCAACGACGACATGCCCGACCTGGGCGGTGAAAACACCTTCGAGCAGTGCGTAAGCGAGATGGCCCTGGCGGGCTTCACCGGCTGCGAGGTGGGCAACAAGTACCCCGCCGACCGCGCCGCCCTCAAGCATGCCCTCGATTTGCGCGGCCTGACCATCTGCAACCGGTGGTTCTCCAGCTTCCTCGTCAGCAAGCCCTTTGAGGAAGTAGCGCAAGAATTCGAGGCCCAGCTGGACTTCCTGTCGTTCCTCGGCGCGAAGGTCATCGGGGCGTCCGAGCAGAGCTTCAGCGTGCAGGGCACCCCCAAGGCCGTCTTCGACGAGAAGCCCGTGCTGGATGATCAGCAATGGGATTTGCTCTGCACCGGCCTGAACAAGCTCGGCGAGATCGCCGTCGCGCGCGGCATGAAGCTCACCTTCCACCACCACATGGGCACCGTCGTGCAGACTGAGGCCGAGATCGACCGCCTCATGGCGGGCACGGACCCCGCCCTGGTCAACCTGCTGTTCGATTCCGGGCACCTGAGCTTCGCCGGGATTGATCCGGTCAAGGTTCTGCAAAAGCACGTGAATCGCGTGGCGCACGTGCACCTGAAGGACATCCGCCCGGCCATCGTCGCCAAGGTCAAGGCCGAACATCTCAGCTTCCTTCAGGCCGTGCGGCTGGGCGCGTTCACCGTTCCCGGCGACGGCAGCGTGGACTTCGCCCCCCTGTTCGCGATCCTCGAAAGCGCGGGCTACGAGGGCTGGTTCGTCGTCGAGGCCGAGCAGGACCCGGCCCTGGCCAACCCCTTCGAGTACGCGCTGAAGGCCAGGAAGTACATTCGCGAGACCGCCAACCTGTAGGAGCGGCATTCTTGCCGCCCGCGCACAAAAACATAGGAGCCCCCCATGAGACTTTCCTTCCTCACCTACCTGCGCTACGCCCATTCCAACCGCGCGTCCATCGCCTCCCACGAGGGCTATGTCGCCTACCTGAGCAAGTGGACGGGCGGCAGCGCCGCCTACTGGGCGCAGAACAACGCCCGCGCCGGAGCCTACCCCGAGGGCGGCAGCGGCTGGCGCTACGCGTTCGAGCGCCTGCCCGTGCACGACGAATTGCTTGCTGCATATTGCTTAGACGGCATCGCCGGGCAGGGCGGCACATTTGCCCGCGCGCTGCGTTTGATGGACTGGTTCTGCGCGCACACCTGTTATAACGGCATGGAAATCCGGGCCGCGTATCGCTTTCAGGGCAAGAAGGAGGACAGCCTGCGCATCCTGCGCTACGCCTATGACGGCGGTTTTTCGCGCGCCATCAATTGCAGGCACAAGGCCTACGCTTTCGCCGATTGCCTGGTGGCGGCGGGCATTTGGGCCATCCCCATCGCCATGGGCAGCTTCACCTACCGCGCGGGCGAGGCGGACGTGACGCCCCGCACCAGCCATTTCGTGGTGCACGCCTGGTGGCCCGAGGAGCATCGCTGGGTGATGCTGGACCCCTCGATGAACTCCTATGTCGTGGACGAAACCGGCCGCGCGCTGCACTTGATCGAGATTCACGAGCTGCACCGGCAGGGCGGCGAGCCGCGTTTGGCGCAATACGATTTCAACGGGACGCAGGACCACCGCGAGTACTATTTGCGGGGCTTCATTCTGGGCAGCCTGTTGGAGCTGTTTGTCCGCGACGGAACGGACTGGCAAAAAAGCGGCCCGCGCAACCGTCTTTTGCCGGAGGACGTGCCGCAAAAAAATCAAAATGTCAGAGTGATCACGGGCACGGAATTACTGGCGGAACCATTTATCGAGAAACGATAAAAACGCAAAAATCTTTTATCGTAAAACGATAAATATTTATCGAGAAACAATAAATCAGTACAGGAGGATTTTTCCATGTTGAACATCGGCATCATCGGCGCGGGGCGCATCGGCAAGGTACACACCCAGAGCATCGCGAATTTCGTTCAGGCGGCAAAGGTGACGGCCATCGCCGACCCCTTCCTTCCGGAGGAGACCGTCGAGTGGGCGAAGGGCCTTGGCATCGCGAGCATCAGCAAGGATTACCTGGACATCATCAACGACCCGGCCATCGACATCGTGCTCATCTGCTCAAGCTCCGACACGCACTCGAAAATCTCGCTGGAGGCCATCGCGGCGGGCAAGCACGTGTTCTGCGAAAAGCCCATAGACCTTGACGTCGGGCGCATCAACGCCGTGCTCGACGCCCTCAGGGCCAAGCCGGAGCTCAAGTTCACGGTGGGCTTCAACCGCCGGTTTGACCACAATTTCTGGGCCGTGCGCAAGGCCGTCGAAGACGGCAAAATCGGCAAGGTGGAGCTGGTGAAGGTCACCTCGCGGGACCCCGCGCCCCCCAGCGCGCAGTACGCGGCCAGCTCCGGCGGCATCTTTATGGACATGACCATCCACGATTTCGACATGGTGCGCTATCTCTCGGGCGAGGAAGTTGAATCTGTATTTGTGCAGCCCGCCGTTTTGGTAGATCCTGCCATCGGCGAAGCCGGCGATTTCGACAGCGCGGTGATCACACTGAAACTCAAGAGCGGCGCCCTGGCCGTGATCGACAACAGCCGCCGCTGCGCGTATGGCTATGACCAAAGGGCCGAGGTCTTCGGCTCCGAGGGCGCGGCCATCAGCGGCAACGACGGGGCCTCCACTGTGCAGGTCTGGAACAACGACGGCGCCACCGGCGAAAAGCCGCTGTATTTCTTCTTAGAGCGCTATATGCAAGCGTTTGCGACCGAGGTGACCGAGTTCATCGACTCCGTGGTGAACGACACCCCTGTGCCCGTGGACGCCCAGGCGGGCCTGGCGGCGGTGCTGATCGCCATCGCGGCGACGCAGTCGGCGAAGACGGGGAAGGTTGTGAAGGTGTAGTACGCAACAACCCACAGCACTTAGCCGCTCCGCGGAACCCTTCCTCAGTCAGCCGAGCTGACAGCTCCTTCCACGGGAAGGAGCCTGGGGGATTAGGTGAAAACGACATTTGTATCCACTTATTTGTAATTGCAGAGCCCGCTTACGATGAAACTCCCAAGCTCCTTCCCGTGGGCTTTTTATGCCTTAGCATAAAAATGCAGAGCTGTCAGCTCGGCTGGCTGAGGAAGGGTTCCGCAGAGCGGCAAGAGGCTATGTGCAGGAGGTGCGCTATGCAAGAGTTTGGTTATCCAGGATTTGACGCGGATGGCGTCATGCCCCTTTGCGACGAGAAAAGCAATATGCTGATGAACATCACGGTGCATCGGCTGGGCTCCGGCGACGCTTTGCGGCTCAGGAAACCCGACGAGGAGATGGCAATTGTGCTCATCGAGGGGCGGTGCAAGTGGGAGTGGGAGAGCCATACGCTGCACGCGCATCGCCCCGGCTGCATCGAGCACCCGGCGTATTGCCTGCATGTGCCGCGCGGCGTGGAGGTCACGGTGGCCGCCTATGGCCCCAGCGAAATCCTCGTGCAATCCACCGGGAATCAGGCGCTTTTCGAGCCGAAGCTCTACACCCCGGAGAACACCCGCCGCGACACCTTCGGGCAGGGGCAGTTCGAGGGCAAGGCCGTTCGTACCGTGACGACGTTCTTCGACTACGAAAGCGCGCCGTATTCCAACATGGTGTGCGGCGAGATCCTCATCCCACAGGGCGGGTGGAGCTCCTACCCGCCCCACGAGCACCCCCAGCCGGAGGTGTATTACTACCGCTTCGGCCACCCGGCGGGCTTCGGCGCGTGCTTCATCGACGACACTGCCGCCTGCGGCGGCAGGGCCTACATGATCAAGGACAGGGCCTTCGCGGCGATCCCGGGGGGGAAGTATCACCCGCAGGTGAACGCGCCGGGCTATCCGATGATGTATGTGTGGATGATACGGCACTTCGAGGGGTATCCGTGGACGGAGAGGAATTTTAAGCCGGAGCACCAGTGGCTGGTGGAATAAGGCGAAACAAATTTGCAACGCGGTCAGCCGCTCCGCGGAACCCATCCTCACCCCGCCCGAGGCGGGGAGCTCCTTCCACGGGAAGGAGCCTGGGGGCTTAAGCGGCAAGCGGCTGCTTCGCTTGAAAGGAAAAATTCATGAAACTCGGTATCGTCGGCATGCCCAACACGGGCAAAACCACCCTGTTCAACGTGGTGACGGGCGCGGGCGCGCAGAGCGCCAAGCACGCCTTCTCCACCCTGGAGCGCAACGTGGGCGTCGCCCCCGTGCCCGACGCCCGCCTGGACGCCCTGGCGGCGCTGTATCACCCAAAAAAAGTCACCCCGGCCACGATCGAGTTCGTGGACATCCCCGGGCTGATCAGCGGCTCCTCGAAGGGCGAGGGGCTGGGCAATAAATTCCTGGCGAACATCCGCGAGGTGGACGCCGTGGTGCATGTGGTGCGCTGCTTCGAGGACGAGGACGTGCTGCATGTCGACGGCGGGATCGACCCCGCGCGGGATATCGAAACCATCGACTTCGAGCTCGTCCTTTCGGACCTGGAGATCATGGAGCGCCGTACGGAGCGCCTGG
>Ga0123353_10011618_pt1 | contig 12427 bp, 8 predicted proteins | sample TergutLab28metaG_3_FD_92763 | JGI IMG/M metagenome (GOLD analysis project Ga0123353, IMG submission 92763) | Labiotermes labralis P3 segment gut microbial communities from Petit-Saut dam, French Guiana - Lab288 P3 | ecosystem: Host-associated > Arthropoda: Insects > Digestive system > Gut ... | reverse complement strand
TTCGCGTCGGCGTAATTTATCGCCGCGGCGATCTCATCCATGTTTGTCTCCGTCATCGCGGTGTTGACGCCGAAGCGCATGCAGCGCCCGAGTATGTCAAGCGTGTTCGGGCACATGTCCTTCGAGTATGTCACGCCGCCCTTGTACGACGGGTCCTTCCACGGGTAGCCGGCCGGGGTCGGCGAACGCTTCTCGATGATCGCGTCCCAGTAGCTGTAGATGTGCCTGTCCGGGAAGCCCTCGTTGAACGCCGTGCCGATGTGCAGTCCCTCCTCCGCCAGCGTCTCGTAGAGCAGCTTCGCTTTATCCCTGCTTTCGGCTATCAAAGCTATCGAAACGCCGCAGTCGCCCTCCGGGTCGTCCACATGCTGCAGCTTGTAATTGATGGGTTTATTGAGCGCTGAGAGCAGGCGCTTCTTCAGCGAGCGCGTCTTGACGAGTATGCCGTCGAGTTTCGTGAGCTGCACCCTCGCGATCGCCGCGCTGACCTCGTTGCCGCGCGTGCCGAGCATCGTGAACGGTGCGATCGCGGAATCCTGCGTCAGCCCCTCTTTCCACATCGGCGAGCCGGGGTCGTGCGCGTTCACGCCGCGTATGTACGCGTCGCCGTCGTTCGTGAAGAACACGCCGCCCTCCCCGCAGGTGATGACTTTATAAAAGTTCAGCGACCACGCCAGCGCGTCCGAGCCAAGGCCGACGGATTCGCCGTTGTATCTCGCGCCGATCGCCTGGCACGCGTCCTCGATCAGCACGATCTTGTGACGCCTCGCGATCTCGCGTATCGCGCCCAATTTGCCGGGCACACCCTGCATATGCACGATGATGATCGCCTTGGTGTATTCGGTTATCTTCTTCTCGACGTCGGCCGGGTCGAGGCCGAGCGAGTCGTCTATCTCCGCGATGACGGGGACCGCGCCGGTCGTGACGACCGCCGACGCCGTCGAGATGTAGGTGTAGCCGGGGATGATAACCTCGTCGCCGGGGCCGACGCCGTACGCCGACAGGCACAGCGTCAGCGCGCTCGTGCCGGACGCGACCATCAGCGCGTGCTTGAAGCCGAGTTTCTCGCAGGCCTCCCGCTCGAAGCCGCTGCACTGCGTCTCGATTTTATTCGAGTAGCGGAACATATACGCCGGATTCTTAAGTACCGAGACCACCGCGTCGATCTCCTGCTGGTCGATCGCGCTCCAGCCTAAGCCGCCGCCCGGTATCGGCGTCTTGATAAAACCTTTTGACATTAAAAAACCTCCCGTTTGTATGTATGGTCAGACCGCGGAAGAATCGGCGGCCGTCGCTTCGTCGTTTTCCTCCTCGTCCTCGTCGGTCTTCTCGGGGAGGTTCCGCTCGAACAGTTCGGAGAAATAATACAGGCCCTCGGCCAATTTTTCGTCCAGCATGTCCTTCGTGTAGCGGAACATCCAGTTGCCGACCGCGACGCCGGGCGTGTTCATGCGGTGCTCGCCGCCGAGCGACATGACGTCCTGGACCGGCACGACGACCGTCTCCGCCGGCGACGAGAACGCGAGCCGGATCATGTCCCAAGAGACGTCCTCGCCGGACACGTTCATGTAGCGGCGGAAGTAGTCGCGCTCCTTTTCGGTTCCGCTCTCGTACCAGCCCAGCGTCGTGTCGTTGTCGTGCGTGCCGGTGTAGAGCGCCCTGTTCGTCGTCGTGATGTTGTGCGGCAGAAACAGATTGCGGTGGCCCGGGTCGCCGAACGCGAACTGCAGCACGATCATACCGGGGAAGCCGAGCGAATCGCGCAGCTCGTCGACGTCGTCCGTTATGTCGCCCAGATCCTCCGCGATGATCGGCAGCTCGCCGAGCTCGTTTATGATCTCGTCGAACAGCTCTTTGCCGGGGCCCTTGCGCCATTTGCCCTTCTCGGCGGTCGGGCTGCCGAACGGGACCTCCCAGTAGGACTCGAAGCCGCGAAAATGGTCGATCCGCAGGCGGTCATACAACGAGAGGCACGAGGCGACGCGGCTGATCCACCACGAGTAGCGGTCCTTTTTATGCGCCTTCCAGTCGTAGAGCGGGTTGCCCCAGAGTTGGCCTGTCTCGCTGAAATAATCCGGCGGCACGCCCGCGACGGCCGACGGCCTGCGCCCGGTCTTGTCCATGCAGAACAGGTGCGGCGACGCCCAGACGTCGGAGGAGTCCATCGCGACGAATATCGGTATGTCGCCGATGATCTCGATCTCGTTCTCGTTGGCGCAGGCCTTCACGAGCTGCCATTGCCTGAAGAACTCGTATTGCAAAAACTTTATCAATTGTATCTCGTCTTTTAAGCGTTCGCCCCACTCCGTGAGCGCGGACGCGTCGCGAGCGGCGAGCTCCGCCGGCCACGTGTTCCAGACCGCGCCGTAGTAACACTCGTTCATCGCCTCGTCAGTCATCTTTTCTTTATTTTGCTCCTTGTATTCCATGAACTCCGCGGGCTCGTAGAGGAAGCGGCGCTCCTCGATGAAGTGGCTCTTGATCGCCTTGAACAGCGCGTAGTCCTCGAGCCAGAAAGAATTTTTATCGCAGAAATTTTTGAACGCTTTCTTCGCCGCCGCCGCGCCGGACGCCACGAAATTGACGTAGGCTTTGCGGTACAGCGCGGTTTTGTAGTCTAAGACGGGGCCGTAATCCACCTTCGCGCGGTCGAATTCGGGGACGTCCGCGAGGTCAGCTTCCGAGAGGTATCCCTCCTCCGCGAGGAGGTCCGGGCTTATCAAGATCCTGTTGCCGGCGAACGTCGACAGGCTCTGGTACGGCGAGTCGCCGAAGCTCGTCGGGCCGAGCGGAAGGACCTGCCAGACGCTCTGCCCAGCCATGCGTAAAAACTCGATAAAATCGTACGCGCCCTGACCGAGGTCGCCGACGCCGTATCTCGACGGGAACGACGTCGGATGCGCCAGCACGCCGCTTCTACGGATTGGTTTCATTTGATACCCCCTCATGATATTATTTTGCAAAAGCGCGTTCGAATATTAAACTTTTTTCGGGATTCTTGCAACGGTATATATATTCAATGCGTATATATTCGATATAATCAGCCGGGATGATTCGCGGCGCGACGAGAAATTATTGCGTTGATAATTTCGGGTGAGAATGATTTGGAATTTATTGTTTGAACGATAAACGGGAGGGATAATATGCGGCGGTGCGTCGTCTTCGGGGCGTCACGCGAGAAAGATTACGGTAACTTGAGGAGTCTCATTTCGGACGAAGATTTCATCGCGTGCGCCGACGGCGGGTATGAGATCGCGGTTTCGATCGGATTGAAACCGGATATCGTGATCGGCGACGGGGACTCGGGCGGCGCGGCTTCTTCGGGCGTCGCGGGCGGCGTCGCGAGGATAACGCTCCCGCGCGAGAAGGACGCGACCGACCTCGCGTGCGCGGTCGATCACTGCCTCGGGCTCGGGTATACGGATTTTTTGCTCCTGTGCTGTACCGGCAACCGCTTCGACCACCATTTCGCAAACGTCTGCCTGCTGGAGCGCCTGTCGGAACGCGGCGCGCGCGGCGTCCTGCGGGATGGAAAAAACCGCGTGCTGCTGCACTCGGGCGGCGCGATGCGTTTTACGGCGGATAGTGATCATAAATATATATCGCTGCTCGCGTTGGATGAAAAAATCTGCGGCGTCACGCTGACCGGGCTGAAGTATCCGCTGCGCGACGCATGCTTGGAACGCAGCTCGCAGATCGGGGTGAGCAACGAATTCATTTTACCGGAAGCGACGATCGAAATAAAAAAGGGGAAGGCGCTGGTGGTTTTCAGCGGGGATTGAGGATGATCGCCGTATAATTCGCCGCGCTCGTCCGTCGTCGAAATTATTTTTAAAAACAACGGTTCGTTTAATAAAAAAAGCGCTCGAAGTTGAATAAAGTATTGCAGTTAATAAAATAATTTGATACTCTGTACGGCGGAAAAACTCAGCGTATTAAACAGATATCCCCAAGTCCCCTTAAGCGGCGCACAAAAAAACGAATAAACATCCGGTCGGTGTGCAACTGCGAGAGTTTTGAATTTCAGGGCGGAGAGCTTTTTTAATGCTGTCTGCCTTTTTTATTTTTACAGGAGGTCCGAAAAATGGGTATAATGGAAATCCTCTCCGCCGCGCTTTTTTGTTTCGCAATGGTCTTCGCTTTGCTGGGTGGTTTATACATTTTATTAAAATTATCAACCGGTATAATCAATATTATTGAATTCAATAAGAAAGACGACGGGAGGTGATAAATTCATGTTTATTAACGCATTATATAATATTTTTTCGGAATCAGGCTTTGCGGCCCTGACATTGCGGCATTTTGTAATGATCGTGATAGCTTGTATGCTCATCTATCTCGCTATCGCAAAAAAGTTTGAACCGTTATTATTACTCCCCATCGCTTTCGGGGTGCTGCTTGCGAACCTTCCGCTCACAGGCATCGCGGGAGAGCCGCAAGGCGGAGAACCGGGCGGTTTATTATATTATTTGTATCAAGGGGTCAAATTGGGCATATATCCTTCCCTTATTTTTTTAGGGATAGGGGCGATGACCGACTTTGGCCCCTTGATCGCGAGACCGTCCAGCCTCTTTCTGGGGGCCGGAGCCCAATTCGGCATAGTCACGGCTTTCGTGGTTGCGTATCTTTTGGGTTTCACACCCCGAGAAGCGTCCTCGATCGGGATCATAGGCGGCGCCGACGGGCCGACGGCCATATATCTCACATCGAGGCTCGCCCCGCATCTGCTTCCGGCGATCGCAATCGCGGCGTATTCATATATGGCTTTGATACCGTTGATACAACCGCCGTTGATGCGGGCGCTGACGACGAAAAAAGAACGCGAAGTCGTGATGACGCAGCTGCGGGAAGTATCGGCGTTGGAAAAAATATGCTTTCCCGTTATCGTTTCGGTTTTTTGCATTCTGCTCCTGCCGTCTGTAGCGCCCTTGATCGGAATGATGATGCTCGGTAACCTGTTTAGGGAATCAGGCGTCGTCGAGAGGTTGTCGGACACTGCTCAAAATGCGATGATCAATATCGTAACGACTTTTCTCGGCGTCACTGTCGGCGCGACCGCCGAGGCCGACAGGTTTTTAAGCCCCGAAACGCTAATGATAATCGGGTTGGGTTTAGCCGCGTTTATATTCAGCACCGTCGGCGGGCTGCTACTCGGTAAACTTATGTATTGGCTGACGGGCGGTAAAATAAATCCGTTGATCGGTTCCGCGGGAGTTTCTGCGGTGCCGATGGCCGCGCGGGTCTCCCATTTGGAAGGCCAGAGAGCGAATCGTGAAAATTGGCTGCTGATGCACGCGATGGGGCCTAATGTGGCGGGCGTAGTAGGGTCCGCTATCGCGGCGGGCGTATTAATATCGTTGTTTGGATAAAATAAAAACAAAAAATATTTATAATTTAACGATATAGGAGTGGAATAATGACTTGGATCATGGTTTATCTTGTGGGATTGGGCGTATTGCTTTCGCTGATTTTTGCGTATTACAATTTTCGCAAAGGGAGCAGGATGGAGCGCGGCACGCCGAGTATGAAAGAGATCGCGGATTCGATACGGGAAGGTGCGAACGCGTTTCTAAGAAGGGAATATATGACGTATATTCCCATCCTGTTGGCGGTAGCCGCGTTATTCGCCGTTGTTTTTACTCCGTGGGCGGGCATGTCGTTTGCCATTGGCATGCTGATGAGTTCTTTTGCGGGGCTTGTCGGAATGAAAGCCGCCGTCATATACAACGAACGCGTCGCCAACGAGGCGCGTCTCGGAGTGGAGCGGAAAGATCCGTCGACTTTGGGAAAGGCTCTTAACGTCGCCTTCCGCGGCGGTTCCGTCATGGGACTGTCCGTAGGCGGGTTTGCGATGCTCGGTCTATTGATCGTCTACTTGATTGTAGGTATGGCGATGCAATTTGCCGATCCGGATAACTTAAACGTCGTCAAAAGCGTCGTCGGCTTGGAATTCGTATTGTTTCCGCAAGTAATAGCATGTTACTCGCTGGGGTGTTCGGCGGTGGCGGTCTTTAATCGTTTGGGCGGCGGCATTTACACAAAAGGCGCCGATATGGGCGCGGACCTCGTCGGGAAGACGGAGCTCGGGATACCGGAGGACGATCCGCGCAACCCGGCGGTAATCGCGGATTGCGTCGGCGATAATGTCGGGGACGTGAACGGCAACGGATCGGACCTCTTAGAGAGCACTATCGGCGCGGTGGTGGCGTCGGCTGTACTGCCGACGGCGATTTATACCGCCGCTCTCAACACGGCCGAACCGGTGAACCGTGAGCTCGTGAGCCATATGATGGAATACCCGCTCGCGTTCATGGGCGTCGGCCTTATCGCCTGTTTTATAGGGATATTGTATGTCCTTTTACGAAAACCGAGCAATAATCTGTCCCGCGAAATGAATATCTCCCTCTGGAGCTCGGCGGCAATTATCGCGGTCAGCACCCTCGCGCTGAGTTATTTCTTTTTCGCCGGCCAGGACTTTACGGGCGTCGATTTCAGGTTCGGATGGATATCCCCTTGGTTTAGCGCATTGATGGGAATCATAGCCGGTATTCTATTGGGAATGATAGCCGAACGATATACGAGCGAAAAATATAAAGAGACCTTGAATATAGCCAATTTAGCGAAGGAAGGCACGGCGTTGGTGATCGTCGCCGGGACAAGCACCGGATGGCGCAGCTGCCTTCCCGCATGTTTGATAATGGGCGGGGCGATCATCCTCGCGAGTTTTTTTTCTGGGATATACGGATCGGCGATAGCGGCGGTGGGGATGCTCTCGTTCGTGGTCGCCACCGTGACGGTGGATACTTACGGTCCCATCTCCGATAATGCCGGCGGCATTGCGGAAATGACGCATCTCGATCATGAAGTGCGCGAAGTCACCGACAGCTTGGATTCACAGGGGAACACGACGGCGGCGATCGGAAAGGGCTTTGCGATAGGCTCGGGCGTATTGGCCGCTTTAGCGATGATGATGTCGTTCGCCAACAGCGGAAAGTCCGGCAGCGAACTGGATATAATCAATTATCTTGCGTTGGGAGGCGCTTTCATCGGAGTGGGCGTGATGCATTGGCTTTCGGGAGCGATGCTCAATGCGGTTTGCAACAACGCGGCTCGAATGGTCGACGAGGTACGAAGGCAAATAAAAGAGAATCCCGCCATTATGAAGAACGAAGCGAAGCCGGACTACAAGGCCTGTATAGATATCTGCACAAAACACGCTATCGGCGAGATGAAACTTCCGGTCTTGGTTTCATTGCTTTCGCCGATCGCGGGCGGGTTGGTGTTCGGCCCGCTGTTTGTCGGCGGATTTTTATTGGGGACGATCCTGGACAGCGTCGTGATGGCGACTTCCACCGCGAACAGCGGAGGGGCGTGGGACAACGCGAAAAAATATATAAAGAGCTTGAAAGCGGAGCTTATCGGGGAGTTTGGGGAAGAGCGGTATAAAGAAATCCATAATTCCAGCGTTATAGGGGATACGGTAGGCGACGGGTTCAAGGACGTCGTCGGTCCGAATCAAGATATCATGATCAAAATGATGGCGACCGTATCGGTCATAATGCTGCCCGTCATAAACGCGTTCAACCTGATATCGTTAGTGGTGAAATAAAACCGTTTATAACGCAACAATTTTTTTACTCGAAATGATTTATCGCGGAGAAATATTCGCGGAAACGGGGGGATCCATGAGGACACGAAGGTTTGAATTACTTCGCCCGGACGAGATACTGCGCGAAAAAGAGCGCCGCCCGATCGCGTATCTTCCGGTCGGGCCGCTAGAATGGCACGGGCCGCATCTGCCGGTCGGCACAGACCCGCTCAACGCGTACGCGGTCGCGACGGCGCTGGCCGAGCGTAACGGCGGCGTCGTCCTGCCGGCGTTCTACTGGGGGACGGAGCGCGAGCGGCGCCCGGAGATGCTAAAAAACATCGGCTTCGGTGGAGACGAGTATATCGTCGGGATGGACTTTCCGTTAAATCCGATGCGGAGCCTGTACGCCAGGGAGGACGCGTTCGGCGCGGCGGTGCGCGAATACTTGCGGATGCTCGCCGCGCAGGGTTACAAACTCGTCGTGATCGTGAACGGGCACGGCGCGGAGAACCACATCCATACGCTCAGACGCCTCGCGGCGGAGTTCACCGCCGAGACGGACTGCGCCGTATGGTACACGATCACGACGTTCTTAGAATCCGGTGAGCAGGATTTCGGGCACGCGACGAAGACGGAGACGTCGCTGATGGGTTATCTGCATCCCGACTGCGTCGACGTCTCGGCGCTTCCGCCCTCGGGGACGCCGCTCTATAATACCGCGCACGCCGTCGTCGACCACGAGTCGTTCGTCGGCGAACCGAACGCGAGCCGCGCCGTCATTCACGACCCGCGCGATTACGACGCCGGATACGGCAAAAAAGTTTTCGAGCACTCCGTAGCCGTCATATCGGAAAAGATCGACGTATTAATAAATTCACTTTAAAAATCTGACGACGTTCCACGAATGTTTTTCCAAAACGACCGGGCCGAGGATGGCCGGGCCGGAGCACGCGGCCGTGACCGGTCCGCGCGGGGCGACCGTGAACGGTGCGCGTTCTGTATTGAAGGCCTTCAAGTCGCCGTGCGAGAACGCGACGCTCTCGCGCCTCGTGAATTCCCCAAAACCGCGCGGGTCGACCGCGACGGCCATGTCCTCATCCAAACTTCGGTTCACGGCGAACATCGTCAGTTCGCCGCGCTCCTCGTCGTGTACGAACGCCGCGTCAAGGTACGGCACGTCGGTATAATTTTTCGAGTCGTATTTCGGGGATTCCGTAACGGCGCGGAGCACGCGGCCGCGCCCGTATCTCGAGGCGTGCGCGAACGGGTAGAATATCGTCTGCCGCCACGCGCCGCCGTCGGAAGTCGTTATCGGCGCGATGACGTTGACTAACTGCGCGAGGCACGCGATCTTCACGCGGTCGCAGTTGTTCATCAGGGTTATCAGCAAACTCCCGACGAGCAGCGCGTCTTCGAACGTATAGCCGTCGGGCGCCTGCTCCGGCGCGTCGTTCCAGCCGCGAACCGCCTCGCCGCCGTGCTTCGACATGAACCAGACGTTCCATTCGTCGAACGACAGATGCACGCGTTTCTTACTTCGGACCTTCGCGCCGGCCGCGTCGCAGATCGACGCGACGTCTTTGATGAATTTGTCCATCTGCAGCCCGCACGCCAAAAAGTCCGGCGTGTCGTCGGCTGCGTTCTCGTAGTAGCTGTGCAGCGAGATGTAGTCTACGTTATCGTAAGTGAGCTCAAGCACTTCGCGTTCCCAATCGGCGAACGTCGCCATGCCGGGCCCGGAGCTTCCGCACGCGACGAGCTCGATCGACGGGTCGGCCCATTTCATCAACTTGGCGGTCTCGTTCGCGAGCCGCCCGTATTCGCGCGCCGTCTTGGCGCAAATCTGCCAGGGGCCGTCCATCTCGTTGCCGAGGCACCACAGCTTCACGCCGTGCGGATTTTTACGCCCGTTTTTAACGCGTAGGTCGCTCCAGTACGTCCCGGACGGATGGTTGCAATATTCGAGCAGATTCAACGCGGCCTCCGCGCCGCGCGTCCCGAGGTTCACCGCGATCATCGGGTCGCAGCAGGCGAGCGCGCACCAGTCGATGAACTCGTCGGTCCCGATCTGGTTCGATTCTATCGTGTGCCACGCGAGATCGAGCCGTCTCGGACGGGCGTCTTTCGGGCCGATGCCGTCCTCCCAGTCGTAACCCGAAACGAAATTGCCGCCGGGGTACCGCACGACCGGCACGTCGAGTTCTTTCACCAATTCGAGCGCGTCGGCCCTGAAGCCGTTCGCGTCCGCCGTATGATGGCCTGGCTGGAAAATGCCGCCGTAGATCGCGCGGCCGATGTGCTCCAGAAACGAACCGTAGAGGCGTCTGTCGGTTTCGCCGATCTCGAAGTCTTTATCGAGAATTATTTTTGCGCTTAACACTATTTCATCCCCCTTTTATTATTATTATCGTTGTTTGAATTTTGATTTATTATAACTTTTACTGATGAACGCGTCATATTTTAAATGGTTTTTTGTTTTTAATTTGGGTTGTGGATATTTGATGATTGGTATTTAATTTTAAATATACGCGAGTATCACGGTAAAAAAATATACGCTCGCTCAATGTTTCGAATTTTGCGTTTCTGACGGCTCATTTCCGAAAAACACACAAACTCGCTTCGCTTAAGCTTCGCTCAAACAGGTGTGTTTTTTACGGAAATTTCGCCGGGAAACGCGAAAATTCTCACGCAGACGCTCGCGTTATTATTTTTTTACCTTTATTCGCGGTGGTTTTAAAGAATAAATATCAAAAACAAAAAAAACAGAAAATATATGGGGGAGGCTAAGGAGCTTGAAAAAATCGTAGAGGTGAACGTAAAAATAATATCAGGGGCGGGTGTGCGAGGAAGAATATTTTTAAATCGGATTTCGACATCGCTGATGTCACGAGCGAACCGAATATCGAAATTCCTGATGAAACGAACTAACCGGCGGATAATAATAAACAACAACTGATCACACGCAGCCAACCGATGCCACCGCGCCGCCGCGCGAATAAATAATCATTGACATCCACCGCCGCGTAATGTATAAAATGTAAAAATTCCTATACACGTTTAACAATGATGCGCCTTAGCTTTTCGCGTCGCAGACTAAAACGCGCAGGTGGAATTCATTTCCGCCGAGCACAAACAATGAGTTTCGAGCGCGCTTTCCGCGAGGAACGAATTGTTTTTCCGAAACACCCTCGATGAATAACGAGCGCAGCGAGTTATTCATCGACACACTATAAACCGTTGAAGCAGAGATAAAAACGGCATACGCGCGATACAGAGAGCCCGCGGCGCTGAGAGCGGGCAGAGATGCGGGCCGTTAAATGGACTGCCGAGGGCGCGGTCAAAGGCGGCTTCCGCCGAGTATTCCGCGACGTTTCGCACACGTTAGCTGCGGGGGATATGTTGGTATCCTGTTATAAGAGCGCGGGTCTTCCCGCGAATCAAGGTGGCACCGCGGATAATGTTTTTATTCGTCCTTGATAAAGCGTTTCGCTTTATCAGGGATTTTTTTATGCCCCGGATGCATGGGCGAGCAGTACCAAATGCGGAAGTTTGCATTTGGTACGACCAGCCCCCGGCGCGCATTTTGGTGCGGACCGTAAAAATTTTATAGGAGGCGCGGCATGATCGAGGAAGCCATATTGACGTTATCGCAAAAACAGAACCTTTCGTTCGAGACGGCGGAGGAGGTGATGAACGAAATAATGACCGGACGGACGACGCCGGTCCAGACGAGCGCGTATCTGACCGCGCTCAGCGTGAAGGGTGAGACGACCGACGAGATAACCGCGTCGGCGAGGGGGATGCGCTCGCATTGCGTGCGGCTGCTGCACGAGGAGGACGCGTTGGAGATCGTCGGGACGGGCGGCGACCGCGCGAACACGTTCAACATATCGACGGCGGCCGCGATCATCGCGGCGGCGGCGGGCGTCAAGATCGCGAAGCACGGCAACCGCGGCGCGTCGAGCCGCTGCGGAGCCGCCGACGTGCTGGAAGCCGTCGGCGTGAACATATCCGTCCCGCCCGAACGGAGCGCGGAGCTGTTGAAGGAGATCGGTATCTGCTTCCTGTTCGCGCAGAACTATCACATCGCGATGAAATATGTCGCGCCGATACGTCGCGAGCTCGCGATACGGACGGTGTTCAACATCCTCGGGCCGCTGACGAACCCGGCTGGCGCCAAGATGGAGTTGATGGGCGTATACGACCGCGAGCTGGTCGTGCCGCTCGCGCAGGTGCTGTGTAACCTCGGCGTCAAAAGCGCGATGGTTGTCCACGGCGACGACGGGCTGGACGAGATTTCGCTCGCCGCGCCGACGTTCGTTTGCGAGGTCCGGGACGGGTGGGTCCGCTCGTATACCGTGACGCCGGAGCAGTTCGGGTTCGTTCGCTGTGAAAGATCGGACCTGACCGGCGGCGGGCCGGAAGAAAACGCGCGCATCCTGCGGGAGGTGCTCGATGGGAAGAAGGGCGCTAAACGCGACGCGGCCGCTTTGAACGCCGCCGCCGCGCTGTTCGTCGCGGGCAGGTACGGCTCGATCGGGGAGGCGGTCTGTGCCGTCCGCGAATTGATCGACGGCGGCGCGGCGTCGGCGAAGTTGGACGAGTTCATACGCCGCTCGAACGAAAGCGGCGGAATATGAACATACTGCGGGAGATCGCGGACCGCGCGCGGGAGCGGGTCGCGGAAAAAAAGAGGACCGTCCCGCTCACGGAAATAGCGGCGGCCGCGCGGTTGATAAAAACCGGCGCGGCGGACGATTTTCCGTTCGAACGCGCGCTCCGCACGGACGGGATGTCGTTCATCTGCGAGGTCAAGCGGGCGTCGCCGTCCGGCGG
>Ga0123353_10011615_pt1 | contig 12430 bp, 5 predicted proteins | sample TergutLab28metaG_3_FD_92763 | JGI IMG/M metagenome (GOLD analysis project Ga0123353, IMG submission 92763) | Labiotermes labralis P3 segment gut microbial communities from Petit-Saut dam, French Guiana - Lab288 P3 | ecosystem: Host-associated > Arthropoda: Insects > Digestive system > Gut ... | reverse complement strand
CTATGGCCACCCCTGGTTCACAAATACTGAAATTCAGTAAATGATTTTTATTTAGCTTGGTAAACCAGAAATATAAGATTTTATAAAATGTTTGCTGTAAACCGTAAGTATTGATCATCTAAGTGTGCAAGAGAGCAAATCACACTTAGAGCAGAGCTAGTGTGACGATTCACCATGGCTTTACTCATTAATAACCTTACACATGTTGGCCATTCAGGTACTTAAATGGCCAAATTTATAGCACATTATTTAAAAAAAAATGAAAACGAATAATTTTAATTTCACATCAGATAATTATTTTAATTCACAAAAAAATCTTCCTTATTTAAATTGCAACAAGCAGGCACTGGACTCTCAGTTTTGTGTGTAACTGTTCATAAACTCAAAACCCCTTCATGCTGTATTACATCTTATTTCAAACTTTGCTGTTCACAGCTTGTTCACCGAGATTTAGCAGCAAGAAATGTGTTGGTGGCCGCAGGAAAGATGTGCAAGATCTCAGACTTTGGCTTGACAAGAGATGTGTATGAGGATGATGCATACCTCAAGAGAAGCAAAGGACGTGGTAAGACCACACATCATCGTTTTGAAAATATATATTGCATACATTTATGCTTTATGGTAATTTCATTCTTTCTTAATTCTCTTGCTACAAATATCTGTTATGAAAATTTATTACTTGTTATACATTCATGGCATGTGTATAAACATACAGATATGTGGGGAAGTGAGGAGGGATCAAACCCAAATTTTTCTCCAACTAGTAAAAAGGTTTATACTCTTCACAAAATTTTCAATGAGTAAAAAGAACAGATTAAACCAAACTTGAATATTTTGTTAGTTGTTTTACCAAAAGAGACAAACACAACCTGGAGAGCAAATAACAACAGTTATTGCTTTCCAATTACAGTGAAATAATTCGTGATTCAGCAAACAAAACTACCTGTCTTACATTTTATGTTGCAGTTCCAGTCAAATGGATGGCATTAGAATCACTGGCAGACCACGTGTACACTAGCAAGTCAGATGTGTGGAGTTTTGGTGTACTCTTGTGGGAACTGGTGACTCTGGGAGCATCGCCATATCCTGGTGTTGCAGTTCATAATCTCTTCCATCTCCTGACGGCTGGTTACCGAATGGAGAAACCTGAAAACTGCTCCATCCAGCTGTAAGACACTCTACTTTTCACTGCTAACTTCATGTTATTAAATTTTGTCTTGTCTGCCCTTGTCATTTTATACTTGTGACTGTAATTAGAATTTTGGAATGCTATTAGTATTGCATTGTCGGACTGACAATGCCATTTCTCTTGGTTACAGAAAGCTACAGTCAAGGTGAGATAGGTATTGAAAAGTACAGAAAACTGTCTTCAAAATTCGCAAGTGTCAAAGAAAAAAGGGCGAAACATTCTCCTAGCTTTGGTAACGGGCAGCATATCAGAATTTTAGAGTAGGATTTTATGCTAAATTCGTCAAACATACCAAACAAAAAAAATATTTGGCATGCCTATGAAAAATTACTGAATAATATGAAATAAAGCCATACATCAGCTTACAAATTTCAAATTTGAAAAAATTACCAGTAAAAAAACTCCAAATTCCTCCTAAATTAGATAATTTCCCAATGGTGTGGAAGTTTTTTCTACTGTACTGCCATAACCTTGCATAAAAATCACGCTATTTTTAACATTAAAAATACATTTCTAAGCTGTTTTAGACATCATGTGCTGAATATATATATATATATATATATTTGAAATCAACAAGGTTTAATAACTGCAATAAATTCATAATATAATCTGGGTACATTGAATGTTCTATCACTTAAGCAAAGAAAACAATTCTGAATGTGGTTCTCTTTGATTACACAGTAGAACACTATTCTATCTAGACCTTTGAGATCTTATATCCACATAAACAAGTATGTTGTCAAAGGGATATTCCTCTCCATCTTATCCAAGTTTCATGTTTCATTGACAACAATGGTTATATTCACAGCAAATATTAAGGTTCAGGTGAACATTAGCTTATGTATACTGACAACAGCAGTGTACCAAGATGACATACTTTTGCAAGAAACATGAAAGCATACACAGGTGATGTGAATTAAATTAAATTAAACCTTATGTTCTGCACTACTTGAAACTTGTCAATAAACCAAATAAATACCAATGGTCCAAACAAGACCTCATGCAGAAAATTTTGTTAGTTCATGAGAAGGTGATGTCTGTTTGCACAGATGTATTGAATTCAGTCTGCATGGATACCCTCTGCACAGCATTAAAATATGTGCAATCTTGCCATTACAGGTACAGAGTGATGACAAGCTGCTGGAATGAAGATGCAAGTGAGCGTCCATCTTTCAAGGAACTCACAGTGACATTTGAACAGATGCTGGAAGATGGTGTAGAGTACTTGGATCTGAACCCACGTATTGTTCACAACAGAACATATTTTACCTGCCCAAGGGACATACTGGGTAAATACATAAGTTATCCCAGAAGAAAGTGCACAAGCTGAGTGAGATATTTAATCATTTACTTTTCAATAAAAAGTATTGTACGAAACAGTCCTCTTCGCAGTAATTACAGAGTTCCAGTGTTAGAGGTGTTCAAGTGTGTAAAGGGTCTTAAAGATGAAATTTGCTTGTGGCTGTACATGTAAAGAATCAATTATTCATATTGTGCTTAAACTATAGCATACTTGACATTCAGAAGAAAGCATGTGGGAAGATAACAGAACAGCTGATTCCATCTGTCTGTTTCTCTTCAGCCTCAGTATGGCACCTAATACCTGGACTGCAGTACGTTTAATGTGCAGACACAATACTTTGCACATTCTTACTCTGTGACCACTGCATACATTAATTTTTTTGTGTTCTGGTTTAAAATGGTAACATGTACATAATATTTTCTTGTGTTTTCCACACTCAATATCAGTACACATAGTCCAAAACATATGTGCCATAACCATACTTTGTGGATGGCAAGCAAGACCGTTCATGCCTTACGGAATGAGTATGCTGATATACACTGTAACACAAATACAGCTGGTAGAAAACTGAAGGTGACTAAGCTCAGAGGTAAAATTTTGTGACAGTTTACAGGCATCTGAAGAAAAGTGACACATCTGCTTCCACATTTTATTGCACTGTCCCTACAGACAAGACAAAAATACTGTTGCTCTTATAAAGGAGCATCTACATTAGAATGTTGGAAGGATTTCTTCACAGCTTAGTGCTCCTCCTACATCATTTTGGTTGACATTAGATCAGAAGGCATGTATTTACATAACATTCAACCTATTCAACATTCAAAAACGTGGGACATAATATAAGGTTACAATTTTGCATATAAGATATATGCCCACCCTCAGTTGTACCCCTCAATTCTGTTCACTCACAAAACACAAAACTTGTAGTGTGGTGAATAATATGCATAACACACATTTCTGATCTCAAAAAAAAAAAGTCTTCATAGAATGATTGTACAAAATTTCCAAAAATTTCACCATAAGCAATTGGTGCCACTTTGCACTCAACAAATTGATTGGACCTTACATTTCCAGACACATCCTCACAGAGTGAGTGTACCTGAACAATTTGCAAAATAAACTGGCTGTATTTCTTAAGAACATTCCTTTGGTAACACAACTCCATACATAGGCCTACCGACAATATGAGGAAGCTCTGCCTTATTCCAGGAAACAGAGTTTCTATGTAACATCTATCCTCATTGTTGGCTTCATACAGGCAACTTGCTTGGCCATTAATATCATCCTGTCTTAAATCTCTTGATTTCTACCTTAAGCCTCATATAAAGTCTTTGGCTTATAAAGAGAATACAAACAACCAAGATTCATTGCTTCAGAAGGTACTGGATACCACACTGCACATACAGAACACATTCTGGACATTCCTGAGAGGGTTACCACTCACTGCCACTATGTGCTACACAGTGCATTCCTGTTGATGGAGCAGAATTTTAACATGTCTAGATGAAGACTGGAGTAATGAAATTAAAACGTAATCACTTAGCATGTTTACACATAAACATTTATGACAGTTGTGGAATAAGGCATCACAATCTTCTGCACTTTCAACACCCATAACTCTACAAATATCAGAAATTGGGCACGTGTTAATACAATGTTCTTATTCAAAAATGACTTGATTCAACATGTCACTCAGTTTAGGTGCTTCTCCCTGAGACACTCTAATGCCATACATAACATTATTTCTGATGGGTGATATCTTAAGTGTCGCTCAGCATAAAGCTACAATTACCTTTACCATTCACTGTCACGATAATAAAAATCCACTTCATGGGTGTTCCCATTTCAGAAAAGAATTCTGTCACCTCACTATAGAAGCAGATGCCAAGAAACTTCATAATATAAAAGGTGAAGCATCTTCCCCGCACACACAAATATTTTAGGATTAATACATATGTCAAAACAAACAGGTGGACTTACCTAATCAATAACAAAAGCATATCCCTAACAATAGGGTGTGTACATTGTTATCAATGTAAATCTCCCATTAAAGATTTCTTTATGGAGCAGTGGGTTTGAAAATTAAACTGAGAAAAATCTGAAACTTAGAAAACTGAATACTGAAATTACTGACTTTAAATCCCAGAAACTGAATATTAAAGGATAAAAAAACCTTAAACTGAAGACCATTAAATGGAGGTTCCACTGTAATTGTTACTCTAATATCTGTCTTCTCAATCATTAGAACAGCAAGATCATAAGAACACAGGCACCTTGCATTAAGCTACAGTTGACATCCCTACACTTTTCAGGAACGAAAGATATTATGGTAGCAACCATCTTATCCAAAAGTGATTTGAAGATCCTGTATTTCATGCAATTACAGAACATTGACACAATAACAAATCTTCAGAAATTCTATGGGTTGTCCAAAGTTGCACAATAAAATTAAATCTTTTGGCACATGGATTTGACACTTACAGTATAATAATAGTCACTTATCCAGCTTATAAATGGTTATAGTAGGAAGGAGCATATTAAGGAAGAATAATATTTCTTTGTTTGTACAGATAATGAGAGTGAAGACGTTGGGTATGGTAACTTCAGTGCCCTGCAGAATGGTTTGATAGGCTGCATGACACAGCCTCAACATCAGCTATTTCATGAAGATACTCATAATGATCTGCATGGAAGTGAAAGATTCAAGCAAACTGAGTCACAGCTCCAAAGAACGACTCCAGAGGATGAGCAGCATCTACTACAAAATTATGGAAAGGAAAATGCACTACTAATTGCAAAAACATCAAAATCACTGGAAAATCAGAAACACTTATACCAAAACGAAATGCGTAAATACAATGAATCACCAAGACCAAGCAATGCATACCTGACACCCATCCGACAACAAAACCTTTCAAATGAACATACAAATGGAACGAGAATATCACCAGTTGTATCATCAGGGCGTCCACAGTCTTACCTGAACATGGATGGAAATGTGAGCCTGAAAGACTCAGAACAATCTGACAGCCAGAAACAACAGGATATGTTGTTTTTTCTAGCTGACAAAACATCACATTCAAGTGATAATACTTCCAAAGTGACATACTTTTAGATTCTAAGAACGCTAACATCCACTTTTATGTTAAAACAAACGTAGCTTTTACGTGAAATATGACCGAAACATGCATATAAAAATATTTAAATTTATTGTATTATAAACAGCCTATCTTCCTACATGTTTGAGACCTATTGTGGCCATCTTCAGGGAGGTGTTCTTTGAAGGATGTGTTTACATATTGTGTCACCATATACACAGCATATCAACATACAACTCAGAAAAAATAATTTTATCAATATTTTATGCTTTAACATAGATTTTAAACTTTATTTAAAATCCAACATGAAATATTTATAAATTAAATTACTTTTACATCGCATGTAATATATCCTTCAAAAGGACACCTCCATGAAAATGGCCACACTAGGTGGCCAAAACATGAACAAGACTATGCTGTTTACAATACTATAAATTTACATATGTGTGTCTGCACTCTTTAGTCGTATTTTTCATAATGAATCATCAGTGCATGGTCATGAATCATTTAAAACTTCTCTATGTTGAACAGTTTTATACAAGGTTTTATTGCAATCAATATAAAGTCTTTTACATACTCAGAAGAATTTGATTTCAAAGAAACACAGTAACAGGTCATTACATACAGATATTATGCAGCATAATCCTTACTTAAGTATGTTAATTTGGGAGGAAGGTTTGGAAAACAAGCTTTTCAAGTACCATTGGATGCACAAAAAAAGCTCCAATTATGAGATGGGATTGTGGTGAAGTTACCATTTCTTTTTTTATTATCCAAAATGAACACTGACGGATGCACATTATACTGTTATACCGTGGATCATTGAACTCTCGTGGTCCTATACTTTTACTTCTCACTAACTAATCCTTAGCAACAGGACAAATTTAAAATTATCACACTTCTAAAATGGCTATGTTTATGCAACATGCTTACTGAACACTATGAAGATAAACTTCCAAGTGTGTTCCTGAATATTGTGCCATTAAGATACACTCTCTACACACAAGTCAACAGTACCATTTTAAAGAAAGCACAATTTAACTTCATTAGTTGTGACCTTTCAGCAGTTAACATGTTTTGCATAATTATACAAATATACTGCAAGATAGAGGTTTACCCCACTTGCAGAGAATTTAAGCACCATTATGCTTCCAGAATTAAGAATGAAACTCGAAACTTTTGGCTAGTGACAGCACATGTATCTGAGAAGTGTGGATGTAACTGCTGAATCAGTTCTCTGAACAGTACTTAGCATAACACTGAAAATATAATATGTACACACATGAGGACAGTAAACAACTGTCCATATATGAAGTTCAGAACTCTGAGGCAACATAACAGATGAAATATACAGCAAATTTTTAGGTTTTATAAATGAGGAAAATATAAGAAATTGATATTTTAAAACTGATAACTTGGTCAGTGATTACTTGCTACAAAACTAATTGCCATTCTTCTTTATTAACAGTGGAAGTGTTCACTGCTAAAGCTCCATTTAACAGAAAGCACTGAAGAGGTAATAACATATCCTGCATGCAGTAAAAAGCTAAAAATTATCAAATTATTTAATTTACTAAATAGATCACTTCACATGGACCCCACATTGAAGTTGAAACTTTTGAATTAAAATATTGTAATTGTTGTTTCTGTCCTGAAACTTGAATATTGGTGCAAAAATGTCAAAGCCTGGTAGTAACTTGCCAACAAAAGATTAATGTTTAATCTCAGAGTGTCTGAAAAGAACTAAAGTTACAATTTTCTTCATTAGTATGTTGTGTGCTACAGTCCCGTGTACATGCTGAAGAAAAATTTGGTGCTGTTTCAACACCTTCTTCACTACCAAGAACAGTGCATCCATTCATAACCTGCTACCATAGGTTATGCAGCCTAAAGCTAAAATACAAGTCATTTTGTGCATTTAATTTTTCAAGAGACTAAAGTGTAGTGTTCCCTAAACTAGTCAACAATCCTCCAAAGTGAGAAATAATGAAACTACTCAAGACTGAATTCTAGTCTTGCATGAAAGATTGCTAAGTGGACAACTTTGTTTTCTGCAGCTGCATAATCAGTCATAATAAATTAAATAATTAATTTCCAGGGGTTGTGAATATTACAAGTTTGTGTGTGCACATGTGTATGTGTGCATGAGTGTTATGTGTGTATGTATGTAAGCACGCATGCATGCATGAGTGCGTATTTTTGCATAAGTACTTGGAGTTATAACAAATATGCTGTGAAACAAGTGTACACATTCCTATTCCATGGATAACTTCATCAATAATTTGGTATTAAAATATGTGAAATATTTCAAAAAGTGAGGCTCTTTTCAGGGACATTGGAAGAAAGGGAAAAGAGGGAAACAGAAAATACAGTATCCTGCTCCCCTCCTAGATTTGAAATATTACCTATGTCTCCACCAACTGCACCTTTTAGTAACAATTTTTAAAATACATTGTAATTTATCATTTTGCACTGAGCACTAGTATTTGTTTTAATTAATAATAAATAGGAATCATTTATTGTGAAGAAAGGCTCATTTTTGCATCTGTTAGCTTAACATAACAAACAACACATAACTAATAATTTATACATGATAGCTTAGTCCAGGTGTCCAACAATTTTCCAAAATCTACAAACCACCTCCAAATTCTAGATGCCAGAAAGGTGACAGGATTTCTATAATAGCTGCACACAATGCTGGAATGACTTGTTAACCTCACTCTTGTCTGGCACTTTGTGCTCTGTGCACATAAACCTACACACATTTTTGTATGTAGAGAAAATAAACTTCAGTGATTATATTGAAAATTTTACACACCACAGTAAAACAGTTAGTCACCAGGCAACGAGGCACCCAGGATTTGTTTGCACCTACCTTGGGTAGTTAAGTATTGTATTAGGATCTGGATGAGCAGAGTTTAATTCCAACCCAAAGCACTTACATGCTCTCATTACTGTACCAATAAAAACACTGGTACCCACATTGTCCTTCACCATGTATGAGGGTTATCAGAGTGCCAAAGCTAACACTGCATGGAGCTTCACCTCCATGATCCTTAAATGAGCATTGTGAGAGTTGCAGTTTCATGACGACCTATTTAACATCAACTTCAGGGGTTGGGCTTACTCAATCCTTGGCAGCCTGTTCTCTAGCGTTATTGCTAAATGCAATAACCTGGCAAGTGGTCAAGTTCTCTACTATATCAACAGTTCTCCTTTACGGAATGTATTATTTGTGCCATCTTTGTGTCTACTGAACTAAATTCTGTGATTGTTCTTAGCCCCGTACAGCAAAGTTGTGCTCACATGTACCACCTACCGTAACATTAAAAGTTCTACAATTGATCATACAGTGCCCACTTACAATTATCAGGACAGTGATAATTTCTTTAAGAAACATTTGGTACTGGAGACGCAATGTTTTCATTAAGATTTGAACTGACATTTATAACACAGTATTTATTACACAAAATTATCCTTCAAGGCAATAAGAACTACATTCCTCCAGTTTGAACCTTCTCAATCGATCTTTACTAAAAGTACAATTCTGTGGTCTTGGCAGTGGCATAGCCATAACATTTCTCTAACCTCACAGCCAATGTACGTGTCAACGTAAACAATGTGCATGTTCACGTTCTCAGGTCGTTGGTTTCAATCAAACACTAAGAAATATAAGAAATACAAGGAAACACTCTCCTTAGTTAATAGAGCAATGTGGAAGCAGACACAAAAAGCCTAATATCTATATAAGAATAATTCAACGCTGCTTTAAATGTCGCAGTCCATTCTCTTCATGATATCAGTAATTTTTCTTGTACTGTATAAAGCCTAGTGTTACATAAAATTAAATAATGAGTGCAGTACCTGATTATATGTGAACAGAATCCACCCCTGTTCCCCTTCCAAATTATAGACTTTTTAACATTTAATAATCATCAAAGACCTTAGCCCTCAGCCCTGACAATCAGAGCACTGAATCTTGGGTGACAATGACCCGTTGTGTACTTCTCGGTTGTGTTTGGTTGGATAATTAACACCTTACACAGCACTGTATCCTGATTTGGTGCATTTGCAGATTACATAATTATCAGTCATTGTTACTGTTACATATCAAATTATTTCTAATTATTTTACTTTGGAGCCTCCTTTCTGAAATTTCACCAGATTGTCAACTAATTTCCATACCCTACATGTCATTTACAGCATTTGCAGGCTGGCAGATATTAGTATGCTCATAGGTCAGCATCATGTTTGTTGAAAAGACTTTATGAATGTACCTATTAATGTTGCATGTCAAAAATAATAATGTATTGTTGGAGTAAATAGAACAATTCAGTTATAAAATTGTAATCTTATTCTTAATCAGTCATTTTTCAATATGTTATTATAGATTTCTTTTATAAGTATCATTTATTTTTAATGTTAAATACAAGACAGTAGAGCAAATATAGTAATTAGTAGTACGGTAGTCTGCATGCTTATCATTTACTTTGATGTTCATATTTACTGACACACACCCTCACACAGAGTACAATGGACCATTACGAAAGCAGAAGTCTTGAACAAATTTCACTTCCGTGGAACATACTTTACAGACAACATATGTAAAACATTCTTAAAAATAAAATCATCTATGGGCAGAAATTACTTCACTGCTTTTATAGTTCCATACATTCTTAACCTTTCCATCAAATGCAGCTGAATGATCAACTCTTAGCCCTGTCCACTTGGTGCCCTAGGGAAAGATCGCCCGTTACTCACTTAACAGAAGCCTGGGTGGGCCCCAGAGTCACAACGGATGTTTTGTGGAAAGAAGAATCTCTTGTCCCTGCCTAGAATTGATGCCTGGTTCCTCAGTCACCCAGCCTGTAGCCTAGTCACTACGCCAAATATCCTGTCCCTGCTTCATTCAATATAAACACAAAGAGGAAATTTAAGACCATTTAAATGCTAAAGAGCAAGTACTCTGAAATTCTGTTAAGGCTGTCATTAAATTTAAATCACTTTCATTCAAAAAGGCAGTTCTAAAAGCATACGTTTAATTCCTTGTTGTTAACGTCCAAATTCAAGCTCTCCTCTACTGATAAATTTCATACATTTGTCTTAAGACCTGGATTGGATAATATATGACCCTCTCTGTGAGAATATTCAAGTTCCACATCCTAAAAGCATTGATGCACCAAACACTATCATTGCATGGACAGCATCCTCCTGTCCTGGATCCAAATCCCAGCCCACAAAACAGCTATTCTGACAGATATTTTTCACCATTTTTCTCTGTATCTTCTAGCAAATATTATGACAAAGCCTCAGGGGAGGCCCTAGCCACATCACTTCACCTTTCCAATTCATTACTATCAACTCGGTATTCATTGCCATCAATGCCATCTAAGCTGCACTACCAACAGCATCATTAAATACATAGAGAATAAACAGATAAAATGTTCTTTAACAGTATTTCAGTTCCATGTAAGTGCTGACAATCTTTTAATTTCTCTGAAGAGACACAGTTGATTTTCTCATCTTCCTACTAAAGCTGTGTATTATACACCAGTTGTTAATGTTGAATTTTCATACCTTTTGCATAGATATTGAAAATGTGCTTTGCTTTTGAATACTGAAATTTTATTTATTTTCTATATCATTATATCATTCCCAAACTGAAATGAAAAATACACATTACATTTCACAGAGATGTCCATATAATTAGTTATATAACCCACATGAGTTGCATTTTCTGTGCAAACTCCTTCCTTTGCCACTGCTTTTACTACAATAATTCACATATTAGGTACATACTTTCATTTTTGTACACTGAGTAATAATACAGCAACTTCTTGTAAGGGAACTACAGAATCAGAGAATCTTTTCAACTAGACAACAAATACAAAATAAATTACAACTGCCCAGTACTAAGGAGTCAAATTAATTTTTCTTTGTAGTAGCTGCTTCCTGCAATGTATTAGTATTTCAAGGATATCAAATTGAAGTTCTGCAAGAAAAAGGGCAAAGATGTACATGGCTGTATTTATACACTTCAATATTAATTTAAAACTTTATCCAATAAAAAATACCTTGAAGAATGACTAATTAACATTCATGTCACTAATTTATTCGTATGTCAATCACAGTGGCCATGTTATGGAAGGTGCTGACCTGCGTCCACTCGATTTCTGGGATCACAGGTTCAAATCCTGATGCAGGCATGGATGTTCATTGCGTGTTTTTTGTGTGTTGTGTAGGCAGTGGCCCCAGCAACAAGCTGATCACTCATTCAAAGGAGTGCTACTAGGTGTGTGTGTGTCTAATTGTGTGATCTAGAAACCTCAACAATGAGGTGGTCTAGGGCTGAGATGGACTGTTGCATTGCAGAAAAAGAATTTTTTTTATGCAGAAAACTCTTCAAATACAGTCAGCTGGTCAATGTTAGTATTTTATGACTGATGGATCTCCAACTGCCATAAATTAACAGCTTCAACTTATACATGAAGCTTGTACCTGAAAAAAATGTAGCTTACTTACAAATAAAAAAATATATCGTATATCCAGATGCACATTAAATGGCTTCATATTATACCACACATTCTACAAGACTATCTGAATACTTTTTATACTCTGAGATGAAATATTTACACTCATTAAGCACCATGCTTTAATCCTCATACCCCACCTCATAAATATTTTTAAAATTTCATTTCAAATTGTTGAAGAGAGAAGAAATCTATAAAACAGCCAGTCATCAAGTCTGTGGACTGATATTGGAATATCCCAGAACTGTTTCCCTATGGCCCCCTACACTTTTATAACAAAACAAAACAAAACAAGTTACAAATTTTGTAG
>Ga0123353_10011614_pt1 | contig 12430 bp, 7 predicted proteins | sample TergutLab28metaG_3_FD_92763 | JGI IMG/M metagenome (GOLD analysis project Ga0123353, IMG submission 92763) | Labiotermes labralis P3 segment gut microbial communities from Petit-Saut dam, French Guiana - Lab288 P3 | ecosystem: Host-associated > Arthropoda: Insects > Digestive system > Gut ... | reverse complement strand
TGATGAGCACATGTGCTCGAAACATGTAGAGGCATGAAATAAAACTTATTGTGAAACAAATTTTGTGCATCAAGTTGGTTAAATACTGATATAAATATACTGAGATGCACGGTCAGCAAAACGTCAAAAAATGGACTGTAAAATTAAAATAGTTTTTAAATAATCTGGGTCAAAATCAGATTATTTTAGCCGTTAGTTATCATTCCATTTTGATGTTTACTTCAATCACTTCGTATATAAGCAAAACACTGTGATTGGTTCTTATAATAACTTGTTTCAATTAGGGTACAAACTTCGGAAGTTCTGATGTGAGAGGTGCCGCTGTTTGATGTATGCCCGGTTGTTCTATCCCAAGAAGGCCGCTGTGTCGTGGTCTGCAACACCGAAGACAAACTTATAGTTTAGCATGCCAATAATTGCTCTTGCGGTGGAGGCTAGCAAACAAACGGAAGGGTGTCTTCATCTGTAAGATACTGCTTGCTCCGTTATCAATGGTTGCTTGCTGTCACAGAGGTTGAAAAGTTTGCACAGAAAGGAGAAGCAAACTGGCCCATTAAACGCTTGGGAGTATCTATGCGAGAGTTCTCTCCCTCAAGGAGAGAACGAAGCCGAAATGTGGAGAGAACGACGCCGAAATGTGGAAGTTATTAAAGTTGGCCACACTGCTGTTGGGCCAAAGTGAAACGTACAAGGCAAGCAAAACAGGGAGTCTCGCTCTCAATTTGAAGGTTTGCGGTGTAAATGGACTCACACTGAGTAAATATTAAGGGGCCTGAAATCTGATGACACTCTTAATAACCCAAGAATATACGTAGGCCTAACTTTGGATTCCATACGCAATGGAGAATTTAAACAAATGATAAAAAAATTCAATCACAACTATGTAAAAAATAATAATAATAAACATTTAGCCATGTATTACTTTCCTTTTTGTGTACATTCAGGAGGTACGCGGTTGCGCAGTTGGTTGAGGCACTGCCCTACAAGTCTGAAGGTCGTGGGTTTGAATCCCGATAGTGTCATTGGAATTTTTCATTCACAAATCCTTCCGGCCGCACTATGGCCCTGGGGTCGACTCAACCTCTAACAGAAATGAGTATCAGGAATATATCCTGGGGGAGGGGGGGAGACGGCCGATGCATAAGGCCGACAAACTTACTACCTTAATGTGCCGATTGTCTTGAAATATGGGAGCCTCAATCTCCTGGAACCCTGTGGGCCTATCCAGGCCTGTAGTGGGATTCCTTTACCTTTTGTATAAAACTGAGATTCATCACAACTACATTTCTTAGAAAGTAATTTTTTTAAAGTGCTACATGTTTCGGCCTATTCCTAAGCCTTTATCAAGCACAAGGATATAAGGTAAAGTAAAAAATAATTAAGATCTCAGTCTTGTCAACATAGAGCTCTAGACAATATGTTATTTTCCAAGGAACATAATTGTGTTTGACGGCCTATTGACTCATTTGTTTGCTTACACGTCACAACTGAATGTCTCGCCATAAGATTGGGAACTTATTGACTAGCTGTGCGACTTTCAGAGTCGTAGGAATGGATTCATTTTGTTAAATTAGTTGTTCTATCTAGGAACTGTCCATGTCTCTCGTATTCTGTAAATGGATATGCGGCCATGTCACATAACAGTAAATTTGGAAACCGAAGTTTGCTGGGATATCATGCCAGTAATACCGGGTGCAAACCTCAAATCTCCCAAGTGTATGTTAGTCTCCGTGCTTAAGCCTCACGCCTGGAGGCATGTAGAGAAACGTAGGAACAAATCCTGCCCCTTTAACCTCGACAGCGTCCACCCTCAATACTAAATGTGTAGAAGGCTAGATGCGTGTGACTTGGGAAGCCTAGAAAGAGATAGGAAATTTACAGCTACGTGAGGTGTGAAGCCATTCGTTAGACGGTAACGATGAAAACGTGACAGAAGGTGGTATTTTGTGTTACTTGAATCACCTATTTATGTCGATTAAGTTGAAATCGAAAGGACTTCTACACTAGTAATACTTTTAAAGTGTCCGTGCATTCATGTATATTTGTATGTAGCCTATATATGTATGAGGTCTGTCCCAAAAGTAATGAGAATGATTTTTTAGAAAAAAACATGTTTATTGAACATACATGCAATTACAGTTCATCCCCTTCAAAATAGGCTCCTTGTGTTCGAATACAGCGATTCCAGCGTTGCTGCCACTCTTCATAGCAGTGGAGGATGGCTTCACTTGAGATATTGTTCAAAGCCCTCGTCGCAGCTGCCTGGACGTTTTCAACTCTCCCAAAATGATGTCCTGAGGTGGGTTTTGAGCTTGGTGAATAGAAAGAAATCGCACAGAGCCAAGTCAGGGCTGTACGGTAGATGGGAAGCGTTGTGATATTATTTTGAGCCCAAAATTCCCAAACATCGTACAAATTCTTTGGGACCAGTTTCGCACTAATTTTTCTCACGTGCAGATCTTCCGTAATGATTCGGTGGACGTCCATTTTCGGTAGTCCTACATCCTCTGCGATTAACCGCACATTCAAACGTCGGTCTCTATCCAGAACAGCCTTCACAGAGCCACATTGTTCTCAGTTCTTGAAGATGAAGGACGCCGTGAGCGCTGTTCGTCCTCAACACTCTCCCTTCCGTCCTTGAACACCTTGTGCCACCTGAAGACAAAACAGCATCCCCATAAGCTGTCCTCAACAACTGCAACGTTTCGGAACCAGATTTTCCGAGTTTCGCGCAGAACTTAATCGCGTAACGCTGCTCCAGACTCCTCTGCATTTTTGCCCGTGACAAGACACAAAAACTACTATGCATTTTGCTAACTTACCGACTGCTACACAGGCGCGGACTCAACCGAGGAAGGTCAAACTTCATACCTGGGTTCCCCCTCCACCTGCCTCGACACCCACTTTCCTTTCCTGGCCCTTCTGCGCTGCGCAAAAAAAAAAATCAGTCTCTTTACTTTTGGGTCAGACCATGTATGTACTTACGTATTATGCATATATATATATATATGTATGCTCCTCAATTGGCGGTAAATGTATGTGAGAATTTATAAATATATTCAAAGGTGGCATTACTGTCTACGACATAGGTCTGCGGTCGCTCGATTGCAGGGATTGTGGGTTCAAATTTCGCTGACAGTATTGATGTTTGACTTTGTGTTTGTCGCGTGTTGTGCAAGTAGTGTCATCAGCGACCCTTTGATCTCTTTTCAGAGGAATCCTACCGGGTGTCTGTATTTAACTGTGTTTGATCTAGGAACTTACAAAATGAAGCGGCCGAGGTCCGATTTGAGTTGTAGCGACAAAAAAGAAAGATATTTCTCATGTAGTTACTGATTTATAAAAAATGCGAATTATGGAGTTGGCTGCAATTCATCCATTAGGTGACCTACTACAGATAGTAGTGTGTAAGATTCAACAAATAGAAATTTATAATAATAATAATAATAATAATAATATTTATTTACTGCAATTGGGTTGTTACCAGGTGGCAGTGGTTGTTTTACATGTATAAAAAACATTGAAGAGCACTGTAAGATTGAAAATAATCATTACCATGACTACGAATTATAGAAACCAAAATAGATAAACCCAACGAGCCCTCACAAACAAACAAAAACTAAAAAATAAACAACAAAAAACAAATTATAATTAAAACTATAGAAATAAAAATAAATAGAAAAATAAATAATCAACACAACAAATTCCAGACTCAACATAGTAATTAACAAATGCAGAGTTAAAATATAATAAATTACTTTTCTTTCCAATTCTTTGTTTCCGACTCATTTATCTCTTTCTTGTTTCCGAAATATCTGTTGTGATGAGATAAAATCGTATTTTGAAGAAAGTGCATTTAAATTGGTGTCCTACTGAAAAATATCTATCCCCTTTTTGCATTACAGTATTTGGGATACAGCCAGTTCATTAACAAAATTTTTGAAGCGCAATTTATGAATATAGTACATTTTACTAGGTCCTGTCTTGAGAAGAAGCATACTTGTATTAAACACATTATTCCGTCCAGAGGCGATTCTTAAAAATGAAGAGCGACTTACAACCTACCGAAATAAAATCAGTATAACAGGATAAAATAAGTTATGGACCTAAACACGGAAAATATTTGGACGACTGGCGATTTTCTAAGTACATAAATCCTCAGTCCCTACCTCGCAGAGAACAGCGTCCTTGTGCATTAAAAAGACCAGCCCGTTAGCGATGTACACGGAAATATTCGGTCGTTATGCCCAGAGTCGTACAGAACTCATTAAATGCACTGTGCGAGCAAAATGGAGAGATAATTATGTCACATCGGGTGGCATGTATAATTACTTGTGTGCCATAATATATTAAGGGTACTTGAGAATCAGAAGGAACGTGATGTGACAAAACTTTCGACTTTTCATCTGATGGATTAAATATTTCAATTGTTTGTTAAAAGCACTTCTAAATATAACCAAATTGCGCGCAAGTGGTAACCCTGAAGGCCAACAGAAATGTATGTCCCACAGGACGTGCGTAGGCTTGTGTATGTAAGTCCATGCCTAGCGAGCGAAAAGGCGGGCAGATTACCTGCTGAAGGCGTGAAATTGGTGACCTGTAGACCCTTGGGATTGGTTAGTGTAGATTACAGAGCCCTAGGGCTCAAGTGTGACGGGGTGCTGCGGCCAGTCGGGCTTACCCGTAACTGCAATTCCAAATCATCCCCCTGATAATTAGCTTCCAGTTAGATAACAGCCCTCTCGAGAACATTACAATTTTTTGTGATGTGGAGCAAGGGATGAGATCGGGGGGGAGGGAGGTCTGTATAAAAGCCGCGGCCACAATATTCGTGGGGTGGGAAGTAGAAATTAGGGTGCAGCGGGCGCCAAAACACAGGATTAGAAGGAAGAGTTTCCCTAACTATGTGACGGGTTATATAATCATGGCAGCATATGACATACACATCACTTCCACTTCTATTCATGTAATAATAGTGGGTTCTGGTAAATGACAGGTGTCATTCGTAACGGTAAAGTGTCAATTTCTACAGCTCTTTTGCAGTATTCTGACGCGTGTAAAATAAATTGCTTACAAAAGACGGGAGAGATTTAACGTACAAAATTTTCAGTTGGGAAACCTGAGAGAAAGAGACCATTTGCAAGACCACAGGACAGATATAACGAAAATATTAGGATGCAACAGAAATCAGTTGGGTGGGTGAAGATTGAATTATGCTGGTCCAGGTTTCAGTCCTGTTGCAGGCTGTCTTGAAAGGTAAAAAGAATCCCGATCTGACAATAGGTGGGTACTCCATGACTCTTTAACATCTCACAGGGGGCTCCGTTTCGTAGATATATCCGTAATTTTTAATATTTGAGGGAATGAACGGTGCTACACTTAAACTTATTATTTTCTTCTGTTACATACAATAAGCAATCAGGCGCAAATCTCGGTTACCTCTAATTTCTTCAACTATAGCAAAAATCATTTACAATTTCATGATAAAAATATTCAGTGTCCTAAGAAACTGTGTAACTCTTGCCCTTTATGATGATTACAAGAATGAAAAATATCAGAATGAATGAAATTGAGATTAATTAAGAATTTGATAATTTATATCCAACAAATAAATAACTTAACACAACCTTGCATTTTAAAATCTTATAAATTTAATTTTCTTCTATGTACAAATAACACAGAATCTCTGAAAAAAGTAAAAGAATAAATTGTGAACTGAGACATGTAACCAAATTCTCTGATGGCAGTAAAACTGGTTTCTAATAATAAAAATAGTAACAACACAAGATGTTGAATGTGACATTATGAACTTAACAATACATACGTTTGAGGGCGACCTGTTTATTTCTTTTCCTCTTTCGTTTCCATTAACGACTGCTTCTTTGCTAATCTTGGGTTGTTATGATAAGCTTACTATTTCACTTTAAACACAAAGAGACTGGCTGACACTCATTCAATGGTGTAAATCTTTTTGTTAGTGTCATGCATGTCTACTGTCACAGAATTCAAACCTTCCACATATAATATGTTACGTGAGAATTACAAGCATATCCATCGGTAACTAAAATGAAATTCCTAACCACGTTAAAATTAATGCTAAATATTTGCTGTGCATTGTTGCACGTAATTTTCTTCAGCGGAAGTAAAAACATAAAGAATCTATAGAAGGTATACATTCATAATTTTCGAACGTATTTTATTTCCCAAGATTACGTGGATCCTACTTTTCATTACTAATTAACACAAAATGCAAACAAATTCACATTTTGACAATAATATTTTTCTAATTAATATTCATACAACAGACCTAATTATAGCTTATGCTCTTATTACCATTTTTATTAATATCATATGTCACAATATATGTGAGATTTCAGGCTTCGTCCGCAATGTCGCTAACTACTATTCTCTCCCGAAACGTCGGTAACTATCTACCAACCAAGCGTATTTTCAGGCTTCCGCTCCGCCGCGCAATAGCTGAGAACTGCGTTCTTCTGGGTTATTATGTAGCGAGTAGTGGTAATCTCTTACCGACGTTTCGGGGCAACCTATCGGTCCCGGCATTTTATGAAATTCGCAGGTTCACCATTGAAATTGCAACCTGTTCTAAACCTCATAAATGAAGTCCACATCCCGTTTCTTTTATCCTTCATTCTATTCTTCTCTCTTCCAATTGCTTTTCCCCTTCTGGAGTGAAATAGTATTGAGGTACATACAGGGTTTTGGTGGAGAGTCCTGATGGAGACAGATATTTTGGAAGACCTAGGCATTAATAGGATGATAATATTAAAGTGTATCTTCAATAAGGACGTGGGGAGCCATTGCCTGGATAGTTCTGGCTCCATACAGAGACAGGTGTCGGTCGTTTGTGAATGCTAAAATGAAATTACGGGTTCCGTTAAAATGTGGGGTATTTCTTGACTAGATGAGGACGTGTTAGCTTCTCAGGAAAGACACTGCTCCAAGGAGTTAGTTAATTTTTTTTTCCATTGTGCAACAGCCCCTAGTGGCCCAGTCCTCCTCATTTTCGTGGCTGCACTCTCACACTCGGTTACACACACCACAACCTGCTGGACTCCCCTGGTCGAGTGGTCAGCCCGATACAGAGATCACTACCTGTCAACACAGAGCACTCACACGAGAACACATCCATGCCCCCTAGTAGAATTTGAACCCAAAATCCCAACAATCAAACAACCCCAGACCCACTCCTTGGACCGCGCGGCTACTGGGATCAGCAGCTAGTTAATACATAATAATAGTAATAGTAACATGCACTGTTTTTTTTTCAGCCGACTTTGTAGTGCGGTATACAGTGCGTATTACTCGTATATTGCTGAATGTTACTAAGGAGCCTTATAAAGAACTAAAAGATTTTAGACCACGCTTTAAAATTACGATTATCTTCAAGCAGTTTCATTGTTTTTGTCATTTTATTAAATTTTAGTGTCCAGTTATTCCTGGGGCGTTAAAAGGTCACATAGAAGACTAAGTCGAATATATACCACACTGAGGACAAATTTCTTAAGTGGGATGTCGCCTTCTCTTTTTGCAGAGCCATGCTGCATTGCTTGTCTCTTGAGCAAATGAATTTACTGACGTTACCTTGCTGTCAGCTGCAGTAGGCAGTTCTCACAGACGGTGAAATAAAATCCAACTTCATGTCTTATCCATCATCCCGCTGTCACCTTCACATTCTTTCAGTTTCACGGTGCACGAGGTGGATTCAATGACGCGTTACGGTATTTATGTTTATGCATTTTTATAATTGAGGTTAAATAGCCGCTACCGAAAATCGCGGTTGTGTGGTCAGCACTTATGTTTTGTATTCCGGAGTTCCTAGAATCGAACACCGCTCCAGAGACTGGTTACGCGGAATGAAGTTTGCTGTAGGTGATCTGGTTAATCCTTCAGAAAATTCGGGAGTTTACCTGAACTTAGGGAGCAAATATTTTTTCACGTTTGTCAGCCCGTCGTGTTAGTTTGATTACAATAGAAATAAATTTGTTGTCAACACAACCTGTAGATGTTATTTATATCTTTAATGTGGCAACAGGTTTCGACTACAAAGGGTCATCTTCAGAACATTGGTATAAAATACATAAACGGAGTTGTAAACAATTGGAATTGTTTTTGACGTTTTGTTGACCGTGCATCTCATTATATTTATCTCAGTAATTAACCAACTTGATGCACAAAATTTTTGTTTTACAATAAGTTTATTTCATGCCTCTACATGTTTCGAGCACATGTGCTCATCATCAGGAGGTAAAAATTGTATTAAACCGCCTCTGGTATTATCACACTGAAACAAGCGAATGGTCTAAAATTACTAAAATACAATTCTATAAATATGAGCAAATAGTAGTAAAATTGCTCATATTTATAGAATTGTACGAGTATTTCAGTAATATTAGGCCACTCACTTGTTTCAGTGTGATGATACCAAAGGCTGTGTAATGCAATTTTTACCTTCTGATGATGAGCACGTGTGCTCGAAACATGTAGAGGCATGAAATAAACTTATTGTAAAACAAAACTTTTGTGCATCAAGTTGGTTAAATACTTAGATAAATAAATTGGAATTGTGTTCAGAATTAAAATATCGATTTTATAGTTTTGTTAAAATACATGTTGCTCTGTAAATTCAAAGTGTATAAAATAATATATACAAGTAAAAATAAAAGTGATTAAATAATTTTATACTTATATGATAGACCAACAAAATGCACATGTATAAATACGTCTAATCACATACAATTATTTTTCGCAAACATATTTCGATCACTCCTGTGGCCATCATCAGGGTGTCAAGGATCAGGAACATCAGCTCAATTTATTTACATAAAAATACAAAATATTCTGATGAGGATTACAGGAGTGACCTAAACATGTTTGTGCTGAATAATAACATGTGAGGGGACGTATTTATAAATGAGCTTTTGTTGGTTTTTCATATAAGTATAAAACGTTTTAAATTCACGGATGCGGAATACATAAATTTGATTAAACAATTGTTTTAAAATATTTGTGGACTGTACTGTAGCAACAACCGATGTCTACAACCAACCTTCCAAAACGAGGCAAAACATACTCGGACAGCCATCTGAAAGAGGTGAAAGCCTGCAAGACATCGATCCATGAAATCTATGCTGTCGTTCATCTACTATGCCAAGATAAGATAGAACAACCCACAAAAAATTTAAAATAATTTTTAAAATTTTTACTTTTTGTTGTTTTATACAATTTTTTAATTTACACAGCAACACGTACTTTAACAAAACAGTAACACTGAGATCTCAGTTCTAAACACAATTCAATTGCGTTGAATTCCTCTTATGTATTTTATACCACTGGCTTGAAGATGACATTTCTGAGGCCGAAACATATTGCCATGTTAAAGATATAACATTTCCCAGCTGTGATGATGGCAAATATATAATTTGTTTTATTAGGTAGCAACTGCTTTCTTCCACGTTGCTGACAGTTCCTTCCTCACTAATATTCGTATCACTGGCCTGTATATATGAAACACCAGCACGTTAATAATAAACAGGTGGATGCAGCCGGAACAGTTTAGTAGTTTTACTGGCTAGGCTACTGGCTGAAAAATCTGGAGTTTGAATGTAAACAGAAGCAAGAGGTATTTCTCCGCTCAGGAAAGTCTAGAGAGGTTCTGGGGCCTACCCGCCCTCTTATTCAACTGTTACCGGTTTTCACTGTCAGGGGTAAAGCAGCTGGAGCGTGAAGTTGACAACTTACCTCGATTTAATGCCCAGGTTAACAATGAGTGCAGCTGCACCTCTGCTGTCCGTGCATGTCTACTTAGCGTGTACAGGGACAGCGTTACCGCTCGAGTAACCACAAAAACGTACCAACATTTACATCCTTAGCAAAAAAAGGCGACCACGATGACGTCAGTAAAGAAAGCAGACGTCATTTTGCGTGTGTCTTCATGTGAAGTGTCTGCTTTATTTGTCCGACCTTAACAAAAACTGGAAACTGTCGACAAATTTTAGTAAAAATCCCCGCCATCATTTTTCACATATAGCCGTCAGGTACGAGTTGAACTCTTCCACCAACAGTGACAGACTGACGGACAGACACGACGACGTTGAGCGTCGCTTGCCGCCACTGCTTTGCCAACGCACCTGGAGTGTTACCAAACAAGTATGTAAATAAACAAAATTATTCTTTTTCTAATTCCCTACAGTTTTGCAATCAAAACACTCTGTGATAAGCAATTTTGGCAACAAAACATACCACTACTCCACATTTGGTTTTGTTCCCCGACACACCAGCACAGAAGTGTTTGTGCTTATCAGGTAATATGGGGATCAGTAGGGCTGGTTCCAATGCTCTGGGTTTGATTGTGACTGTTACATTTTGCTTGCTTCTCATCATGCCTCTTCTCGTTCAGTTATAAGCCCAGATACTAGCCAACAGGGATTATGTTCTCCAAATCCTTGTTAATAAATCACGTGATGGCGTGACGTCACGGAGTATGTTCGAGTATTAATCACGTATACCACTAACGAGCAGAGTTTAATATTAGCATAGTGAGGAATATTGTCTGCCACACGCATGGCCTCATTTATAGTACAGTATGTCTCCATTATTTAACCCCCGGAATTACAAAGTAGTGTGGCGTCATACAGGTAGCAACTTAAAATAGTTGTAGATGACTAGGAATGACGACTAGATAGGCCTAAATGCCTTGTTCATGGATTTATGATGCAGGGGAAGGGGCTCAACCGTTTTTAACTCCGAAACAAATTAAAAAATTAACTTTCCTTTTATCCCGTTTTCATATCAAAGGCTCAAAATGTGGCATCAAATATCATGATATTTATATTTTCCAATCACGCAGAACCACTCTCTGTTCGCACTTTTTAGCCCATTTCAAGCTCATGCTATTACGTGAGGGTTTACTTATCTTTAAGAATATTTTATGATTCAAGTCGATACACCTCGTTACAGTCTACGGCCGGATTACATGTCACTCTTGTTCTTCCCTGACTTGCGTCTCTTTATCAACAAAAGCTCAGCATGTACAAGATCAAATGTTAATCTATAGAGATTTATTCTTACGATTGCCATCGCTCATTTCCTTTTTCTTTTAACTTTTAAGTTTTTATGTAAGAACATGAATTTCCAATTTTCTGTACTATTAGAAATTATCTAAGGACGAAACTCCAAGAACTGCGACTATATAAGCTATAAATCTCAGATTTTATGGCATCTGAATTATGCAAGTGAATGCTGTATTCTTTTGATGTTTGATTGACCGTGCATCATTGATATAATAATAAAAACAGCTCACTAGATGCAACAATGATAATTTTGTTAACAATTTCAATCAACTCAACATGTTTCGGGCGATAATTTCGTCCATCCTCAGGAACACTAGACTGTGTTTTATACTACAAACTGTAAACACAGTCTAGTGTTCCTGACGATGGACGAAATTATCGCCCGAAACATGTTGAGTTGATTGAAATTGTTAACAAAATTATCATTGTTGCATCTAATCGGCTGTTTGTATTGCTGTATTCTTTTACAAACTTTGTATACAATAGAACACTGGTTTTCAAATTGGATTTCTTTCACGGCTCGTTATTTCTTGTCACGAGGAATCACGGCAGGCGGAATGTTTAAATTGCCAACATTATCGCAGATTCGGAGACCCGTTCGTGGTACATTCGGAGGACCGTTATTTTTCATACTATTTATGTGTAAGTGAAATTCTTTTTAAACAGAATTATTTATAAATATTTTTATATATATATAAAACATCCAAAATTTCACGGAAAACTTAGTGGAGATCGCGTTGCACTGTTTGAGAACCACCGGTCTACAAAACGCAAGTAGTAGCCGTATTATAAGAATGTTAGATAAAAGGAAACACAGTACATTGATAATAATTCATTATGATGTATTATGATTAGATATTTTGTGAAAAAAACAGCTTGCGTGTTGCGTAAAAATAGAACGTCATGAGAAGCAGTTCCTTAATGCCATGTGTAACAAACAATAGCAGTAATAAAGCCTATATTTTAGGCGCAATACATAAATAGAACATGCAGAGTATCTTAATGCGGGAGTAATAATTCATACATATCAGAATTTCACATCTCTTCCCCTTAATATATGTATTCAGATATTTTGTTTCTGTTACTTAGAAAGAAGTTGGCCATGTATTTTTTTTATCCTTTCACCGTGCATTCTGTAGATTATTTAATTACACACACCAACACATGCACACATATATATTATTTAAGAAGTCTAAAATTTACATTAAAACATTTAAAACGCTCCTACGTGTTTCGATCACACGATCATCCTCAGGGAACATATATATTGTTCCTTGCTAAAGTTAAAATTTAAAACATTCAGTGAATTACTTCGTTATGCAAACTTGGTGCTGTGG
>Ga0123353_10011613_pt1 | contig 12430 bp, 11 predicted proteins | sample TergutLab28metaG_3_FD_92763 | JGI IMG/M metagenome (GOLD analysis project Ga0123353, IMG submission 92763) | Labiotermes labralis P3 segment gut microbial communities from Petit-Saut dam, French Guiana - Lab288 P3 | ecosystem: Host-associated > Arthropoda: Insects > Digestive system > Gut ... | reverse complement strand
TTATACTTGGTATTGTGAGGTTCACGGCTGGATATATTCTGCTGCGATCATTAATTGCGATAAACGGAACAGGTCGCACCCAGTCTATCCATTTGCTCCCGGCCGGCGCCCATATTCTAAATATCTCTTTGCCCGTCATTGTTGTTCCTCTCGATTAAAACCGGAATATCTGCCGCATAGGAGTCTATGCGCGGGGCTTCACTTATCCTTGCGTAATATCCGGCGGCTTTGCCCTCGACACTATAAACGCCAAGGCATACATGGAAGCTCTCGCCTTCGTCGCTTATTAATGGTTTACTGTTAAATCTTTTCTGTGCCAGATACTTTTTAGGATGTTTCCTGACATCCTTTATTATTTTTTCATATTCATCTTCTCTGCAAGCTTCTTTTATAGATATATTCTCTCCAACTCTTCCGCATGCAGGTTTGTAGATAAACTCATTTTTATTCTTTGCATCTTTTGCAGCCTTTGCATCCTTTATTTCCAATGTTTCCGGAAGCAATTCGCGCCAGCAGGTCATCTCCACACCAAGTCTTTCAAGTGCGTCCCAAACAAATGGAAATCGCTTTGTTTGCGCAAATATGGCTATGGGATGATTGCATGACGGCGTTATTGTGTCAAAATAACCTTGCCATCGCCTGGGCTTAATATCAATAAGCCATTCAAGAGGTGTAAATCTGAATATTGCATCGACTTTGCCTGCGTTGCCGTCGAGAATGCTTACTGCTTCATTGTTTATAAACTGCAGGTGATCGGCAGCAGCGTAAATAGTTTTAAAACCGATGTTATTTAGCTTGTCTCCTAAAAACTGCATAGCCTGTCTGTCGTCGCTATATGAAGTGCAGTGTACAAGCATAATTCTACCACCGGGCTTAACTTTTTTGGCAATGGCGCCAGCCATAATATCGCCAAAATTTTTATACCAATAGTTTTCATTCCCAAACAATTCAACCGCTATTGCTGGCATCAGTGACGCTTCAGCGAAGCCGCCGGGGACATCGCTGTTTACCTCACTCACTGCCCAATTGCCTTCTGCGGTTGGGTGAAAGTCATAGCGCAGGAGGCGAATATGCCTGCCGGCCTGGTAGTTCTTCATTTTTTTGAGTTCTTTGCGGATTTTTCTCGGCAACGCCAACGGTTTGGCAAGTTTAAAATTGCTATTTAGCATTTCTTCAGCTTGGATTGTTTCCTCATCAAGCCCTTCCGTGAGGTTTTCCAACTCTTTGTGTTCTTCTTCGGTGATAACTAAAACATGCTTGGCAATGGTATTGTTGTCCAAGAATTGCGGATCCCACTTATAGCCATCGAAAATAACCTTTAGCTTATAATTGTAGTATTCATTTGGGGGTATAGATATCAATTTCATGCCTATCTCCTTCCGCTGGTAATTGTACCGTATTTTGAGGCTTTTTTGCAACCCTAACGTAGCAACTTAAGGGAGCAACAAAGCTCAAATTCATTGACATCCGCGAGGTTTTATACTACTATATTTTGAAGAGAGGAGATGATGTTTTATGCTATACATAATAATTGGTGTTATAGTTGTCTTGATTTTTGTATATTTTTTGACAACCTACAACGGTTTAGTTACTTTGAGAAATAAGTTTAGAAATCAAAAAAGTCAAATTGATATTGAACTAAAAAGAAGGTTTGATCTGATCCCCAATTTAGTCGAGACAGTTAAGGGTTATGCAAAACATGAAAAAACATCTTTGGAAAATGTTATAAAAGCGAGGAATACTTATGTAACAGCAGGCAATAACACGGCACAGGCATTGGAAGCAGATAACGCTCTTACAGGCGCCCTTACCAAGCTGTTTGCCGTGTCGGAAAGCTATCCGGAACTGAAAGCAAATACTAATTTTGTAAGTTTACAAAACGAGTTATCAAATACTGAGCAAAAAATAGCTTATTCCCGGCAGTTTTATAATGACTCAGTTTATAAACTCAACAATAAAATTGAAATGTTTCCCTCTAATATAGTGGCGGGAATGTTCAAATTTAGCAAAGAAACTTTTTTCGAAGCAGCAAAAGCAGAAAAGGAAAACGTCACAGTTAGTCTTTGATGACAGTTGGGGACGGTACGATTTTGTCAACTTTAAAAGATGACAAAATCGTACCGTCCCCAACTGTCACATTTTCTGCAATGCGCTTGACAAGTATTAATATAGATGGCAAAATATGACTTGAAGAGTCAAGTATTTATCGCTTACGAATTCTACAATACTTGATTGTAATGCTTTCAGAGTTTTCGAGGTCATATAAAAGAAGAAAGGATGTGAACATGTGAAAATAGCAGCATCGGTAAGCACTATCATCACAATGCTTGTTGCAGCGGCAACAATGTATTGTGGCCTTGTTATAAGGGCGAACAATGCCACCGACCCGAAATACCTTAACTTTCATCAGACAATAGGTATTGCGACTGTTGTGTGCTGTGTCATTACTGCCGCTTTGGTGATAATTACACTAATCAAAACAGCAAAAAAAAGCAAATGAGCAACAAAATAACAACAAACACGGGGGAGGGGACGGTTTTTCTTATGTTCCAATAACGAACACAAGAGAACCGTCCCTTCGTGTTCAATACGAACACAAGAGAACCGTCCCCCTGTGTTCCGAAAAAATCGGAAATAGTTCCGTATTTTGCAGAAATATCTGCAATAATTATTAAATATTACGAAAATTCCGTTAATTGTCTTGACATTTCTGTTATATTGAGTATAATTGAGAGCATGACTTCCTGAGTTCGGAGGCGATGTTCGATGTTGTTGATGTTTAAAGTGAAAAACTATACTTCGTTTAAGAGTGAGTCCATATTAGATATGAGAGCAACCGCATTTATCCAACACCCAACCCATGTTATCCCTATCGACGATAAGACGGGTTTGCTTAAAACAACCGCTATATATGGCGCTAATGCATCAGGCAAATCTAACTTGATATCCGCTATGTTCTTTTTTGCACAATATATTCTCTCTCAATTTATTGATATCAAAGAAAATGGCGAATTTGAATCAATAAATAATTATGCCAAAGTAAGGCTTGAGCCTTTCACACTCTCTGAAACTATTGATGAGGCATCAGAGTTTGATATTATTTTCATCCGGAATGGCAAGCAATTTCAATATGGATTTGAATGCACAGCAAAAGCGATTTTGAATGAATGGTTGTTTATTGATGACAAAAAGGTATTTGAGCGCTCGGGTACAGAACTGTCGTTCGGTTCAAAGTACCAAAAAATGCTTAATGCTTATAAAAAAATACCTGTTGAAAGATTGTATATCGCTGTACTTGAATATTTCCTTGAAAGCGAATCGAGGTCTGCCATACTCAACGATTTTGTCTCCTTTTTTGTTGAAGAATATAACGTATTTACTGAAATTCTCTTTGAATCTACAGTAAAGGGCTTGGCTGGGAGTATTGGTATCTCAAAAAAGCTTGTGGACAATAAAGTATTCAGGCAAAAAGTGGAGTATTACCTCCGCCGCATTGATGTTGGAATAAGACGCCTTGATATAAAATCAGAGACCGTGATCAATGAACATACCGGCAAGAAAACGAAAGAAAAAATCATCCGCACTGTCCATGATGTTTACGACGAGAATGGCAAAGTGATTGGCGAGAAATTATTCGATCTTCAGCAAGAATCAACCGGTACACTCCGCTTCTTGGCATATATTCAGAACATTGTTGAGATGATTAGTAAGGGCGGCGTGTTCATTGTTGATGAAATGTCTGCAAGGCTGCACCCTCAGCTCACAAAACTCATTGTCGACATTTTCTGCTCCAGTCATAATAAAAAAGCTCAACTGATATTTACAACGCATGACATCAGTTTGTTGAACAATAATCAATTCAGGCGCGACGAAATTGCCTTTATTGATAAAAATGAGCGCGGGGAATCATCACTTTATGCGCTATCCGACTTGAAAGTCCGTGAGGATGCTTCTTTCAGTAAAGACTACTTACAAGGAAAATATGGAGCCATCCCAATATTCAACTACGGCGAGCTTTTAGTAGGTGAGCCGGATGGCTAGGACAGTTTTATCCAAGAAACGACTCACCGAAATGAAAAGAACGAACATTGGTCGCGTCGTTATTTTCTGCGAGGGAAAAACTGAAAAGTACTATTTCGACTACTTTGCGGAAATCATTCGGGAAAGTAAATACACACAAGTCGAGGTAGTACTGGAAACTGCAGGCGGCAACGCGAAAACTGTATTAGATTTTGCCAATGCATATATCTCAAAAGAAGAAAACAACCGGGCATTTAGCAGTTACTGCAAGTATCTGGCGTATGACTGTGATTCTCCGCCTGATATTCAAGCGGTCGTACGTGACTCTGTCAGCTATGAGCTTTTAATATCAAATTACCTGTTTGAAACATGGTTACTTATGCATTTTGAGGAAGTAGATACTAAGCTTACTAAGCGCCAAACCTACGTAAAGCTATCTGAACATATACGCAACTCATACAGAAAAGGCCGTAGAGGCATAATTCGTGAGATAATTCAAAATGGGGAGATCGTAAAAGCCATTGATAATGCAAGAAGGCTTGAGGAAGGCTATGAATCTGAAGGAAAATCGGTGTTTTCTGACATTAAGAACATGAATCCATATACAAGTGTCTATAAACTTGTGGAGCAGTTTATGGCGGAAATTTCGTAATTCTTTATGATGAGGAGAACATAATGCACATTCGATTGCGCGGTTTCAAAAAAGCCGCAGTGCTCTTTTTGGTTTTTTACATATTCTTTAGCGCTACGCTAATAAGCACGGATGCGGCGCTTTTGGCGGATGTGCGTTATTTGACGCTCTGTCCGGGATCGGATAGTACTCAGATCAATTTCTCTTGGCACAGCCCTGGCCGTGCTGAAAACGATGCGCCTTGCGTCCGGATATGGGAAGGCGGGGGCGCGCAAACTGTTTTTACCGGTATCGGCAACATCACCAAGTCGACTATCAGCAATATGTACTATAACAGGGTCACTGTGACCGGCCTTGAATCCGACGCCGCTTACTTTTATCAAGTTGGCGATGGCAAGGGGAATTGGAGCGCTGAAAACACCTTTAAGACAGGCAACCCGAATTCTTTCAGTTACTTGGTCTTTGGCGACCCGCAGGTCTACAACCGGGCTTCGGGTAACAATTGGAAAAACACCTTGGAACTCGCGGTCGGGATGTATCCGAACCTTTCGTTTTTGGCGAGCACCGGCGATAACGTCGATGGCAATACAAAAGCGCAATATGACAGCTTTTTCACCCCTCAAGAGTTGCTGTCATCATTGCCGCTTGCTATTTGTATGGGCAATCACGAAGGTTCCGGCACAGCGCCGTTCGCTTTTTACAACCCGCCGAATGCGGACCGTTCGCAGAATTACTGGTACAGGTACGGTAACGCCCTTTTTATGGTCTGGAACAGCAATACCGGCAAGGCGGATAACCTGGACGAGTTTCTGAAAAACGCGACTGCGGAAAATGGCGACGCAACCTGGCGAATCCTTAATTTTCACCATGTATTATACGGGCAAGGCGTATATACCCTGTCTGACGGGGTGGGGCTCCGGGCTAAGTATACACCTGTTATCGATAAATATGACATCGACGTTGTGTTCAACGGGCATGACCATGCCTACAGCCGTTCCAATCCGGTGAACGGTACGGTCTATATTACATTGAACTCCGCGAGCGGCAGCAAGTATTATTCTCTTTCGCCGATGCAGTCGTATACCGCGGTTATGAATCAGGCTAACCGGCCGAATTTCAGTGTTGTGGAAATGTCGGGCGGCAGTTTTACGTGCACTACGTATCAAGTGAACGTAGATAATACGCTCACTGAGATTGATACATGCAGCATTTATAAAGCTACCGGTGTTCCATTGGAGGAGCTCAGTGAGAGTGATATTGAGCCTGCAGTGGTTTACAGCGGTTTTGCGGAGCGGCGCAGGTTGTTGCTGCATCGCGCGTATTTGATGAAGTATGGCGGATATGCGTGGATGGCGGCAATGCCTGGTATACACGGATGGAATTATTATCCTTACGAAATGACCCCTGGGTTGTTCTGGCAACCCAAGGGTCAAGAGTAGTTATTCTACGGTTAAATCTAATTGTTATGTTTTAGGGATTATTCCCTTTTTTTCTAGTGTTTTTTGTATGTATGGCATTAGTTTTTCGTTTTCTTCTTTTATTTTGGCTGCGCCCAGTTCTTTTATCTGGCGGTCCATTTTTTTCATTATGTTTGCGAAAATCAAGCCTTCGGCGGCTGATACGTATGTGTATAGGAGACGCTCAGGGCTCATTCCTTTTGATACCAGAATTTTGTGCAGGGCCTCCATTCTTTTTGTCATCCAGACGTTTCCTTCTATGTAGTGGCAGTCTGTCGGTAAGTGGCAGGCCCCTACAAAGACCATTCCTGCGCCCAGCCTTAGTGCTTCCAGGACAAAATCCTTGTCGACCCTGCCTGCGCACATTGTTCGGACTACCCTGATACGTGGTGGGTATTCGAAGCGGCTGGTACCGGCCAGGTCGGCGCCTGAATAGCAGCACCAGTTGCATAGGAAGCCCATGATTTTCTCTTCCGGCTTTTCAGCAAGCGCTGCGCGTATCTGCGAGAAAATCTGTTCGTCGGTAAAGTGCTTTTGCGTGATGGCGTCAGCCGGGCAGTCCGCTACGCAGGTGCCGCAGCCGTGGCACTTGGCGGGGTTAATATGCATGGGTTCTTTTTCAGGCGAGGAAGGCGCGCCGTAAGGGCATACCTTTGAGCACACGCCGCAGTTGGATTTTTCGCGCAAGCACTTGGTCTGGTCGACTACGGCGACGATGGGCTCGATTTCTACCATTTTTTTAGACAGTATGGTGGCCGCCCTGCCTGCCGTCGCGCTGCCCTGCGCTACGCTGTATGGGATATCCTTAAGCCCTTGGCACGCGCCGGCATAGAATATTCCGTCAACAGGGGAGTCGATCGGTTTTAGTTTGGGGTGGCTCTCGAGGAAGAACCCGTCAGTCCCGCGCGTTATGTGCAGTATCCTGGACAGATCGCCGCTGCCGGACTTCGGGACCCCGGCTGTACTGAGTATTACTAGCCCGGCTTCAACTTCAATTGGTTCGCCCAAAATCGTGTTATCGGCCCTGATAATCAAATTGTTGTTTTCTTTTTTTTCAAGGATCCTTGACGGCTTTCCGCGGACAAAAGTGATCCCAAGCTCACGCGCGCGCCTGTAAAATTCCTCAAAACCCTTGAACGAAGTCCTCATATCCATGTAGAATATGAAGATTTCCGTGTCCGGTTCGTGTTCTTTGATAAGTATCGCGTTTTTTATCGAATACATGCAGCAAAAGCCTGTGCAATATTCATATTTGCTCTGATCCCTTGACCCTATGCACTGAATTATCGCCACTGTGCGTGGGTGTTTGCCGTCGGACGCCCTAATCACTTCGCCGCCCGTCGGGCCTGCGGCGTTTATGAGCCGTTCGGCTTCCAGGGCCGTCACGACATTGGGGAATACTCCATAGCCCCATCTGATATCGTCATATGGTTCGTATATATCGAAACCTGTCGCCACGGTTATCGTCCCGACTTCGATCTCTATAATCTCGGGGGTCTGCTCCATATTGATAGCCTTGCGCCCGCCGCAGACTTCGACGCATTTGAAGCAATCGATGCAGTGGTTGCGGTCTATTGTGTATATGAGCGGGACAGCCTGCGCAAAGGGGACGGAAATCGCTTTCCTCGTGCCGAGGTTCATTTCCCACGCGTTTGGGTATTCGACCGGGCACACGTCGGCGCATTCGCCGCAGCCGGTGCAACTGCTTTGGATAACGTGCCTGGGGTTTTTCCGGATCGTCACTTTAAAATTACCGATAAAGCCGTCCACGTTAATAATATCTGCAAATGTTATCAGTTCGATATTGGGGTTGCGGGCGACTTCCACCATCTTTGGCCCCTCGATGCAGATTGAGCAGTCGAGGGTAGGGAAGGTCTTGTCGAGCCTTGCCATATGGCCGCCGATACTCTCGTCCCTTTCTACGAGATAGACTTTGTAGCCCATATTCGCCATGTCGAGCGCGGCGTTTATACCGGCTATGCCGCCGCCTATCACCATTGCTTTGTTGGTTACGGGGACTTTGAATTTGATAAGCGGCTCGTGAAGCCGGACCTTAGCCAGGGACATCATGATGATTTCTTTGGCTTTTTCCGTGGCTTCTTTTTTATCTGAATGGCACCAGGAGCACATCTCCCTAATGTTGGCCATTTCGAACAGGAACGGGTTTAAGCCGACCTCCATGACGCAGTTACGGAACGTGTTTTCATGCATTTTTGGTGAACAGGCTGCAACCACGACCCTGTTTAGGTTGTGTTGCTCAATTGCGGCTTTGATCTCGTTTTGGCCGGGATCGGCGCATGTATATCTGTTTTCCTTAACATAGACCACATCCGGCTGGGTTTTTGAGAATTCCATAAGCTGCTCAATATCCAGCGTACCGGCAATATTGAGCCCGCAATAACAAATAAAAACGCCTATCCTAGGATTTTCTGTTTGAACGTTGCCTTCTGACATTTCTTAAGTCTCCCCGATCATTTTAGGTTATTCACCGCGGCGCGCGCTTTGGCTGCGCGGCTTGCCGCCAGCTCTTTATTCAGCGCCGCTGTGGACGTAATCCTTTCAAGCCCCTTGTTCCACGCGCCCGATTCTATAGGGCTGTGGCGCACGGCGGTCCTTTCTATTTTAATCGCCTCGCGATTTGGGCAGACATTTTCGCAGGCGCCGCAGTAGATACAGTTTGTGTCGTAAACGCTGATATTATCATTGACATCAACATACAGCGCGTCGACCGGACACACATCGAGGCAATTGAGGCAGCCAGGCGGGCAAAGTCCAGGATCGATCCGAATCGAGCCTTCGTAAAATTTCGTGACCTTAAGGGCGTCAGTCGGGCACGCTTCCCAGCAGATTAAGCACCCTGCGCAAAGCTCGCGCTTTACGTCCACGACCGGTTGGGAAGAGCCCTCCGGCGATTTTACTGTAATTACACCGAGCGGGCATTTTTCCCCGCATTTTTTGCAGGAAGGCTCACATTTTGAGCAGTCTATTTCGATATCCCGGGACAGGACGGGGAAAACGCCCCTGCTGACGGCGGGGAATTCTTCGTTGCCGTCGATTGTGATTTTAATGGCGGAAAAAGGGCAGGCGACGGCGCAAATACCGTGAAAATCACACTTATTTTCATCGATGTCGATGGTCGGCGCCAGCGTGCTCCCGTCCGGCGTGTGGGCTGCGGGTTTTACGGTTATGGCATACCGTGGGCATATAAGTTTGCATATGACGCAGCCTTTGCAAAGGCTCTTGTCAACCGTCAGCACGAAGCGTTTTGTATAGAATATCTGGCCGACTTCCAGTTTTTCGGAGTCTTCTTTCTTATAACGTTTCATGCATCCATGCCCTCCAAATAGCGGATGATCGAGCCCGCTGCGGTCCTGCCCGCGACTATGGCTTCGATCAGGCTGGCAGTGCCCCAAACCGAATCGCCGCCCGCGAAAACTCCGGGCAAACTGGTTTTCATCGTAAGCGGGTCAACCGAAACCACGCCCCTGTCTATGTCGACCATCCTCCGGAGAAAATCGAGGGCAGGGGACTGCCCGATGGCGGTTATGATTGTGTCGGCCTGCACAGTCTGCGTCTCGCTGTCATCAAAAACTGGGCGGAACTTTTTATCGGCGTCGAAAACGGATTTACAGCGGACAAGCTTGATACCCGTGACTTTTTCACCGTCGCCCAGAATCTCTTTCGGGCCCCAGGACGGTTCGATGATGACGCCTTCGGTCACCGCCTCTTGTATCTCCCATTCATGCGACGGCATTTCGTTTCTGGATTCCAGGCAAACAACCCGGACGGTATCCGCCCCACAGCGCAGGGCGGTCCTCGCAGCGTCTATCCCGACGTTGCCCCCGCCGATTACGACGACTTTTTTGCCTATGTCCTTTATCTCATTTAGGTTAAACCCGCGCAGAAAATCGAGGGCCAAAATGACCCCTTTCAGGTCTTCGCCCTCGATAAGCAGTCTTCTTGATTTATGTGCGCCCGATGCAATGAATACGGCTTTGTACTCCCCGCTACTAAGAAAATCGCTGAACATTGTCTTTTCCACGGGGGTGTTGGTCCTGATTTCCACTCCGAGCGCTTCTATGTGCCGCACTTCTGCCGCTACGATCTCGTTTGGCAGGCGGTACGTCGGGATGCCGACTGTAAACATGCCCCCGGCTTCCGGCAGCGGTTCGAATACGGTTACATCATATCCCGCAATGCACAGTTCCCAGGCAGCCGTCAATCCTGCCGGGCCGGAACCGATAACGGCTATCCTGGCGGAGCCTTTTTTATCGTATTCCCTGCCTTTGTCCTCTATATGAGAAAGGGAGCGGTACAATACGTCCCGCACCACTTTATCAAACACATCGCTGTTGGTATCCGCCATTACCGGGGCTAGGCAGAGCCAACTGTAAGATACCGGAAATGGCATTTCGGCAGCCAGCGCCGCAAGAACGTCGCCAAACTCGTTTACTAAGTAATCGAGCGCGTTTTCGTCGTTGACCGCGAGTTCTTTGAGGGCGTGCATAAACTCATGGACTTTTACGCCCTGGGGGCAGCCTTTCGTGCATTGGGTGCAAGCGGAACATAGCAAAAAAGCGTTGCTTTGGGCTGTGTTCTTAATGCCGAGCCTGGCCATTTCGAGTATTTTATTGGGCCTGTAAATGTCCATGAACTGCGATAACGGGCAGTTCGCGGTGCACGTGCCGCATTGATAGCAAAACCTGAGCGTATCAGCATTGTGCAGCTCGTAAATTTTGTGCTTATAGTCCGGATCGACGCGGCGGTAAGTTTTTCTTTCATCATCCGGAAAAAATGGTCTACTCATCGTTATTCCTCCGAGGCGGATATGAGCCTGGATACGGCGTCGATACGCGCCTTTTGCGACAAAATATCTGTTGACGTGAACTCAAGGGCTTCTTCCGGGCACCATTCGATACAGGCGGGGCCTTTATCGCGTTCGGTGCATAGATCGCACATTCTTACAACATTATTGCTTTCGATTTGAATCGCCCCAAAATCGCAGGCTTTTATGCACCATCCGCAGCCGTTGCACAGATCGTCGGTAACAAGGATAACGCCGTTTTCGCTTGACTGCTCAAGCGCCTTGCTGGGGCATGCAGCTACGCACGGCGCGTCCTCGCAAAGCCTGCAATTAATGGCTGCGTTTGTGTGGGGGTAGATACGCACCATCCGTATCCGGGAGCGGGTCGGGTTGTATGCTTTGTTTTTTTCCATGGAACAGACGTACTCGCATACACGGCAACCGACACATTTATCGATATTAAGGCTGACAAATCTATGTTTACCCATAATGAGAAATCCCTCTCTTTAATAATTATAGTGCCTGTCCTGAAATAAATCGCGCGCTGTTTTGAATTGCGGGTCAATCCTCGAGGATGCCCGTATAAGAGCCGAGCCCGAGCTCTTCGAGCTTTGACTTTGTGGGTACGCCTGCGTTTGTCCAGCCCCTGGCTTTGTAATAGCCGTCGAGCATGATGTCCAGTTCTTCTTTGGTGATGACGTTCCCGGCGCTGACGCCCGAGGGGATAGGATCTTGCATGGCCCTGGGCGGCAGGATCTCGTCTGCCCTTGTGAGTCCTTCCCTGATATTAAAAACCCTGGCAAGATTGCTTATCCGCTCGCCGGTTTTGCCCATTTCCTCGGCGGTCATCGGTATGCCGGAGACTTGGGAATAGACCTTGGCGACATCGTCGTAAATCTTCCAGATCGTACGTGTGAATTTGCATATTATCATTGAATCTATGACAGCGTATAAATCCTCGTCTTGCATGACGAGTTCCCCCCGGCCTTCGTCCGCCGTATAACGGTTGACTTTTCCGCTCAGGTCCCAGCCGTAACTTCCGTGCCTTTGGTGGTCGCCGCCCCTTCTGGATACGACGTAGCCCAGGGCGCATGTTTTAAGGCTCCTGACGTCATAACCGGTCAGTTCCAGCCCCTTGACATGCATGGCAAAATGCTCTGACCCCTGGCCTATCTTTTCGGAAGCGCGCTTGACCCCTTCGGCGAAAAGGTCGCCGGCATCTTCTCTGCAAGCTATTTTCCTGACCATTTCCACCATGGCATGGCCGTTCCCGAATACAAGCTCAAGCCCGCCGGTATCTTCGGAGGTGATGAGCCCTCTTTCATAGCATTCCATAGCGAACCCGATCACGATGCCAGTGCCTATTGCGTCCACGCCGTATGTGTCGCAGTATTCCAGGGCTTTGATTATCGCCTCCAGGTCGTCGACGCCGCAGTACGAGCCAAACGCCATCATTGGCTCATATTCCACACGCGCAAGGGCGCCTTTGTACTTGCCCTCCTTGACCTGCGCTATGTG
>Ga0123353_10011612_pt1 | contig 12430 bp, 5 predicted proteins | sample TergutLab28metaG_3_FD_92763 | JGI IMG/M metagenome (GOLD analysis project Ga0123353, IMG submission 92763) | Labiotermes labralis P3 segment gut microbial communities from Petit-Saut dam, French Guiana - Lab288 P3 | ecosystem: Host-associated > Arthropoda: Insects > Digestive system > Gut ... | reverse complement strand
ACTATCAACGCGGAGTATTACTCATCTCTGCTGGTGCAATTGAAGGACATTTTGAAGGAAAAACGCCGCGGAAAGGTCACCAAGGGGGTCTTGTTCTTGCACGACAATGTCCCGGCTCACCGGGCACTTGCAGCCCAGAAGAAACTGGCCTACCTGGGCTCCCACCTGTACTGAAAAAACAATTGAAAGTTCACCATTTTTCGCCCGACGCAGAGGTAATTGCTGCCGCGAAGACCTGGTTGGACGGACAACTTTCTGAATTTTTTTGAGTGGTTTGCGAAAGTTAGAGCAACGGGCTAAAAAGTGTATTGAGCTTTGTGGGGAGTATGTTGAATAAATCCCGAGTAGGTTCGCTGTAGCTTGTTTCCCTCCTGGTCGGGCTAAGGACTTATCAGCATCCACTTGCATCTGTTTTTCATGCCCTAGTCATGTCTCGTATCTTTTATTACTACATCTTAGTATTTGCTGAGCAGTGCAGATCATGAAGATTCTTAACAAGATATTTTCTCGCCTATTATCACTTCCTCTCCCATACTTCTAAATATTCTCTCCAGCTTCCCCCCCCCCCCACTCCGCGCCGTTCTCGGACATATTCAATTGGTAGTGTTCTCCCACAAAAACCACTAACATAATAAGCTGATAAATTTGTGCACAGATAAAATACAGAAGATCAAGTTGTCGCAGTTGATAGGTCTTTTCGGTTGACAAATACTGCCGCAGTTTGGGAGCGCCAAACTTCCACCTTCGTGGTTCTCGAATTGTTAGGCAATGAAGATGACATCAGTATAATCTTTCGAAACGTCGGTAACTATGTCCCAGTAAACACAGTTTAACATCTCAGAAAACTTGACACTTCGTCAGTACTGTTGTGCGAACATCAAATCTCGCTAAATAACATTTTTAAATCGTTTTAGATGGATGCAAGTGGTGATACAGCGCACACCTCATGACGCAGAACATCGGTCTAGAACGCGAGTATCTGAAGATAATGAAATGTGAAACAATTCAAACGTTTAATAATTACTACATTTACGATCACGTACGTGATAAGAGTTTGGATCGTAAAGTAGAATCCAAATCCTAGCAATTGACCAACTTCATGCACAAATTCTTGTTTTATAATAAGTTCATTAAATTCCTCTACATGTTTCGAGCACTGTTGTACTCATCATCAGGAGGTCAAATTGTGTTATACAGCATCTGGTATCGTCACACTCTGTAGGTGGCCGTCCGGTCACCTACAGAGTGTGACGATACCAGATGCTGTATAACACAATTTGACCTCCTGATGATGAGTAGAACAGTGCTCGAAACATGTAGAGGAATTTAATGAACTTATTACAAAACAAGAATTTGTCCATTAAGTTGGTCAATTGCTAGGATTATCCTGAGATACACGGTCAGCAAAACATCAACAACAAAAAAGTAGAATCCAAAGTCGCATTTCGCGTTCCAACGGCTTGTAAAATTACCAAACATTCGTCAGTTCTGAACACATTCCTCGACGCGTCATTTCAGGCTTCCTCCGTTTTATAAATAAGACTTTCGCTTTTCTGGGATGTTACGAAACGTCGTTTCGTACCAAGCCATCTACTTTTCAGAGCAACCTATCGGTACCACCTTCAAAGGTAAGGTAATTCGAGTTTTTGGCCCTTCAAGATGGGAACGATATGTTGTCCCGAAACGTCGGTAACTTGCCACAATCAACGCTCCGTGAACATCGCAGCAGAGCGAAGATCTCACATACTACAACGTTGGGAGCATATATACATACTCTAGCCACGTGTCGGTTTCCCAACGACCATCGGTAAACGAGGTCCATTTCGCAGCAACCAACAGCGTCGTAACTCCATTCTAGCTACAGCATATGCTACTGCACCTGTGAAATACGGCGGTCTTGGAAATGGGCTGAAGGACAAATACCTTGAGTGAAAGGACAAACAGATCATCACACAATCCCTTGTCCCGAGGTTTCCCACAGCGTGCATCGTGATACACACACGTGAGAAAGACCAACAAGATGCACACTTTTCTTAATAATTTATTTCACTTAATTTAAACTCGATGTGTCTCGAACAAGTAATTGTTCATGATGAGGAGGAGTTCTGTACAAGCAGCTTATAGTATAACATTCGTATCGTGTCAGCGTCTAGACTCTTCTTAAGATGCATGATGAAATACTGTAAGCTGTTTGTACAGAACTCCTCTTGATGATGAACAATTACTTGTTAGAAACAAGCCGAGGATAAATTGTGTGAAATAAATTATTAAGAAAATTGTGCATCTTATTGGTCTTTCTCATGTAAGTGTATTTATATATTTTGTAGGATTCTGAGAAAAGCAGTGATTATTTCCCTAAACAGTCTGGTCTTTGTAAAGAGGTAAAGTTTTGTTTTCCATGAAACAGGAATTAATCAGATAAGCACCAATGTTCAAAGGTTTAAGTATATATATGATACAAATGTCGATTATATTAAGGTAATTAATTTCCCCTGTACACTCCTCCGTCTTGTATCTCATGTTCCTGCCGAAAGGAGTACAAATTTGAAGAAATATGGTCTATAGAGGATGTTTTAAAAGTAACCAAACACAAACATTAGGTACATTTCTTTTCATGTTTCTACCGTGCATCAGTGACATTAATAAATTTTATTATCCAACAGATGCACAAATGTATAATTCATAGATACAATTAGAATTATTATAAAATATTTTAAATTTTTAAAATTGCTCCAACATATTTCGGATCTCAAGGGATCCATCATCAGGGAGCTCTATACAGTGCTTGGCTAAAATTACAGTAATGGTTCTATCGTGTCCGTTGACATGAACGTAGTCGTGTCATTGCGGCATATTTGCCTGTGGCGAGTGTGTGTACTGCACGGTCTAGAGAGGTGTGTGTGTGTACTGCACGGTCTAGAGAGGTGTGTGTGTGTACTGCACGGTCTAGAGAGGTGTGTGTGTGTACTGCACGGTCTAGAGAGGTGTGTGTGTGTTCTACACAGTCTAGAGAGGTGTGTGTGTGTACTGCACGGTCTAGAGAGGTGCGTGTGTGTACTGCACGGTCTAGAGAGGTGTGTGTGTGTACTGCACAGTCTAGAGAGGTGTGTGAGTGTACTGCACAGTCTACAGAGACACTCTCTAGTGTACGTAGGTACCCAGCTGTTTTATTCCAACTCGCGTAAGTCTGATTCTCCACTATCACAAAAGTAGGTGTTCAGAATTATATATTATACTCGATCCGATCTTTTTTGACACGGTGTATACTCCACACCTTAATTAAACTCGCCGTATAAAACCTGAAAAAATTCTCGAGAGTTACCACTGTACACTCTTCATCTTTGTGTGGTGATGTTTAAAAGTAATTAATTATTCAGTAAATTTATACACACGTAGGATTAAGCCAAACTAGGTCAAACTAAAATTAATTTCACATGTATGTATATGCACAGTAGGGTAAATGCAGACTTATTCTCCTAAGGGCCGACAAATTACGTATGTCACACATTGCTACCGACACTGTCCAAGTAGTAAAATTGTGTGTCTGTGCCTGCGACCAACACACTAAGGTTACCGGCAGAATTATTAATTAAAATTATTAATTAAAAGTTGGTACTTGCAGACGGCTACAGTGTACTCTCCGTGTTATAAATTATTGTACTCATTTGTAACTTGTTTACAACAGCTCGATTTATGGGCTGTCGCAATGGTATATAAACCCTGCAGCTCGAACTACACAACAAGTTCCTTTTCCTAGTCTCTTAGCCAAATGTACAGGGTATCCGTTACGTCTGTATTTCGTAATTTCAGGATTATGTTCCTGAACTCATTACGGAATTCGAAATGTCACAGTCGTAGGTTACTTTGAATTTTGCGATCCCGGTAAGTATCAGAACGCTGCGTTACGGACGGACACAAGGATTGTCAGATGACAATAATGCTGACATTTTGATAAAAAGAAGGCCAGCACTCTCGTGGGACATTCCTGTCCACATAAGCCTTCATATTTACTGCCGACGTGATAGGGCACCTGTCCATTTGCGTAGGCGGCGCTGAAATGGGCCGGAGTGTGTATCCATGCGGACGGCAGCTATTTCCAGCACTTGTAAACAAACTGTAATAGTGCAACACTGCTTGAAGTAAACACAACCATGTCTTCCATTAACTTTTCTTTGTTTCTGTGCCAATCTCGCCTTACTCAATCACACTTCAAAACCCCACAATTTTGTAACGGCGGTGAATCGAAAGCACGTTAATATGACTCTGTTGACTGGGTATGAGGTCAGAAGTCTAATCCTAAGATGTGACATACGAGGGCTGTCCGGAAAGTATTCGTCCATTTGAATATCTCGAGAACCGTTCGCGTGGCCTTGACATAACTTGGCAGCCAGTCAGAGAAGACCTTACTGTACATCCGTGAAGAGTCACTCTCCCGTGGGGCTAGTCAGTAGGCAGTGAGACGCCGTTGACTGAGCTTGTGTATAGTGAGACCGTCGTGTTCACAAATCTCTTCATAGTGAGAACCTTAAATCTCAGACTGTGAAAATTACTGATTCAAAGATGATGAGTAAAACTGGATAAGCAAAAGTCATAGAAAATAAAGCCAAATAAAATTTTATTTGGAACACTGAAAATAAGGCAGCTTGTGTGACCTTGGGATAGGTGTTCCTCCGGGGGTACGTAAAGCCTCATAAGGGACATATTAAATAAATCTCATATATTTAAAAGCACGGGTAGAATGGACAAGTAATGGTTTGGTAAAGTTTTTAAACCTCCTCTGCATGATACCGGCGAATTTTCTTTGAAATAAAACCTTTCCCTGTAACTTCAGCTTTTATACAATAATACGTACTTCTTATAGAAATATTAAATAACTACCGAAATTACATGTCGGGATAGCTCAGTAGGTATAGTGACTACGCTATGGCCCGAACAACTAGAGGATTCTGATTCCATTATCGGCAACAGATTTGTAACTTCTCCAAACCATCCAGACCGAATCTGCGTCCCACTCAGTTTGCTATTCCATGGGTATCTTTGGATCCTTTCCCGAAGGAAAGCGGTCTAAGCATAAAAGAGACAACTCAGCTCTACAACCGAGGTTAAGAACGAGCGGAGCTACTTCTCCATTCCCACACGCCTCTATGTCGTCCACAGGATTCGTGTTGCCTTACTAAGATAGCGTAACTTAAAGTCTCAAGGACTACGTCGAAAGAAAAACACTCGTAAATTCTGAAGTAAAAGACGAGTGGGAGACCTCCACATATATAGGTAAAGCAATCCCATTACAGGCCTGGACAGACCTTGAAGGTTCCAGGAGTTTGAGGCTCCCAGACTCAAGACACTCGACACATGAAGGTGGTAAGGTTGTCAACCGTACGCACCGGCCTCCTTTACCCCCAGGAAATATTCTTGGTTCTCATTTGTGTTAAAGGCTGAGTCAAACCCAGGGCCATAGAGCGGCCGGAAGGATTATGCCAAAGAAAAATTCCAATAAAACCATCGGGAATCGAAACCACGACTTTCTGGCTTGTAGCACACAGTGCCTCAACCAACTGCGCTACTGCGTACCCCCTACATATATAGGAGTATAATATTAAAACGGACCTTTGATAAATAAGGTGCGAATATACGAGTTGGATTCACGTGGATCAGGACAGGGAAGAGCGGCTGAAGATTGGAGGAGTTTTCGTTGACACTGTAAAGGAACTACTGGCTTACTCGTACGTAAGAGATAGTGGGAAATATCACGACTATGTAAGTAACTGACAGTTACTCAATAATAACTGCGGTTCCTGGAATTATAATACGTGCTGTTCAGTTAAAATCTTTGTACCATAAAACACGGTTAAACAAGAACAGTAATATAACCTGCGGAAAATATTTAAAATGAACTTGTGCATTTTCTTTTAAATAATTTCCCTTGAAACAACACAGTAGGCGCATTAAAATTTTCACTAGACTGAACCATTAATTATGTGGAAATAATAAAGCAGGCTGGTAAACACATGTGCCGCGGGCAAATATGATTAATTACCTTTCAAAAACAAGTTTGCCTGTAACATGCAGCTCCTTCGTGCTAAGGTAACGCCAATACCTGTCGACATGTGCCCTGGCTCAAAGGTAAATTGTATTTTAAAGAGAACTCTGTTAAAATCTGTGTGTACACTTATGGTTATGCACACAGGAGATGTGGAACAGGAATTCAATTATACGATTCTACCTATTAATTAGTTGTGAATTGCGTTTTAGAAATTAATAGAGAGACAGAAGAAATTACCGTCTGTACACCGTTTTGTTTAACGGACGTAACTTGGTTTTTCTCTAGTGTCATGAATACAAGAAATTAAGAGGAAAAAATGAAGTCTATATCACACCGCGCAGAAAAAGAAAATATTAAATTAATTTAAGAAAACATACAGTTATTACCCAAAACTCTGAAGTCCGCAGAAGAAATATGAAAGCACTTTACCACCCACTGTTCCCCGACACCCAAAAGAAACATTTTTCTTTCCTAAGGCTCCCGGAATTCGTTCTTGTGTCCTTCTGGTGACAGTATTAACATGAAGGTGAACATGGCAAAAATTGAAGTACTCGAGGAAAACCCTGTTCCCCTGACGCCTTCATCGCAAACCCCACATGTACCGATCAGGCACCGAACTCGCGGCTCCAGTACATCCAAGTCATTTAAAGACCGATTCCCCATGTCACATTAAAAACATGTCAACGCCATTACAAATACCGACAAGTTAATCCAGTTTCGAGACATACCCGCTGTTTATCCCGACAGTAAACACAGTACGTGGGAAATAAGCAGAGTTGTTTTCTGATAACTGCATTCTTCTGCGATATTACGCAGCGTAAAGTGGTAACTCATTACCGACGTTTCGGGGCAACCTATCGTTCCGACCTTCAATTGAACCTTGCAGATAGAACCGAGAGGTTGTACCGAAACGTCGGTAAAGAATTGCCATTATACGCTGCGTAATATCCCAGAAGAACGCATATCTCATTTACTTCGCGGGTTTAAAAACTTTACAATGATGCAGGAAAGTCTAACTGGATTGATCATATCCAGCCTAGGAACTGCCTTCTACAACACTTTGCTTAAGTAAAGGGGCGAAAAGACGAGGAAGAAGACGTAAGCATACAGTTGATGATAAGGAAAACAGAGGATACAGCAAACTGAAAGCGGAAGCACTAGATTGCACTCTCTACACAAATTTCTTTGGAAGAACCTGCGGACCTGACAGAAGACAAACCACGCAGCGAATGAACCACCACGCTTTTTCAGGTTTATATGTGGCATATTTTAAGGTATACAGTTTAGATTTTCAGGCAGATTTAAGGTAATTAAGTTCCTTATCTTAATATCGCGATAATAACGCGTCTATCGGTAACTATGCAAGAACTCAATAACACACACTCGCTGTGATAAACGAAGGCAGAGGGAATTAATTTGCAGCACAAAGCAAACATCACATGTCTGGTGAGGTTAGGTTTAATTTCAAAGACAGGCAGATGGTTGCACTTTGGTTATTGGCTGTTCCGTCAGCGTCTACATTCAATCTCAAATAGCAGCCCACGTTTCAGTTGACTTATTCAATTAACGGCTATTTAACGCGCAGTAATTTGCTCAGACAACGCAAGTAAGTAATTAAATGGGCGCGATACACAATAAATGTGACAGTATAATTGAAGACACAAGTTCACATATTTTCCAAGAATCTAGGTACAATCTCAATATTCTAGAAGCCTGAATGATACCTAGAATCGTACAAAATTTTGTCTTCGTGTAAAATAAAATTATGGAATTCTTGCTTTTGATATTAAATTGGAACGCCAAATGTTTTATTGAAATTTTGTACTTGACCGAATTTCGGATTAGATAGGAAACAGTTAACGTGTCCACAGAGAACATGTTTGTTTAATAATCTTTTTAATCAATAATTTTCTGTGCTGGTACAAATATATCCCCTTCTTAAATGAGTCTATTCTTTATCAAATTAAATGTCTCTAGACAAACAAAAATATGTTTACTGCCCTATTTTGTTGCGGCAACGAGTGTACGCTTTAAACTCTGAAGCAGTCCCATACAGCCGAATTCAAAGCTTTGTGTACAGCAAAAAGCAGGACAATCCTATTGCATAAGCTTTAAATCAAACCACGAAGCTATTCATCGCACTAATTCCTCTGCTCCTCAAACCGCATGTTCTCAAGAATAAAATCTCTTCAATAGAAATCCAACTTTGGATTTTAAACAATTTTAAAAATATAGTGAGTATCAGATACTCATACACAAACCAAACCACAGTTTTGTTCTCAAAATCAAATAAAATAAATGTGCAATAATCACATTGCAGAATTTCAAACATTTGCTTGTAATGCCTGTCGCAATCCACAGGCCTCAAAACTTCATCTCCTCAAAACAATTTGTTTCAAGTACTGACATCGAGTCCGGGTAGTTCAGTCGGTATAGCGACTTGCTACGAGTTGGACGGTCCGGAGATCGAAACCCGGTAAAGGTGAGATTTTCAGCACCCGTTCAGAACTGCCCTGGGACCCACCCAGCATACTATACAATCTGTACCAAGTCCTTCCCGAGGGTTACACCGGCCGGGGCGTGGCGTTGACCACCAACCCCCGGCTAGAGCCGCGGTTAAATAACGAGGAAAGAGATAACTCTACTCCCGCTCTGGGCCCTCATGGCCTGTTCTAGGGTGAACTTTACCCTTACTGGCATCAAGCAGGTTTCGTCACTTCTCCCAAACCGTTCTACGTAATGTTACTTTCAACACGAACCACCGGTATGCTTTCCGTAGCAGACACCCACAGACACTCCGCAAACAATGAAACTTCTAACACTGTACTCCATTCCACCGGTACCCACAAATCGCACTGAAGTCCGTCGGTCATCAATATTTGCCCACAGGTGGTGTTCTTTTGCGCTGGGTCGACAGCTGTTGGTTGACGGCGATGCTGTTTCACCGGCCCGACTTAAGTCACTGTCTTGATAGAGAACACCACACAGTGTTTTCGAAGTTCCAGTAACAATACTTACAACTGGTCGAACACAACTATGAGTTAAACAGCGACATCTTGCGGGCAAAATCGACCACAATCAGGCCTATATATATATAATATTTTTAAATACTGTCCTCGAATTCTGACCTAAACATGCAACTATTAAAGAGACATAACTTTTTTAAGCATTTATATTTGTGTATTAACGAATAATTTAAAAGTTAACACCAACAAATTCACAAGTATTAAAATTACATCTTCACAAAAAATTCACTAATCTTAGTAAGTAACCAACTTAATGCACAAAGTCTTGTTTTATAATAAGTTTATTATGTGCCTCTACATGTTTCGAGCACTATGTGCTCATCATCAGGAGGTCAAAATTGTATTATACAGCATCTGGTGTCGTCACACTCTGTAGGTGGCTGTCCGGTGCGCACCTGCGCACATAATAAACTTACTATAAAATAATATTTTGTGCATTAAGTTGCTTAATTACGAAGATTATACTGGGATGCACGGTAAGCAAAACATCAAAAAATACAATTCACTAGTTATTAATTGAATAATTCATCTGTGTTGTATACACATGCTTGTTCGATGTAGAAACTACTTCAGGATGATCTGAAGAAGATCGAAACATGGGGGAGATTTAGTGAATTTTGTGTGAGACTTTAATTTTGCTTTGCATTGGCTGGTGTTGATTAATAACTTAAGGAAAGTTGTGTTGACTGACCAATTGTAAGTACTGTTACAGTCACTGTCACTTCTTGTGGACCAGAGAAATTATATTCGCTGTTTTACTGTCACCTGATCATCTGTATTTGTCTAAAAATGCGTTATTGCAAACCTCGTTTCGCTTTTGTTTAGACATCTCACTTAATTCAGTGCAATGGAAGAAATGTTTATTCTTAAAGGACAAAATATGGTTATCGAATTTCTATCAAAGATCTCAACGATCGATGCCCGGACGGTTCCTCGAAGCACCAACAGGTCTCACGAAGAGTGCGCAGCAAGACGTTGGCATCTGTTGCGTCACAAGGAACTATTTAGAAAGAAGTGCAAAAGCGACGTAAATCGCCTTCGACAATAGGAAAGGTTCCATGGAATAGACCCTAGAAGCATTTCGCAGTGAGTGTCATACTGTTATCCTTCCACTTTCTAGGCAACACTGGAGAAAGCAGAATAATACATCGTGGGAGGAAAAAATTACATCACACTGCTCAGCCGGAGGGATAAAGAACCCCCATGAACGAGTGAAGCGGATCAGGCCTCCGCAAACCCACGGCAGTAAGGTGTTTCTCAAATAGATTAATAAATTTTTTGTGAGTTTTTCGGTCTCGATTCTGTTCTTTTACAGAAGGCAGTATTCTTGATCCGTTACGAGATCTGGCAGTAACGTGGCTAATAACTACATGGGGACCCCGATTGTCGGGTCCCGGCAGCCCCGTCTGGTTATCTACGCCACTGCCTCGAACATTTTAATTTGACCTGACGCTATGTAGCGTGTTAGAAACTTCGCGGTCGACACAAAAGAAACAGGCAGCACACCCTAGCACACCACACTGTGTGACATCCCAGAAGACGGTGGGATCCATCAGAAACTCCAGCAAAACTTATGCCTTCACACAGAACAGTTATTCAAGTGTTCAAGGGTTAACCACACAACACATTCAGAAACTGTTTCGATGACACTCACCACAAAGGATGCTGGTATCACGAAACCGCGTACATACAATCCCCGACTTAAAACTCTTTCACACGTAAGCAATTTTTAAAAAAGTTACAAGTTTGAAATTATAACTTTTTAAAAAGATCCGAATTTTTTCTTTGCGGGAATGAAAGAGTAATGAGAAGAAAGTGGCGGAAGAATACTGCTGGACGATAACACACGCGCCTAGCACAGGTTCCAGTGGAAGGGTTCTTTTCATTCAACCGGACTCCCTTGTGTATACGTATACGAGCGGGTGCTGATAAGTCCTTAGCTCTACCAGGAAGGAACACAATCTACAGCGAACATACTCGGGATTTATTCAACATACTCTCCACGAAACTCAATACACTTCATAGCCCGCTGCTCTAACTTTTGCAAGCCACTCAAAAAAAATCAGAAATTTGTCCGCCCAACCCGGTCTCCGCGGCAGCAATGACCTCCGCGTCGGAAGAAAAATGGCGACCTTTCAATTGTTTTTCAGTCCAGGGAGCAGTTGGTAGTCCGACGGGGCCAGATCCGGAGAATAGGGTGGTTGATCAAGTAACTGGAAACCCAGGTAGGCCAGTTTCTTCTGGGTTGCAAGTGCCCGGTGAGACGGAGCATTGTCGTGCAAGAACAAGACCCCTTTTGTGAACTTCCCGTGGCGTTTTTCCTTCAAAATGTCCTTCAAGTGTTCCAGCAGAGTTGAGTAATGCTCCGCGTTGATAGTTTGGCCCTTTGGAAGATAATCAATGAAGAGGATGCCGTCTTGATCCCCCAAAAAATTCGTGGCGAAACGTTTTCCAGCGTTTTTTTACACTCGGAATATTTGGGGCTGGGTGAGCCGCTATGCCGCCACTCCATTGTACGAACGTGTAAAATAATGCACTGCTCAAACATCCCATTCTGATAATCTCAATCTCCAGTTCTGTCAACATTCACTACACGATGCTCATATATATGTGCAAAACATCAGAACGCATTCTCTGGGAGCAGTGGCGTCGAACAAATTGTTACGTCCTCATTCTGAAACAGCTTATGTGAATTAATTCTGTTTTATGTTACCGTAACACTGTCCACTTGAGCAGTCGAATATGAGACCTTCTCAATCATTAACATGGGTGCCAACTTGGAGTGTGGCATCTCATTGTGTTTTCTAAAACAGATATGGAAAAATAAAAATTCCGGACACAACCTGATGGAAAAATATTAACGACAACCATAATTCAACGGTAACGGAGTTTATGATCAAACGTAAATAAGACTTTGTAAGTCCTGAAAGGTTTTATGAAGTTTACATAATTTTGACTCCATCTAATAAGAGTAACAAACATAAGTTTAACATAATTACAGGACAAAATAAATAACGTATTACATGTAAAAAACTGGTGTAAGGTGTGAGACCTCACTGCCATATTGAATTGATATGTAACATCAAGTCTACTATTAAATCTTTACATTTTTACAATCGATTGCCTGATGATGGATTTAGTACAAAATACGAATGAAGACATCACGAAGTGCTTGGATACGTATTGTAATACTAATTTGTACGTCAGCACAACTGTTTTTATTACACAAGGTAGTATGTAGGCCACATGTTTCGACTAATAAATAGCCAACTTCAGGCATATTCTTTACAGGTTAAGTCACTGGATGCTGTGCACACATTGGGATCCCAGTGCGTTTACATCAGTGAAATGTTTAAACCGT
>Ga0123353_10011611_pt1 | contig 12430 bp, 10 predicted proteins | sample TergutLab28metaG_3_FD_92763 | JGI IMG/M metagenome (GOLD analysis project Ga0123353, IMG submission 92763) | Labiotermes labralis P3 segment gut microbial communities from Petit-Saut dam, French Guiana - Lab288 P3 | ecosystem: Host-associated > Arthropoda: Insects > Digestive system > Gut ... | reverse complement strand
TTCGTTTTTACAACATTAAACCGATTGCCAAACATCATTAACAAACCATACAAAAAAATACAAAGAAATGAGGTAATTAGGTTAAAAAGAGCGTGGTTGCATTCATTTGCTACTGAGGTTGTTTTGTTGTTTTTGAATGAGGTGAAAATGAGGTTGGCATACCTTTGCTTGTCAATCCTTTCCGCCAAAAAGAGGTTGTTTTGTTGTTGGATGAGGTGAAAATGAGGTTGGCATACCTTTGCTTGTCAATCCTTTCCACCAAAAAAGAGAATCCTGCGGCGGATACAGCGACTTTGGAGCGGGAGATTGATGGGTTGGTTTATGGGTTGTATGGGCTGACGGAGGAGGAAGTGAGGATAATTGAAAAATAATAACCCCCTTATATCGCCGTAGGCGATATACAAGTGATAACCCCGAGTAAGCATAGCGCAACTCGGGGTTAGAATGCCATCCGGATAAAACTGCGTGCCGTAGGCATTCAACCACTGTAAGATACTGATGTTGAACCACTAACGGAGTTCATAGTGGGTCAGGGTTCATCATTTTACCCCGAGCTGCGCTAACGCTTGCACGGGGTTATTCATATTGCACACCTGAGGTGTGTTGATTGAATCCATTGAATATTAGATTGAGAAACAATAACCCCTATTTCCTCCTCCGTCAGCCCATACAGCCCATAAATCAACTCATCAATTTGTCGTTCCAAAGCCGCCGTATCTGCCGCAGGGTTGGCTTGTTTGGCGGGAAGGGAGATCATTAATGTGCATTTCCCATAAGTCACAATAGAAGTTGAATTTTTAAAATAAAAACTATTTTTGTACGTTTTTGAAAAGACAACCATAATTTTTGTGCAAAGCATTTAAGTTTTTGAAATACAATACAATATAAAGTGCTATAGAATCTAATAAATGAATAAATCAAAAATAAAAACCCGACAAATTCATTTGATTGTCATTATAGGAGTAATACTCTGCATATATGCACAATCGGTAAATTATGATTTTACTTATTTTGATGATGTTACAATTCTTGTAAACAATAAACCGTTTTTCACAGAAGATTTTTCCATTGAAAAGATATTCACCACCGATGCTTTTACCACAAAAGAGAGCTCGTTTTATCGCCCGTTGCAAAATATAAGTTTCTCATTCGATGCTTATATTGCCGGTGGGATCAAGCCATGGATGTTCCATCTTACAAATGTGGTCTTGTTTCTATTAATCGGTATTTTACTTTATTATCTGCTTTTAAAGTTTAATATCACATCGCGGTTCGCGTTTTTTGGAACGTTATTGTTTGCTACCAACCCTCTGAATGTGTGGGCGGTAGTTTGGGTGCCCTCTCGTGGCGATTTACTTTTAACTTTATTTACCGTTTTTTCTTTTATTTGTTTTATAAATTTTTTAAAATCAAATAAATATATCGATTTATTTATAGTTTTTATATCTTTCTCACTTGCGCTGTTTTCAAAAGAAACAGCTGCGCTGATCCCTTTTCTATTTCTGCTATATTTTATTTATGAAAAAGGTGCGGACAATATCCGAAATATCATTGCAAAAATTAATATCAAACATTACATACTCGCAGGATTAATGGTTTGTATAATATTGCTATGGTTTTATCTTCGTTATCATGCAATCAATCATTTCAATAGTGAATTTCTCTTTAAAACTTTAATATCTAATTTGCAAAATATTCCTGTTGCTTTATCACAGTTTTTTATTCCTTATGAAATATCTCCCTTACCAAAATTTTCAATTATTAAAATTTTATTAGGAACTCTTATTTTAATCGTGCTCTTATATCTTGCCATAAAAAAAACCGAAATACCACGATGGGAAAAATTCTTCTTCCTCGCATGGTTTCTCCTATTTCTTCTTCCAGTTTTCTTTATTAAATTAAAAAATATTGATTATTTAGAGCACAGATTTTTACTTCCACAAATTGGAATTTTATTGATGATCATTAAGAGTATAGACCTTTATATTCTCTCTTCACACACATTGCAACGCGCTAAACGTGCTAAACAACCCGGCACTTCAGGAACTTATCATTTTATTTTTTACATTATTATTTTCACTTTTGGGATCACCTCATTTGTGAAGTCACAAACTTTGCAAAACCCATTAACTGTGACAGAAGCCACTATAAAACACAAAGGAAATACTGTAATTTCTCTTCTCAACCGAGGGGGATATTATATTGATAAAGAACTATATGAAAAAGCAGTGAGAGATTTTGCTAAAGTTATTCAATTAGATATTACCAATGAAGGAGCAATGACGAACTTAGGTAATATTAATTATAAGTTTGAAAATTATGAGAATGCCATCAATTTTTACAATGCGTCTCTCTCCTTAAAAAAGGATCATAAGGTCTTTTTTTATCGTTCGCTTGCTAAAACACATTTAAAAAATTTTGAGAGCGCAGTATTAGATTTAGATTCTGCAATCATGCTTAATAACAAGTCGTATTTGCTATATAACAACAGAGGTTTTTTGAAGATGCAATTAGAATTAATTGAAGAAGCTATTTCAGATTTTGAAGAATCTGCAAGATTAAGCAATTCAACTCCTACTTTGCCAGACTCTCTTTACACAAATTTTCTCTTTTAATGCAACTTCTTACTTTTTTTTGACGATCTTATATCCTATTTTTCAATTTAATAATAAAAAAACACGATATACGGCATAAAATGATTAGGTAAAATGATGGAAAAATCGCGACAGCATTTTGCCGCATGATTTAGCGCAACATATTAAATATTAATTTGTTAGATAACTAATTATTGGAGATTTCTGCTAATAATCAGGCGATTCAGTTGAGTAATTCCATTAAAAAAATAAAAAAAATAAATTTTTTAGTTGTAAATCAAATAAATGTATATTTTTGCAGCCGTTTAATTAATCAAACATTGTTTAACCTAATAAAATTTTAAAATCATGACAAAAGCTGAAATCGTTTCTGAAATTTCCAACAAAACAGGTCTTGAAAGACAAGCTGTTCAAACGATTGTTGAAACCTTTATGAACTCTGTGAAGGGTGCATTATCCAAAAATGAAAATGTTTACTTAAGAGGCTTTGGTAGTTTCATCGTAAAACAAAGAGCACAAAAAACCGCTCGCAACATTTCAAAGAAAACTACTATTATTATTCCGGCGCACAACATTCCGGCATTTAAACCTTGCAAAACTTTTGTAAACGTAGTAAAAAAAATCAAATAATCTAAAAAAACTAAATTATTATGCCGAGTGGTAAAAAAAGAAAAAGACACAAGATGTCGACTCATAAGAGGAAAAAACGCCTAAGAAAAAACAGGCATAAGAAGAAATAGTTTTTTTCTTTAACCCTAATCATGAAAACTAAGTATGGTGTTTATGACACTCTATTTAGTTTTCTTTTTTTTTAAATAATGAATACTGAAGAGATCTCCAACATTTCAAAAGAATTAATCATCACTTCTCGAGATACAGAAGTTCAAATTGCTTTATTAGAAGACAAAAAGCTCATGGAAATTCATCGTGAGAAGAAAATCGAAGAGAGTGTGGTAGGTGATATCTATTTTGGAAAAGTAAAAAAAATAATACCCGGCTTAAATGCTGCTTTTGTGAATATCAGTGAAGGAAAAGATGCTTTTCTCCACTACTTAGATTTAGGATTTCATGCTCGTTCGCTTAATGAATTTGTAAACCAAGTTATTAACAATAATAAACGAAGTATCGGCAATTTTAAACTTGAGCCTGAAGTAGAAAAATTCGGAAAAATTAGCAACATTATTCAAACAGGACAATCTATATTAGTTCAAATAGCGAAAGAACCGATATCCACAAAAGGGGCAAGGCTTACTTCTGAAATTTCGTTAGCCGGAAGATTCTTAGTGTTGGTACCTTTTATGGACAAAATCAATGTTTCGCAAAAAATTAAAAGCAGTGAAGAGAGAAACAGACTGAAAAAAGTGGTACAATCTTTTCGTCCAAAGCGATTTGGTATCATCATAAGAACAGTTGCGCAAGGAAAAAACAATGATGAGCTTGTTGCCGATTTTGAAATGCTGATTGAAAAATGGAAATTAATAATATCGAAATTGCCTCATGCCAAAGCGCCGGTTAAAATTGCAGCGGAAGAGGATAAAATTACCTCTATTATTAGGGATATGGTTAACGATTCATTTGAAGCTGTTCATGTGGACAATAAAGAACTGTATCAAGAAATAAAATCGTATATCACTACATATATCCCTGAGAAGAAAGATATTGTAAAACTATACAAAGGGCAAAAACCGATTTTTGAAGAGATGAATATTGCCTTGCAAATAAAAAGTTCTTTTGGAAAAGTAGTTATCTTAAAACATGGAGTTTATCTTGTGATTGAGCATACCGAAGCGATGCACGTTATCGACGTAAACAGCGGAAACAGGCTTAAAACAGGTAGTTCCGAAGAGAATGCCTTGCGGGTAAATTTAGAAGCTGCCGCAGAAATAGTGCGACAAATAAGGCTCAGAGATATGGGGGGGATCATTACCATTGATTTTATTGACCTCGCCAAAACTGCCAACAGAACATTGCTATATAGATCGTTGCAAGAATTAATGCGAAACGATAAAGCTAAACATACTATTTTACCCGTAAACAAGTTCGGAGTTGTCCAAATTACACGACAACGTGTTCGTGAAACAACCATTATTGAAACGGCCGAACTTTGCCCCACCTGCCACGGAACCGGAAAGGCTAAATCGGCCTTGCTTATTATAGAAGATTTAGAAAATATGATTGAATATTTGATAGATAAACAATTTGAAAAAGGATTCTATTTAACCGTCCATCCTTTTATCTATGCCTATCTTACAAAAGGGATTATTTCTAAACAGTGGAAATGGTTTCTGCGCTTCCAAAGATGGATACAGATTGTCGCAAATCAAAACTATTCTATAGTTGATTTTAAGTTTTATAATAAAAATAATGACCAAATTATTTTCAAATACGACGCAACCTAATAAAATTGTATTTTATATTAATGAAAGAACCCTGCCAAAATACGCTCGGAAACCACATCGTTGAAATTCTTTCCAAAAGTGGTAAAGATAAATACAACTACAAACAGATTGCTGCCAAAGCAGGTGTTTTCGACCGAAAAGGACGAGAAAAGGTAAAACAGATTATTACCGACTTTGTAGATGCTAAAATATTGTTACATAAAGGAAGAGGAAAATATTCTATTAACCCGAAATATTTAACGAAAGAAAACACCGGTAGAAATTATGTAATAGGAAAACTTTCGGTGAGCAGAAACGGAGCTGCATACGTGGTAACGGAAGGTTTGGATGATGAAGATATTTTTATTGCAGAAGGTAATCTGAGCAACGCTTTACACAATGATATTGTAAAAGTTAATGTTTTTCCGGCACGCAATAAACGGCGACCGGAAGGGCAGGTGGTAGAGATTGTTGAGCGTAGCAAAAAACAGTTAGTGGGGAGTATATCTATCTCAAAAGGGATCGCCTATTTTATTCCCGACAATCCTGCTTATCGTCGTGATATTTTAATTCCCGGACGCTTTTTGAATGGCGCTAAAAGCGGTGAAAAGGTTGTAGTAGTAATTACCGACTGGGTGGTTGGAACAAGAAGCCCGCTGGGAGAAGTAATACACGTGTTGGGAACTCCGGGAGACAACAACGTGGAAATGAACGCAATATTAGCAGAATTTGACTTTCCGTTGAAATTTAATGATGCCGTTGAAAAGGAATGTGAAAAAATTGATACCGTGATTTCTAAAAAAGAGATACGCTCGCGAAGAGATTTTAGAAAGATTGTTACTTTTACCATTGACCCCACCGAAGCTAAAGATTTCGATGATGCCATCTCTTACGAAAATCTCGGAAACGGTATGCACCGTGTGGGGATTCATATTGCCGATGTTTCATACTACGTGCGTCCGGAAACTGCTATTGACAAAGAAGCATACGAAAGAGCCACTTCAGTGTATTTGGTGGACAGAACGATTCCTATGTTGCCTGAAAAACTATCTAACGACCTCTGCTCGCTTAAACCTAACGAAGACAAACTGTGCTATAGCGCAGTTTTTGATTTAGACGACCGGGCGAAAGTGCATAAAGAATGGTTTGGTAGAACTATCATCAATTCAAACAGAAGATTTAATTACGATGAGGCGCAAGAGATTATTGAAACAAAACATGGCGACTATGCAGAAATAATTCTTCAAGTGCATGAGTTATCTCAAAAACTTCGCAAGCAACGTTTTGATAACAACGCCATTAATTTTGAAACAGAAGAAGTGCGTTTTAAATTAGATGAAGCTGGAAAACCTATCGGCGTTTATCTAAAAATACAACGTGAAGCAAACTGGCTGATTGAAGAGATGATGTTATTAGCAAACAAACGTGTAGCTGAAAAAATCGGTAAAAAAACTTCACGATTTAAAGATCTTAAAACATTCGTATATCGTATTCACGATGAGCCTATTGGTGATAAAGTTGAAAATTTTAAAAACTTTATTGCAAAAATGGGTTTTGAACTTAAAACAGGTAATCGCAAGCAGTTTACGCAGTCGTTAAATAGTTTGTTAGAAAAAATGAAAGAGAAAAATGAATATGAATTGCTTACCAAACTTTCCATTCGGGTAATGGCTCGGGCTGTTTATTCCACAGAAAATATAGGACATTACGGATTGGCATTTCCGTTCTATACCCACTTCACTTCTCCTATTCGCCGTTACCCTGACTTGATGGTACACAGACTATTAGATACTTATTTACAAGATAAACCCTCAGTAAGTAAAAACCTTTTTGAGGAGTTTTGCAAACATTGTTCAAAAATGGAACAAAAGGCTACCGAAGCTGAGCGTGCCTCAATAAAATACAAGCAAGCTGAATATTTAGCCGATAAAATAGGACAAGTATTTGAAGCCACCGTGAGTGGTATATCTAAGTGGGGTGTTTTTGCAGAATTAAAAGATACTAAATGCGAAGGAGTTATCCCGATCAAACGTTTTGATGATGATTTTTACTATATTGATGATGATAATTTTACATTAATTGGATTGCACACAGGAAAAAATATCCGATTTGGCGATACTATTAAAGTAAAAGTAGTAGAGGTAGATTTGCAGAAAAAAACAATGGGATTTGATGTGGCTTAAAAAAACTTTTATATATTTTTGCAACCTTGTAAATTTTAAACATGGAACAAGAAATTTTAAAATGTAAAAACCTTCTGCTTCAAGGAAAAATATTATTATATCCTACTGATACAGTGTGGGGAATTGGCTGTGATGCAACAAACGAAGATGCAATTAAAAAAATTTATACTATCAAGCAACGGCAAGAAAGCAAAAGCATGATTATTTTGTTAGACTCTTCCGACCGGCTTCCGCTCTATGTGGCGAAAGTTCCGCTTATTGCATGGGATTTGATTACACACACCTATCGTCCAACTACTTATATTTATCCAACAGCCCAAAATTTACCAAAACAACTTATCCATCCTGATGGAACTATTGCAGTAAGAATTACTTCCAATCTATTTTGTAAAAGACTGATTAAAGCAATAGAGCGCCCAATTATTTCCACCTCGGCTAACTCCTCCGGCGAGATTACGCCTGTTGTTTTTTCTGAAATCTCTCAGGAAATTATTGAGCAAGTGGACTATGTTGTTCCACAAGAATATGCAGATTCTATTGAATACAAACCCTCCCGATTGGTAAAATTTATTGATGACTATAATTTTACAATTATTAGAGAGTAAATCATAATGAAAATAGCCGTTTTTGCAGGAACATTCGACCCATTTACTATTGGACATCAAGATATTGTTACTAGAGCTATTCCAATTTTCGATAAAATAATTATCGCTATCGGTGTGAACGACGAAAAGAGTCCGATCTTTTCAATTAATGATAGATTGAAAATTATTCACAATGCTTTTATTCATTGTGAAAAAATTATTGTTGAGACTTATACCGGTTTTACCGGCGAGCTTTGTAAAAAAAATGGTGCGCTATATTTAATAAGAGGAATCAGAAATAGTGTTGATTTTCAATATGAAAGTGATTTAGCACAGGCTAATAAGGAGATTTTTGGATTGGAAACTGTTTTTTTTATCTCATCACCTACACTATCACATATATCTTCATCGTTAGTAAGAGAACTTTATCATAAAAAAGGAGACTATCTTAACTATTTACCATAATATATTATGTTTAGATTTGCAAACGATTATTATTTATACGGATTACTGCTTATTCCGTTTTTTATTTTAGGCTACATAATTATATATTATGCTGTTAGAAAACGTTGGCGGCAATTTGGCGACGTTGATTTGATAAACAGGCTGATGCCACTGCGCTCTTTTTCTGCTCAAACCATAAAATTTTCACTGTTAATGGCTGCTTTGGCATGTTTTCTTATTGCATTTGCAAATCCACAAGTGGGCAGTACATTAGAAAAAGGAATGCGAAAAGGAGTGGATATTATGATTGCCTTAGATATCTCTAACAGTATGCTGGCGGAAGATATTCAGCCCAACCGGTTGGAAGCATCTAAAATTGCGCTGTCACGTTTTATTGATCAATTGAAAGGAGATAGAATAGGATTGGTGGTTTTTGCAGGAAAATCGTTTGTGCAACTGCCTATTACAAGCGATTATGCTGCCGCAAAAATGTTTGTTAATTACGTAAGTCCAAAGCTAATTGAGGTGCAAGGTACAGATATTTCAACAGCTATTGACCTTGCCGCTGTTTCTATGTTGCCCGAGATAAAAGATGGAAATAAGGATTTAAGTAAATTGTCTCAACTTAGATCTAAAGTGATTTTAGTTGTTTCCGATGGAGAAGACCATTTTCCCGAAGCGATTGAAGTGGCAGCACAAGTACGAAAATTGGGAATTACCATTCATACAATTGGGATTGGTGATGTACGTGGCGTTCCTATTCCCGACAGTAAAAGAAGCAACACTTATAAAAAAGATCTGGAAGGAAATACGGTCATAACCCGCTTAAATGAAGATGTTTTAAAAGATATTGCTGCTGCCGGCGGCGGAATTTATGTGCATGCCTCAAACGCAAATATGGGATTTGAAACCATCCTTGAAAAAATTAATGCCATGCATAAAGTTGACCTGCAAGAAATCACTTTCTCAAGATATGAAAGCAAATACCAGTATCCCTTAGCATTAGGGTTGATTTTTTTACTGATAGAACTCTTCTGGTTCTCTATTAAACCGCGATGGAAAGAGCAGTTTATTAGACTTCAACATCTTTTAAGAGTGAAATAATTGAACAAGAAAAAATAAAATTAATACCCTCCAATATCTTGCAATAATTATTCCTTTAGAGCGTTTTCCGATTGAATAAAAAAAGTAAAATTGACGAAATTTTTTTATAAACCTTATTAATATAAATCTTAAAAAATCACATTTATGGATCTACACAAATTAATCGCCGAGTTGGAAGCTAAGAATCCTGCTCAACCTCTCTACATTCAAGCAGCTACAGAAGTACTTGAAACGATCGTTGACTTTGTAAACGAAAACCCGAAATACGATAAATATTCTATCGTAGAAAGAATTCTTGAACCGGAAAGAATACTTCAATTCAAAGTTTCTTGGGTAGATGATAGCGGAAAAATTCAAGTTAACCGCGGTTTCCGCGTTCAACACAACATGGCTATCGGACCCTACAAAGGAGGCTGTCGTTTTCATAAAAGCGTAAATCAAGACTCGATGAAATTCTTGGCTTTTGAGCAAACCTTTAAAAATTCTCTCACTACACTTCCTATGGGAGGTGGTAAAGGAGGCTCTGATTTCGACCCGACCGGTAAATCGGAAGGAGAAGTAATGCGTTTTTGCCAAGCATTTATGACCGAACTTCAAAAATATCTTGGACCTGAAACAGATGTTCCCGCAGGCGATATAGGCGTGGGCGCTCGCGAAGTTGGATTTATGTATGGACAATACAAGAGAATTAGAAATGAACACGTAGGCGTTCTTACCGGAAAAGGTTTGAATTGGGGAGGATCGCTTATTCGTCCGGAAGCTACCGGATTTGGTGCTATTTACTTCTTATTGGGTATGTTAGCAGCAAGAAAAGATACTATCGTAGGTAAGAGAGTGGCTTTATCAGGATTTGGAAACGTAACTTGGGGCGCAGCACTTAAATGCGAAGAATTAGGCGCAAAAGTAGTATGTATCTCTGGCCCTGATGGGTATATACTTGATGAAGATGGCGTTGCAGGTGAAAAAATTGTTTATATGACAGAATTACTTGCTACAAGAAACAATGTAGTGGCACCTTATGCAGAAAAATATCCCAACGCTAAGTTCTTCCCAGGAAAAAAACCATGGTTAGAAAAAGTAGATGTTGCCGTACCTTGCGCTATTCAAAATGAATTAAATAAAGAAGATGCAGAAATTTTAGTAGCCAACGGTTGTCAATATGTGGTGGAAGCTTCAAATATGGGATGTACTGCAGATGCTATCCATGTTTTACAAGCTAATAAAGTAGCTTATGCACCGGGTAAAGCCGCTAATGCAGGCGGTGTGGCTACCTCAGGATTGGAAATGACACAAAATTCTATGAAATTATCATGGAGCAGAGAAGAAGTGGATGAAAAATTGAAAGCTATCATGAATAATATCCATGCAAATTGCGTGAAATATGGTACACAAGGCGATGGATATATCAACTATGTGAAAGGCGCAAATGTGGCCGGTTTCATTAAAGTTGCCGATGCTATGATTGACCAAGGCGTAATTTAAATATAACCATTTCTATATATAATTAAGCCGATTTTCAGAAAATACTATTTATAAACCGATGCTATAAAATATTAAAAACCCCGGACAACTCCCAAAAAGAGGCGTTCGGGTTTTCCTTAATTAGTCGCTTCTTAACAATAGTATAAATATTTGACTATTAATAAATTACTTTACAAAAAGTGTAATAAAATTCATCCATTAATTTATCTTTACAGCCTAAAAACCGATTTTCGTATGCAACAAAACTACATTTTGGATGAAAATGGAATAAAAATCAATTAATAGTTCAACATTACCGGCATAATCAGCATCAACAAATCTTCGTCGTAGGAGTTCTGTTCGGTTGGAATAAGCAAAGCAGCGCGGTTAGGTTGGGACATTTCGAGGGAGATCTCTTCAGAATCCATATTATCTAACATTTCGCGCAAAAATTTGGAATTGAAACCAATATCCATTGCTTCTCCAATATACGCGCCTTTAATAACCTCTTCTGCTTTATTAGAGAAGTCTAAGTCTTCGGCGGTAACTACTATTTTTTCATCTGAGAGAGAAATTCTTACCTGAAAAGTAGATTGATTTGAGAAAATCCCTACGCGGCAAATAGATTTGTGAAAATCGTTTCGTCTGACAACCAATTTATTAGGATTTTCTTTTGGAATAACTGATTGATAAGCGGGGAATTTTCCCTCTTTCAAAGAAGAAAAGAGAACAATATTTGCAAAGGAGAAACGAATGTGGTGCGTATTGACAGTATATTCTACTTTAACTTTCTCATTTACACCAGATAAAATAGATTTTAGCTGCGTAATAGGTTTTTTAGGTAAAATAAACGAAGCGTCCTCTTCAACTTTAACGGAAGTGTTCGTATAACGAACCAATTTATGGGCATCAGTAGCCACAAAAGTGATATTTCCGTTCGATAGTTCGCATAAAACGCCCATCATATTGGGGCGCAGTTCATCGTTTCCGGTAGCAAACAACGTTTTACTAATGGCACGTTGTAAAATAGATGATTCTATTTCAAATGATTGAGGATCTGTCATCGTTTTCATGGCAGGGTACTCTTCTCCAGGGAAGCAAGACGAATCATATTCACCATTCTCAGTTGAAAACTTTAAAAAATGATTTTCGATATCAATATCAAAATCAACAGGAGTTTCGGGCATCAACTTTAAGGTTTCCAAAATAGTTTTTGAGGGAATAGCTACAGAGCCTTCACCTTCAACGTGGGTTAATTGAATAGTTGCCATCATGGAAGCATCCAAATCGGAAGCCATGAGGGTAAGCAAATCTCCTTCAACAGTAAAAAGGAAATTATCAAGGATCGGCAAGGTGCTATTTGTTCCTAAAACACCGCTGATAGCGCTTAAATTCTTATACAAAACATCGCGGGATACAATAAATTTCATATTTTTTTAAATTTTTTATTAAGTTGGCAAAAATAGAAAAAAAATGAAATATTGATAGAAAATCTGAAAAAAAACTGCACAAGTATTTTTATATTAAAAAAATTATATTTTTGCCGTCCCATTTGAGAGGGGGTATGAAGAGGAAAAAAAGCAGAAAGCAGAAGGCAGAAAGCAACCATCCTTATAAAAAAAAGTACCCTTCGTAGCAAATGGGAAATAGTTCTTTGAAAGATTGGAATGAATGTAGCAAAC
>Ga0123353_10011609_pt1 | contig 12431 bp, 7 predicted proteins | sample TergutLab28metaG_3_FD_92763 | JGI IMG/M metagenome (GOLD analysis project Ga0123353, IMG submission 92763) | Labiotermes labralis P3 segment gut microbial communities from Petit-Saut dam, French Guiana - Lab288 P3 | ecosystem: Host-associated > Arthropoda: Insects > Digestive system > Gut ... | reverse complement strand
GGTAAAAGAAAATATCCTGCTAGGAGATGCCATGTTTGTGCTGCCCACAAAAAAAGAAGTGAAACTCGGTACATCTGCAAGTTCTGCTTAGTGCCACTCCACAAGGGGGAATGTTTCCAGCACTACTAGGGTCTTTGGTGAGTATTTCCTGAAAATTTCAGTTCACAAAAATAGATAGTGAATTTGTTATAAATTTTTAAAGAAACACAGTACAAAAGTTGATTTAAGTTGTTTAAATCCCGGGAACGGGCATTTTAACAATTTAAATGCCCCATCCTCAATGTGTTAAGTAACACAGATCTCAGGCTGTATAAATGATGTGTTTTCTTGTACAGACTTCTCCACAGAGAAAGGCTGCAATTTTAGGGCTCAGGATTATGTTCTGTGTGTCCTACTATATTATGAAATAATATAAAGTGCTGAATGAGCTAAACAACTGAGTTTTGGATTTCAGTAACTGCTGGACACACTCATCCCTTCTTGTTCATCATCCACAGTCATCTTGCTGTTGGTCATATAATGCTACACAACCTGTGTAGTAAACAGGGTATTTTTGGGACTGGATTAGTTTTTCATTAATTCAAATCAGACCAAAGGATCTTTTGAACAACAGGAAGTTACACATGCAAAATTCAACACCAGCTTGTTGCACAACACTTTATTTGTTGATTAATGCTCTGATATGTTTCAGCGTTCACTGTTGGCCATCTTCAGGAACCTTTCTTTACTGTGTGCAGCTTTTGATTCAAATTAAATGTTAGAAATTTCACATGATTAAAATTATTATGATGATTAAATGTTGACAGTCCTTAAAATCAGTGTTATAGTTACAATACAGTATAAAATTACTTTCCTGTTGATATAATTGTTGCATTCAAGTGTGTGTTACAGTTGAAGAACAAAAGACCAACTTGATGTCACTTGCTATTTTATTTCACTTCTTATGTACTCAACATGTTTCGGACATTAACATATCCATCATCAGGAGCTTGCAGCTGTTGTTGAATTACCACATCGGCCATTTTGTTCTCGGTTTGTTGTGTGTTGGAGGTTTGGTATGGCTGGGTTTCAGTAGTGTTCGTGTTGCAGGCTGAAGCACAAGTTGTGCTTCAGCCTGCAACACGAACACTACTCAAACCAAAAACAAAACGACCGATGTGGTAATTCAACAACACAGTCGCAAGCTCCTGATGATGGATACGTTAATGTCTGAAACATGTTGAGTACATAATAAGTGAAATAAAATAGCAAGTGACATCAAGTTGGTCTTTTATTCTTCAACTATTAACAATGATGCACGGTCCAGTAAACATAAGGTGTGTTACAGTCTTTCTGCAGATGAAGTAAGTTCTGGAATCTGTTAGTATAGATGATACACTGTCAGGAGAACTTTAATGGTGAATAGGAAAGAATTTTGCTGAGTATGTATCATAATACATACCAAATGTCCAGTGTCATGTGTCCATGCTATGAATGAATATGCTTTACTGAGTAGTAATCAGTATACATGCTTAGCATTATCTTTCCTGTTCACCATTAAAATTCTAATTAGAGTTTATTATCCATATTCAGATTCCAGAACTTCCTTCATCTGCAGAAAGACTGTAACACGTGTTTGGACGCAACTATTATATCAACAGGAAAGTAGATTTTATACTGTATTGTAACTATAACACTGATTTTAAGAACTGCTAACATTTAATCATCAAAACAATAATTTTAATCATATGTGGAATTTCTAACATTTAATTTGAAACATAAGCTGCACATGCTAAGGAATGCTGTCTGAAGATGGCCAACAGTTAAGGCTGAAACATATCGGAGCATTATTAACCTTTTGGCGCCGGAATTATTTTTTTAATTTTAGCACACCCTCTATATAAAATGTGAATAATACAGGAACCAAATAAGTTAGAATTATGAAACAAACTGCATTTTGAAGATAAAAAAACAGAGAGGATGTACCATGTTTAAAATATTCAGTACCTATATTTGTTGAATAAATATATAAAATGCAACTTCAGGGGTTAGTGGTGTGGTACGACCACTATAGTTGACATTAGGCGTCAAAAGGTTAATCAACAAATAAAGTGTTGCGTAACAAGTTGGTGTTTAATTTGACATGTGTAGTATAGGTGCGTGGAAAATGTACAGCATTTAAATGATGTATAACTTTGTTACAAATGCAACATTTGACAGCCTCACATCCCAGAAGACCGACCGGACTTCTGCAACATGACATGCACATCACCAGAACACTCCATGTTGTTTGTGGACCTCACAGTCCTCTCAAACTGTATGACACTAGAGTTGTGGCCTGTGTTACATTGCTGTGTCAGGAGATGGATAGATACAAGTGACCTCCATTTTCAGGGCACAATTTCTTCAAAAATGTCAGTCCAGATCATAATTCAAACCCTTACCAATGTAAAAAAAGTAAGGCAAGCCTGCTACAGGCCCAGAGGGTTTCAGAAGATTGAGACTCCAAAATTGAGAAAATCAGCATATGGAGGTCATAAGGTGAGATCAGCCCTAAACACTGGCTGCCTTTACCCTCCAGGAAACACTCCTGGTCATTTCTGTTAAGACTTTGACTGGTTGAAAACATATACGACTTTTGTGAAAGATGTGCATTAATACATGAATGTATATATTTAAGACTTACCTGGCTGTTGGTGTGAAGTTCCTAGAAAACAGCCAGGCTATCACATAGGTGATTTTGAAGATAACTGTGTACAGGATGTGGCACTATTTAGTGTGGCAGGTATGTACTGTCCTTGACTGACCACAACAGCTTTGCCCTAAACAGTATAGCCAAGATCCCCTATACCTTGGCTAAAAAATATCAGCCTTTACCACTGCATGTCACATTCCACCAGTTGCCATTTGTCAGCTGCTCAGTTTACAGCAAGCCTACAGTCAAGTATATGCCTAACTAAAGCCACACAGAACACAACAGCAAATAGCAGTATTCACTTGCACACACATGCCAAACTGTAGCTGAACTGGAATACATCTCTTACTGTCATAAACAGAACTACACCACTGCCAGTCAGAGTTGTTCATATGACTCAACATCAGCACCAACACTTCATACCAACTTCCAACCAGTACATTGCAACTACTATGATGGAGAGGCAACAGGCTTTTCTGAAATGGTACTTCTCTACTATATCACATTCCAAAATGATTTTCTTCCCATTATTCTGTTAACTCTTTAAATAACTTAGTATAGGAATGATTACTGTGACTCAAATGTCTATTTTAGCTCCTTTCTAAAATCTAGAAGATTATAAAACATATAGAACCAAAAGTTTTACCTTTTGTAGGTACGTGACGAATGTAGAGTGTAGACAGCATTTGAGCATTGTGTGGCAAGAATAATATTTGGTTCTAAGAGGGCATAACATAATGAGCTTTAGGTTTGAAATTTTCACAAGTATTGTATGGCGATACAACTGTGCCAGTGAGGACTTGCAACACACAAGAGAAAATGGAGGAGTTCATTTAACCGTTTGATGCCTAATGCCAACTATAGTGGTTGTACCACACCGCTAACCTCTAATAAAGTTGCATTTTATATATTTATGCAACAAATATAGGTACTGAATATTTTAAACATAGTATATACTCTCCGTTTCTTTCTCTTCAAAATGCAGTTTGTTTCATAATTCTAACATATATGGTTCCTGTATTATTCACATTTTATATACAGGATGTGCTAAAATAAAAATAAAAAATTCCGGCGCCAGAAGGTTAAAATCTGGGTTGGGGGACATCAAGAAGATGTTCTGTCCACACCCAAACCTACATTGCTTCCTGTGAGTGATGCCAAGTATGTGTGAAAATAAATGGCTCAAATACAGACGAGCCCTACAGTAGTGAACAAACTACTTGGTAGTTGTTGGGATTGGGTTGAAGAGAAAAGCTGGAAAGAGAGGAAGCACAGCATACACACCAGCAAGAATTTTCTATCCATTTCAAAACAAAAAAAATCCCCAGTGACAAGTTATGAATGTACTAACAACAGAAAAAATGTTTCTGAATGAGGTACAACACTACCTGGCCATTCTAAGGTGAGCCTAGCAGCACTTACACTATGGCAACTACAGCTTTTCTAGTATGTTACAAGCTCAGCTATCAAGCTGTCTGTTCACTACAGTAAATTGAGGAGCACTTCAGAAAGCATGAACCAAATAATATGACTCTCTTTATTGCATAGATATGGAATGAATATTCAAATCATACATCAATTGACTGTACCCTATGAAACAGAAACGCTATCCACTTATTTATTGCGGGGCAACCTACATTGTCATTTACATTTCCAGGAACAGGCAAGACCAGGCTGCTGTCAGAATACACACAGCAGAACACTTATACATGGACCACATAACTAGATTTTTGCAATTCCCACCACTCCACAGGCAGAACGCGCACCAGCATTTCCTGTTGTTTTGCTGAGCTCATGTCCTCCCTTACCAAGGTCATCTGGGTCAGCATGAACCTGCAACACAATGTTCAGCTGAACATGCCAATACAGACAAGTTGTGCAGTTTTTACAGGTTACAAAACAGTTGTCTGCTAGATGGTCAGACAATATGAGTCTTCACCACGATAAAAGCCTCAAATCTTACAATTACATTTTTGTTGTATTTTTTCTATTGGGTGATTTCCCAGCATCTGAGTTTTATGAGCTGGGGAATCAACCAAAAGAAAGATTACAACATTCAGAACACAGTGCAAGTTTGAAATCAAGAATTACATTTTTGCTTACTTAATGTTTAGGGTGTGTTCAAATTCCCAAGAGAAATATTTACAGTTTACACATTCCACAAGAACACTGGGTGAATGAATATCTTTTAAGTTATTAAGTAAACGAACAAGAAACTTCTGGTACTATCTGGGCAGTTACATATGCCTGTTTCTAGCTCTTCTAACAACAGTCGTGTTTTAGGCATGTTATTTCACACCACCACCACCACCACCAATTCCTACGATTATATAACATCAGTAATAAAGAAAACCTGCTCAGTGCCATTCTGTCCACCACAAATTCCCAGTGGACATGCCTGGGCTCAAATCTGAACCTGTGATCAGAGGCCTGTGACTACTCACCTAAGTCATAACATCAGATGTACATTTTCATAAAGTTATCATAATGGAGTGAATTACATGGGGGCAGTACCATTCAACCAAATGTAATCATAAAAAATATGCTAACCAGTTCAATACTATTCTGCAACTTACCACCAGAGTTCTGCCAATGATATTGTGAGCACCAGTAAGAGAAATCAGTTTGTCGGCAATGTCAACTTTAGCTACACCATTGCTGTCAGCTTCAACATTGCCCAAGTCACCAACATGTCTCACTTCATCATCTGGTCCACCATGATCCTTCTGGTAAGGATTAAAATGTGCTCCAGCACTTGTACAACCTATAAATTAAATTGTTTCAACTATGAACTCGTAGGTGTTTTATGGTAATTGAATGCCACAATTCAACTAAAAATCTTACCATTTGTATTGTCCCCAAATTCATGGATGTGGAAACCGTGCAAACCTTCTGACAGACCAGTCACTTCCCCCGTCACTTTTACGTCCGATTCAGGATCCTAAAGGAAATAAAAAAAAAAATTTGACCAAACTTCAATCCAATACTGAGGTGAAAATTTGTTACTGTATATACACGCAAAAGCAGAGGTATACTGCTAACAAAGTTATGTTCTGACACATTTGAAATTAAACTGACATAAACTGTACTTAAAAACATTTTGCGCTTGTAAGCTTTTGGGTTCATACAGATAACTTGTAACTCGAGACTTACGTCTTGATCGAAAAACACTGTTCCCTTGACCACTTCTCCTTTTAGAACACATACAGCTTTCAGAGGCATACTTAAAGGTCTTTTACGCTCTGTCCCTTGAAATAGCGACTACTTCGTAAATTAACCAAATGTTCACACTACACTTCTCCGTCGGCTTGGACTAGCTTCAAGAATGACCAGCAATTTAGCTTTTTTTGCCAGTGCTTGTCCACAGATTACTACTTGTTCTTGTCGATCTTCCTTTTCATTCGCACAATGAATATACACAGGGAAGAAGTATGGTAATAGTTCGTCGTACAACCACTGGTATCACATGGCCAACTATGAACATTTGTTTTGACACAACGTGACGTAATGTACACAGAGAATGGTAATGCGAGCAGGAGGGAGAGAGGAGGTTTTTGGTTCTCTAAATGTAGCCATCCAAAGTATATATTTTCAGCATTTATTTCTGTTTTATTTGAAGTCTGTAAAAAATGGCCAATCAGGTATTGCTCGAGCTGGAATCAGCCGCACAAATAATGTTGGTAAGGAACGTTTATTTCCTTGTTCCCAGCTTAAGGTATGTAAAGGTTAGAATTAACTATGACAGTAAAGTTTCAACAGAGTATCATTATAATCATGTCAAGATTTGATCAGAGAACTTGTACTGCAGATATCACACGACCTGTTTAAGGTAACTTGTGTAGTAGTATCAGGCAATTCTAGAACACTGGAAGAAAACTGTGGGGCTTTGATATGTGTTTACCAATAAACAAACAAAAAAGAAAATCCGTATTAAGTTACCAGAAAAGTTTGTTTCTGTCACTTTTAATTTCAGAAACTACTAATTTAAGTAATGATAGTTCTCCGAAATTGTATATCCAAAGGTATGTGTTGAGAAAAAAAATGTATCAGTAGTGTATTCTTCAAGGAAGAAGTTTTGTCTGGTTCTTCAATTAAATTCTTTTATTACAGAAAAGCCACATTTGTTTTGCAGTTTCTTATATTACGGGCACAAAATTAAACAGTACTGTAAACTTTATTTGGAACCCATATCACAAAAAATATGTAGCAATTAAGTGCCACATACATGTGCACTCTGTAGCTTGTAATAATGATAATGCATATATAAAATTTTAGTCAGGAAACAAGGGAAAAGACTACACCTGTGAGACTTACATGTGGTAAGAGAAGAAGGTTAAGGTGAGTGTATAATAAATATGGTGTAAGGGTGTGAACTGCATTTAACTGGCTCAGGATATAGCTAGTGGCAAACCAGTGCACACATTTGTAAATATTCGCTGTCAATTTGCTAACTAACTCAACTTTTCAGCTGTTTTGACTTACATGGCAAGGATAGGAGAAATGGAATTTATAGCAGTTGAATCAGTATGACTGTTATTTAGACTTAATAAAGTTATTTCTTTATTTCTGGGACCTGCCTGTCTTTTTCTAGGCCCCACCATCTGTGGTAACCAGTGATCAGCGCCATTCAGCAGAGGTGATGTTTCTGAATTTTCGCAAAACAAAAACTCCATATGCATTGTGCAGGCATATTCTTGGTAATTTGAAAATTCTAATAATAGTGGATAGATATAGATGCTTGTCATAGGTAATAGTGAACAGGATGTGAAAAAAGCCAGGTTACAATCTTCCTCGTTAAAGACCTAGAAGTACAACACAGTTAGAGTAAAATGTCTGTAGCACATAATATGTTATAGTAGGTCTATTTACATACATAACTGCAGCACTAATAATCCCTGTACATTTACCTGTACATGATGTAGAAAAGACAATTTAATGTGTGAAGTGTGTGTCTATATGCATAAAATCTGCACACATTTGGTACTCTGTCCATGTACCTATAATGGTATGCACATGTTAATATATATATATATATATGTGTGTGTGTGTGTGTGTGTGTGTTTGTGTGTATAGGGACATTATTTTATACAGAAAGTTTTGCTAATCAATTTCTGTCAATGCACATGACTGATAAACTTTGGCATGCAGTGAACAACATGTTTTTTAGATGTGACATGTGTCTGTGAACTGAAGGAAAACATTTAGTGCAGCTTTAAATTTGGTAAGAACCTGATATTAACTGCATTAGATTGAAGTAAAATGCATGAACCCTGATTTACGGTAGATTGGGATAGTGTCAAATGTTGAACCATTTGCCATTATGTGAATTAGTCTGAGTGAAGACTGGTGTGTATTGCCAGATGAATTAATATTCTTGTGTGTGCATGTGTGTGTGTGTTTTGGATGTGTCAGTATGTGCAAACACACGGAATGGCAAACGAAATTTAGGAATATTAGTATGATTAGTTTATTAATAATTTATGATTTATGCATAAATCCATCATTAGAGCAGAAGATACGATACGATCTGCAGCTGGTGCAATGTTTATGTTTCATGCCTGTACCCTTTTCCTTCACCATTACAACTTTATGTGGATCATCCAGTTACCAAGCCCCTGTGTCACTGTTCCCATAACCACTCATTTTCAGTGTCAGCCGCTATTTATTTCCATGTTCTTTATGATGCGTTTTGTAACTTGTTGCACCCTTCTCAATCTTCGTCATCTCGGGTGCTCTCCTTCTAGTTTCGTGTTCAGAATGTTTTGTAGGAATCTGTCCTTGCATTATTACTGAATAGCAGTTTTTCGTTTGACTCAGTAGCGGGTTAACCTTTAGACGCCTAACATCAACTATAGTTGACGTACTGCACCGCTAACCTCCAAAGTTGCATTTTATATATTTATTCAACAAATATATGTACCGAATATTTTAAACATGTTGTATACTCTCCCTTTTTTTCTCTTCAAAATGCAGTTTGTTTCATAATTCTAATGTATTTGGTTCCTGTATTATACACATTTTATATACAGGTGTGCTAAAATTAAGAAAATAATTCCGGTGCCAAAAGGTTAATGAATATTTTGTGATTATCCTGTTTATGAGGTGTTAACATCCCCACAACCTATACCATGATGAGACTAGGTTTTTAGCTGGGATTTTTTTCTTACACTCTTATTTACAAACAGTAATGGTTCCAAAACTGTATTAACCATTATAATTTGTGTATCCCGGCTAACCAGTAATTGATTTTGAATTTTGTTAAAAGTTTCTGAGCATGACACAAACCATTCAAATGTACTTTGTTCATCTGGTGGCCATAGATAACTGAGATGTGAAACACACGGCGTGTGCATAAAGAACAAGTGGATTTTTAGTAAGTTGATGTAGCCTTAATGTATCATGCTTTGCAGAAACCAGCACAGTGCCATATGTTGTTTTTGAGGCTGCAGGACTGCTGAAAGATGCTCTCATAAGGGAATGGTCTTTCCTGCAGGAAGCTGACCTTATTTCACTTCGTCAGTATTTGCTGCAGTATGTCATACAGAAACAGTTGCAACCATTTGTTCGAGAGAGAATTTTACAGGTAGGTGCTGCAACAGTGAGAGACTAACTGAAGTGTGATCTACAGTTTTTATCACAAATGTGGGCAGATACTGTGGGGGAATGTGTTTTAGAACAGGGTGTAGATTGGGTGTTTGGACTTGAGAGGGAGGAAGTAACAGGAAAATGCAGGAACTGTACAGGAGAAGCTTCTTGACATTTATTCTTGCTGTGATGTTCTTGCTATAATGAAGGCATCAGTGTGAGACTTGATGGTCTCACAGCAGGGTTTATGATTTTTTGGGGTGTGACACTGCATGTTTGGTACGTCAACACAAATCTTTAAGAGGAGCCTGTCCACCAAAGTACATGACATATGTGTAATTGTGTAGCCGTGTTCTGTTAGAAGTAACTTTTTGCTATGAACAAACTTACCATTATGCATATATCACAAAGACATATTACAGATTTTAACTTTATCGTAGCATTATCCACGTTGTTTGTCTTATGTGGTGTAAAGTAATTCATAAGTAGTATTTATTGATTATACTTTGAACCTCATTCATGTAAAACCCATGCTAAAAATAAATTCTTATAATAAAAGCCAACGAGATGCACTGTTTCTCAGATTTATTTGATAAATTACTCTACATGTTTCGGACAGGTCCGCCGTCCATCATCAGGAGTATATCAGCACTATATTCACGCAATAGTTGTTTGTCATGCTAGTTCTGTAGGCTGTCTGCTAGCATGGTCTGGTCCTGATCACGCTAGCAGACAGCCTACAGAACTAGCATGACAAATACCTATAGTGTGAATACAGCACTGAGATATTCCTGATGATGGACGGCGGACCTGTCCGAAACATGTAGAGTACGTTATCAAATAAATTTGAGAAATAGAGCATCTTGTTGGCTTTTATTAGAAGAATATATCATGATGCATGGTCCTCTGAATATCAATTTCACTAAAAATAAAATTGTACATATACATACTTGAATATCCAGTGTCATCAACATTATATATATTTAAAAACCATTATGTGGGCATCTGGATTTATGTTACTGCTGTCACATTTAACTTCTTATCTCAGTTGTCACCATCAGTTACAAATCTACATAGATATCTTGAAACTGTTTCTAAACTTATGTGGCAGACTGTTATTCATAGACACACTTTAATTTGTAGTTGTACTTGCTGTTTGTCTTTTCCTGTAATATGGGATGATCCGGTTCATTGTTTTGTGCTTCGAACACTGAGGTCAGAAACCGGTTCATCATTTTGTGCTTCGAACACTGAGGTTAGCAACCATTTTTTTCTTCCTGTTTTGCTGATCTGTCTGGGTTGTTTGTCATTAGTTTTGTGTTTCACTGGTCCGTGTGTATGAGTGTCATACATTTTGTGTTTTACTGGTCCATGCTGTGTGAGTGTATGAATAACCCTTGAACAGAAGTACTTTGATTGATTTTCACAATATATTAATTTTGGCTGAAGCATATGAGCTGTTGTATTGCCTGGTTCTGAGTACATAAATGAGCTGTCTGTGTGTTCCACTTATATCTCCAGCTTTTTGTAGCCCAATTGAAACTGCTTTCAGGTCATCGCCATAATGGTTAAACGTGGAAGCGTGGAAGATTTTGGGACCCATCGTGGTCAGATATTAACAGAGGTTGAGCACCTAATTTTAAGTGGTGACCCACCAAGGGTAAGTTTTAAAGAAGAACATGTATAATTTTACAAAATGACTTATGCTGCACTATATGAAGACACTGGAAACATTCTGTTGATTCACCCCTCCATGATGCCTTCACGCTATGAAACGCCCTCCTTCAGTTCACTTCTGTATGTTGGCACTCCTGTTTACAAGAATGTTTGCAGTGTTGATCATGTGATTCCCCATGCTAGTGGCATGCATTTTATTGTGTTTTGCTTATGACCAATAGGGTCCACCCAGCAATTAAGTGTTATTGTTTGACACCAGGAACCAGAATCCAACATGGATGGAGATTCTTTTGTGAAGTGTTAGATTAGTGAAATTAAGTTAAAGGAAAAGCATAAAAAGTTAACAAAATGTCATTAGCTCTCTTATGATGCCATTACTTTAAAGGTGAACAGCATTGTGAGACATCTTGTGAGTTCAGGTACTGCTTGTTGGTGTTTGGCACAAGAAAGGCGTTTGGTAAAAGAGGTTGGTACTCTGTGACGGAAAAACTCATTTTTGATACAGCCTGAAGTGAAGAAACGCATGACAGACGTCTTTCAATTTTTCCCCTCAGTGCTAAGTCATTCTCTCATTACAAACATTCACATCGCCATAGGCACAGGTGCTGTGTCTGCCTATTTTCGATAAAGTATTGTAATTATCAAAGTTTTTTATTCACCAACTAATGCACAAGTGATTGTCTTAAAAACAATGTTAAAATTTACATTAAAACAGCTCTGACATGTTTCAGTGTAGTCACACCATCCTCAGGGAGTGCATTATCCATGCTTGCTAAAGTTACACTTGTTAAAATAGCCATTTGTGGTACATTGGTGTGTGATTAATTCGGCGGTGATGTGGTTGCATATATTGGTAGGTCCTTGTTGGTGTGTGTATGTTGCAGTGTTCAGAAGTAGACTACTTCTGAACTACTTCAGAAGGAAACTACTTCGGAACAGTGCAGCATACACCAGCAAGGACCTACCAATATATGCAGCCGCATCACCACTGAATTGATCACACATCGATGTACCATAATTGGCTATTTTAACAAGTGTAACTTTAGCAAGCACGGATAATGAGCTCTTGGAGGATGGCGTGACTGTAACACCGAAACATGTCGGAGCTGTTTTCATGTAAATTTTAATATTGTTTTTAGGACAATCACTTGTGTCTTAGTTGGTGAATAAAAAACGTAGCTAATATCATGATGCATGATATGAATGTGGGGGGGAAAAAGTATATTGTAATAATTTAAAAAATTTTAAGGTGGCATTAAAGTTTGTTGTATCAGTGTTGAGGGTGCTACAGTGCCATGTAGACTGTCAGGTGGGTGCTACAGTGCCATGTAGACTGTCAGGTGGGTGCTACAGTGCCATGTAGACTGTCAGGTGGGCGTTACAGTGCCATGTAGACTGTCAGGTGGGTGCTACAGTGCCATGTAGACTGTCAGGTGGGTGCTACAGTGCCATGTAGACTGTCAGGTGGGTGCTACAGTGCCATGTAGACTGTCAG
>Ga0123353_10011608_pt1 | contig 12432 bp, 14 predicted proteins | sample TergutLab28metaG_3_FD_92763 | JGI IMG/M metagenome (GOLD analysis project Ga0123353, IMG submission 92763) | Labiotermes labralis P3 segment gut microbial communities from Petit-Saut dam, French Guiana - Lab288 P3 | ecosystem: Host-associated > Arthropoda: Insects > Digestive system > Gut ... | reverse complement strand
GCTGATCCACTGCTTCATTTTATTCCCATTTTTTCACCAGTATTTGCCGAATGCACAATATGTGATCAACAGTTGACCTTCTGCGTCCAAATCCACATTGACGGTCCCCAATAATTTCCTCTCAATATGCAGTTAACCTTGATAGCAGGACGTTGGACAAAATTTTGTTTGTAGTTTGCAACAGTGACTTGCCGCTATAATTACTGCAGTGTGTTATTGCCCTTCCTATAGATAGGTACAGTGATAGACTGCTTCCACTTCTCAGGGAATTCCTCCTTATTCCAAATATAACTAATAACTTTATGGAACTCACAGCGAATTGTTCTACCCCCTGTCTTAATTAATTCTGCCGGTATTTGATCAAAACCTTGTGATTTGTGCCTTTTTAGCTTTTCAATAGGCAACTCAACTTAGAGGAAATCGGCTCAGGCACAAGTGGTTCTGCTGTGTGTATTTGTGTCTGAATATCATCATTAACCCATGTACATTCAATAGCTGGGAGAAATAGTTCCTCCAACTAGCCACAATACTGTTGCAGTCTGCCAACAAGTCACGCTTTTTATCCTTCACTATATTACATCTAGGCTGTTAACATTTCTTAAAGACACTAGTAGTAAGCGTACAGCCCGGGCCTGCCCAGAGGCAATTCCCCCGGTCCCAAAATTAAAAAAATGGAGGGTGCAGTGGGCCCCAAAACTCAAAAACGGGCAAAAGCCCCCCAGGGTAGCGTGCAGACTGATAGAGGTTTGGGGTTGAGTGCAAGGAGGACCTAAATGCGTCCCTCGCACTACTCGTTCTTAAGCATAATATTATAAAGGGAAGGCAAGCCCCGTAGAGTCTGGTATTGCGACCCGTCCGTAGCCACCCCTATGCTGATGGTAGGGTTGAGTGTAAGGATGGCCTAAACGCGTACCGCGCACTACTCGTTCTTGAGCGCATAATATTAAAGGTTGTGTCAGGCCCCGTTCAGTTTGGTACTGCAGACTCTCCTTAGCCACCCCTACGCCGATGGTAGGGTTAAGTGCAAGAAGAGCTTAAGTGAGGCAGTGGCACTGCTCGTTATTGAGCGCACAATATTATTAAAAAGGATAGGGTGCCTCCGGTAGCGTGGCCTCCGGTGGAGGTGTGGGTTGAGTGCAAGAGAGACTGAAATGTGTCCCGCGGACTGCTTGTTCTTGAGCGCAAAATAGTATTAAAAAGGATAGGGTGCCTCCCGTGGAGTCTGGTAGAGGTGTGGGTTGAGTGCAAGAAGAGCTTAAGTGAGGCTGTGGCACTGCTCGTTCTTGAGCGCACAATATTATTAAAAGGGATAGGGTGCCGCCGTGGAGTCTGGTAGAGGTGTGGGTTGAGTGCAAGAAGAGCTTAAGTGAGGCAGTGGCACTGCTCGTTATTGAGCGCACAATATTATTAAAAAGGATAGGGTGCATCCGGTAGCGTGGCCTCCGGTGGAGGTGTGGGTTGAGTGCAAGAGAGACTGAAATGGGTCCCGCGCACTGGTTGTTCTTGAGCGCAAAATATTATTAAAAAGGGTATGGTGCCCCCGTGGAGTCTGGTAGAGGTGTGGGTTGAGTGCAAGAAGAGCTTAAGTGAGGCCGTGGCACTGCTCGTTCTTGAGCGCACAATATTATTAAAAGGGATAGGGTGCCCCCGTGGAGTCTGGTAGAGGTGTGGGTTGAGTGCAAGAAGAGCTTAAGTGAGGCTTTGGCACTGCTCGTTCTTGAGCGAACAATATTATTAAAAGGGATAGGGTGCCCCCGTGGAGTATGGTAGAGGTGTGGGTTGAGTGCAAGAAGAGCTTAAGTGAGGCTGTGGCACTGCTGGTTCTTGAGCGCACAATATTATTAAAAGGGATAGGGTGCCCCGTGGAGTCTGGTAGAGGTGTGGGTTGAGTGCAAGAAGAGCTTAAGTGAGGCCGTGGCACTGCTCGTTCTTGAGCGCATAATATTATTAAAAAGGTTAGGGTGCCTCCCGTGGAGTCTGGTAGAGGTGTGGGTTGAGTGCAAGAAGAGATTAAGTGAGGCCGTGGCACTGCTCGTTCTTGAGCGCACAATATTATTAAAAGGGATAGGGTGCCCCCGTGGAGTCTGGTAGAGGTGTGGGTTGAGTGCAAGAAGAGCTTAAGTGAGGCAGTGGCACTGCTCGTTCTTGAGCGCACAATATTATTAGAAAGATAGGGTGCCCCCGGTAGCGTGGCCTGCGGTAGAGGTGTGGGTTGAGTGCAAGGGAGACAAAAATGCGTCCCGAGCACTTCTCGTTCTTGAGCGCACAATATTAAAAAGACAGGCCACCATCATACAGTTTGGTAGGCGTGGCCTCCGTGCAGACTGGTAGAGGTGTGGGTTGGGTGCAAGAAAGACCTAAATGCATCCCGCGCACTGCTAGTTCTTGAGCACAATATTATTAAAAAGAATGGAGCGTTTGAACATTTATTAACTGAGGAAGAAATAAAGCAGCAAGGTGCGGCAGCCGCCGTGCAGCTTGGTCCATGTTGCGGGCGGACGCTAAGTTCGGAACTAAATAAAACATGCAATATGAAGGGCGTGCCGTGACGAATATGTTACAGTGGTGCAGGACGTTGTACCTGTGAAGAAGTATAGTAAAAAAGATACAAGGTGAGAACAAAATAGGCGTGAGGTTAATGTACATTATTATTAGCGAGTCCAGAAGGAAAATAAAAAACATACAAACGTCCTTCATTGTACATGTAGCAAACGGCGCAGGCGGAGTGTCAGCTCCCTGTCTTGGAGCACGAGGCCTGCGAACTGTCGTCGTCGTCGGCGGCGTCTTACTTCATGTGCCAGTACTTTAGGAGGTCGACAACGTTAACACTGCTAGCAGCGGATGGGACATCCCGAGTAGGTTAAATGTACCTAATTGATTACATAACGTAAGGAAGCTTTGTGTGATCGTGTCGACATGCGAACTAGGGATGTCCGTATCCGCTGCCAGCAAGATTTCCCGAAGGTCCGACAAGATGTTGCGTTCTGGCTGCACCATGGCCAGCATTTTGTGCACTATCGGGCAATCATTCATGGCTGCTTCCAATTGTTGCAGCCATGATGTGTATTGGATCAACTGATCCCATCTCGTTAGCAGCCGTAGGATCTGGCGTCAAGACAGCAGCACTCTATCCTCCGCGTTCGACGCGGGGTGGGGGACGTCGGGTTCCAAGAAGCTGGCCAGCAGGCGAGAGTTTTGTCCTCCTCCCACCACATTTCTCTTGTAAAAGAGCATCTGAAACAAAGAACTCGACTTAAGCATACCAGAGTGTCATAAACCAGACAGCGCATTGATACAAACTACATGACGTCAGCATCCGCCGCACAAAAGTAGTCCGTCGGAAATAAATAGAAGGTCGCGTGTACGTGGCAGCAACAGTTGGAATCGTAAGAATAATCAGACTACTGAAGAAATTGGAGGTCGCGTGTACGGGAACCGCAAGTACTATTCTGACCGCAGTTGAGGGAGATGTTATAGGTGTGTCAATCCTAAATAGGTGTATCTTATTGTAGAGAGAAATCATGGCTCGCAGATTCGAGATTGTGGACACGAATACGAGACAGTACAGGCGGTTTAATGCCATAGGAAGGCAGCTCACTGTACGATTAAGACCCCCGTCAGATAATACGAATCCCGTCTCATATTTTCTAGCCAGTGTGAACGACCTCATCGAGCACGCGTTACACGATGTTGGTGATAGTGATATGGTGGGGATGACTATTCAGAATCAGGTGATCCAGAATGACAAGCCTATCGGAGAGATCAGTTATCCGCAGACGTGATATGGAGCGTGTTTGAAAAAGTCTCCCAGTCGAATTCTAGGTTCAATGCTTTGGACACGTTAGTCGTAACCGTCAAGATGCCCATAGGTTTCGGTAGATGTGCTCTGAAGAGCAGGGGCAGGCCCATCTTCGTAATGGCGCACCTCAAGCAAAGTGTCGTGGAGGTGAAGGCGGAACAGGATTGTTTAGGTAACGCATTGGTAATAGCAAATTAGAAAGTAGATAATGATCCCAATTACAAAGCAAATCGTCAAGGCAGGAAGATACGTCCAGTAGTCCAAACCCTACTCGAGATAATCGGGATCGATCTGTCTAAAGGTGCGGGGATATCCGAATTAGTTAGACTCCAAGAATACTTTCGGGAGTACAAGATAATTGCCTATCACGGTCTGTGCTGTGAAGACATAATGTTCGAAGGGCGGGTCGACACGGTGAAAGAAATTAATCTGATCTATGACGATGTCGGAAGACACTATCACGTAATTACAAACCTTACAGGTGCCATGGCAAGAAGGTACGTGTGTAAAGGGTGCAACAGATCATGTACACGTGACGTCACGCATGTCTGCGATCAAACGTGTAGCGACTGCATGGCATGCCCCCGTGCGTATTTTCTCAAGTTCGCTAGCCCTGCCTAGAATGCAATAGGCACTTTTGAAGCCACACATATTTCGCCAACGACAAACAGAACACCTCAAAGAAAAACTTGGTATGTAAATGAAAGCGGTATTGATAAGGTACTGTACGTCTTCTACGATTTCGAGACTACCCAAAATACCGAGTATACGGCTGAAGCAAAGTTACACGTATCTAACCTCGTCTGCGTGCAGTTCTTTTCGCGATGCGAGGACGTGGAAGACTGCTTGCGATGCGGTAAGAGGAAGCACTCGTTCTTGCAAGATCCTGTGGGGACCTGCTTACATACCTAACTGAACCTCGCCCCTGGGCCAATAAGATCGTTGCTATAGCACATAATGGCAAGGCGTTCGATCTTCATTTCATCCTGAATAGGGCGATCCTACTAAAATGGAAACCGGAGTTGATTATGAAAGGGCCTAAAATTATGTGAATGAAAATGGAGCATCTAATGTTCTTGGATAGCGTGTCGTTCGTTCCGTGCCCTCTGCGTAACCTGCCCGAGGCGTACGGTCTGACGGCCTTCAAATCGTGGTACCCTCGCCTATTCAATACTGAGGAAAACCTCGATTACATAGGTCCCATTCCTGACATTATTTATTACGGCGTAAATGCGATGGGGAGGAGGAGAGGCAGGAGTTACTCGCGTGCTACTAGAGCCAGATATCGAGGAGGTTTGCGACAACAGGCGCGTGCTCCAGAACCTCGACGCCCTCTGCACCGAACGCGAATTCGGTGGCGGTATAATCTGGTGTTACAGTGAGAAGACTGCCGTTCCGAAAAGTAAGCAGTTGCCCTCAAACACCACATATCAGGAGGGCGTACCGGAGATCTTTGGTGATTGTAAACCTCGCCTCGTGATCCTAGACGATCTGTTGAACGACGTCTACTCCAAGCAAGTGTGCGACTTGTTTACGAGAGGCTGTCATCACAGAAATATCAGTGTGATTTTGGTTACGCAAAATCTGTTTCATCAGGGCCGCTACTGTAGAGACATATTGTTGAATGCCCATTATGTGGTCGCGTTGAAAAACGTCAGAGATAAGACACAGTACGCGTACTTGGCCAATCAAGTGTATCCCGAAGATAGTCTTGGGCTGTATAACGCCTACCTGGATGCGACTCAAAGACCCCACGGCTGCCTATTCTTGGATCTGACACAAGACACGGATGACGTAATGCGGTTTCGGACCAACATATTCCCGGAAGATTATCCTCCAGTCGTGTACTCCGATATAGGCGATGAAGCGTGTGAAGTCGAATTACCACGCCCTTCACGTGCTTAAGACGGCCGAAGCGACATTGCATAAAACCCTCATAACTAATTGTAACAAGGAACTCGTGAACTGCATAAGCGAATGTGTGTTTAACATGCTAAACAGAAATTTAAAATTGTCAGACTAACACGCGCAAGCTGCAGAAATACCAGCCAGCGCTTCGCAAGTTCGCCAACAGGCACGTCTCACTCTCGGGCAAGGAGCGACTCGTACAGCGCGGTGGATTTATGCTGTCCCTACTGAGCGCCATACTGCCAACGATCTCCAACTTAATCTTTAAGCCCGGTAAAATGTTACGTACTACCATAGGGGCGACGCCGCTCCGCGTCTCGCGAGCTTAAAAAGAAACACCATCCGTATGAAGAGTGGGTTAAGATGCGTCATAAGATTCGCGAGGCCGATATCAGACGGAAGACGCGGACGAAGGCTATCTCTGATTTCCTAAGACATGTGATGCCCGACATTGAACTGCCCGTCTCCTCCACCGAGCCTGAGCCAGATTTAAGCAGAAAACAGTTGATTGTCCCTAAAGTCGAGGCGAAAACGCCGCCGCCCCCCTTCCTTCGACCCCTAAACGAGGATACGATGATATGAAGTCACGGAGGGGGCTCAGACAGAAGAAGAAGACACTAGTCCCCCGAGGCGTTTTCTCGACACACAATACGGTATCCGTGAGGATGGCGAGCAATTGATGATTGGTGATTCCCCGTGAATTAGCGTTACGTCGTAAGTGGGTAAAGTATTAATGACAAGTATTAGCAGGTTATATTATGACCCGGCCAGACCGTCGGCCTTCTCGACTCTGCGGAAACTTCGGTCGGCCACAACGAAGAAGAAAGCTTAAACCGGACGTCATCACAGCCTGGTTAGAGAAGCTTCATAGACCGGTGAGGAAACGTTTCACCCGCAATCCCCATACAGTGTCTAACGTGATGAACGTGTGGGAATGCGATCTGTTGGGTTTGCAGGCCTAGGCAAAATACAACGATAAATACAGATACATTTTTTCGGTAATAGATGTATTCTCGAAATATCTACATCTGGTCCCCATAAAGACAATGAGCGGGCCGTCTGTCGCCTTGGCGTTTCGGTACATATTCGATGACCCTAAATATTCGACAGGACGTCGCCCCATATGGGTGCGCACCGATAAGGGGAAGGAATTTCTGAATAAGCATTTTCGGGACATGTTACGGGACGAGGGGGGCATTCAGATTCAGGTGTACAGGAACCGCGACTTGAAATGTGTAATAGTGGAACGCGTAAATCGCACGATTCGCGATAGGCTCTATAAATATTTCACACATAAAAATAACCACAGATATATTGATGTCTTGCCGAAATTTGTCAAGGCCTACAATGTAATGGTTCACTCGAAGTCAGGCATGGCTCTCTCGCGAGTCACCGACTCGGACGTGCTGTCGATATGGAAAAGGTTGGAGCAGGCCCAGGGACGCGTTCGCATCGCGAAAGCATCGGCGTTTCGGGTGGGGCAGCACGTGCGCATCAACAAAGAGAAGATGTGGTTTGCCAAAACTGCCGAACAGAATTTCAGCACCGACATTTTCAGGGTCACGAAAGTAATCGATGGGCGCCCGCGAGTCTTCTATGAACTCGAGGATTTAAATGGCACACCAATCGAAGGTCAGTTTTATCGCGAGGAAATGACCCCGTACAAATAACTGACCGGACCTCCCATAAGATAGATGAAATACTGGACAAGGGGGTCAGACGCGGCATTCGCGAATATCTCGTCCGCTGGCGAGGTTACAGTCAGGACTTCGACTCTTGGGTACCTGCAGCTAGCGTGAAGAATATCTAAGTATGGCTACGCAGAGCCATTTTTTCGTAACTGTGTTCAGCAACGCCTCGCACGACATCTACGAACAGAATACGCACGCGATTTCACGGTGAAACTGGCTCAGCCCGTGGACCTGGGTTAGACCTCAAATTGGGAGGTGGGGGTGTGTGAAATTTCATGTTCCACACCCCCAGAGGAAACACTGGTCCTAATATACTGTAACCTCATATCGCCGCAAGTCTTTGGCTACAGCACCGTCCGCAGCATGCGGACATACGTCTTCCCATCGTGTCAGCACGAGTTTCGAAACGTGTATTACGTGCCTGTCGAACAGCGCAGATTTCAGGACATCCGAAAGATTTCCTGACGACCGAGGGGCTGCACATCCCCTTCGAGGACAGCACGACGCCCAGAAGGTGGTGCTTCATTTTCGAAAAAAATTCAAGTGGTAAAGTGTATAAAATGAGGCGTCGCCATCTTGAATAGGACATTTATAGCTATGCATCCATTAGAAGTGTACTACTTAAAACAGGCATGTCGCGGCCTAACTACTCCGGAGATCGGTCCCGTCTACTCCGCCCTGCTCTACCTTCAGCGCGGACACGGGATCGTCAATTTTTTCAGCAGTCTCTTACGTTGGGTCCGCCCAATCTTATGGAGCGAGGCCAAAGGAGTGGGGCGCGAGATGTTGCGTACCGGTGGCAAAATCCTTATCGATATCGCTGAATGTAGCCCTACCGACACGACGACTGCCCGGGATATAGTTTCTAAACACGTGACTGAATCCGCCCAAAAGTTGATTAGCAAATTGAGGGGCCGGGGCCGTAAACACGCCGGTGGTGATGCTGTGGCGGGAGGTAAGAAAAAGAGGTGGAAGGAGCGTGCCCCGAGAAAAATAATAAAAAGGGACATATTTTCCTAATTTCACTTCAGTTACTCTTCAGCAGTCAATCATGCTGCCGGCGCCGAGATAGCGTCCGTCAGTAGCGAGTTTGACATCTTTGCACATAAGCTCATACAAACGTCTGTGCTCGGGACAACAGAGGTCGCATACAAACCGTTCGCCCCGTCGATCAAAATGATCTGGAATTTTTAATACCTGCCGATAACGACACATCCATCGATCTAGATATCAAAGTGTATGTCAGAGGTAAATTGATATCGGCCTGGGGTTAGGATGTGAATTTTTCGGATCACACGGGCGTGAAAAATAATTTCCTCCATTCCCTATTTAGTCAATGTAACTTCAATCTCAATGGCGTCAACATCACGCAGGCCAGCGAGCATTACCAGTACCGCTCATATCTCGAGACTGTTGACCTACGGCTCAGATGCCGCAGCAACTCATCTCTCGAACGCCTACTGGTAGCTCGTTACTGGCGACATGAAGCCTGTCGATCCCTCGGCCGATAATGTGACCGCCATGACGAACAAGGGATTCATCCTTCGTTGGACAGGATTAGCGCGAATAGGGAAGTAGAGGTGTTCGGACGGTTTCGTAGCGACATATGTAACGTGCCCCTGTACTTGCTGCCGGGCGTAAGGTTGCAGATCAGGTTGACCAAGGCCAGGCCTAGCTTCTGTCTGATGAACAAGAGCGTCGATTCGAAGACCGTTTTCAAATTTCCGTACGCCCAATTGCTAGTCAAGCGCGTCAGGCCGAACCTCACCATATTGCTGGCTCACACTTCGACGCTGAAAAACGGGATGTCTCGCGCGCTACAACCTGACGATAGTCGAACTCAAGACGTTCACATTCGCGGCCGGATCTAAGTCCTTGTCTATTGAATACGTCTGCTGTTCACCATGGTTAAGAACACAGATTTTAACGGTTTGTTGGACAGTAACCCTTCCAAATTTCAGCATTATGACACCAGCGATTTTTCGCTGTTTGTGAACGGTAAACAGTTCCCTAACGAGGGCTTGACTCTGGGCATGGATCATGAAAAGACATTGGGCTACAGGACGCTTTTCGAGGAGTCTGGCATACATCACTCGAACACGGGACTGCAGATAACACAACATGTATATAAACGGCTATTTTATGTTACTATTTGACCTCACACCTTATAGGGGCGCGTCGCAGAGTCATACGTCCCACCCCGAGAACGGCAGCATCAGAATCGAATTGAAATTTGATAAGCCATTGCCCTAGGCGATCACGTGCCTGTTGTACCTAGAATTCGACAATTCAGTCCTCATAGATTTCGAACGTACAGTCACGACCGTATTTTGGAAAAATGGACACCGTGTAGATACTGTGTACGCTGCGTGACGTCAGCTCCTTCCTCGATGTTTTCCCCTCCGATCTCCTACCACAATCGACCAAGCAAACCATCTCCGTGTTCGTCAATGCCGATCCCCACACAGAGGGAGGTTCACACTGGCTTGTCGCGCACCTCCGACCCAAATTTTCGAATGCCTACTACTTTGATTCATACGGCTTCGTACCGCTCGTACCCAGCATCCAGGCATTCATCAAACGCAACTGCACGACATGGGACTATAACAGGCGACAGTTGCAAGGCTTTACGGCCGACGTCTGTGGAAAAGTACTGCTGTCTATTCGCCCTCTACATGGATAGAGGCTACACGCCCCAGCAGTTCATCTCGCTCTTCAATGCTTGCGACCATGCAGACCGGCAGGTGGAGCGGCTGTTCACCGCCGAATTCGGGGCCCAGATGTCTCGGGGCGTTTGTGTTCAATGCTGCCGCAGCTGCCTATAAAAGGTAGGTACTCTGTCCGATTCTAATTATTCCTAATCTAACATGGCTGGAGACAGGGAGGTCGTGATTGATTTCGAGTTCTTGCGGGGTCGGCAGAACGAGACGGTCGTAAAGGAATTGAGCGTGGCCAGCGCCGCCGCGTCCGAGACGTTCCGTTTCAAGAGAACGGTCTGAATTGGGCCGACGGACATATAGAATATAATGAATTGCACACTGTTCTCACTGAGGCCGTGGCCGGTTTCGCACACCTCTACGCCTATGGCGTCTGTAAATGAACATTCCTCGCCGGACTGACGGGACGGCCGATCCATAACCTAGAGGATGTCGTGTGCCTCCCACCCGTCCCTTTCAATCACAAACGCTGGTGTACATTGCCAAGCCACAAGTTTCCCAAGTTCTCTTGCGCAACCAAAAGCGCGCATTCACTGTCCGATTGTTTGATGTACTATTTGCAAAAGGATTTCATCCAATGCCCACCTAATGTGACACGTCATTCTGCGAAATTTGTTGCGGCTCTATAAAAGCCCCCGATCGAGCACGTCCCACATTATGCTGCTGCTGCGATGGCTACTAGTCGACAACCTGCTACAAAGAGGAAGCGCGCCCTGGAGCAGTTGCTGCCCGACGTCTCGTCCGACATCTGTCCCTACTGGCCTGCCAGTCCAGCCTTCGATTCCCAGCGCGTATTGCTGAGACGTCTGTTTTTCATCAACTCCGACAGGACCAAGTACGTGTCTTTCGGTTTCTACCCCGCACGCGACTATCAGCCGCTGGTGGAATTCGGCGCCATACGGAGGGCGGGTCGAAATCCATCGTTCTCAAGGACGAACATATAGACACGCTGGCGGACTGTCTACCCAAGATGATCGTTTCCGTCTGCAATGGAGCAGGGACCGGGGAAGGGTGTGTGAACGGTGCCTTCCGCCTATCGCCGACAGAAAAACTTCGGGTCGGCAAGACTATATTTCGGCACGCAATGTATTAGCCTAACTATACTGGACCTACAATATCTCGCCCGAATATTTCACATAGTGCAACAACAACTGCGCGATTACACTACCGCTTTGCCGGACGTACTGTCTTATGTGACATCGTCCGTAACTTCAGTGACGTATGTCGAACCGGTGCCTAACGCCAGTGACCACATAGACTATCGTCATCTGTTCGAGGAACTAGTGACATCTGTATAAATTTATGTATCACTATTGCTTAACCAAATAAACGCCTAATTTAACTGAATTGTGTGTTTTTTTGGGAGATCACATATAATAAAAATATTCATTGCACTTACCTTACACCCCGCCACGCCTTCTTCACACAGGAGCAGCAGCAGCCACCGGTGCGAATACAGCAGCAGCGAAGACGACGACGACCTCCTCGGCAGCCACCGGATGCAACAACGACCACCTAGGTATATTCAGACATCAATTCTCTCTTAAGAGAGGCTACGCACATGTTTCAGAATGATGATCTCAGGAATACAAACGCGTAACTTCGCTTACGTTCACATACAGACCTGTGTTTAAGGTGCCTCTCCTTGTGGTTACCGAAGGGGGAAGCAGAGTAATATTGTGTGGCTCAATGACCCGAATTGGAAGCACCTACCGAGAGACAAATTAAACGGCAAAGGAAGGGGAGGGGTAACAGCAAAGACAGTCACCGAAACAAAAGATAAAATATATCGAATTTCATTCGTCAGAGGCGACCTATCGTGAAGAATGTTAACACGTAAGAGGAAGCGATTGTCACCTAGTCGTCGCCTATTGAAGAATGTAATTCGAAATATTTTATCTTCGGCTTTATTGACAAGCGATACGGTTCCCCTCCCCTTCCTCTTACGTGTTCCTTTCCTCTCGTTTACAACGGCGGGGTCATTGAACCATACGAATTTTCCTCTGCGACCCTGGCTTTCGGCAGTCATGAGCAGATGCACTTGAAACACATCAGCTATGTATGGAAATGTAAGCGATGTTGCACAAGTTCATTCGTGACGATCATGCTGCAACATGTGCTTTGACCTTTTGATAAAAACTCACTGCATTGAGGTATCATGTACAAACTTCCCCTACCTCCTGTCTACACATTAGCAGTTTCTTTCACAATGCAAACACACAGACGTCCACCACTAGGAGATTCACGAAACACAATGCTATGCTTGGGGATGTAGCAGCTTCACGAAGCACACACGCAAGCGCCTACCACAATAATG
>Ga0123353_10011607_pt1 | contig 12432 bp, 9 predicted proteins | sample TergutLab28metaG_3_FD_92763 | JGI IMG/M metagenome (GOLD analysis project Ga0123353, IMG submission 92763) | Labiotermes labralis P3 segment gut microbial communities from Petit-Saut dam, French Guiana - Lab288 P3 | ecosystem: Host-associated > Arthropoda: Insects > Digestive system > Gut ... | reverse complement strand
CCCCGTACTCTCCAGATTTATCTCCGCCAGACTATTTTCTCTTTCCCAAGTTGAAAATGAAGTAAAAAGGACTCTGCTTTGCGGATGTAACTGAAATCCAAAAAGCCGTAACTGATGAATTAAAGAAGGTCCAAAAAGATAAATTTTCACCAGCTTTTCAGAAAATGTACGACAACGCAAAAGCCTATATATGTATATGTATATATATATATATATATATATATGCCAATGGAGTTTATTTTGAATAAAAAAGTTACGTATATTCCTAATGTTTCTTCGATTTTTAAAAAAAATCAGTCCTAAAACTTTTGGACCACACTGTGTATACTTGGCCTTTGGTTGATGTGAAACGTTGCCACGAAATGTGGTATAATTACCTTTCAGTGATTTTCCTGAGCCCACCTGTAAAATACTGGGATAGTAACTAAATTAAGCAATAAACGTTCTTTCAGATTTGCTTCATGCAATCCGCTGTGTTTGTTTGATACAAATAAATACATCAAATATTCACTGTCACAATCACTACATTTATAAATACAAGGTCAAGTTAACTTGACATTGTATTTCTTAACATAACACCCGTGAAAGTAGATTCTACATGCAGGACTATGCATGGTCGCTTCCGTCCATATCCTTTCAGATTCATTCATCACCATATTATTCAACTTTATGTAGACTTCGATATCGACACCGTCTTTAAATAGAACATAAGAGGAACCGAAACTAAAAATTAAGAGATTAGTTTGCGTTACTAGAATTTGTGTAGGCGACAAAGAATATCGCAGAGGGTCTTCAGATATTTCAAATGCAGAGGAAATTGCGTGGAAATGTGACGAACCTCCACAACCTTCTTCACGAATTCTTAGCTCAAGTGCACTATTTAGTGTGCAAAATAATAAGACTGAAAATTCATAATCTAGCATAAATAAAAAGAAAAGAAAATGAAATGAAATGGAAAATAACAGTTCGTCGGTTCGAGAGGACTCTTGTCTGGTGTGAAGTCACTTTAATGTTGTGCAAATTTGTTTGCAGAATGTAACGCGAAATCATTCTCGTCTTCGTTTAGACTTGACAAATTGTCATATCCATGTTCAATTATTCTTAGTGGCAGGTGAGTGCTAGACAAGATAGTCTTGGGAAGACGCCAGATACTGCACTTGGTTTTCAATATACGGAGTTCTCGTGATTGCAGGAGTTCCTTCAATTGAGCCCATTGTTTTCTCGTGTTTAATTGAGCTCTTAACTGAGCTCTTAATTGAGCTCTTAACTTAGTTAACTGTTCAGTGTTTCCTGCCAAGTGTGTAATCAAATTTCTGAACCATTTCTTACTATTAAACGCGTTTAAAAAAATAAATTTGGTTTGCATGTAATTTCAGAGCTCAGATCTTAACAAACTCATAACTGCCTTTGTAAAGCTTACATTTGGTCTTTTACACAGCGTATCCTAGTCACAAAATCCTACTGTGCTATTCTAAACACTATCAAAGAGCCCTTTAAAATTCCAACAAAAATGTGTTTCCGTTATCAGCACGATATTTGGTAACACCGTATTTATTTGACTACCATCCATTCTTATACATTATAGCCTATGATTCACACTTCGATATTTCTATTTCGCTTAATATGCAGATTATGAACAACAAAACTACAAAGACAGCAATTTTCAAACTCGTCAGTATATTTTACTGGGCGCATTCATAAAGCAAACAGCGACTACCGACCTCATGTCCGCCCGTCCGGCCAACCGGATTTCTCTGCTCATAGAAAAAGTGACTACCACTAGATGCATTTTCATGAAATTTCTTGTGTGAGACTTTTTCTAAAATCTGTCGACACTTTCCGATTTTGATTAAAATCGGACAAAAATAACACTTTATATACACATCGACGTATATTTATATCATGGCTCACTGTTATTGTCCTTTTTAATCGATAAAGACTGTTTTCTTTTGGAGGTATGCAAAGTGACCTAAGAAGAAAAAGATGAATTAAGAATCTCGCCGTTCAAGAGATCATCACAGTAAACACCTCGCCACTTAAGACATATGATCTCCAGGCGAACATGACGTAAGCACAAACAAGAAATACGGCGGAGCCAGAGAGGACGGAGAGAGAGTTGACAATCTAAACATAACTATCATTTCCTCGAAAAACAGACGACTGTAGCGGCTGCGTTCAGACTGCATTGAAAGCATTCACGAATAGAGGGGACAATGACGGAGCGAAAGCGCCACGTCTGCAGACAGTTCCTAATATACCTATCTTCTGTAATGCACTTGGCGTCACTGCGTAGTTTAGCCACACCCCGGGCCGATTGCTCTCATTATCGATTATAACACATCACTAATGTTTACTATCTAATATCATCAATTAGTATCGATGGTTGCAGTGTTTCTTTGGAGTAGAGTGATAACGTATTATGGTCACGTGATTATTTTTTTATGTAATTGCAACGGTTGGGATCGAACTCGGTAACTTCCACATGTTACGCTACATGACAGTGTACTAGACTAATATTTAATCGTTCCTGTGTTTGAAACCAATTGCCCTCAAAGTAATATAAAACGATTTTAAATACATGTTTAATTACGTCCGTTCACCTAAGACACACTCACAGCCAACTACCACAACATATGTACGTCAAGCAGACTTGTACGTTACGCACTGGACAATATGCAAAAATGTTTTCTTAAACAGAAGTCGATATTAGGCCAAACAGGGAGGAAACGAGGTGGTAGAAAGAGGAACTGGCTCGGAAGAGGCGGAAATTCAAGCTACTTTTTAAAAAGGCACTAGAAATAACCTTTTGAGGTCTAATGGTAAATATATGTACCTCGTACTCTAATAAAAACACGTTCTTCATTTTGCCTTACAGTGTATTTGTGTTCTGTATGATTCTCACAGTAAACATGTTAAATATTAATTAAGCGAGTTGTGTTTATAATCGGCACGGCTTGTGTTCCCTGTAGGCTAGGAACTGAATTCTTATATACAATTTAGATGGACAGCGGTGTTGAATGTGTTACTCTACAATATCTAGCCACCTAGAAGCAAACGTTATTCTTTGACTTCCTGATATTTTAGATACAGAAGCATAGGCACGTGTCTCTTTCGTGTTACATAACAGTCTACAAAATTCGTCTCATACATCTCTGCCTGAGACAAATAGGGAAATGTAAAATGATATGACAACATTTTTTAAATTCCAAGGTTATTTTGTAAAAAATTGAAGGAATAAAATTTGCTCTTGTACTTTTATTTAAAACAAGTATAAATTGTTTGAAAATTGAAATTCCTGTGCTTAATACTTTCACACAAATAGAGATATAAACTACATGAAATGTGGAATTCACACGCCTAAAACTTTAATGCAGTTAGAGTTATAAATTGTACGAAATGTGACATCCGTGTGTCTAATACAAACAGACATATGTGTAAGAAATAGACTTTTAATACTCAAGCGAGAAAATAATCTGATATTCGTTCCTGCTGTTAGTTGTTTAGGTCCATGATTTTTTGTTCGACGAGATTGTACGATTAAACGCGCCTTAAATGTGAATGTATGTACGAATTTTACTGGTCTATCTATTTTACGGTTATTTTATTAAGCCGTACAAACTAGCGAGGCTAAGGCTGTTTCACAAGTAAAATTACTGTTAAAGATAAATCAGAAGAAATATAGTATAAAGTAACAGTCATATAGTTATAGCGCTACCCCATTATTCACTTGCAGGAATACGGAAAATTGCCAAGACCTGAAATACGACGCCTCCTGCTTCTGTGCCACGACACAAATTGATTACTCAGTCTTGCAATTTTCTCAGTTTGCGCATGTCAAGTTTATACTGTCGGGCAATCCACGGGGGATAATACAGTTCAGTTGTGGTAGGTTCAACTTAATAGTATTCTGTCATCTACAAAAACAAAGTAATGTCGGAATATGAGTGTCAGAGTGATGACAGGAATTACGTCAACAGGAATTTTAAGGCTTTCAATGTGGTGAAGACACAAGTTGCTGCGTCCTGGGTTATGACTGTGATAGGTTGGTACGAAACTTCAGAGTGGACATAGGCAGTGATCTTCAGAAATGTTGATACCCACGTAGCAGATTTCAAGGGATCATGAAGAGACCACTTTATACATATAACGGAATTGTTACAACACTTCTAGTCATCTATTCTGATATACATTTTTGTTGCAATACCTATAGTCATCTGTTCTGACTTACGATTCTTGTTGCACTACCTGTAGTCACCTGTTCTGACTTACGATTCTTGTTGCAATACCTGCAGTCACCTGTTCTGATTTACGTTTCTTGTTTCACTACTTGTATTCGCCTGCTCTAACCTTCGTTTCTTGTTGTAATATCTGTAGTCACCTGTCCTGATTTACGAATCTTGTTGCACTGCCTGTAGTCACCTGTTCTGTCTTACGAATCTTGTTGCACTACCAGTAGTCACCTGTTATGACTTACGTTTCTTGTTGCACTGCTTGTATTCACCTGTTCTGACTTACGTTTCTTTTTGCACTACTTGTAGTCACCTGTTCTGACTTAAGATTTTTGTTGCACTAATTGTAGTCACCTGTTCTGACTTACGAATCTTGTTACACTACTTGTAATCACCTGTTCTGACTTACGATTCTTGTTGCACTACCTGTAGTCACATGTTCTGACTTACGAATCTTGTCACACTACCTGTAGTCACCTGTTCTGACTTACGATTTTTGCTGCAGTAACTGTAGTCACCTGTTCTAATTTACGATTCTCATTTTAACTTCCAAGGATTTCTGAAAGTCATCAAAAATATAATCCCGTGGATTCCATTCACAGTCCTTGTGATCACCAGTAAGTTAATGCATCGCGGAGCTACTTTGTTCTATATCTGCCTTATTTACTACAGACTATTCCAAACACTGATCCACGAAAACCTTGTGGTTCGCGAACGCCTATTGCGTGGTTCATTCAGGTATTTGTTTAATATATATTTGTATTGCATTACCTGTGTTTATTTGGAACCAGCTTTATTTTAAGCGGTACTGCACAGCAGATGACGATACAGTTGTTATGAAAGTTTATTTTATATTTCCCCAATCTTGCACGAGGAAATCTAAAAGAAATTCTAAGAACAGAGCTTAAATAATGAGATCATTCGTTTGTCTTTGGACCAAAATATGTGTAAAATATCTTGTGAGGAAACGACAAGACAAAATACACACACACGCAGGATAACTGATTTTTTCAGTGCAGTTCACTTTTGTGTGTAAGTGACGTGCGTAAAATAAATCAGGATCGATTGTTTAGGAGTGGGAAAGTTGGAGAAGTGCCGTTATAAGATGACGTCACTAAATCAGATTTTGTAACTTCGAATGATTCAGGAACGATTAATTGTAAACTATTTGGAAGAAGGAGGGTGTGGCTTAATCAAGGTAGTTTTCCGGAATTTTTCTCTACAAGTGACAAATGTCATGAAAATCATTTCAGAACAACTTATATTCAGGTTGAGATTCTAAGCAGGCGTCTATTGAATACCAATCGATAACATTACTGCTATACCATACTGTTCGGCGGAAAGCAGGAAAAACCTCTATATTGAACACTAGGTTTTTTTTTTTGAGGAAGCTAATTGTTTTACCGCCACTGACTGGGGAGTGGGTCAGTCGGTGTTAGCGGAACTGGCGGAGCGCCAGGCCGGGAGAGGCAGGAGGTAAGTCCCTAGTTCTTAGCTCCCTCAGTGTTCTCTGTTCCTTGTTCCTCAGCCTCATGGTCTCGCGCGGGAGAGTCTGTCTTAGGTGCGTGTGTGAGTGTGTGAGTGAACATACACGTTGTGGATTTTATAAAGTTGTTTCAACCTTTTTTTTGTATTTAGCAAAATTCGAATCAAGTGACTGGTAAAATTGTAGGTGCTACCATAAGGAGCAGACACAAAAATAACACTGTTAAATATGTGGTAAGTAAAAGAAATTCAATCAATACAGATTTCAGATAACCGACTACTTTGCTACGGTCTTATTTTTACTATCATACAATCTGCATTCACGATATTTGGGTACAAGACTTGTGTGTGACTAACAAACAGGTATTTTAAAAACTGACTTAACAGGTGGATGACTTTTGAGTAAAAAAGGAATATAAATAAAACGACTCGTCGTAGCTCTGTTTTGCTTTCGGAACTCAGAGAAGTGTAGCGAGGTTTGGGTAAGAAAATAATTATACCACAGAATGACGTGAGTAATTTATGTGAGATTGGTGGGTTTCAAGGTGGTAAAACTTAAAACATGTTCGATTGTGTTACGACACCGTTCAGTTTTGTTAGTAGTTAAACTTGTTTCAGTGAAACCTTCTGCTTCCATATTTACTTCACCGTTAAGATCGAGGTAATAAATTCTTCCAAAACCTGAGTAGTCACTGTACTAACAGACTGCAGGGTGCCTTATCTCAGAAAATGAAAGTTTGTAACAATTCATGTATGAAATCAACTACTATTTCATTAATTTGAATCGCCAAATTTTAAAATTAATATATATAACTAATAACAAGAGATTTTTGCAGTATTTATATATATACACATATACACAAAGTATATACGTATATATATATATATATATATATATATATATATATATATGTGTGTGTGTGTGTGTGTGTGTGTGTCAACATATCTTTCTCTAAGTTTTACCTTTATTCAAGAACAGACACCTGTCAATAAATTACAGAAACGACTAAATGTTATGTCACTCATCTATTATTTCATGTGATAAGAGATTACGGTCATGATGACGACGACGACGATGATGATGATGATAATAATATTAAAAATATTAATAATAATAATAATAATTCAAGATCTATACCGACTAAACAACTGTAATTATGGACAGAAGGCAAAATGCAGAAATCTACAAGCAAAGGCGTAGTTTAGAAAAGTATTGCATTACCAGCTGCAAAATAGCGTAGCACCTTATAGTACACCAAAAGAAAAGTCGTTCTTGTGCAAGCTATGAAGGCATGTATAGGAACAGAGCTATTGCATTATTAGCCTCACTAAATGGAGATGAGTGGTTAAATTCACACCCGGGTCGCTTTACTGCTGAGGAAAGCTAGACCTGTACTCCTTCAGTAAGAAGCTGGGTGTGCCCCGGGTCGGTCTGGACACATTTCGTACCTCTGCCGGGAATCAAACCATGATTCGTCGGCCCTTCTGCTAGTACCCTAGTCACTATGCAGACAGAGATATCCCGATGTGTAAGAAGAAAGGAATATAAAAACAGACGTAATGAAATTATGTTTTAGTGAAACAACTGACTCATGACACCATTTGGAGCATTTGCAGCCGATATGCATCCATGAGGGCCAAATTATAATTTAAGAAGCAATATTTAACAGATAAACAAAATAGAGTTTGCTGTTTCTATAATGACACCAATATCAAATGTTAACTTTCTTTGTCTCAATATATTCAAACACCGAACACTGCAATAAAGTGGATTCTGTGGCGCTGAGCGACCAATCGTGGGTTCCTTTAAAGGAGAGATAGTCGATGAGAATATGAGGGAAATAAATGCAGCCAAAAGGTGCGCTACGCTTGAATGCAGGCTCCCACCGCGAAGCAGGCGTGAGCTGCGCTGTTATGGGTTATTGCGCAGCGAGTAGTGGTAATTATTTACCGACGTTTCGGGACAACGAGACGTCGTTAAGTAATTACGACTACTCGCTGCGTAATAACCCAGAAGAGCGCAGTTCCAAAAGGCGACAAATTTTTCCCAACTTATATGTAGAGTTATTAACAAAAATTTCGGTGACATATGTATATACATAAACATAATATTAAGCTGTTCTTTTACAACACATTAAGATAGACGCCAGCGCCTCACGGTATATTCCTATAATTTTAAAACAAGGCGTGTTACAACCCTGTGCCGCAGCGAAAATTAATGTTCTGGTGGTGAAATATACTTTGTTTCTCATAAATCCAAACATTTCCTAAATCATGCTTCTTTAATCTATGAATGTCAGTTACACACACAAAAAAAATTGCGCCTTACGGTTTTATAAATGTTTTGTCATTTCTTCAGTTTCTCCAAAAAAAATGCTAGGATAGTACCTTTAGTCAATCGAAGAACACGATCACAGTCCTTTCCAGTTCATTATTACTCATCATCCTACCACGGGCAACAATGAACCTGAGATACTGGCAGCGTCATTAAATACACCATAAATAAAAACATGTAATTGTACAATGTAATTTCTATAAATCACAGTAAAAAAAAATGGAGGTTCGTGTTACAAATTAATCTAGGGTGCACTTCGATATCGCAATATAAATTCATAATCGGTTATTGAAAAGCCTGTATTATTGATAATCTGAATATAGTTTGAAAAATATTTATATTTTATCTTCTTATATTCCTCCTAAAAAAATCTCTAGGCTTAATAATTATTACATATGTAAAGTAGGAATAAAATAGACAAAAGCAATAGTTTATGGCGCACTGGCAATTCATATGTTAAATTAAAAAATTATGTGCTTGTGTCAACCGATTGTGTTTGAATTAAGAATTATTATAAAATTCTCTGATTCGAATTAGACGAAAAACGTACCGACAATCAGAATAACTATTCTCACACATGCAACTGACTTAAATGAGTAAAGCCTTCATGACTCAGGCATCTGTTTTGAAGTTCTGTGCTATGAATATTTAAAGAACTGCACGTATGTGGCTTTTGCAACGTGTACCATTTTCTTACGTGAATGTCTACTCCTTGCCAAATTGCTAACACTTTAGGCTCCTCTAGTCTCCTATATGCCGTATTTTACGGCCCAGCCTACACCATCAACACTGTTATGAGTAATAATGAAGATATTTACTTGATTCTGTATGCACTTTTATTTCAAAACAATACTAATGACTGTAATAAAGAAAGCTAAATTTAAAATTTTCGGCGTTTTGTGACAGCTATTTCAGAAAAAAAAGAACTAAAAATTGCTCACAGTTACGTCACTAGACATAATAAACTTTTGGTAAAAAAAATCGCTTGTGTATAGATATGCGTAACATGACATTTGATGCACCACCATTTTAAACCAAATTATATTATAAAGCTGATTCTCCCAATAGGGCGAATCATGAAATTTTCCAGTTACTATAAAATATATAGGAGTTAATCCCTACTGCTTTAAAGAACATCGTTTTACAAAATGTCGGGTTGTGTATTCGGTAGATAAGAAGAAACGTTTCGGAGGAACCTGCTTCTCCCAGTTTCAGGACTAAGAGGCAGATTCCTCCGAAACGTTGGTATCTTTCCACCAGATTACACGACGTGACGTCTCTGGGTATTTCGTCACTTGGGCGTGAAATTAGCGTACGTGCAGACTCGTCTCTCGTTACAAAACGTATCTTCATCACACACCCCCATTTTCCCTGCCTTTACATATTTCTTACGTTTATCCCTTTCCGTCATTTGCAGTTCCCTATATATCATGCTACAGACCATCACTGCTCTCCCCCTGCCGCAGTCGCCGTCCTTTTCTTAACGCAATTACGTAACTACAGCTGAAAAAGCGTTGTTCAGCAGAACAGAACAAGCACCAATTTTTTCCCGAGGCCCGCGTCTTTTTTAAGTGGAAGCATGCAAACAACATATACACTGAATCAGGTACAAAGTGGTTTTCATAATTATGGATTAGATAGCTAACAGTCACATGTTCTATGTATCTCCCGCTGTGTTACATTTTGTAACCATTTTGATGTGCTTGAACTCCCAAGGATTATATGATATCGATGTGTATATCTACACAGATATTTACATAGAGAGAGAGAGAGAGAGAGAGACGGACTGGCAGATATGGATAGATAGATGATAGATAGATGGATAAATAGATACATACATATATAGATATATAAATAGATTGACAGATACATAGATGGATAGATAGACACAAGACAGATAGATACATAGATAGATAATGGGGCTATATATGTGTAAAGTTATTAACTGGTTATTTTGTAGCTTGTACATTATTGAATTTGAAAGGGCGAAGTTGATTTACATAAGAGAAAACAAGCTAAATACCAACTGTTAAGTTAATTATGCCATTAGACTTTCCGGAAAATTATAACAGTTCAGTCCGAGAACTAATTGAAACCCAATGGGCCAGATGTTAAATTTTTTAACTTTAAACCGGGTGTCCTGTAAGATACTAGGGCCCGAATGTTTATTTCTGATAGTTCGTTAGAACTCACATTCCTAAAGATTTTCATTCCTGCTTTTACTGTCCGTAACACCTCCTGACGACTACATTCATTATCTTATTCTTATGCACTGTTTCTTTTTCTGCTTAATCGATTTCTTTAGAGAGTGCAAGATTCAACCCACAGTATCTGCTACGTAGATGAAATTAGATTTCTGTACCCGAAATAGTGACGCAATTTCCTAGGGAGGAAACATTACGGGACCGACAAATTTGTTGCTAGTTGTCTTTGTAACAGTGAGGCCTTGACGCACCGAGCAGAACGTTGTTATTCTGTACACTAGAAATACATTCCTGGCCAGGAGCGAGGAAACTGGGGTGAGGAAATCTGTCCAGCTTCACTCGTCCAATCCCAATACTTATTACCGCACACGTGACGGCCATAATATGTAACACATAGATAACTTCCTGTATCGGAATTCGCTATTAAGCTTAGTTGGCAATAAAAATGTAGGGGAAGGCAGATCCAATCAAAATGGCAATAATATGATCGTGAGGGTTTATAATGTTGGTCAAGAACACGTAAGTAAAAGGACCTTGACGTACGACGGAAAAACAGTTACTGGTATATAAGTCCTTTTTTTGCCACATAAAATATAAAAAAATAAAAAATAATAATAATTCTCATTCACTAATGTGGTACTTCATTAACGCAGTGGCCAATTATAAAACTTCCACAAAATAAATATAATAATAATAATAATATGAAATATCCCGAAATAAGAAGGTCTGTGAATAAGAAATAGTGCACGGGAAATTTTAAACTGAAATGAAGCCTGGGAGACAATCAAGGTTGTTTCATAAGTATCCGCAAGATATTATCAGATGTTGAAAGAGGGTCGAAGTTTCAGCACTGCAAGAGATCTGACCAGAGAAAAATTCCCGCCCGACTGTCTTAGTTTGGCTTCATATGTGTTACCCTTTACTGACCACAGCCTAACTTCTTAAAATCTGGCCCCAAACTAGCCCGACTTATTAACGAATATAATCTCCGTAAACATGTTCCTTTTACGGCATTGCCAATAATCTTTGAAAGAATTATTCAAATGCCTTCACCTCCAACTGATATTACGAGATTGAGTCAAATGAAAACCTTAAATATTTACACTTGCAATAATATACACTTTTAAGGTTTTCATTTGACTCTCCCTCGTATTTTGGCACCTAAGATACGTTACCTAGATGTCGACGCCAGATACAAAAGGCGCTACTTCTAAATGATTCTGAAAGAATCAATTACAAAATATCTCAGAAAATGTCTGGGTTCTTTTCTTCCGGAGCTTGAACGGAACCATTGTCCCCGGCTCACTCTTCAAATAAATTCTTATTTCACGGTTTTACGTGTACCCGCATTCCCACCGTAAATCTCACAAATAGCATCACGGCTCACCATGTTATTTGTTACTCTCTGTGTCTCGACCACAAGACAAATTGAAATACTGGTAGCTTCTAAAAAAAATAATGCCTGCGAAAGCCTCAAATGTTTTATGTAACGCTTCACCGATAACACACGAACCCAGCCCAACCCGGCCCGGATCCAAAAACTGTGTCACCAGGCCCAAGCCTGTGTAGACGTCTGACCCTCATAAACACAGCGGCGGCCAATTGCGGGCGGCGTCATTCTTGTAACAGAGCACATCCTGAAGAAGATACTGACGTGGGGCTGGGCTTGATTTCAGACACAAAAACATTTTGTGAGACTTTTAAGGACAAGTTTTGACGTTGATTTATGGACAGGACAACATGTATTATGTTGCGAGTGTAATAATAATAATAATAATAATAATAATAATAATCAATAATTTTAAGTCACGAAAGCACTCAACCAAATATGAACTCTATAATTAAGACAGCAGAAAAGATCACAGAAGAATTAAGTGAATCACATGAGAAGAGTGACGCAAAACAGGATGAAATACAATACACAAAGGCAAGATTGGGAGAGTCCATAAAGAAAAAATGGAAAAACAAAGTAATACATAGGCAGTACATTAGAAATATAGACAGACAGCTTATTAGTGAAGAAGATAGTTCCTCTGGCTATCGAAGGGAGACCTAAAAGCAGAAAATGAGAGTGAAATAGTGGCAGCACAAGACCAGGCGCTACAAACAAAATATTATGCGACAAAAATATTGAACACAGGGACAGACAGCAAGTGTAGACTTTGCCAACAATTTGATG
>Ga0123353_10011606_pt1 | contig 12432 bp, 11 predicted proteins | sample TergutLab28metaG_3_FD_92763 | JGI IMG/M metagenome (GOLD analysis project Ga0123353, IMG submission 92763) | Labiotermes labralis P3 segment gut microbial communities from Petit-Saut dam, French Guiana - Lab288 P3 | ecosystem: Host-associated > Arthropoda: Insects > Digestive system > Gut ... | reverse complement strand
TGAGGCGGCTTCGGACAGGATGCCGTACCGGTACCCGTGCGCAAAGAAAAGGGGAGGTTGCTGCAAAAAAGAAACGAGCAACAAGGAATGTCAAAAAAACAGACAATACAAGGAGGAAACGGATGCAAAAAAATAAAAACTTGCAGGTCGCGTGCTCCCCCCCTCCCCCTTTACAAAAATCAACTGTATGACATGATATAACACACTATGAAAATTAAACTCGATTATCACAGTAGTGAGCCGCTCTACTGGCAGGCTGTTTTGGAGATCAAGCGGCTTGTCGTGACGAAACGGCTCAAGCCGGGGGACAAACTGCCGTCGGTGCGGGTGCTTGCAGAACAACTCCAACTGAACGCAACGACCGTCCGACGCGTCTTCGATCAACTGGCAAAAGAGGGGATCGTGGTGCAGCGACATGGCTCCGGCGTGTTCATCGCCGATGCCGAATTGCCCTTTTCGTTGGAATATGTTAAAAAAGTGATGACCCGACAAGCCACGATTTATCTCGTCGAAGGACTGCGGCTGGGACTCGACTTCGACGAATTGCAAAAAATACTTGGAATTGAATATAAACACTTGATGCAGGATTGTTAGCCACAGCAACACGGAATTTCACGGAAGTCGTGAAGTCGTGTCCGTGTTTTTCTGTGTCTTCATCTGTGTCTTCAGTGGCACAAAAAAGGAAACCAATTATGAATGAAAACAATGAAAACATTGCCGTAGAAATGACTGACGTTTGCCGATCCTTTGGTTCGGGAAAGTCGCTGACGCAAGCCGTCGATCACCTGACGCTTTCCGTGCCGCGTGGTTCCGTGTATGGACTACTCGGAGCGAACGGAGCCGGAAAAACCACGAGCATCCGCATGATGGTCTCGCACCTCAAACCGGACAGCGGCATCGTCCGCGTGCTCGGCGAAAGTCCTGCGGAATACACCACCGACATCCGCCGCCGGATCGCGTACATCTCGGAGAATATGCAGATTCCCAAGTGGATGTCGATGGAAGACGCGGTCGGTTTTTGCAAGCCGCTCTATCCGCGTTGGAACGAACCGCTCTACCGCGAACTGCTCAAAACATTCGACCTGAAACCCGACCGCCGCTACGAAGAATCGTCCAAAGGGCAGCGACGCGCAATGTGCATTATCATTGCGTTGTGTCAGGAACCGGAAGTGCTCATTATGGACGAACCTGCGTCCGGTTTGGACACGCTCGCGCGGCGGCATTTTCTGTCGGAACTGCTCAAAATTACTTGTGACGAAAATAAGACGGTGCTCTTCTCGTCGCATATTTTGGGGGACATCGAACGTACCGTTGACCGCGTGGCGATTCTGATGCGCGGGCGGATGGTGCTCGAAGGGGAACTCGACACGCTCAAAGAACGTGTGCGGCGTATAACGTTTCGGTCGGAGTCCGGCAATCCGGCGGAGCCGACGCAAAGTTTGTTCCATACGCTTCGTAATATTCGGGATAGGGGGAGCCTTCAGTGGGTGGTGACCGATTTTGAAGAAGAGAAATTGATCCAACTCCGCGAGTCGCTTCCCGAAACGGTTGCCGTCGAGGTGGAAGGGTTCAATCTCGAAGAACTATTTATGGAGAGCATTGAGAGTGGACGGGATTAAAGAAAAGGTAGTCCGCCGTTCGCCAAACAGCGGTGTCGGCGATAGCCGACTGAGGCGGGAAATGGCAAATGAACGAGAACACGTGCTGCCTGTGCGGAGTACCGCACGCAGCCGTTCGGCGAACGGCTGACTACCTTATCACACAAACATTTACCTTAACCAACAACTAAAACCATGAACCAAGTAATTTGCCGACTGGCGTTTCGTGAATCTGGCATGTATATTGTGCCGATTATCCTTGTATTGTTTGCTTACGTATTGCTGAAACTCGACCCGCTGCGGTACTTCGATACGCCGATTACGGCACTGGCGGCGATGCTGGGATTCTTTCTGGCGTGGCGGAGTTTCGCCGACTATGGAATGGTCAGGGCGTTCCTCTTCTCGCGGGCGTTTACGCCGACGCGATTCTTCATGGTGCGCTGGCTCTTCGGGCTGGGAGTCATTTTCGCAACGGGACTTGTCATTGCGGTCTTCCTCATTTTCGGAGTCCGGCAGGGCTTTCAGCAAGCGTTGTTTGGCAACGGCTGGTTTCCGATGGTCAGGTTTGAAGAACTGCACGTGCTGATGTGCTACTTTTTCTCGGCACTGCTGACGTATCACACGACGATGTATTTCATGCTCACCAATCGCTTTCGTGCCCCGCGCCGGTTTCGGGGGATTCGGTTCTGGATACGCGGACTGGCGACGCTGCTGTTGATCTTGATCGGCATTGGCATCGGGCTGATGCTCATTGGCTTTGGTGCGGCAGACATTTTCTCTGAAAGTGGTTTTTCGCTGGAAGTTGTGCCGTTCCTCTATCTGATTTTCGGTGTCCCGGTCATGGTGCAGTTGGCACTCGCGCCGTGGTTCGGGGTCTATTGTTATAACAACCAGGAAATTGAATCGTGATTTTTTTGCCTCTCACGGAGGCACAAAGGACACGAAGGAGTCGCTCGTGCCTGAAACTCCTTTGTGAACTTTGTGCCTTTGTGAGAAAAAAACAAAAAACCTTTACCCCCATAAACAACCATGCACAAACCCCCGTTAATCACCCGCTTAATGCTCTGTTCGCTCTTCCTGCCGATGATGATTCCGCTCTTGTGCCTCGTCGGCTATGCTTGCTATATGCTGCTGACGAAAGGGCTGGGGGAAGAGGACATGATGTTTGGTTACTCCACCACATTCGGCATCCCGGACGCAGCGTTTCCGATCTTTCTCGTGTCACTGCCATTTGTGCTTTGGTTCTGGATGTTCTGGACGGGCAACTGGCGCAGACCGGTGCTGACGGCGTTGATCGTCTATGGCTCCGTTTTTCTGTCGTCGTTTTTTATCGAAGAATACCAGTACACGTCGCCGGATAAACGCACGATCCAATTGCAGGGGATCGCTGGCACCGACGTTTATTGCAACGGTGTCCTTCTCGGTCACATACCGTCGGAAAGATGGCAAGGGTTCACCATCCGCGTCGATGAACTCCTCGAAAAAGTTCCCCAGTGGGACACGCCGCCGGAGCAACGCTGGTACGACGACTCGGAACTGGGACAACGAATCACGACGTGGATGCCCTGGGACAATTTTCTCAAGGAACGGTTCGAGGCTTCGCAGGAACTCTTTGCGGCAGGGGGTCAGCAAAACTTTGGGGCTGCGGTGATGTTTAACAATGATGGCACTGTCCGAGCGAACAGAGCGGCGAAGGCGGCGAAGGAAGCGTTACTCAACCATGATGCCGGTTGCCGCTACTGGTGGAGTTTTCGTTTGGGGGAGACACAACTGGTCGTTAATCGCGAACGCGATTCTTCCGGTCTCTACCGATCCTTTGACCGGCAATCGAGTTATTATCCCTATTGGTCACGATTTTCGCCGTCGGTCGGTTTTCACGCCCAGTTGCTCGCGGATGTTCTGCCGGAACTTTCGCCCGAGCAAAAAACCGACTGGGATCGGCACGTACTGAAACACTGGTCGCTGCTCGCCACACCGCTAAAGCGGACGCTGGATCGAATGGCAGCAAGACATCGCCGTGACAAAAACGAGTCGCTTGCCGAACTCTACGAAGCCGCGCTCCATTCGACCGCGCGAATGAAATACAATCTCTCCGATCCCCCGACCGAAGAAGAATGCCGCCGCCTCTTGGCAGATTGGGTGAAGAACAACGATTATAACATGTTCCTATTTTCCTACGGCAGCACTTTCGACCTCTTTTCCATGCAGAAGTATGGCAGCGGTGCAGAACCACCGATACGAGTGGGGGATGACCTGCTCATTCCTGCCGATATTCGAGAGCCGATGCGACAGCCGCTTATCGAACAATGGAGGACAAACAAGTTTCGCGGGGAGACTGGCTGGGCTCCTGTTGCCTATTTTTCGTGGCAGGACAAATCGCCGGACTACTTCGCCGATTTTGCCCGGTTCTCGGCAATGTCGGGCAAAGCCAGAATTCCGCTTCTGGAAAACGAATCCACCAGCACCGCGACACTCTTCAAGACATTACTGCACCGCCGCAATTTTTGGGGATCGTTCCAGCGGCAAATTAGTCTTTATCCCAAGCAGATCGGTGCCTACGCATCGGTCAACAATCCGTTGGTCGAAGCCGACTTCCGAAAATTTGTGATCGCGGCACTCTCCGACCCGAAACACAACGAGAACAGCCGCAGCGAAGTCGAACGAGCAGTCTCGAACGCGATTTTTGATCGTGTCTATCGGGACAACATTGACAAGGATGACCTCGCCGCGTGGGTGGCATCGCTCCCGATTGCTGCCGCGTCGAAAAACTTTGCCCTGCGAACGCTGCGCATCCGCGACGATAAAGAGATGACCTTCGCCGACAAGTTACAACAAGCCGCCGGGCGATTTGCTCTGGTCGAAACCGACTTGACACTCGATGACGTTGTTAAATGGCTTGACGAAAATCCCAAAGAGAGCCTCCACAAATTTTTCGAGGAACAGGAAGAAAACATTACCGTGAACCAAATGGAAAACAGAAGGGGAGAATATGTGATCCATAACAGTTTCTTTGGCGGCAATGTCATTGGAAGATACGGTGTTGATATGCTGCATGGTGCTCCTGGGAGTGGCTCGCTGGTGAATTGGCTTGTCATTGCGCTGCTCCGAAGTGATACGTCTGAAGGTGATCCGCAGATTCGGGAACTCATTCGGCAAATTTGGACACGTGACCATTTGAGCGTCGAACAAGCGATTCTCACCGAATACGGGAGTGTCGATCTCCGGCGGATCGAGTTTGCGACCGAGATCAATTCCATCTACGTACCCGACCATCTTCTTGATTTGTATTTGTCGCCGGAACTCGCTCCGAAGTTGCCATTTGAAGTTCCGTCGGAGAGAGCTGTCGCCGAGGATGGGACGGAAACGTTTCGACCCAGAGGTCGTATCGAGAACTTTGGCATAGCGGCGACGTTAGCGTTCTGCGAATCGCCACGTGCGGGTGAGATTCTGGAAAAGTGGCTCAGCGGCGTGAACGAAGCACCGGGACCGGATTCCGACGCAAAATGGGTCAATGAAACGAACGACAAAGCACGTCCGCGTCTCGAACGCTGCCTCGAAATCTGGCAAGCCCGCAATGCGATGCGGCAGATCAAGATGGAAGTTTTCGAGAACTTGATCGCCGAACGCATGACCCCCGACGACCTCCTCCTCCCCCAACCGCCGTGGGTCTGGAAAGATGGGGAGTATGTGCAGATTGACGTAAAATAGAATTCGTGTCTCTCACAAAGGCACAAAGTTCACAAAGGAATTTCCGACAAGAACTCAGACAGCTCGAAATACGCAAACTAATATGAAATAATAATTTACGACAAATACTGTGGCATTCCCCATTTGTACCCATTTGACGTATATATCTTTCATGGTGGAATTGCCAAAGGATGGCATGGTTGTTATAATGTCTGGCGTTTGAATGGCATTTTGGCAAACAAAGAGACCACATGAGTACAGTTTTAGCGGATAAATTATTGGAAACCGTTTACGTTCGCGGGGCAAGCGACTTACATATTGCCGTAGGGCAGCCACCCGTGTTGCGGTTGCACGGTCGTCTCGTCAAACTCGAGACAAAGGTGCTGGAACCGGATGATACCGTTGCTCTGATGAAAAGTATCACGCCGGAACGTTGCCAACTGGAATTGCAACAGGTGGGAACCACTGACTTCGGGATGGCATTCGGCGATAAAGCCCGATTTCGTTGCTCCGTTTTCAAACAACGCGGAAATACGGGAATGGTTCTCCGGCAGATTCCGAACAAGTTGATGAGCATGGACGATCTGAACACGCCGCCGATCATGAAAGACCTCATCATGCGTTCCCGCGGTTTGATTCTCGTCACGGGTCCCACCGGTTCCGGCAAATCCACCACGCTTGCGGGTTGTGTTGACTATCTGAACGAAAACGTCGATCACCATATCATCACGATTGAAGACCCGATCGAATTTTACCACTATCACAAAAAATCGACGGTCAATCAACGTGAAGTCGGAGTCGACGTTCCGACGTTTTCCGAAGCGATTCGCCGGGCGTTGCGACAAGACCCTGACGTGATTCTCGTCGGCGAATTGCGAGACCTCGAAACGATCGAAGCGGCAATCACCGCTGCTGAAACGGGACACGTCGTTTTCGGAACGCTTCACACGTCCAGTGCTTCCGGGACGATCAACCGTATTATTGACGTTTTTCCGACGAACCAGCAGGATCAAATACGAACACAACTTTCGACGGCGATCATCGGCATTTTGGCACAACAACTGTTGCCGCGTATTCAGGGGGGGCGAGTCGCTGCTTACGAAATGCTCGTGGTCACCAGTGCCATCGCCAACCTGATTCGGGAAAACAAAACGTTCCGTATTACCTCTTCCATTCAGACCGGACACAAATTGGGGATGCAACTCCTGGACGAACACCTTTTCAAACTTTGGAAGGAAAACACCATCACCAAAGAAGATGCCATTGCGAAAGCAAATTTGCCGGACGGACTGGCAGAACGAATGTTGCGGCACGAACAAGGACTCTCCGATGATGCCGAAGAAGGCGCAGAGGATGATGATGATAACGATGGCGGACAGAAGAAACGGAATCCGAAAATCAAATATACGTAAAGAGAGGAGTTAGGAGGTAGAATACGCAAGCGGAGTTGCAATATCGTTCGCCCAAGGTGCGGTAGCACCATTCTAACTCCTAACTTCTAACTCCTTTTACCGGAGACCACGTTTGAGCGAATCGCAGCAGACATTAGGGATTGTTGGCGGAGGGTTGGCAGGAATTGCCGCTGCGGAAGCTGCCCTTGCGCAAGGAAGCCGGGTTACTCTCTTTGAGCGATCCGGTGTCTTGGGTGGTCGGGTCGCGTCCCTTTTTGAACCCACCCAAAAACAATGGATCGATACAGGGCAACATCTGTTGCTCGGATGTTGCGTGAGGGTACTCGCCTTAAACAAGCGGCTCGGTCTTGACACTTTTTTTGAACGATCCGACGCGATCCCGTTTGCCACTTGCCAGCAACAACATTGGTCACTGGCAGCTTCATCGTGGCTCCCTTGTCGTCTGCAACTTCTCCCCGCATTTCTCCGCATGCCGCTCTTACCGTTTGCGGAACGGCTCAAAACGGGGCTTCTGCTCAAAAAATTGAGCAGTGAAACTTTGCCGGACATCACCGTCGCAGACTGGTTCAAGCGGCATCGTCTCTCTCGACGTGCGCTCGATGCCTTTTGGTTGCCGCTTACTTTTAGCACATTGAGCGAAACGCCGAATTATATTTCGGCAAAGGCACTCCAAAAGGTTATTCGCGAGGGGTTTATGGCGGGGCGAGAGGGAATGTCTGTCCATATCCCGACAGTCCCCTTGCGAACAATTTACCATGATGCCACTTCGTCGGTTCTGGAAGAGCGAGGAGTGTCGCTTCACTTTTTTAAGCGATTGCGCCGGATCTACTGGAAAAAAAATGAGGACAATTCGCTGACGATCACGACATTGGAATTTTCCGATGGTTCGTTTGAACGTTTTGACCATTATATTTTTGCCATTCCGGCGTTCCAACTTTGGAAGGTGCTGGAGCTCTCCGCGTTGGAATTTTGTGCGGTGAAACTTGGCTTGGAACGTTTTGAACCCGGTGCCATTACGACGGTGCATCTCTGGTTGGATCGTCCTCTCTTGCCGCCGGGCAAACGATACTGTGTGTTGTCCGGGGGAATCGGTCAGTTTTTGTGTGTACCCGATGCGTCCGGCGAAAGGGAACATTATTATACGGTGGTCATCAGCGCGGCACATCGGCTCTTGCAGGACAACGAAATGACGATGCAAGGGCATGGAGAGTTGGCAGGACGTGTGTTAGAGCAACTCCGGACGACGTTTGGCATACCGGCACTGCAATTCCGACACTGCCGCACCACGACGTGCTTCGAGGCGGTCTTTTCGCCAAAACCGACACTTTACGCCCAGCGACCCGATGCGGCGGGATTGTTCACCAACGGAACGATTGCCGGTGACTGGACACAAACCGGCTTTCCAGCAACGATGGAAGGAGCCGTCCGCAGCGGTCTTGCAGCAGTGGAATCTCTCGTGCATCTTGGCGGTCTGTGAGGTTTTTGCTGGAAAGTCTCCTCCCCAATTTATCAGCATCACTCTTTCCGGGCGAAAGGAGGTAGGAGATAGGAGATAGAAGTCGCATACGGTGTGGCAACACCGCAGGCAAGACGGTGCGGTAGCACCATTCTACCTCCTACCTCCTATATTCTACCGTCCAGAAAGAAAAACACAGCAAAACTGGGTATAAAATTTTCCAGCGAAAACCAAAGTAACATTCCCGAGATCGGGCGCATCCACCAACCCAGAGGCGGCGGGCGTGTGCCCAGCCGCTCTTTTTGTCAATGAGGCAAATTAGTCGTTGTCTTTGGGATTCCTACCGAGCAGGAGGAAGACCACAAAACAACCCGCGATGAAGATCGCCGGAAGCTGCCAGATTTTCTTCCAATCGTGTGCCTGAGCCGCAAACCAATCTGCACGAGTCAACTCGAAATTTTCTTTGCCTGCAATGGCTTTGCCAAGTGCCTTCAGGTCGTCTTTCGTGTACCGAACGCTGGTCATAAACGGCTCGAAAGCCTTCACCGTATCTGTATCACAACAAGCACTCGTTTTCGATATTTCGACATTGTCTCGTACCAATTGCTCTCGATCCATCGCATTGATGGCATCCGGTGTCAGCGGTTTTCCGTCGAGCAACTTGCGAAGATCAACGGTTTTGGGATCCCCGGCAGTGAGTACCGTGAGGGCGTTCTCGATGGTTGCTTCAATCTCGCCCATCCGCAGTGCTTCGGCTTGATCGTTCGTTTTCGCTTTTGCTAATTTCAACGATTCCATCGCTTGCTCAAGAGCCTCTAACGTGAGCGTTCTTGGCTCTACCTTGCCGAGTAGTCTTTGTACTTGATCGGCAAGATCAAGATGGCGGAACGGGCTGTTTGCAGCGTCGCTCCATATCGGAAGCGGCACCATGAGGGAATCGGTACCCGCATCAACACCAGCAGGCAACCTGGTCCCCTCCGGTACTGTTACGTTGGAAGCAGCAACGGGCATCGCGGTAAATTTCGGCGGATTCATCCCACGCATGGTGTCGTATCCTTGACCGCCGAGAATTTGACCAACGCCGAGCAAGAGGAAAACCATCATACTTTGCGCACTGGCTTTGAGGTGTGCCGGTGCAACTTTTTCAGCATACATATAGGCGGCGACATACAGGAACGAATAGCAAAAACCGTGTAGCAACAGACCGGCAACGACAATGGCAAAGTACGGTTCGGCAAAACAGAAGTATCGAATCGACCATGCCGCCATCCCGATTAAGAGCACTTTCTTCAAGCCGAATTTCGCAATGCAGAACGGCAACGCCAGCATCAGGAAAATTTCGGAGAACTGGTTAAGTGTGGACAGGGCGACAGGTGCCGGATAACCGCGTTCTGTAAGGAACAGCCCCTGTGCCGGGAAGAAGTAGTTGCAAGCCGGAACGCTTGCCAAAAAGACGCAAAGAACAAATATGCAGAATGAAAAGTTCTTAAACAGCGACAAGACACCAAGTCCGCCGGACGATTTTTCGCCAGGAGCCGGTGCGCCTTTCGGTGGTGTGTTCGGCAGTGTCAGGGCATAGAGAGCAAGGAATATGCTCACGCCGCCGCCGACAAAGAAGAAGTACGGCGTTTCTGCACCGCCGCAAAAACCGGCGATCACAAGGTTTACGATGATCCAGCCAATCGTTCCGAAGACGAAAACGTAGGGACCCATACTAGGACTCGGAAGGTGTTTGAAAACGACAGAGTTGATCAAGCCCATTGTCGGCATGTAGCAAATGCCAGAGAGGAGCATCAAACCCATCAGAAGGGGGAAGGTTGCCATACCACTCATACAAAGCCACCCGCAAGCAAGGAGAGCGAGTCCGCCGACAAAATGGAGGACGGACATCACTTTCTGTGCCGCAAAGTATCGGTCAGCAATGGGACCGATGAAGAGCGGCGCGATGAGAGCACCGAGTGGGATGGCATTGTAAAGCCAACCGATACTGGTGAGGTTCAGCACTTTGTCGGCGTAAGGACCGAGGGCAACCGCCCAAGACCCCCAAATGGCGAACTGGCAAAAATAAGCGATACAAAGTCTTGGATACGCCAAGACGGCTCCTTTGGATTCTGTCATAATGGTTCCTTCTAAAAGTAAGTTGACGAAACTGAATGTCTCATTGTAGCATGGGTAGCGGGAAGAATCAAGGCATCGCCTCCCCCGGAAAAGAGGAAAAGAGGGAAAAGACCATGAAAGAATACCCAAGTCATGACAGAGGGTGCATCAAATCGTTTTTGCATTTTCCTACCGCCAACGGCGCACAAAAGAGCCGGGGGCGATTTTTTGTGTCCCCCGCGCGCCATCCCCTGCGGCGAATGTTGTGAAAAAATGTCTCACGAACGGTTTCTTCCTTCAAAATGCGTCTGTTTCAATCGCCAAATAAGCCCATAACAGCACTCGCCTGTCGGCGCGTCGTGTCGGCACAAGAGAGAAAAACTCTTTAAGTGCCAGATAATTGATCAACGCCAGAAAGAAAAAGGCAAATACCTTGTTGAAAGAGAACGCGACGGTGAAAAGAATGATGATCAGCCAAAATGACTTCAATCGCAATTTGAAGTTTGTCAGGTCTTTTTTGAGTATCCACCCCGCACCATAGACGATCAACGACACGGCAAGCATAACCGCGTAAATGGCGTAGGCACAGTTTTTGACATGATCGGTGATGACCAGTGGTTCCATGATGTCCGTTATACAAAAATGATGACGGTAGTTCTAGACCCGGAGCGGGTCTCGGCTACGCCCGCAAAACCGTCGTCGCCCAGCAGCGAAACTGCACGCCCCGCAACAATTTCACCCGATCACCGACCGGGTCAAGAACGGTTTCGACAAACCATGAAATCTGCTATATTATCAACCATGACACGCTACGCCCAATCGGAGTCGCTTTTGCAGGCGGCACTCGAACTGTTTCCAACGGGAACGCAAACGGCAATGAAAAGTGCGGTCTCGTTTCCTGTCGGCGTTTCACCTCTCTTTGTTCAAAGGGCACAAGGTTCGCGGCTTTGGGATGTCGATGGAAACGAATACGTCGACTTCGTCGGTGCTCTTGGTCCGATCACGCTCGGTTACAACGATCCCGATGTTGCGGCTGCTGTTCGAGAACAGTTGGACATTGGAGCATTGTTTTCGCTTTCTCATCCGCTCGAATGGGAAGTCGCTCGGCACGTCGCTGGAACCAGATGTCGCCAATGTCGTGGCGAACGCGATGAAAGACTGGGCGGTCGAAAAAGGAGCAACCCACTTCACGCACTGGTTCCAGCCAATGACCGGCATGACGGCGGAAAAGCATTGACAAACCTGAAGACGTGCCCATTGACCCTCCCCATACTGCAAAAACCATGTTAAAATAAGCAGCAGTCCCCGTTAAAATTACAGAAATCATGTTAAAAACGTTTGAGGGCTATTTAGAGAATGACCGTTTTTATCCTAGCGGAACAGCGGTGAACATACGGGGTCGCCGCAAAGTTGCCGTTACGATACTCGATGAATCTGAGCCAGTAAAGGAAGAGGAAATGAACACATGGGCAGAGATTAGGAAATTCGTTTCAGAAATGAGCGAGGATGAAAAACCATGCTTGGAAGACTTTCCGCGATTGAAAGTCGGACGCACACTTATCGATTTTGGGGAGTTACAGTAACATGGAATACGCTCTTGATACGAATACCATTATCCATTTAATGCGTGAAACGAATTCGGTTTGGGAGAATAGCATCAAAGCCCAAGAAAGCGGCGCGCGGTTTGTCGTGCCACCTTTTGTTCATTATGAGATTCGACGTGGGTTGTTCATCAGACCAAGTCGCAAGCGAGACGCAGCATACTCCATTATTTGCGATTACTGCACACTTGGGGACATGAATGTCGATGCTTGGGAACTTGCCGCAACAATTTACGCCGAATTGTATGAAAAACGATTCTCTGTAGGAGATGCGGACATTTTGATTGCAGCGTTTTGTATCGTGAACGGATGTACGCTTGTAACGGACAACGTAAAAGACTTTGAGAACATCGAAGGGTTGACTGTTGAAAATTGGGTCGTACGTGGATAGGCAGCGTTAACAGAGACGCAATCGTGAGATTGCGATCCGTCCTGAAAGGGCAACAGGTACAATACGGCAGGGCTTTGAAGGTGTCATTTTTCATTGTTTTTTCGTTCTTTGAGTATTTTGCAAGTAGAGACGTGATTGATTTTCGGATCGCGTTTCTTTGTGACCTTCTTTTTTTGTCCTCGGCGACTCT
>Ga0123353_10011603_pt1 | contig 12433 bp, 6 predicted proteins | sample TergutLab28metaG_3_FD_92763 | JGI IMG/M metagenome (GOLD analysis project Ga0123353, IMG submission 92763) | Labiotermes labralis P3 segment gut microbial communities from Petit-Saut dam, French Guiana - Lab288 P3 | ecosystem: Host-associated > Arthropoda: Insects > Digestive system > Gut ... | reverse complement strand
TATTTTTGGGATAAAACTCTACATGTTTCAGACAGTTCCTCTGTCCATCATCAGGAGTTTTTCACTGTACACACAGCAATTGTATATGTCGTACAGGTTTTGCTGACAGCTTGGGAGCAGGATAAGCAAAACGTGTATGACATATACCTTTGCTGTTTGTACAGTGAAAAACTCCTGATGATGGACAGAGGAACTGTCCAAAACATGTAGAGTTTATTCCAAAAATAAATTTGAGAAATTAGTGCATCTTGTTTGTTTTATTATAAGAATATATCATGATGCATGTCATCTGAACGTCACAAGCGCAAAAGCTTTCGGAGTAAAGAATTTATAGCATTTTCAGATTGGACTGTTTATTTGTATTTAGTTTAATTTTATGTGGTTGTAATGCTGAATAGAGCACATTTGCACAATTTCTCTTCTGCTCTTCGAATGTCCAGCACAGGGGTTATCGGGAGTAATCACTGGCAAAACCAAATTGCTTGAATTTGGGGGGGGGAAGGGGGGGGGAAATAGGGTTACATTGATGTGGACACTTACAGACACCCTGTAACTTCAAATACTACATACATATATTTTTGGATATTTAAGAGTTGCACAACACTTGCATAACTGATGCTGCCAGCTTCCAAGGAAAGTGAGTGAGCAGCCACACACATCCAATTGTTGTTACATTTTCCAGCATTTGGCAAATTTTTTCCCACGTGTTTATTTATTTATAACTCTGTATAATTTAAAACTGCGCCGAGCAAAACCACATTATGCAAGAAGTTAGTGCAGTACTTGCTGTGAAAGTGATGATTAATAATATGTGTGTTAACAGTGCAAGCTTAATCCCCCACTGGTGGATATGCCCATCCGAGAAGAAGGAGAGTGCAGTCCTGATGGATATGCCAGTCCACCATCAGAAGGAACAAGAGTAGATGTAGTGCCAAGCATTAGCGTAGCCCAGCGTCCCATCCCTATTGACCTATCTCAGAAGAGGGGTGAGTTGTATTTTTAATAGTATGTTGTCTACTAATAAAGAATAGGAGGTTGAAGTTCTAATGCTTTCATAGCAGGTGTTGCTTATATAATGGTCTTTGGGGTTCTTACACCATGTAGGGTAATAAGCCTGTTGCTGATGTTTTGGAAGAACATGTTGCCTCTTTCATAATGGTGACTGAATTTAGGTCAGGTGGATGCTGAAGTGACTGGAAGGAGGAAATGTGTTGACTTATAACTGACTGTTTTATATTAATGTGCTTCGATTCATTTCACTTTATACACATGCTGCATTTTGTTCATGAACAACTGAAATATCCAGAGATTTGGTATTCCATGGTTTCTCAGACTGTAGTATTCATGCCACTACTGGTACACCAGACACTCTTTACTGGTACTCGGCCTTAATAAAAATTGAAATATGAAAAAAGAATAAACATTTTTAAAAATAAATATACATAATCCACCTATGTTTCCTAATACGCAGCATTGTGGCAATGTTATGTAACTCACCTGTGCTGTCAAGCAGTATTTCCCACTTCAGATTTTTTTTATATAAAAATAAATAGTGGTAGATGGAAATTGTTAAATTTGATATAGTGGTAGAACACACCTTATGGTAACTTTGCTAGTGGCTAGTGAACAGGAAGCTATACACATGCCATTGGAACTTCCACATTACAACAACAGCCCCAAGGAAGTATGGCATCAGCAAACCTCAGTAATATAGCAGTGTTTTGCTGAGAGTACTGTGAAAATTAGGACATGATTAGCCAATCGGAGCTTTTGTTATAAATCTTCTGTGATGGCATCAGAAGAGTTTTAAAAGACTGCAATGGTACAAAAAAAAGAAGGCTGTTCAGAAAAACCTTTCATTTGTGGATGATGTTTCAAGTTTTAATTAGAATTAGAGAGCTACATCCTTTGGATAACAGACTGACCATTACTTATTAACAAAACAGAGCTTTTGCTTGCTCGAAAATAAATGAACTTGTTGCAAAGTTGAGGCAATCTACTTATTGTGCCTAGACAGTTTGGTTACCTACTAAATAATGGAAACTTTGGTTTTTCTGTTTTCAGAAAGGGGTTAGGAATCAGTAACATAAAAATTCCAAGTACCTTGACCCTTTCTTACTCGCACCTTCTCGAGTAAGCAGTGGTGTCATATTGTCTTGATTTTATTTATGCCACCTGTAACCAGCATAAACAGATACTGCCTCAGTTTTCACATTCATGATGGGAGCTTTTAATTTAGGTTTTTCATTAGTGTTAATGAATATAACATTTTTTCATTATATTGTTCAGAAATTATAGTTTTCTTCTTATAACATTACAGTTTTTGCCTCCTTGAATATTGGTGATATGAAGGTTTCTTTCAATAGACACATAAAGGGTCCCTGGAATTGCTTTCTTTCAGTGTGAAATTTATTCTGTTTATTTCCTTCCCACATTAATACAGTATTTAATGCATGTCAGGTGAAAATATAACTTGGCTACTGCAGCATGTCTTCCGTGCACAATAATCTTCTTCTGTTGGATGCAGTGAAAATAATGAGGAATATTTAGTAGGTACAAAACAGTGTATAGGGTAAACTTGTGTGTTTGTTGTAACACTTAAAATTTTCTTTCTCGTTTCATAGCAGTGTGGTGTTTGAACACCTGGGTTGTATCATGTCAGTAATAAGGGTGGTACAGATTATTAGTGAAGAGCAGGTTTTCACAGAGATGTGACATTAGATATATGAACACTGCGATGTATTTTCATCCTTGTGATATTGGCATAAGGTTTATGCAGAATGTATGTCTTGAAGTGTTTAAAATAAAATTGCAATGACATATGTATATTTTATTATCTTATCTCAGATTTTAAGTTGTCACAGCAATGTTACTAAAGATCCCTAGCCTTCTGTGGTGTGATACTATGTTGTTGGATGAGTGGTTCCTAGTGTTTTAAAAGATCATAGGGCCTTTGAAACATTGAAACTACTCACTCAAGTGTACAGCATGACATCCAAGATGACTGGAATCGTCTTATGTCAGTATTTTTGTCAAGAGTGTTATTTTGAGTTCTGAAGGAATGATCTTAAAGTGCTTATTAATAGCATTAGCTGTGCAGAGGTTGAGACTTAACCAGGTGTTTCACCTACATCACTAACGCTCAGATGGATGGAAATTGAACTTTGCCAACACTAAACTTAAACACCAAGTTCGCCTGCGCATTAACCTTTTACAGCCTTCTGGTTACGTGATGCACCAACAAGTTTAACTTTCAACAATCGTACGCTCTTCTCACACTGTATTTGTGTGTTTTGTATTTTGTATTTATCTGAGAACAAACAGTGACTTGTGCCACTTACATCATAAACTGATTGGTATAACTGAGATGAAAAATGTTTACTGCGCAATACGAACTGGTTCTCTAAATAGAGCAGTCTGCGCTTCGTATTTAAAGGATTAATGCTGTAAAATCATGTTTAGGGCTCAGTTGTTCTATGCTTTTCTGTCTTAGTTCATTGACCCACTTGCCCCTTATAATGGACATAAAATGTATGGTTTTGTCCCTTTCACTACATTTCTGCAGCATTGGTGACAGCAGTGAGTGATGCTGTGGAACAAATAATCTGCCACTTCTCAGCAGCTCAGAACCAGGCACATTGCAGCATCCTTGGTGACTCAAGTCAAACCCCTGCCTGTGCCCAACTGGCACTCTCCAAACTGTGCCCTGCTCTGTATGCTGTCCTGAGTGATGGCCTGCAGCCCACTTTACACACAGCATTTGGTTCCATTCAGAATTCGGTGTGGCAAGTTGTGGAGGCTTCTGCTCAACAAGGTAAAGTAAAATTCCTGTGTGTGCCAAGAGGCATATGGGGGAGTGAGGGTATAGTTTTACAAATTTTTAACCACAGCACTAAATGGAGGTGAGTGGTCAGTTTCAGGCTCTGACCACTTTACCCTGGGGAAAGAGCTCCACCATACCCATTGAACTGGAAGGTTCAGTGGTCACAGGGTAGGTCTGGATAGGCTGGAGAAGAGAACACCCTCTTGCCTGCATCAGGAATCAAGCTACAAACTGCATACTCTATTCTTGCTATGAAGTCCGGCAGTGCTATGGCTGAGGTTTTTAGTCACTGACCTCTCACCACAGAGGTCTTGGTTCAGTCCCAGGCTAATTCATGTGGAATTGGTAGTGGACACAGTGAAACTGGGACAGGTCTTTTCAGAGTACTTTCGTATATTACTGTCACCACTATTCCATTCATGCTCCATATTCATGCATTCATCTGTCACCATTACCTTATGATTTTAACAATTGGTAGTATCCTTAACTAACACACTTATAAGAAAGTCGCCTGTGATGTGAAATTTGGCATAATGCAAATTTAGCAGAGGCTGAAAATTTGAATTACTGATTTTACATGCTTGACAGGTAGGTAATTATCTCTACAGTTACTGTTCTGACAAGCAAAATCATGTCCCAGGCAGCAAGGGAGGAACCGGCAAGTGTCACATATGAACAGGTCTTGTTAGCAATATGACAAGTGGTGAAATTACAGCAAAAGCCTATTCAGATTTGTGAATATACTGACAGGGGTTCTTCTTTCTTCAGAAATTTACATGGGAGAACTGTCACTCTACCAGTGACACACAATCATAATCATCCTTATACTATTTTCAATTATGATCATATTGTCTGTCATTCCCACTTGTCACTCTTCCTAGCAGCACTGTGGTCGAAAACAAGACTTCCCATTGTGACAACTGTGTGGACGGGTTTTGAGTATGATGTAAGGAGATGGTATAACACTGCCATCTGCACAGAGTATAGTTATTGTACATGTCACCGTGTGACAAATTCTTATTTTATATATATGTTCTTGTTGTATTTAATGATGCTTTCAATTGCTGAGGTTATGTTACATTGAATGATAGGATGGTTAGTGAATGATGTACTGGAAAATATGGCTAAGGAATGGCTCTTGGCCTAGTTGAAAGTACTACACTGACTCTTGTCTGGAGGGACATAGTTGGGGTAGCTGTTCTCTGGGTTTAGATTTAAACCTGGGGCCTTCCCAGTACAAAGCAATTGTTATAACCAATTAACTATGACATTTGATAACTTTGTTACCAAAAATTTAGTCCTATGGTGAGAGCACTGATGTGTAGGTGAACAATATAACAGAACCCCAGTGCGATAATGGGGTTGAGACACTCAGTTTAAATTTAATTTATACTGTCTAATGGTATCTATTATTCTGTCACAGGTCTAATGACAAAGGCCCTCAGTGACTTGGTCGTGAGGCTGAATGGTGAAGATGTCCTTACAGAGGGTCTGATGAAATTCAATGCATTTGTTTTTGGACTCCTGAAGTAAGTATTTACACTTCTGATATTAATAATAGAATAATATATTATAATATTCTGCATGCATTTTCACATTTCCCATGTGTTCATGTTGCGTGATTTAATTACACTTTGAACATTAGGTGAAGGATGAAAATTATTAAGATCATCATTATGTAACTGTCTTCATTAATCATTTGCCAGTTCTATTTAAATAAAGCACTTGTGCATAATGCTACCAGCCCAAGTTCTGTTTATGTAAAGTTTAAGTGAAGGTTTATTACATTATACTACATTGGATGAGAAAAGTCTTTTAATTTTCCTAGTGTCTAGTATATTGAAGGAATAAATCTTTAAAATACTTCTGCACATTTCCCACTTCCTAGCCAGTTCTGAGTTTAGAATTCCCTGCATACCAAATGCAGTCTTTCAACGTATAAGAAAGAAACCCATCATTACCTCCATTCTGACCGAAATTTCTTTATGTTCTGTGCTGTGGCATTGCAGTTGCCAAGTATTTGATGCCACCACCTTTCTTGTGCTTGGTTTAAACTTTCTTGGCTGCTAATAGGATGTTCTAAATCTCCCAGTACTCTGAGGCTTGCGGCCAGATTTTAACTTGGGGGGTGAGAATATTAATGTTAAAAAATTCAATTCTCAAGCACCTGGACCATCTGCATATGCTGCTGCAGTGGTGCAACACTGTCCATAAAATTTGAAGGCTCAAACTCATGTAATTGAATGGCCTTATAACCAACAATTGCTACATTTGTTTCTCGTGCTGTTGTTAATAATACAGTATGTAAACCAAAGACTGTCACTAACACAACCAAAATGGTAACGTTGTTGCATAGCTTATGGAACCAAATGCAAGTAACTGTGTTGCAGAATTTCTCAGATGGATATTTCTGTCTTCCCCATCTGTCTGTGCCCAAAAAAAAAAAGTATCTTATTCGACTTCTTCCATTGGCACTACAGCCTACTGTGGGCTTTGGCCTGTCGAACAATGTCCTTCCATTTTTTCCTATCTGCCACCAACTCTCTCCATCTTCTCACTCCCAGCACTTGAAGATCTCTTTCTACTTCCTCTTTCCATACATTGCTTCAAGAACTGGAAGGTTTCTTCTTCCATCCATCATTATTTAATCTATGTAGCTTTTTCCTTTGCTTGACTTTCATAACAATAAGTTTTTTTTACTGGGTGGGGTTGTTAGCCCCATGCCAAACCCTCAACCTGGATGACCAGGGTATCCCTTTTTGTCTGGCATGGGAGGCCCTACCAGTAGCATATGCTACCGCCAGCATAGCTCCCAGGATCATGTGACCGCACAAGCACCACACAATGTCAAAGTTGTCTTATTAGACACTTCAAATAAAAACAGCTCCTGCAGAATTTAATTTCTTTGTATGTATGTACTGCACACTTTCATTTCAGGTATGTTTCGGAAATAAGGGACATATTTTGGTATTGATCCACTAGCTTGAAAGTAGACAAAATGTTAACAAGTGCTTCACACTTTATATTTTTACTTTCCATAAAGAAAATAATTTGTGATATATATTTACTTGCATATAGAATTTATAACAATCTTGTATGTCAGTTTTTATGTTAGTTCTCAGAAGTAGTAATATGTCTGTGTTGCACAGTGTGCGTTCGTTAGATGCATGGGCAGGATATCTGCGCACAAGGGAAAGTGTCCTGCGGAAGCATTATGCACCAGATGGTCTCCTGTTGCTGGCAAATACTGCAGGTGCTGCTGTAAGGGCGCTCACAGATCAGCTGCTTGCATCTCTGCAGCCTTTGTCTCTGCTGCCATTCAAGTTGGACCTTCTCTTTGAGGTCCGGCAGTTGCACTACAGTTTGCGAAGAATGGGATCCCTTCCTCAGCCAGACATCACTGGCCAGCAGGTAAAATGTAGTGTATAAACAAAGAACTGATGCAGATTGAGAGGTTTAATAAGCTAAGTTCAAAGACCAAGGCTTTTCTTATGCAACTGTACCAACCTCAGGTCTGCCTTTTCATAACTCACAGGCTTGTTACTTTGTTTACAAGAGCCTACCACTGGATTCTGTTCTGATCACATGAATTCACTTCACACCCTCACACCCTCTTTCTTGAATATTTACTTTAAATTATCAGCCTGTCTAGCCTTGGTTACCAAAGTGGTCTGTGAAATACTGTATGCTTTTCCAATCTCCTGCACGCATGTTGCATCAGAGCCCACACTGAGAACATGGTAGTTACATCGTAAAGAAATGCACCCTTTTATACAGCCCAAATATTCATTGTCATGTTCAAAAATCCCAATACTGGGCCTTTTCCTAGCCAGTTAAATTCATTCCTTGCCATAATATTTGATTTACTTAACATACAATTTAATACCATCTGCTCTTCCACAGGTAGGTCTTCAAACTGATGTTTTGCCATAAAGTTTTCAAACTTCTATCATCTCCATGCATCCTCCACATGTGATGTATCTCATCTACATTTTAATGATTTTCCTCATGTGTGGTTAAGGAATAAAATTATGAGACATTGTTATGTGATTTGGTTGTGTTACAGTTCTGAAATATATTTGAAGTTTGCCCCATTTTCAGTGGCTGTAACAATCTTAAGTCATTATCTGTACTTCTAAAATATACCACTTTTGTTTATTTTGTAGCTGAATTTACGTCTAGTTAAAAATGTTATACAAAACTTTTACTTAGTGGATTGGAATAGAAAGTCATGCGGAGAGAACTTGTGCTTACGATTTTAATTAGGTGTCAAATAGTGTGGATATGTACTAAAAATCAAGGACTTTTAATTTGTTATTTTATGTTGGTTGCATATTTATAGCCTTCATCATCATCTCCTACAAGCGGAAAATCTTGGACTCTGATGAAGTTTGTCCGATCAATTCAGAACAGCCTCAATCAATCCGGTGATGATGAAAACCAAGGAGGTTGGAACCATCGCAAACTAGCATCAACAGAAGTTCCACCACGAGCTGAAGAACCAACACACCATCCTAACGGCAATGCAGCCTCTTCAGAAAGCCCTCCTCTTCCTGATCTCCTGGACTCATCTTCCTGTGCCCACAAACCTTGTGCGGGGGAGGATAAACCAAGACCACGATCGTGTGTTGACAACACAGTGCAGGGGGCAGGTTTTTCACTTGTGACAGATATTGCAAGTACAGTAAAAAAGCGCTGGAGTGGCATACAGCTTGGCTCAAAACTTTTCCAAGCATTTGACCGTTTAGCAACGGAAGACACAGAAGAGGAATACTCGGACAGTCTAGAGAATAAGCCAAGAGGGCGAAGGAGACAGGCATCCAGTTCCTCAAACAATTCAACTAGTGATGACTGTGTGGAGAACATAACTCGAGACGAGTCTGTCTCACCTGCACCTTTGGTGGTTGATCAAGCTACTAAGTTGAATGAAACAAGCTCAGGGGAGCCTGAACCAGAAAAGAAACCTGCTTCTGTAACTGGAGGGGGGAAGTTCAGGAGGTTGCAAATGAAATGGGAAATGTTGAGTGGTAAAGAAGCAAGTACAAATGAGAAAGTTTCTCCAGGAGGACCAACTTCACCAGGTCAAGCCAGTGATGGTACTGGTGGAAGCAACAGCACCAGTGTTACCAACAGTGGTCGATCAAAAATACCACGTCCTGTGACTTCACCAGTCAGAGCTTCAGGGATCCCTGTGCTGTCTCCCCAACAATCCACTCGCCCTAAGAAGACTGTCGTAGGTCCAACTACCCCCACCAGCTCTTCACAGCTGAAAAGGCCAAGTAATGTTAGTGCCAAGTTTAAAGTCAGTCCATCAGGTGCAAAAGAGAGCAGTGATGGAAGAGATGGTGTTATTAAACTTCAGAGTGGTAAAGCAGCATATGTAAATACTCCACCTGTGGTGAAACGTCAGCCCTCAGCAGCAACGAGATGCAGCAGAGTGGATCAGTTGCATAATGAGGAGCAGGGGCATGGGCCTAAGGGACATGCAGTCAGGCCAAGTAGCCTGCCATACAGACCAGCAAACACAATGCCTGGGAACAAAAGTGGACAGGCAGCAAATAAGGTAGAGGTGCTGAGGAGAGCTTCATCCTCATCGCTGAACAGACAGAGGCATGGTGGCAGCCAAGATGGGCCAAGGTAATAAATGTACAGCTTGCATAGATTTTAGGATAATGATGTGACATTTTGTCATCTTCTTTATTTAGAATTGAGGATTTTTACATTGCCAAAATTTGCTCTAGTGTCTTTAATCCATGCTGGAAAGAACTAAATTACATATGAAATATTTTTCATGAGATTGACTCTAGTTTCCATTTTCTTAACTTTTCAGCTTAGGATGAAATAGGTAAACTCTAATCTTCAGTTTATTTATCTCAGTAATTAACCAACTTGATGCACAAAATTTTTGTTTTACAATAAGTTTATTTCATGCCTCTACATGTTTCGAGCACATGTGCTCGAAACATATAGAGGCATGAAATAAACTTATTGTAAAACAAAAATTTTGTGCATCAAGTTGGTTAATTACTGAGATAAAAAATCAGCATAAGTGAGTCAGAATAAAATTTAGTCAGGGATGATTATAATATACATCAAAGATCAGATCTTCAATATAAATTTTGTAGATGTAACATTTTTAGAAAAGGTGTATATAACATGGGGATACAATTGTATAGTAAATTACCCCGTCATTTTAAAGAATACGGAACTTCTTAGAAGGATGATAAAATCCTTTTTGATGTTGCACACCTTCTACTCAGTAGAATAATATTTGTCTTATAAAGTTTTAAAATGGGAGCTGTAATTGTATATCAACTGAGGACTTATTTTAGACAATTTTAAATTGAAAGAGGAAGTGGACTTGTGCATATACAAAGTGCAGTAGAAAAAATTACAAGTATTCTGTCTAAATGAATTGAATAATATGTTATCGTAGGATATTTAGTAACTTAATAAATCAGGGGAATTTGTTGATGTGTTATATCGTTCATATATGATTTATGACTTACATGAATGTGTGTTGTATTGACATGTCCTGTACTACAAGTTTTGTTAAGAAGGATGAATAAAATGCAGTTACAACAACCTGTTTTTAATTTTTAGACATGTTTCTAAATGCAGAAATCCACAGAATGCTAATAATATTTGTAAGATAATTGTAACTATGGTTTGGTCCACTCTTTCTTTCAATGGAACATTAATTGGATCATTCTGATATTTGACATTTATAGGGCCATGCATCATAATGTTATTTCTATAGTAAAACCAACTTGATGCACCAGTGTATCAAATTTATTTTATTTTGGAATGACACTCTACAGGTTTCTGACGGTCTTTCCATCCATCGTCAGGAGTTCAAGACTGTACATACAGTAACCAAACAGATAACTGTTTGACAAATGCCTGTTGCTCTATGTACAGTCTTGAACTCCTGATGATGGATGGAAAGACCGTCTGAAATATGTAGAGTGTCATTCCAAAATAAAATACATTGGTGCATCTGGTTGGTTTTACTATAGAAATTATATTCTGATGTTATTGAATGATGCTTCAATTACAGGGGTTATATATAGCCTATTGAGAATTGAAGATGATATTGTTGATAAGTGCATAGAGGTAGGCACTAGTACAGATTTAGTAGTTTATTGTTTCTGCTGGCTTAATGAGAATTGAACTAATTTGGCAGTCATGATTTTTGTAGCAGCATGTTGGGGTTCCTGAAGGAATTGAAGTCGTGGGTTCGGGTAAGCCCTCGTTCATGGGACCGTGTGTCTGTGGACACAGTAGTGTCAGCCCTTCACCATCGCATCACATCCGCCATACTGCTCATGTGCTGTGCTCTTGTATCCAGTCGCCAGTACTTTGGAGAACCCATCCTCTGCTTACAAGATGGTCCAGATGATGACACGCCCATCCCCAGCAATGTGCTGAACAACTACTGCTTTATAACCAGCACCTACACTGTAGTGGGGCCTGAAGGTATGGGCGCCTATTGTACCCTCCCCATCCAGTGTTGTATGATTCTTAAGCTACTTTATCTGAGAAAACATTATTATGTTCACTTCTAAGTATTCCTAGTAATATTTTGCTGTTTGAATGAAGACTTTGACTGCTTCGACCATGAAGATGCAGGTCTAAGTTTCTCCGAAATGACTTTAATTATTTACCAGTTAACAAGGCGCCTTATTACACAGGAATTGAGTCTTTGTTTGTAATGTGACCTGTGGTATGATTTCACAAATCCGTCTGTTACTGATTTCAAACGCAGTGATGTTGACAGACCCTAGGACTATGGGGAGTTCTGTTTAACCCTTGTAGTGGGTTATAATGAAGTACCATGTTACAGTATTTTCAAGTATGCAAATTACACCTAACCTTAGCATTTAATTAGCAAATTCTTTGCCCTTTGACACATTACCTACAACATACACATAGCTGTCTTTCTGAAAATACCTTATTTCGTGTCTCATGATACTTTTTCCTTCCCCTGCAAAATGTCACAAAAAATTGCACTGCATCAGAACACTAACTGCATGCAGCAGGGTACTTCTTGAAAAGCTAATAGTTTATCAGTAGTCCAGAAATTCCTCACGTTTTGTGGAACATGAAGGTTCATTACTGTCTTCACAAGAGCTCGCCTCTTGTCCCTGCCCTTACTCAAATCAATACGATCCAGACCCTTCCAACCTACTGGTTGAAGATTCATTTTTGTATTATCCTCCCTTCTACACTTGGGTCTTCCAAATGGTATCTTTCCTTCAGGTTTCCATCAACAAAATCCTGCATTTAGCTTTCTCTTCACATTCTGAGGTGGGCCTAATGGAAGGCTAAATGATGGATTCAAGCAACAAAATGTGGCATTCTTCTTTATCATAAAAATGGAAAACTGATGTATGTGAATGAATACTGCCATTTTGGCAACAGTACACTGGCGTGAGTGTGTGCAGATTTGCAAGCTATTGTGCTTTGAAATAGGATGGCACTGCCTCCAGCAAAATATTTACCTACCAAATATTTATGATGTAACCTAGCTGCAAACCAGTTAGCTTCTCAAGAAGGACTCTGCACCATGGAGTGAGTAAGTAAACCAAGTAGGTGTCTATCTGTGCT
>Ga0123353_10011600_pt1 | contig 12435 bp, 10 predicted proteins | sample TergutLab28metaG_3_FD_92763 | JGI IMG/M metagenome (GOLD analysis project Ga0123353, IMG submission 92763) | Labiotermes labralis P3 segment gut microbial communities from Petit-Saut dam, French Guiana - Lab288 P3 | ecosystem: Host-associated > Arthropoda: Insects > Digestive system > Gut ... | reverse complement strand
TGACGGGTTTTTTATCTGTGAGAAGTGCGAATATTTGCCCGCTTGCGGCGGCGGGGCGGTGAGGGTAGGGAAATAGGTATCAGATGTAAGGTGTCAGGTAAGGTCATATTTAAAAAGGAGAATAAAAAAATAGCGCCAACCTTTACCTGATTCCTGATCCATAAAAGGGGAGGGAAGCATGGCAACATGGACAAAACAACAGCTTGACGCCATTAACACCCGAGGCCGCGACATAATTGTGTCGGCGTCTGCGGGAACGGGCAAGACCTCGGTCATGATCGAGCGTATCTCCTCGCTTTTGCGCGAAGGATACAGCCTTAATCGTATGCTGATTGTCACCTTCACTAACGCTGCTGCCATTGATATGAAGGATAAACTGGCAAAGAAGCTGATTGGAAACGACCTTAAAGCCGAGATAAGCGCGGCAAACATAGGGACTTTACATAGTTGGTGCAAAAAGCTGATCGGCGAATATTTTTACTATACCGACCTCGACCCCGACTTCGAGATGATAGATGAGGGCGCGGGCAAAAAGCTGTTTGACGATAGTTTAAACGCGGTGGTCGAGGAGTTTGCCGCCGACCCCGCTTTTGAGGTTTTGACGGAGGTTTTGGGCGGACGGAGGGACGAGGGGGTTAAGACGGCTGTTTCCGCATTGTACCGTCACTTGATAATCAGACCGGAGTTTGATATAAAATTGTCGGACAGCGGGGCAAAGGACAAGTTAAGAGAAATTTTCCGCGCCAAAATGACGGAGCTTTTGCCGGCGGCGCGGAGGTTGTACCAAGAAATACGCGAGGCGAACTTTATAAGGAATGCCGAGGCGGCGTTTGAACTTATCGGCTGTATAGAGAATATGACGCCCCCCGTTATAAAGCTCAGAGGGACGATTCCCGCCGATTTTGTTGACCTAAATGACGGATACAAGGAACTAAAAGCCAAAATTAACGCAGTTTTGGAGCGTGCGGACGAGGCGGAGGGATCTGAAAACGCCTCTTTAGGGTTCAGCACGCTTTTATTGAATATGGCGAAAAGGCTAAACGAGATTTTTTCGCGTAAAAAACGTGCTACCTGCGCCGCCGATTTCAACGATTTGGAACATTTCGCGCTTCAAATCCTGCAGTCGAAGGCGGGAGAGGAAATTCGAAAAAGCTACGATTTTGTGTTTGTGGACGAATATCAGGACATCAACCCACTGCAAAACCGGATTATCGAATGTGTTAAAACGGAGGACAGGCTGTTTATTGTGGGGGACATTAAACAGAGCATTTACGCATTTAGGGGGTGTGAGCCACAGATTTTTGCGGACAAAATTGAGGTATCGGGTATCGGGTATCAGGTAGCAGGTAGCAGGGAAGTGGAGACGGCAGAGGGTACGGGATACAAGATACAGAGTACAGGGGCGGACGGGAAAATATTAGAAACGCAAAGGCTATACCTCAGGGAAATGACGCGGGCGGATTATCCCGCCTTGTGCGCGATTTTGCGGGACAAAGAGGTGATGTATGCTTATGAGCATGCATTCAGCGATGATGAGGCACAAAATTGGCTTGATAAACAGCTTAAAAACTACACCGATTACGGGTTCGGACTGTGGGCGGTCGTCCTAAAATCAACGGGTGAAATGATAGGTCAATGCGGATTGACAATGCAGGATTTTAACAGCAAAAAGGTACTTGAGGTCGGATATTTGTTCCAAAAAGCGTACTGGCATAAAGGGTACGCGACCGAGGCGGCTGTTGCTTGCAGGGAGTACGCGTTTGACAAGCTTGGCGCGACGGAGGTTTTTTCGATAATAAGGGACACGAATGCCGCGTCTGCCCGCGTTGCCGGGCGTAACGGAATGACGGTCCGCGGGCGGTTTATCAAACATTATTATAGTATCGATATGCCGCATTTGGTGTTTTCGGCAAAACGTGCGGCGGGCGCCGTTATTCCGCTCAACACAAATCACCGTAGCAAACCAAAAATTTTAGAGTTTATCAATGAGGTTTTTTGTAGGATTATGAGCCGCGACTTCGGCGGCGCGGATTATGCGGGCGAGGGGAGGTTTTATATTAACGAGGATTGCGGGCGGGAAGGCAGGATAAACGATAGAGACGGAGGGGATGGGAGCATAAATGTTTACCTTTACCAGACGGAGGAGAAAACAAAAAACGGGATTTATGATTTGACGCAGGATCATGGACAGAAAGACGATGGGGTCAGGATTGCCGCCCTGCGCGTAGCCGAGCTGTTGGATGCCACCTTGACCGCAAACGGCGAAACGAAAAAAGCCGTAGACGGCAAAAAGGAGAAGATCGAGCCAAGCGATATCGCCGTGTTAGTGAGAAAATCGGGCGCTCACACCTCCGCCCTTATTAAAAAATTGGCGGAAATGGGGATAAAGGCGGAGGTGTCCGAATCCTTGCGCGATTTCGAGTGCAAAGAGGTATCCGCCCTCATCGAGTACCTGAAGCTTATCAACAACAGGTTTGACGACGTCGCGCTTATTAACTCGCTTAAAAGCCGCTTCGGGGGGCTAACGGACGAGGAACTGGCAACGGTTAGAAATTTTCGCCCGCACACGGAGTATTTTTATCAGGCTGCCGAAGGCTTTTGTCTTGCTGAAAAAGATGAGGAAAACGGCAATCCCCAAAAATTTGACGAGATAAAGGGGAAACTGACTGATTTTTACGCAAAGTTAAAGCATTTTCGCAAGTTGGCAAGAGAGGCGTCTGTCGAGGAGTTAATCGGCGCGGCGGTGTCGGGCTTCGATTATTTTTTAACTGCGTTTGTGTCCGGAGAGGCGGCGGTCAGTGCCCTGGACGCGTTTTTGAATTCAATTCCCAACAATAATGCTGCGAATCTGACCGAGTTTTTGGAAGGGTTAAGCGTACCCTCCGCCCCCTCCACGGGTAGCGGAGCGGTGAAAATTATGACCGTCCACGCGGCGAAGGGGTTGGAGTTTCCGTTTGTTATCCTTCTGGATGCGCAGTGGAAATTTAACGAACAAGACTTGGGAAAGCCGCTTATTTTGGCAGACGGATTATTGGGGATAAAGAATTTCGATATGGAAAACCGCGAGGCGGTCCTTTCCGCAGAGTGGCTTTTGAATAAGTATACCTTGCAAAAACGCCGGAGGGAGGAGGAGATGCGCCTATTGTATGTCGCAATTACAAGGGCAAAATACGGGCTGGACATTATTGCCGAGGGCAACTTAGGCGATGCGGGCGGCTTGACGGGGGAACGCGCGGAGGACTGTACAAGTTGGTTAAAGTGGTTAATGCCCGTATGTGGACAGTACGCCGCCGCCCTGCCCGCGGAGAGGGAGTTTGTGCCCCCGCCTCCCGTATGTCGACCCGACCCCATAATAGTTGAGGCACTTAAACAAAGTTTTGAGCCCTTGCCGCCGAAAAATGAGCTACCACCCAAAACCTACGTCACCGCGCTGCTACATATGGATGAGGACGACGGCGAAAGGGTTGTGTACATAGGCGGGGCAGACGCCGATCGCGCGGCGAAACGCGGCACCCTTTATCACAAGGCGATGGAGCTTTTGGACTTTGGTGCTGATTTTGAGCCGCAGTGGGAGGGGCTGTACGGGGAAATCAAGGAAGAGACGGACAAGGGGGAGATAAAGGCGGCGTTTGACGCGGTGGGGCGGCGGCTTACGGGCTATCAAATTTATAAGGAGCAAAGTTTTATCGCGGACGTTCCTGCGTCTATTGCAGGATTTAAGAAGGACGGTACTATTAGTGTTGACGGCGCGGGCGACGCGGAAGGCGCGATTTTGATTCAGGGCATTATCGACGTACTGGCAATCAAGGACGGTACGGCGGTTATAGTTGACTACAAAACGGGCGCGATATGCCCTAAATACAAAAGACAGCTAACGATGTACGCCTTTGCCGCGCAAAAGGTGTTGGGAATGAAAATCGAAAAACTGCTTATTTATTCGTTTAAGGAAAAGCGGCTGTTAGAAGCGGATAAGACATAAATAATAATTGTCTTTTTTAGAACTTTGTGTTATAATTTGTCCGAAAACAATGCGGAGGCGATAATGATGGAAAAAATAGCGGAATCACTAAAAATAATCCTTGACGAAGGCTGGATAGCGGCGGCTGTCGGGGCGGGCGGAGTGTTACTATGCTTTGCCATAACCTTGACCTTGGGCCTACTGACGGGGGATTTTATAAAAAACCGCCGCGCGTTGCTTGCCCTTATGCACGGCGACATAGAAAACGGGTTTAAAATGCTTAATGATTTCGCACCGGTCTGCAATGGGAACAGGAGAGCGCTACCACCCAAAGACGCGTTTGAATACGGCGCGATTGTCGGTGTGCCCTATTCATATTCAATTTTGAAAAAACTGCCATCTTTAACTGCGACGGGCATGGCTTTTTTTACCGTTTTTTCTTTCGCCATGACGATTATAGGGCAGGGCGAATCACCCGTCTTAACGTTGATTTTTGTGCCGCTTGCGTGGTTTTTGTCGTACATAGCCGCGATTATTGTAAGGAATTTGATGCTGAAGAGCGCAGGGCGTCGCTACCGTGCGGCTGTCAATCTTATCGGTGACATCAATGCCGCGCGTGAAATCGGGCTTATTCCCGCCTGTGTGGCCGAGTTGTGCGGTCGCGTGGACGGCATTGCCGCAAAAGGCGGGGCGGGATACAAGGAACTAAACGAACTATATGGTGAAATTGCCGTAGCGATAAAAAAATACCCCGCCGACGCCGTTTGTGAACGGCTGGCGGGGGCGCTGGATGTGTTGGGGGCGATTGTTGATAGTGCTTTAAATGAGGGGCAAGGGAAGATTTGGTCTTAAATAAATGGATTTATACTTCTTATCTAATCCTTAATCTCTGTTTCTATTTCTAACTCCTGATCCTTTACCCCTACAAAGAATGCAATGCCACCGCCGCCAATTTACCACTCTCTTTGGCCAAACCGATTGTTTTTTCGGTTACCAAATCGTTTTCCTTGCCGATAAGCCGTCCGCCTTCGGCGTAAATACTCCGTTGTAGCCTTTTTCCCAGTAAAAACGAATACTTGCTTATGAAAGGGTCGCTTACCTTCGCCCCGCCCACGTCCGCGTCGTTTGGTCTAAGCCGCCCGAAAGGAATCATGCGTGTTTGGACCCCCTGGCTATGGCTATCCGACTTGGGTGCCTCCGCCTTTGCCGCTACGGATTTTGCCTCGCCGGAGGCAATATTTTCGGTTAGTTTCTGCTTTTTAGGCGGTTTAATTTTTAACGGCTTACCTGTGTCGTTGAAAACGACAATACTTTCGGAACGCGCAAGTAGCGTCCCCACGGGTATTTCGATTTTGCCGTCGGTCACAAATGACAAAACACGCGCGCCGTCCATGGCTATGTCGCGGATAATGCCCAAAGCCCTGCCGTCCTGGTTGAATGCCGGGTGGTTTATCGGACTTTCGGCTAAGCTTACGCTAAACTCCTCCTTTAGGCAGGAGGCGGAACGTATCATCGCCGCGTCGCCGCTAAGGGCGGAAAAGTCGTTAAAATTGATGTAATATCTGTTTTCGTCGTCGTTCGAGAGTAGCAAAAAACCTTTACACTTTGTCAGTACTTTATCAAAAAATACGCCCAAAATAACGCCGCGTTCTCCCGCGTCAGGCAGAGTAATCGCCTGCTTTCCTATAAGCTCGCTGATTTTATAAATCATGATTTCCCATCCTTTTATGTTGCTTCTCGTGCCAGATGTCAGCCGTGCGCCGTAACATTAAAGCGCACTACTAAATTTTATTTAGAGTTTGTCCAAAATAGAACTGTTTTGTGTCGGAGTCGTATGTCAAATTCTCGCTTATTCCGCGCTTTTTATCGTTGCGGGTACGGATTTTTCTTGACAAGTATCGACTCAAAGATATAAAATACGGTAAGCATAAGGAGGATTGGGTTATGATAAACAAAGAAACTTTAATTTATGACGCGCTCAGGCAAAAGCCCGGCTGCGAAAAAATCTTTTTAGAGTTCGGGATGCACTGCCTCGGCTGTCCGGTTTCACGAGGGGAGAATATCGGGCAGGCTGCCGAGGCGCACGGCATAGATTTGGACAAGCTGCTAAAAGCATTGGAAGATTTTAAGAGCTAAACAGATTGACATGAAAATAATAATAGGATTGGGCAATTTTGGCGATAAGTACGCCTATACCTATCACAATTTGGGCTTTTTGACGGTTGAGGCTATCGCGCAACGACTGGGTTTTTCGTTTAAAAAACGCGAATGCGACGCGAGCGTCGCCAAAGGTTACATAAGCGGCGAAACGGTAATAATTGCCAGGCCGGTTACCTTTATGAACCTATCGGGGCGGGCAGCGTATCAGCTTGTGAAAAAATACAAGGCGGAACCAAAGGACGTTTTGGTGATTTATGACGACGCGGATTTATCCAAGGGGGGCCTACGGATGCGCGAAAAAGGCGGTCCGGGCACACACAACGGTATGCGTAGCATAGTGGAGGTTTTGGGTGAGGGCTTTGCGCGGCTAAGGATTGGGATAGGAAAACCGGAAGGAGATATTGCGGAATATGTGCTAAGCGAGATTCCCAAAGAGGAACGAACGCTTTTTGCCGAGGCGATAGAGCAGGCGGTTGATTTGGTTGTCGGGTTTATCAAAAATGCGCAATAAAACAATGCCCTACCGCAATAATGAAGGTCATATTATAATTTATAAATTATCCTTCATTGTGCGTTGCGCATTGTGCATTGTGTGTTGTTATGGAGGATACTATTATGAAAAAAATCAAGATAATAAGCTTTGTGCTGACACTTGCGTTTGTCTGCGCCGCTTTTACCGCCTGCGGGCCGTTCGAGGGGTTTGACGACGACGACGCCATCGTGAGTGGTAATTCGTTCAGTAGCGTCGGGTCGATGAGCAAGCAAACTTTGGCAGAGTACACTTTTAGAGCAAACAAATGCAACGGTGTAAAAAGGATAAAGGATATCACCGTCCCCGCTGACCCAGTATTCGAAATCACGCTGACGGTCGAATCGGGGCGCTTCAAGGTTGTTCTGGTCAAGGACGGCGAGGTTTGGACAATCGCGGACGGCGACGACCTCCTTGCCCCCCTTCCCGTTCCGCCTGCGGGGACGTATAATTTGCGGATTGTCGCCAAGGACGCCAAAGTAAACTTGAGAATTCTCTTTGATGTAGGGACGCTGATCTCATAATCTACGCGAATGAAAAATGTTTAGGGCGTGTTCACACAAAAATCGGCACTTTATACGGCGTCTATTCGGTCAAGAGCCGTCGATTTTGCGCCAAGTCACGTACCGCCAGTACGCCTTTGGCGCAAAACGCCGTCTTTTATCCTGAATATCCACTCGTATAAAGTGTAAGACCGGTATAACGACTCAAAAAAAGCTTTAAATAGCCGATTTTGTGTGAACACGCCATAGCGACATCGTTTTATTGACCTCTAATGTCACGCCGCCTTCCCGCGGCTCGTTTTACTGTCCGAATATTTTTCCTTTGCCCGATAATCAGTCGTCCAAGGTTTGCTTATTTTCAAAAATCCTGCTATAATTCACACATGGAAAGTAAAACTAATGAAAGGAAGTTGCCGCAAAATTTAGAGGAAGGCGGCGTGTTTGGGGTTTGTGGCGAAAGCGACGTTCGCGACCACCTTTATTATGGGCTGTACGCGCTTCAGCACCGCGGTCAAACAAGCTGCGGCGCGGTGCTCAGCGACAATTTCAAGCTATCCCTTGTGCGGGGCCACGGCTTAGTGTCCGAGGCGTTAGAGCCCAATTTAGCTAAGCTTAATGGCAATATGGGTATAGGTCACGTGCGCTACGGCGGCAAAAAGGACGCGGAGGAATATGCCCAGCCGCTGATTTCAAATTACTTAAAAGGCAATATTTGCATTTCGATTGCGGGCAAAATCACCAACAGCGGGCAGTTAAAGGCGGAGTTAGAGGACAAGGGCGCGATCTTTCAGCTATCGAGCGATGCGGAGGTTTTGGCGCACCTTATCGCAAGGGCACGAAAGAACGAGGCTTCGGTCGAAAACGCCGTGTTAAAGGTTATGCCGCATTTGAAGGGCGCGTATGCCGTGCTGTTGATGAGTTCGAGCAAGGTGCTGGCGTTTCGCGACAAGGACGGGCTGCGGCCGCTGTGCATGGGACGAAAGGGCGGTACATACTTTTTTTCCAGCGAGGATTGCGCGTTTGCTGCTGTGGGCGCGGAGTTTGTGCGGGATTTGGAGCCGGGAGAACTGGTGATGGTCGAGGGGTCGGGGGTCAGGGGTCAGGTATCGGATGATGAGAATGACTCGGATAGAATAAAAAAAAAGCCGCACTCCTTTATGGATTATGCCGTTAATAAAGCAAAGACGTGTATTTATGAATATATTTATTTTGCGCGCCCCGACAGCATAATCGACGGGGTGAGCGTTTATTCCGTAAGGGTGGAAGCGGGCAAAAGGCTGTACAAACACGCGCCCGCAAAGGCCGACCTTGTAATTGGCGCGCCTTCCGCAGGACTGCATTACGCCCTTGGGTACGCGCACGAGAGCGGTATCCCCTACGGCGACGGGCTGTTCCGTAATTATTACCTCGGCAGGACGCAGGGGCGCGACGAAAATTTTAAGCAAAATGCAATGGGAATAAAGTTGAACGTGATTAAGGCGGCGGTGGCGGGGAAAAGGATTGTACTGGTGGACGACTCGATGATTCGCGGCGTTACAGCCAAACGTATAATTGCCTTGCTTCGCGGCGGCGAGGCGGCCGAGGTGCATTTGCGCGTCGCCTGCCCGCGCTTTGTGTCCGTCTGCCCGTTCAGCGCGGGAATTGACTCTAACCTTAAGGACAAAAGCGTGGAGGAAATCCGTGTGGAGGTTGGCGCGGATTCGTTAGCCTTTTTGCCCGCAAGGGACCTGTCGCTTATCGGCGCGGGAAGTGGGAACTGCAAGAAGTGTTTTATGTGGTAACGCTTTTATTTGCGCTTTATAACGGGGGCAGGAGGCGCAAACGGGATTAAATACGAAAAAAGTTACAAAAATAGTGCAAAATAGTACAAAAACCTCTAAAAAACGCTTGACAATGATTTCAAAGTGTGTTAAAATACTTGCACGATAATAGCATAACCGTCGAAAGGCGGCGACGCAAAGCCATAGGGCCTTCCCCGCTGACAGCGGAATGGCAGCCGGTTGCCGATATTGTGAAGGGCAAAGCTATCGAAAGGTAGCGGCGCAAAGCTATAGGGCCTTCTCCGTCACTCACGGAATGGCAGCCAGTTGCCAACAAAAGTTGTCGGTGTATAATCCCCTTCTTTTTTGGTACTGAGCCAACAAGAGGGGGATTTTTATGTAAAAAAAAACTTAAAAAGAAAAACTTAATACATACAAACTATAATCAACGCAGAAAAAGGCAAAAGGTTTGTCGCGGCAAATGAAAAAGAAGTCGCGACGCCTTAGCCGCTTTAGCACCGAATATCAGTACGGATGCAAAAAACGGAGTGGCAAAATATTTAGTGTCACGCCCGCGCCCGCATTAAACAATGGGGCGAAAAAAACGTCGGCCGACAAAAAATTCAAACGGCTAAACCTAATGAAAAACTCGGGAGGTTTTTTAAAATGAAAAAATTTATCACATTTATAATCATATCCTTACTTTTTGCCGTGGCTTTGCCCGGCGCAATCACGGCTTTTGCCGGATCAGGAGAATTCCTCGGAATCACCATAACCGCCGGTGAAAAAACCGTTATCGGCGAAGAAATGAACGAAATCACCGTCCTTAAGGGCGAAACGGTCAAATTCGAGGTTGTTGCTTCCATCGTAAAAAACGGCAAAACCGATGCTTTTTGGGTTGTAGACGGTATCGAGGAAGCTATCGTCTTTGACAACGGCACCAAAGAAATCGCAAAACAGTTCCAACGCACCTATCACGAGCTTGGGGAATACATAATTGAAGTAAGCGTGTACTACGGCAAGGAGACCCCCGGCAATGGTCAGGGCAACTATGACTTTGCCCGCCACGCCATAATTGTTTACGTCATTGAGGAGAATGTCGAAGACGTTCTTTTGGACGCTTGGGTTTCCGCCTCCGTAGTCAAGGACAAGGGCAACACCAATACCCTGACGATTACTGTCGTTGAAACTTGGGAAATACTTGGTCGCGTCGAAATCAGCAAAGTCTTTACCATCGCCAACAACGCTATCGGCACCTATCAGGTCGAAAATTACCGCGTATATGTCGATACCAAGGGCAATGTCCAAGTCAGGGAGTGCTACTTTGTGGAGTAATGCTCGTCGATGCTTAGTGCTCAATGAAGAATGGTTTTTGAGTAGACTGAGTCCTTAGGGTTATTCCAAATTTAACTCATAAAAAGAGCCGCGCACGGGAAAGCCCGTGCGCGGCTCTTTTGTGTAGCGTTGCTTTAATTATCAATTTTCATCTGCCGGCGGATATGTTTTGAAAGAACTTTAATGTCAGCCGACGGTCTTTTTACAGCTTCAGCTTTCCCAAAATGTTCAAAAAGCTACCCACCTCGCCCGCGTCCAGCTTGCTGATATATTCGTTAAGCCTCAGCAAATTGTCGTTTTGCCTGCCGCCGTCTACCACCTGCTTTTGGTAGGGATTATAGTACGCCTCGCCCTTTTCGCTCATAGAGTTCATGATTGCCATTACGCGGCTGCGATTGTGCGCGACCATGCTGCGGTATTTGTTTTGTAGCCTGAGTGCCTGTTTTGGACCGCCTGCGATGGAGGTGATTATCGCCCTTACGCTACGCCCCTTTGCCTTTTCTTTCAGTATAGTCCTTATAAGGGCGGTGATTTCGTCCTCGGAAAAAAGCTCGAAACCGTTGCGGCGGGACTTTATCGTTTCGATTTTTAAGTCTCTTGCAAGGCCGGGGACAAGCTCGAACATCTTCAGCTGCGAATAGTAATAATTCCTGACGCTGTTTACGCTACGACCCGACTCGGTCGACGCCCTTTCAAACGCCCACTTTAATCCCTTGCCGCTGTCGGCGGCCTTTTTCACGTAGCCAAACAGGTTTTTTGTCTGTTGTATAGTCCAATTATTTTCCATTTATTATTAGTCCTCCGGTATTTTGTATTACTCCGGTAGCTAAATACAGCGAATTTTTGGCGGCGTCTTTTTGCGGCGGAGCCCCAAAAATAACCGTTTTTCGTACTTCCGGTGCGAAAAAGAACGATTTTGGAGCTTTTCCATCAAAAATCCGCTCGCCAAAAAGTTCGATATTTAACTTCCGTATTAATAATACACCATCAATACTTGCCCAAAAAAAACTTTTTATACTTTAAACGGGCATATTTTATTTGGCATACCTTGATATGAAAAATCATAAAATATACGGTTATTTAGTGGTCAGTGACCACTAACGGAGTTTTATATGGATATTACCTTGACAATAAACGGCGGAGAGGATACAGTTTTTTTGATAAATGGCAGGCTGTTTGAGGGCGGCGACATCGCATACGGCGAAAACGAGGTGGTATACGTTACGGTTTTGCCTCTTTCCGCGCTGCTTCTTCCCTACACGGTCAAAATGGTAGGCGGAAGCATAAAATCCAACCACGAGCTTGTTAAGTGTTATTCCTTAGAGCCCGGCAGGTTTTATGTAAAATTTTTTCCTCGTTTTAGCTACGTCTACTGTGTGCCTTCCGTCGAAAGGGTGGAAACGCGCGATATCGCCGAGAAATTTTTCAAAGCCGTATCGGAAAAAAAGACGGACGAGGCACGGGAATGTTTAACGCGCGAATTATCCGACAGTATAGACGACCGCAGTTTGTTGAGTTTTTTCGACGGGTTTAAGGATATTGTGGTGATGGAACGCGGGCTTTATTACCTTATCGACAAGAATGACCGCGGCGTCCTTTTTAATTTTCTTGTCAAAAACACCGTAATTGACAACATTGTGGAAGTATAGAGGGCAGAGAACAGAAATTAGAGAATAGAGAATGGTATCTAAGGGGAAAGCCTGGATTGCGCGGCGGAGAAATTTTTGAACCCCCCCTTTAAAGGTTGTAACAAACGCGGATATATGGTATAATGGCGTTACCGATAGCCAAACAGTTTTGGGCAATGTTGTTTTGCCTGCGTTTGGCTCGGACAAGGGAGGACAAAAATATGCGGTTACTTACACGGTCGGACTTCGACGGTTTGGCGTGCGGCGCGCTTTTAAAGGAACTGGGGATAATAGACAACTGGAAATTTATTCACCCCAAGGACGTACAGGACGGCCTTGTCGAGGTTACGGACAACGATGTACTCGCCAACGTCCCTTACATCAAGGGCTGTAAATTATGGTTTGACCATCACTCAAGCGAAAACGAGAGGCTGGGCGATATACAGTACGAGGGTGAAAGTCGTCTTGAAGACAGTGCGGCGCGGGTCATTTATGAGTATTACGGCGGAAATGACCGCCTTCCGCGCTTCGAGCCCATGATAAAGGCGGTGGATAAGGTGGA
>Ga0123353_10011596_pt1 | contig 12436 bp, 6 predicted proteins | sample TergutLab28metaG_3_FD_92763 | JGI IMG/M metagenome (GOLD analysis project Ga0123353, IMG submission 92763) | Labiotermes labralis P3 segment gut microbial communities from Petit-Saut dam, French Guiana - Lab288 P3 | ecosystem: Host-associated > Arthropoda: Insects > Digestive system > Gut ... | reverse complement strand
GTTCCATTTCATATACCCTTCGTACCACTTCTCGGCAAAGTGCTAAGAGGTGAGAAGAGGAACATTTATTCATTACTTACGGCTTTACTGACTTAAATTTAAGATAAAAACTTTCCTAGGGTTTACCTTTAACAACCACACGTACGTAGAGCGTATGTGTGTAGGAAAGTTGCTTTCAATACAATATTCATTTCAACTCTCCAGTCATGTCATTCGACTTCAAATATTTTACATTAAAACTGATTCGTTATTCCTGCACACTTCAAAATGAAATCCTAAAATGGATGTTGTAAAATTAAGTGGTGGGAATGTGTTTGAAATGAGACTAAATGTCTCAGGACAGGTGAAATTGGCGTGCGTTTTAATAATGGCTTGCTAAATAAGCTTACAATTGCTTCTAGGTCACAGTTTAGTTCTTAAGTGTCTTCGCGTGTTATTTGCTTATATCGCACGCACTGTACTTTAGAGCCTCTCTTTACCGTGAAACTGCAACAGTAGCTACGACTTACGAAAGTAAATTTGTCGTCACGCTCAATAACCATGCCGTGAATGAGCAGGCCTACAGAATGAATGGAGGTGGCCCTCCAAGCTTCCAGGATATCAGCACTAGTGGAAGATATTGTTTAACCTCTCTCTCTCTCTCTCTATATATATATATATATTTCTATTTATTTCTAACGAATCCATTAATTTCTACCTCTCTTGTTTTTGTATTTTTAATTCTCTTTCATCTTTCCTTCCACCGAATTCTTCTTTTTGCCTCCCTTTCCCCCTGTTTCTCGGATGCTAATTTTTCTCCTTTTGTTTCTATCCTAACTTTTCTCTCTCCTTCTGTGTTTCCTTGTAGCTCCGTCCTTTTACTGTTTGTCTTTTCCCTCTTTGTGACTGGACTTCAAGGATGAGTGATAAGTATTCCTGCTTCTTATTTTGGATGTTATGGGTTTAAATCTCGGCCCAGAGTCCTGCAATCTCAAGAGGGAAATGTTGCGTTTTTCTCAGCGCTTCAAACAAAACGTCCGGATAACAGACTATTTTAAATAGGCCACTGCTGAATCATTCCACATACTTAATTACAATTAATAATTCACGAACAATTGTAACATTCTATGACAGATAACCTAAAGAGTTGAAAATTTTAATGCAATCCACCAATCAAGTTTCTTTCTGTCCTCCTTCACATCTCACTTACTACTCTATGGTGAAACAAAGATTGGGCCTAGGTCAGTGTAGCCGGTCTAACTTTAAAATTTGGCTGCTGAGATCTGATACACCGTACTCGTTTGTGTCCTCTATTAAGATGTGATGAAAATCTTATGTACTGACCAACCACATTGTGTCGGTCATGGTATCAGTTTTCCCTTCATTATGTGAAATTAATTCACTGTTAGGCCGCTAGTAATGCTGAGTGCTGTTAATAAGACACGAAGAAACTATGCGCTGATCACCATTATTTATTGCGCTGACCTTATCATAAAGATATGATACGCTTTCTGTGAATGGCGATATCTGTAATGCGCAGGACTTGTATAATGAGCTGGCATCAGACAACGACTGTCCTGTGACCAGAATAATTTAGTAAAACTTGTTTTAGGATGACAAGATAGTATTTTGGACTGCGATGTCCCCCAAAATTCATCTAATTGGATGTGTTGGAAGGCACCGAAGCCCACTTGCTTCGCTTTGAATATAATATAGATTTATGTCTGAAGGACTTTACCGCAGAAACACGAACACAAAAGTTTTGTCGTGATTTGTGAGACACTTTACAGAGTGCATGAAGCCCGGTTTGTTCACGGTACCTGCGGAAAAGAGAAGCGGATCAGAATCTCGGTTGTGTATATCTATTAATGATTCCATCGAAAATGAGGAGCCGGTTTTGTGGTTCTGATATTATTAAAAAGCTCAAATGCGTGTTAAGCTACAACATTTTGTTTATATCTGGTTGGTTCGCGGAACAGTGACAGGTTTATTGCCTTGCCCGTGCCATTTAAATTCGCTCTATCCACCATCAGTCAAACTTCTTGCTGTAGCGGTTTGCTGCTCTATCTGCTAGTCGCAAAGTGGACCGGTCCTGATTCTTTCTACAAGCAATGCTAAGCGCTGTTCACAGTTTCCAACTTGTGTTCCATTGCAAACACATGTGCACCACTTAGTGGACAATTCGTAAAAAAGATAAATAAATCATACTAAATAAACAACAATGCAGTGGGTAGCACTTATGTTACATATCTTAAGTTAGTGGCTCGAAGTGTGGTTTGGAGCTAATTAACCATTCTTAGCGACTCATTACTCATAAGAGGCTTGAATTTCACCTTAAATAGCGTAGTATGAAGTTAAGGAGATTCTACAAGGCATACAGTTGACACAGCACCGCTAACAATGCAATTATACCTAAACATAATACTGAACTGCCGATTCCGGTGGACGAGCGGTCTAATGCGTAAGGTCTGCGGCAGCCCGCTGGCTGGGATTGTGAGTTCGAATCCTGCCGGAGTCATGGATGTTTGTTTCTTGTGAGTGTTGTGTGTTGTCAGATTGATGTCTCTGCGACGCGCTGATCAGTCGTCCAAAGGAAACTGACTGACTGTGGCGCTTTGCTGTGTGTGATCTAGAAACCTAAAGAATGAAGAGGCTATTGCCCATGTTGGGCCGCAGGGCCATAGGTAAAAAAATCCTGATCTCTGTTATCTGACATGACAGTTCACGCATCAAAATGTCGGGCTATCGGCTTAATAGCAATATAACAAAATATGAGGAAACACTTTAATATTTCAATTACTTGTTTGGTTTCTAACTTTTAGTGATATTTGTCTTTTTCGGTCTTTTCAATTACAGGCCTATTGCTTTACCGAGTTCATGGCGAATCACTACCATATTACCATCGGGTTTTATTAACTGTAAATTTCTATAAGATTCTGACGTTGTTACAAAGAATTCAAGATTATTAGCTTCTATGATTTTTCTCCTGTCTGGAGTTTTAAAATTACTGAAAGTAATAAAAATAAAAAGACAAAACATTACGTTTCGGGGTGAGGATCAGGATAAAAGGATACTGCATGCACAGTTGGGCCCTAAAGAGAATTCCCCTCTCAGCCCACAGGCTGAGCTGAGAGGGCAAATGACTGTGTTCACGAAGGCAGTGTCTTGTTTATTAATTATTTTAATTACTTTTATTAATTTTGAAGCAGTAAATGACGGTCGGAGTTCATAGAAGCTTACAGTCTTTAATAAGCCTTAAAGCATGTCAGATTAACAGTATCAGTTCAAAGCCTGTAATATTATTTCATCTTGTGCATAACACAAATTTTTGTATTTTTTTTTTATTTATTATTGCCGGACACTTGTAGGGAATAACTGAACATCACCGGCACTGGCAGGCAAATAAAATATCCTGGCTCCTTCGTTAGATGCTATTAAACACTGCATTTTATATTAATATGCATTACGCTCTCTCTTGCACTTTGTATTCTAGTCTATATTGCGTTAAAAACAAACTTATTGCACACATGGCCCAGACCGACTCCGGCGTCCACCGTCTCTTCCAAACTATCGTTGCCGGATAAGCAGTAAAGCTGTTGGGGGCCAAAGAGGATTCGTCCCGAAATTGTGCTAATATTACGCATGCGTGGAGATATTCCTCCGCTCCCTTTTACGCCTTCCGAAGTTGTACTTAATTTAGCACTGAGACAATTAAACATTTTAAATATTTCGGCCAAGTAATATATTCTTTACCGTAGAAGGATCTCGCTCGCGAGCGGTGAAAGCTCAAACAATTTTCGAATAAGGTACTTAAATATTCGGTTGAAAAAATGAGCCGCATTTTCGTCACATAACACACAGTTTATGAAGGTCACAATATAATTGCTGTTTAATCCGAGTTCCGCGTAACATTCATTCACTCCCTCTGTGGACTGAAAGCAGTTACAGAACATGGCACTGGTGCTGCCTCCAATGCCCACAGTACAAATAACGTAATTACAAATGCATCCTAGCTCAGGTACACTTTAATTATTGGAATTTATTCTCATTAAGCTTAGGCCAACACTACTTATTATTTAATAAATAACTATTTAACTATTTCTTGCTAATTTAATAATGCCTTCAATTACACTAACTGTGTACTAGACTTAGCGGCAACGTCGGGGTCTCGGGCTATACTTGCCACTGCTCTTCTCCCCGGCTGCAGTAGCAAAGCCGTTCGCCAGAGCTCTCACATTCTTTGGTATCTCACTTATCCGTGCTGAATTCTGTATGCGGCTTGTAGATTCGCACGATAGGTGCTCGTGTCCAGAAGCTAACGTCTGCCCAAACTCCACCAACACTTCTTTCCGTTTTTCTCTCGCACTCATATTCTTCTTCTTCCAAGTTGCATCTGAGGAATTTGCGTAATTTATAGGGTCTACTATTCTTAGAACCTTTACGTATTTGTTTAGTCTCGGTACGTGTAACAAATCTTAGTGTGGATAAGCTGGATACTGTTAATTTGATGTATGTCTGTCCGTGCATCGTTACATAAGCGTAGAGAAGAAACCAACTACATGCTACTGATTGTTGATTGCGTAAGATGTGCTGTGCGTATGAGGAGAGTGGATTGTTGCTTCTCATGTATCTAATATGCTCTTGATAACGTATCTTCAGCCTGCGGATGGTTTGGCCCACATATGATAGGTTGCAGGAGTTGCAGGTTAGTTGGTAAATCTCCCATTTGTTATGGGGTGGGATCTTGTGGACATTGGATGGTTTTGTGAGTCGTGTTATTGTGTTGTTGCATCTGAAGGAGATTTTAACATTAGTGCGTTTTGGAGCTATACATGCAAAGTTTCGCACGAAGACAGATGTGGAATATCCACTTATAGGCTACTGATTACGTACTAAATATTATTTGTAGGTCAACAACTACAAACATGGCGAAGTTGCGAACTCCAGTAGCATTTAGTTGGTTTTCTTCTCTATGCTTATATTGTTGATTGTATTCCTCTGGACACGAAGCACAATTCTGCATGTCTGAATATTGCTATCTCTCGTCACATCAGAGACACAGGTGTTGTAATCCAGTGCGACCTCAAAGCATGGATTTCTGCCCATGTGAATGGCACCTAATTTTAAGAAAAGTTATAGCTTTTCCAGGAAGGAAAAAAGTAAGCAATTAGATAATCAAGCTGCTGTGTGTATTTATTTCACTTAGACTCCTGAACATGTCCTACGATTTTCACAAAATTTTGTATGAATTTCAAATTACTGGACGCCACCCCAAGACAGCGCCGTCATTTTATAAAATAATTTAAACAAAAATAATGGGCGACTAAAGTGTGAAAGCGGGGACAGTGCAGTGACGTGAGGTAACAGATCTTGAACAAATACGTACTCAGATCGGTTAAGGAAAGCTTTACGGCATATATAATAATATCATTAAGTCTAAGAACAAATATTTTCAGTTTTTAGTTCGATAGTCATAACTAAGGAAAGTTTGGAGCCATACATGCGAAGTTTCGCACTAAGACAGATGTGGAATATCCGCCTATAGGCTACTGATTACGTACTAAGTATTATTTATAGGTCAACAACTACAAACATGGCGATGGTGCGAACTCCAAAGTTATATGCGACAAAATCAAAGCAAGGCAGAAACTTTAAGTGAAATTCTTTTTTTTTAATAATAAACTAAAACAACAACCAAAATGTCAATCGATCCACAGTGCAGCAAGTCTATTCAGTAAGTAAACCCATCCTGTAGGTCCTATTCACTATAGTAAAGAATATTTCCACCACTTGGTCCCTGCTTCCATCTCTTACCATTCCGCGCACGTAGTCAGTTTGGTAAAACCTGCGTCTGTGTTTATAACTAGATACATTCCAGATAAACAACATCACATGCCATACGACAGTAAGCGCGTGCCATATGAACGTTTCTAAACTACGTGCTCTGATGTAATCAATGTCTTGTTAAATAATAAGCCACATTAAGGTAATTTTCCAAGAAGAAAGAAAGGACTTCCATATTCGGATCAGACGTTTAAAACGCTCATTCCATAATGATGCACTCAGCGAGGACCTAATTTGGAATAACACGAGCTACCGGTGTAGACATGACAGTTCTTATTACTTAGAGATTACTTGTCCTTCTCATATTCGACCTGCCTGCGCCGAATTAAAATTGAAAATTTTTATTGTTTTCAGAATTATTTAAGGTAAATCTTACGCTATTTATTGCCACTCTCTCATCTACTGCTCTTATCCTTCCCTGAAAAGGAAAGGTCCTGAAGATTACGAGATCTGAGGTTCTTATAACGGTGCTGATGGGGATTTAAGTCTTTTATAACACGATGCAGTGTACTATTACATAGTTGCCCCAAGTTCCGGCGAAGCTAGTTCCTTCATCGTAAGATTTACTGACTACCTGTCAGTTACAGGCTGCCTACAGTTAATGTGCAGAAGATGTTAATCGCTCAGCAGCTTAGTTCACTTCTCCACCATTGATACAACTGAACTGTCATTGCTGTGGACATAAGAATCTGACATCCAGATGAATTCAGTCCGTGTCCTTACATCCTACGTCCTTAGCTGACAATTTCATATTATTCGCCAGTCTTAGGCGAGGTTCTCGAACATTTTTTCTTCCTACAAATTTATTTATTTCAAATGTATTTAAAGAGTCTGTCAATAAATCAGTGGCAGGCGGGACAGCGTAATCGGTATAGGTAAAAGGCTGCGGGTTGCAAGAGTTGGGGTTCGAATCTCGTTAGGGACAAAGGTTTTTTTCCTCTCCTTGAAAACATCCAATCGGTGCTAGGTCTCCTAGTCAATGGGTACCTGGAACTCTTGTCCGAAGGTAAAGAGGCCGGGGCCAGAAGTTGACTATTCATTTGCATTTATTACTGAAGTTAAGAAGGAGAAGATCTAGGCTTCCACTCCCCCACATGCCTTCATGACATGAAGAGGGATAACTTTGACATTGCCAGTAAGCAAGGCTGCATAGCGTCGAATGACTGAACGATATTCAATAGCGAACTAGACAGCAGTGGAAGGATGCAGTCGCGAGGTTCCGTCCTCGTATTTTTCTGTGGAAATGAAAAAAAAGAGGCGAGAAACCTAAGTAATAACAGTCTGTGCCGGGGCGAGATTTTCACGAGACACCTAAATATTCACACCTGAGGCAGTGCCACATGAAACACCTCGGTCGATTTTCTAACAAACATTCTATATTTATTTCTCACACCCTTCGGCATGCATGTTACAGACGAGCTTTTCCAAGTAAGGCTGGGATATGACACCATGGTGACTGGTAAATGGGTACCAATGCGCCATATTTTATGCTCCTTCAATCTAATTCTCCTTCACTTGACCACCCCAACAATATTTTTAACGACTAAAAATTATGAAACTCCTCATAATATAATTTCTACCCTCAGAAAGTTTTTCCATCGCCTAACTACCTGCGTTTGCATCCAAAGACAGGTAGAAAAACACCATTACAAATTAAATTTCTACATTTAAACTAAAAGGAAATTTACTGAATTTGTACGACATGTTGCATAATCTCGGTTTTATTTTCCACAAATTGTTGTTTACTTCTGAATTTCATCTTTGGTGTTCAACAATTCTCACTTTTTTCATAACCCACATGTTAAAATTTAAATACCCACTCCGGTTATGGTAAAAGCTACATCAGATAAATAATTTTCATTCTAATGTAATTATTCAGCTGCTGACAGTTCTCAGTACCTTCCTTAACAATTAACGCTCTTATTTGTCACGAAAATGTGGCTGTGGAAATATCTCACTGAGTTTGGGAGAGCAAAGGGAGACTGCATAGATACTTTTAAAATTCACCCAGTGAAGCCAAATATTAAAACTTTAACACGCAAGCCCACTGAAGAGTATCAGAGAAATAATTGTTGTGGGTAACAACATTTGTTCCGGCGCGCTTCGGAATTACTGTGCACTTTCATTGATACTTTAGGATCGAGGAAGCTCGGTTTCGAAAAACTGTCCCTTTCAATCGACGCCATTTGTGTCCTTTCTGCACAGTGCAACGTTGCAATGAAAATATGTAGCTCTAAAGTAACGTACAGAATGCTATACTGTTCGTTACTGCGAGGCAACTGGATAAAAATTTAGTGATGGAAGACAGGGAATGGTGCACATAAGATAAAATACTGGCTGTGGACAGGAATATCTAAATAAACATACCCAGACACAAAGATAAATTTATAAGGCAATTCCTTTCCTTTTATGTAATATAGGCAAACCTTCGCCGTTTCTGATGCTGGACAATGCCAGCAGAAAATGTACTGCTTATGGCATGGTATTGTTGTATGAATATAAAGAGTGAGCGTACGTTGTAATGAGGTTTAATTGCCTGTATTTGTTTTATATGTAGTTGGGTCGTGTTGTCTCTTATGCTTTTTATTTTATTGTGACGTCTGACTGGCGGTCAGTGTGGTCCCCACTGTCGGCGCTCGACACGGTGGACTTGGAATAATTTGACCATACATGGGACAAGTCAGCGCCAGTTCACATAAGTGAATTTGATGAGAAAGAAAGTCTATGTGGTGCTTCGCGCGTGCGGGAGTCATGCTTTATCTCCGTCTTGACCGAAGCCGATGGCAGTGCATCAGGTACTAGATTCACGGAGCACAGTTCTTATGGATGAGCTCATGATCAAAAAATTCCTGCCTTATACGGAACTTGAAAGTTTACAATCTTCTTATCAGCATCCCACCCGTGATCTCCCTTCTAAGACATAAACACGTTTAAACCCCAATCTTTAAGATCCTATTTAATATTATCCTCCAATCTATGATGAGGTCTTTAAGGCTTTCTACCAATTGTATTATCTGTCTCATGCTTTCTACTTGTCTTGTTCATCTCAATCTCTTTGACACAGTACGACATGTTATAGATGTATAACAGATATATATATATATGGCCCCTCATGCACGTATTTACGTTCAGCACAACTTTTATTGTTTAGGTTCTTCAGTTTTCCCAGTGAATTCCCATGCCCCCCAAGTTCCACAGTCACAGTCATTCACCTACCATCGACAATGACAGCGTCAGTACACGTAACTAAGCCACTAAGAACGCTGGCACGCCGCTCACATTAGCTCCTCTCCCACAGTAGATACCTGAAGGTCCACTGCAGGTTATTAACCGTTATTAATCGTTTACTTTCATGTAGGCGTCAAAAAGTTAAGTTCTATTTATACGAATTTTACTGTTTACTGTGTTAAATAATCAGTTAGTTTGTTTGAGGCTGGCGGTCACACAGCACATTTCCGGTATTCGGAAGAAATATTCCTCCGTTTTCGAAATCTCATGTCCGACCTTCACGGTTTTTATAATGCCCGTAATTCAAATTCGGGAATTTCTCTTTTTGGCCAGGCAGATCACTAAACAATAGCAGTTATAACAGGAAGGCAGTGGGGATTCGAGTGCCTCTAACACAATAAACAGCGCTTCTACAAACATACTGTATGAATACTCATTTTAGGCGTACCCATAAAATATTGACAAAACAAAATGCAAAATTTCATACGGCAGCAGTCCAGACAGACCTAATAATGCCACACAATAACCAAGCCAGCCTATCACTTCAGAATAAGAGCAAGTGCTAAACACAGACATAACATTCACTTAACGTTGTTCTTGTAAATAAAATAATGAAGTAGGCCTTAAACACGACTAGAACCAATCAAAATAATGTACGTTTGGGAAGTTAACTTCAATCAATATGTACAGTCTTTTGAAAAAATTTTAAAATCTTAAATACCCAGGAACAATGGCAACAAATATAGAAGAAATTAAGAAACTACTAAACTGTGTAAATTTTTCTTATTATTTATTTTGAAAACGTTTTACTTATGAAAAGTAAGTCGTTACGCAGTTTCTCGGTTTTAGTAAATGTTGCGATAGAACATTTTATGAGATCAGATGGATTTAATTAATTGTGAAGCAATAGATGTTAAATATTATTCAGTGTGTGTCTGTGTTCTTGCCTAAGTTACCGGCTTGCAAAGGGCGTCTTTTCTGCGCATCCTGTGACCTGTCTGGCTGTACAATAATTCACCACATTACCTTATAAATGAGACGATTTTCGGAAAAAGTTTATTGCATAAAATGTGTTTTGATTTTCTCTGCGACTTTTGTCTAAAACATTTTTCATTCAAAGTACATTTCAACGGGCTGCTATCATAAACACGTGTCGGTTTGCACTTCAAATATCCATTATTTTTGTTGGACTTTAATGAAACTTGAATTTTGTCGACAGTTTTTAGAAAACTATTCAAATATCAAATTTCATGAACGTCCGTCTAGTAGGAGAGGCGATGTTCCATGCTGTCGGACGGACCGACAGGCAGACAGCCATGATGAAGCTATCAGTCGCTTTTCGCCATTTGCAAACGCGCCTAAAAATTGCTACCATTCGCAAATATTCAAAACCCAAAGAATGCTTTGCGAAATGTGGCCTTTCCTTTGACGGAAAATAGTGCAATATATACAAAATAAAATATATACAATAACAATGCTCGCTTTTTAATTTCACCGTTACGATTGCTTGTGGCCTAAAAAAGGAGAATTAACCAAGAAATTTACGTACGCAGTATTTTACACAACGCAGGGCAATGCTGCTGAAGTAATGTAATTTAGGATGCTACAATTGGCTGTGCTTGCAGACAGTATGTAGGGAACAAGAAAACTATAGATTTTTGGTATGCAGTCCTCTTGAGAATTCGGTAAGGAGACAGAAGGTTGGCACTTAACTGGATCTTGGGTTTCTTTACATTTGTTTTCATCTTCAACATTTTTCATCCAATAGATTTTAGGTTGCATATTGATATCACATAACATATTAATATCACATAAAATTCACACTACTAAAGGTGTAAATTCTAACGTTTTCAGAAACGTAAAAAATTAAGCACAACGTATTTTACGGAGATGTGTTGGGAGACTGCGAGAAGCATTCAACTGGCTCAGGAATGTGTCGAAAGACGAATTTGATATTAGTGGCAACGAACGTTTGCGTTTGGTTAAATGGGTGTCAGGTAATATATGTTAGGCATTGCAGCCAGTTCATGTACATTCTGAAACGCACCTTTTCAGCCTTGTTTATTAAATCGTCCAAGGGTGACTAAGGTTGTCCTCTAGCCGCGATATCAAAAGAATTATCGCGCACGATGAAGTGTATTGCAGCTGACTCTGTGAGTACAGAATGCTGTATTGTCAGCAATGCGCCGACTTCTTACAGTTAGTAAAGACACGATTGTCTACCCACCTGCCGCATCACTAAACTGTGTTACAAACTCAAGAGCACAACCTGTGCTTCCAGTATAATCCAAAACGAAAAAAAAATCTCTTGATATTTTGTAATGTGCGCGTTCTTATGTGTGATCGCATGCAGTAGCACGCAGCTATCTGCACGGTAAATCCTGATAGCGTCTCCGTGTCTTGACAGAGTGGCTAGCCAGACACTGACTGTCGACAACAGTAACTACAAATATGGATTGGCTGCGTGTCAGAGTGGGCAAGGGTGGAGGTAAATTAATCGACGAATTGAGGGTAATATAAACTGGAAGAAAAATAAAACAATTCAGAGAGCATTGAAGGTTGGAGAAGATCTTTTATGCTCAGAAGACATTTGTGTGTACAAAGAGCAATTTGAAACGCAATGCAAAATGGAGTTATATAAGTCATACACACGTTACGGACTAAACTGTTACATCCTAACATCTTACCTACTGATTGGAGCCTGCTGTTGAGCGGCGGCCTTCAGTGTCCTATCAGTATATGCGCACAGCTGTTGAGGTAGCATTGTCATGGGATTCAGTAAACAGTATCGACGAATCTATTTAGGCCAATTAAATGTCGCCTTTGGCAAGCAGACTGAAATTAAGCTAGATCATTTTTGACAATATTAATTGCGAAGGACTCAAGTAAATTTGGGAACACTAGGTGTGAGGATCTGGAGTGCATTAAACTGGCAAAGAATAAGATCCAGGATCTGCCGAACACAATAATAAAACTTTACGTACCGTGAAAGACATTTGGTTTGACTAGTTGAGCGTCTTTGGGATTGTAAACATACCAGGTGACCTCACATGTCTGTTACCAATAACTTAAACAAAAAATTTTACATTATTATTTTACAAAGTGAGCAAATACTGTACTTGGCAACGCAAAGGTGTTTAGTATGTTTAGGTACTTGATATAATCGCCGATCCCAGTGGCCACGAGGTCTAAGGCTGCGGCCGCTCGCTTGCTGAGATCGTGGGTTCGAATCGCGCTAGAGGCATGGATGTTTGTCTGTTGTGAGTGTTGTGTTTTGTCAGGTGGAGATCTCTGCGACAAGATGATCACTCGTCCAGAGGAGTCCTACCGACTGTGATGCGTCGTTGTGTGTGATCAAGAAACCTCAAGAATGAGGAGGCCATGG
>Ga0123353_10011593_pt1 | contig 12438 bp, 8 predicted proteins | sample TergutLab28metaG_3_FD_92763 | JGI IMG/M metagenome (GOLD analysis project Ga0123353, IMG submission 92763) | Labiotermes labralis P3 segment gut microbial communities from Petit-Saut dam, French Guiana - Lab288 P3 | ecosystem: Host-associated > Arthropoda: Insects > Digestive system > Gut ... | reverse complement strand
GTGCCGGTCCCGCCCAGCAGCACCACCGCGGTCCACACGGCGCCCGTCGCCAGCGCGTTCACCGCGATCATCGCCGCGTACCAGCCGGTCCTGCGGCGCAGCAGCCCGGCGTCCCTGACCTGGCGCAGCAGCGGGGCGAACTCGCTGCCCGACGGCTCCGGCCGCGGTCCCGCGGAGGCCCGCTCCGCCCCCGGCGGCGGCGCTGACGCGACGGCGAGTGTGCTGCTGGAAGCGGGCATGGGTGCTCCTCGGACGGCTTCGGGGGCGCGGACGATGCAGGTCAGCGGCCTTGCCCGGCCGCACCCACGACGCTACGAACCGGGGCCCGCCCGTGGCCATGACGCCTCCACCCGACCCGTGCGGGGGCCCGCCGACCGGAAAACCGGGGGAAAACCCCACCCGGGCCTTGCCAGGATGGCGGCGTGACGACCAACGACCCGCGGGCGGCCGGCTGGAGCGCGGCCGCCCACCCCGTGACCGACCCGCAGTCCGCCGCGCTGCTGCGCGCGTACTACGTGGAGCTGATCGAGCGGTACTACGGCCGCCCCACCGACGAGGAGGAGCTCGCGGCCGTCCTCGCCGAGGAGCCCAGCGACGATCTCGCCCGCCCCACCGGGGAGTTCCTGGTGGCCCGCCGGGACGGGCAGCCCGCCGGGTGCGTCGGCGTGCGCGTCCTGGACGCCGGGACGACCGAGCTGACCCGCATGTACGTGGCCCCGCAGGCCCGCGGCCAGGGCGTGGCGCGGCTGCTCGTCGGCGCCGCGGAAGCCGTCGCCCGCGAGGAGTTCGGCGCGGCCAGGATGCGCATGGACACCCGCAAGGACCTCGTCGAGGCCCGTGCCCTGTACGCCGGGCTCGGCTACCGCGAGATCGCGCCCTACAACGACAGCCCCTACGCCGACCACTGGTTCGAGAAGCCCCTGCGCTGACCGCGGTGCCGTCGCCCGCCGCGCGGCCGCTGCGCCGCGCGGCCCGGCGGTCACCGCATTCCGCCGCCCGGGCCGTCTACGATGCAGGGACACGCAAGGGGTCAGCGCATCTGAGGAGCGGAACCATCAGCGGCAACGTTTCGGTCGAGGTCAGGATCGCCGAGGAACTCGGGGTACGCGAGGGACAGGTGCGGGCGGCCGTCGACCTGCTCGACGGCGGGGCGACCGTGCCGTTCATCGCCCGCTACCGCAAGGAGGCCACCGGCACCCTGGACGACGAGCAACTGCGCACGCTCGAGGAGCGGCTGCGCTACCTGCGGGAGCTGGACGAGCGGCGCGCCGCCGTCCTGGAGTCCATCGAGTCGCAGGGCAAGCTCGACGACGCGCTCAGGGCGCAGATCATGGCGGCCGACTCCAAGGCCCGCCTGGAGGACATCTACCTGCCCTACAAGCCCAAGCGGCGCACCAAGGCGCAGATCGCGCGGGAGGCGGGCCTGGAGCCGCTCGCCGACGCGCTGCTGGCCGACCCGGGCCTGGACCCGCAGGCCGCGGCCGCGCAGTACGTCGACGCCGGCAAGGGCGTGGAGGACGCGGCGGCCGCCCTGGACGGCGCGCGGGCCATCCTGGCCGAGCGCTTCTCCGAGGACGCCGATCTGGTCGGCGAGCTGCGCACCCGGATGTGGAGCCGCGGCCGCCTCCTCGCCAAGGTCCGGGAGGGCAAGGAGGAGTCCGGCGCCAAGTTCGCCGACTACTTCGACTTCGCCGAGCCGTTCACCAAGCTGCCCTCGCACCGCGTGCTGGCCATGCTGCGCGGCGAGAAGGAGGAGGTGCTCGACCTCACGCTCGAACCCGAGGAGCCGGCCGAGGGCCCGAGCAGCTACGAGCGGCGCATCGCCCTGCACTTCGGCATCTCCTCCTCCGGCGAGCCCGGCCGTCCCGGCGAGCGCTGGCTGGCCGACACCGTCCGCTGGGCCTGGCGCACCCGCCTGCTGGTCCGGCTCGGCATCGACCTGCGCGTGCAGCTGCGCCAGGAGGCGGAGGACGAGGCGGTGCGGGTGTTCGCCGCCAACCTGCGCGACCTGCTGCTCGCCGCGCCCGCCGGCACCCGCGCCACCATGGGCCTCGACCCGGGGCTGCGCACCGGCGTCAAGGTCGCCGTGGTCGACGGCACCGGCAAGGTCGTCGCCACCGACACCATCTACCCGCACGTCCCCCGCAACCGGTGGGACGAGTCGCTGGCGACGCTCGCCCGGCTGGCCGCCGCGCACCGGGTCGACCTGATCGCGATCGGCAACGGCACCGCGTCCCGCGAGACCGACAAGCTCGCCGCCGACCTCATCAAGCAGCACCCCGATCTCAAGCTCACCAAGGCCGTGGTGTCCGAGGCCGGCGCCTCGGTGTACTCCGCCTCCGCCTACGCCTCGGCCGAACTGCCCGGCCTCGACGTGTCGTTGCGCGGCGCGGTGTCCATCGCCCGCCGCCTCCAGGACCCGCTGGCCGAGCTGGTGAAGATCGACCCGCGGTCCATCGGCGTCGGCCAGTACCAGCACGACCTGTCCGAGGTGAAGCTCTCCCGCTCGCTCGACGCCGTCGTGGAGGACTGCGTCAACGGCGTCGGCGTCGACGTCAACACCGCGTCGGTGCCGCTGCTGCGCCGCGTGTCGGGCATCACCGAGGGCCTGGCCGCCAACATCGTGTCCCACCGCGACTCCAACGGCCCGTTCCGCACCCGCAAGGACCTCAAGGACGTCGCCCGGCTCGGCCCCAAGGCGTACGAGCAGTGCGCGGGCTTCCTGCGCATCCAGGGCGGCGACGACCCGCTGGACGCCTCCAGCGTGCACCCGGAGGCGTACCCGGTGGTCCGCCGGATCAGCGCCACCGCGGGCACCGACGTCCCCGCGCTGATCGGCAACGCGACCGTGCTGCGCACCCTGAAGCCGCAGGACTTCGTCGACGAGTCGTTCGGCCTGCCGACCGTCACCGACATCCTCACCGAGCTGGAGAAGCCCGGCCGCGACCCGCGCCCCGCCTTCAAGACCGCGACCTTCAAGGAAGGCGTGGAGGAGATGAAGGACCTCCGGCCCGGGATGCTGCTGGAGGGCGTGGTCACCAACGTCGCCGCGTTCGGCGCGTTCGTGGACGTCGGCGTGCACCAGGACGGCCTGGTGCACGTCTCCGCGCTGTCCGACTCGTTCGTCTCCGACCCGCGCGACGTCGTCAAGCCCGGTGACATCGTGCGCGTCAAGGTGCTCGACGTGGATCTGCCGCGCAAGCGGATCTCGCTGACCCTGCGGCTCAACGACGAGGCGCGCCCGGCGCGCGGCGACCAGCAGCGCGGCGGCGAGCGCCGCGGCAACCCGCCCCGGCAGGGCGGCGACCGCAACGGCAACGCGTCCCGCCAGGGCGGCAACCGGGGCGGCCAGGGCGGCCAGGGAGGGCGGCGCGGCGGCCAGGACCGGCCCGCGCCCGGCGGCGCGATGGCCGACGCCCTGCGCCGCGCGGGCCTGACCGGCGGCAAGTAGGGCAGCGAGGCGAGCGGGGGCGGCCGATCAGGGCCGCCCCCAACCGCCCGCGGTGTCACCCCTGTTGACCGTGGTCCGACAGACGCTAACCTCGCGGGATGCGCTCACTGACGCGGGCACCCCGCCTCTCGTGGATATCCGTGGTCGCGGCGGTCCTCGCCGCCCTCGCGGCCGTACTCTCCGCCCCCGCAGCCGCCCACGCGGCCGGGGGCGGAACCGTTCGCGGCGGCCTCAGCCAGCCCGTCTACTCCTACGCCGACGCCATTCGCGAGGCCGTGTGGGTGGACACCGGGATGGACGGCGACGGCGACGGCCGCACCGACCGGGTGGCGGTCGACATCGTCCGCCCCTCAGAACCGGCCCGCCAGGGCGGCCGCGTTCCCGTCATCATGGACGCGAGCCCCTACTACTCCTGCTGCGGCCGCGGCAACGAGAGCCAGCTCAAGACCTATGACGCGAACGGCGACATCGTCCAGGCGCCGCTGTTCTACGACAACTACTTCGTGCCGCGCGGCTACGCCACCGTGCTGGTCGACCTGGCCGGCACCGACCGGTCCGACGGGTGCGTGGACGTCGGCGGGCCGTCGGACGTCCAGTCCGCCAAGGCGGTCGTCGACTGGCTGAACGGCCGGGCCCGCGGCTACAGCGCCCGCACCGGCGGCAGCGCCGTCACGGCCACCTGGGCCACCGGCGCCGTCGGCATGATCGGCAAGAGCTGGGACGGCACCATCGCCAACGGCGTCGCCGCGACCGGCGTCGCCGGCCTGAAGACCATCGTGCCGATCAGCGCCATCTCCTCCTGGTACGACTACTACTTCCACCAGGGTGCCCCGCTGCAGGACGGCCCCGAGTGGCTGTCGAACTACGTGGAGAGCGACAGCGCCCAGGCGAACTGCGCCGCCGAGCAGCAGAAGATCATCGCCGGCTCGCCCCGCAGCGGCGACTGGACGCCGTTCTGGACCGCGCGCGACTACGTCAAGGACGCCGGCAAGGTCCGGGCGAGCGTCTTCGCCGCGCAGGGCATGCAGGACCTGAACGTGCGCACCAAGCACTTCGGCCAGTGGTGGAACGCCCTCGCGCAGCACGGCGTGGAGCGCAAGGTGTGGCTGTCCCAGACCGGCCACGTCGACCCGTTCGACTACCGGCGCACTGCCTGGGTGCCCACCCTCCAGCGGTGGTTCGACCACTACCTGCTCGGCGTGGACAACGGCATCGAGCGCGAGCCGATGGCCGACATCGAGCGCACCGTCGACCACTGGACCACCGACAAGGTGTGGCCGCCGTCCGGCACCCACACCAGCACCCTGAACCTCGGCCCGACCGGCGTGAACGGCCTCGGCACCCTCGGCAAGGCGCACACCACCGGCACCGAGTCGTTCACCGACGACCCGAACCTGTGGGAGGAGGACTGGGCGACCGCGGCCGACACCGCCACCCCGGCCAAGGCCGCCTTCACCACCGGCGTGCTCGCCAAGGACCTGCGGATCTCCGGCGGCGGCACGGTCACCGTGACCGCGACCTCCTCCACGTCCAGCGCCCACCTGTCGGCCGTCCTGGTCGACCTCGGCCCGGCGACCATCCGCGACTTCCTCGGCGGCGGGGAGGGCATCACCACCCTGAAGACCCGCTCCTGCTACGGCGAGAGCACCCCCGGTGACAGCGCGTGCTTCCTGGACACCGCCGCCGACACCGAGTCCGTCGACCACACGGTCTTCAGTCGCGGCTGGGCCGACCTCGGCCACTACCAGTCGCTCGCCCACGGCGTGCCGCTCACCCCGGGCAAGCCGTACACGATGACCATCCAGCTGGCCGCCACCGACCACGTGGTGCCCGCAGGGCACCGGCTGGCGCTCATCGTGGCCGGCACCGACGGCGGCCTGATCCTGCCCGCCTCCACCACCCCGACGGTCTCCGTGGACCTGTCGCAGTCCGTGCTGCGGCTGCCGGTCTCCGGCGGCGCCGGCGCGCCGGCGACCGTTCCCGGCGCGGCGACGGCCTCCCCGGCGCACACCCCGGCGCTGCGGCCCGCGGCGCCGGCCCCGCGGTTCACCCCGGCGGCCGAGCTGGGCTGACCCGCCGGATTCCCCGCGGGAACCGGGGCGGCACGCGGCGCGTTCCACTGGGTAGTACGGTGAGGGCGTGGCACGGGCCGCCCCGTCCGCGGCGGGCGGGAGCCAGGGACAGGAGTCGGGGAGATGTCGAATCGCGCGAAGATCGCCATCGGGGGAGTGGCCATCGGCCTCTTCCTCCTCATCTGGCTGCCCTTCTGGGCGGTCGTGCTGATCATCCTGGGCGTCCCGACGGCCGCCTACCTCACTCTCGACCGCTCCCAGCGGCGCCGGCTGCGCCGCGTCAGCCGGCGGCAAATCGGTCGCTGACCTGGCCCGTCCCCCGCTAGGGTGAAGCATCGGGTCAGGGCATCCGATCGAGGGGACGACGCTCCTATGCACAGCGGTTCGGTGATCGCGGTCAGCCGCGACAGCGCGCACCGGTTCAGCAAGCCCAACCAGGACAGCATCCGGCTGCTCGCCGGACTCGGGGTCGAGGGCGACGCCCATCTGGGCGTGACCGTCCAGCACCTGTCCCGTATCGCCAAGGACCCGACGCAGCCCAACCTGCGCCAGGTCCACCTGATCCACGCGGAGCTGTTCGACGACCTCCGCCGCGCCGGCTACGAGGTCGCCCCGGGCGACCTCGGCGAGAACGTCACCACGCGCGGCCTGGACCTGCTGGGCCTGCCCGTGGGCACCCTGCTGCACCTCGGCCCCGACGCCGTCGTGGAGGTCACCGGCCTGCGCAACCCCTGCCTGCAGATCGACCGGTTCCGCAGCGGCCTGCTCAAGCAGGTCGCCGGCCGCGACGAGAGCGGTGCCGTGGTCCGCAAGGGCGGCATCATGGGCGTCGTCCTGACCGGCGGCGAGCTGCGGCCCGGCGACGCCGTCACCGTCGAACTGCCCGCCACCCCGCACCGCCCGCTGGAGCGGGTCTGAGTCGAGAGAGGACCGACGACCAGGTGACCGCCTCCGCAGAGCCGGCCGGGACCATCCGCTCCGTGGCGGCGCTGGCCGCCCACGCCGCCACCGGGCAGCGCGTGAAGTACCTGCACTTCTGGGGGCACCGCCCGCAGCGCGACGGCAGCGCCGGGCCGGGCTGCCTCAGCCAGTGGTGGCCGTCGCCCTTCACCGTCGACGGCGTCGGCTACGCCACGGCGGAGCACTGGATGATGGCCGGCAAGGCCCGGCTGTTCGGCGACGCCGAGGCCGAGCGCAAGGCGGTGGCCGCCGGCCATCCGCGGACCGCCAAGAGCGTCGGCCGCACGGTCCGCGACTTCGACGAGGGGGTCTGGGAGCGCGAGCGGTTCGCGCTGGTCACCGAGGGCAGCGTGCACAAGTTCCGGCAGCACCCCGACCTGCGGGACTATCTGCTCGGCACCGGCAGCCGGGTGCTGGTCGAGGCCAGCCCGATGGACCGGGTGTGGGGCATCGGGCTGGCCGCCGACGACCCGCGGGCCGAGGACCCCGCCGCCTGGCGCGGCCTGAACCTGCTGGGCTTCGCCCTGATGGAGGCACGCGCCCGGCTGGCCGCGGAGACGCCCGGCACCCCCTGAGCGGCCCCGGCCGGAGCCGCCCTCCGGAACGGCAGCCACATGCCTCGCGCCCGCCCGCTGAACGGGCGGGCGCGAGGTGTGCGCGCGGGTCCCGCACTCGCGCGGTACGTGAGCGGGTGCCTCCCTCGGTCCGCGCGGGTGCGCTACTTCAGATACGGCCCGTCGGTGCCGACCTTCCCCGGTGCGGCGTTGGCGCCGCCCAGGTCCAGCACGTACACCCGCATGTCGCCCTTGCCGGGTGCCGCGACCGACAGCGTGCCGCCGGTCACCGTCCGCACGTCACCGGTGACCGCGTCCACGTAGCGGCCGTCCGGGATGCCGCTGAACGTCGCCGCGTCCGTCACCGTCACCAGGGCGAAGCTGTCCACGCCCGAGGCGGCGTCGGTGTACCGGCGCTTGAACGACATGCCGCCGCCGCTCACCCCGTCGGTGCTGTACTGGCCCATCTGCAGGGCGGGGACGGCCCGGCGGATCTGGTTGAGCCGCTGCAGGTGCTTGACCAGCGGTTGCGCGAGGGTGTTCGCCACCTCGCCGGTGGCGCTGCCGACCACGGAGAAGTCCGGTGCGGTCACCGTCCCTTCGAGATGGTCGCCGTAGTACGCCCGCCCGGTCGTCGCCAGCGGGCAGCTGGGCCCGCAGTCGATCGTCTTCCCGGCCTGGAACTGGATCTCCGAGCCGTAGTAGAGCGTCGGGATCCCGCGGAACGTCCACATCAGCGCCATGTTCTCGGCCCACGCGTCCTGCCCGCCGGTGTAGCGCACGCTCGACTTGTTGGGCCCGTAGTCGTGGCTGTCGACGTACACCACGTTGTAGGTGGCGTCGTTCACGGAGTCGTCGGAGTCCTTGCCGTTGGAGAAGGCGTTGTGCGCGTCACCGAAGTTCATGTGCATGCGCATGTCGATGATGTTCATCCCGGAGAACTGGCTGTGGTCCGGGGTGTGGTAGGCGTTGCCGGCCAGGAAGGCGTTGGTGGACGTGGGCTGGTTGCCGGTGCCCAACTGCTCCTCGTAGTTGTACTGGTCGAGGGCCGCCTGGACGTCGTCGGAGGTGTACTCACGGCGCTCCTTCCAGGTGTAGAACTGCGCCGAGTGGTTGACCGAGCCGCGGTTCCACTTGTCGTTGACGAACGCGCCGACCTCGCCGAAGACGAAGAAGTTCTGCGCCTTGTCCGGCCCCCAGTCCTGCAACACCCGCTGCTGGATGGCCGGCAGGAAGCGGCGGTTCCAGGTGACCCGGGGGACGTGCACGGCCGTGTCGACCCGGAAGCCGTCGACGCCCATGTCGATGTACTTGTCGTAGGCGCCGATCAGGTAGTTCTGGACCTCCGGGTTCTCGGTGTTGAAGTCCGCGAGGTCGTCGGCGAGCCAGCACGAACGGGAGTCCTCGCCCTCCCAGTTGCCGATCCAGCACTGGTGGTAGTACTTCGCCGGGAACATGCCCGATGTCGGGCTCGGCCACTGGCAGTTGTAGAGGGTGTACCCCTCGGGACTCTTCTGGCCGGTCGGCTTGCCCCAGTTCATGCAGGTGTTGCCGGCCGGCTCCGCGGTCGACCACAGGTCGCCGTTGTAGTAGGACTTGCCGGTCTGCGGGTCGACGGTCAGCCCGTCGTACGCGAAGCCGTCCTCGGGCTGGTCGTAGTACCAGGACCACTGCGCGTCCCGCACGCCGTACACCGTCGGCACGAACAGTCCCTTGGCGCCCCAGCGCGAGCTGTGGTTGTAGACGACGTCCTGGTAGATCTTGATGCCCTTGGCGTGGGCCGCGTTGATCAGGTCCTGGTACGACGCGCCCGCCGACTCCAGCCGCGGGTCCACCCGGTAGAAGTCCCAGCCGTGGTAGCCGTGGTAGTCGTAGTCGCTGCGGTTGAGCACCACCGGCGTGATCCAGATCGCGGAGAAGCCCAGGGCCTTGATGTAGTCGAGCTTCTGGACCAGGCCCTTGAAGTCGCCGCGGAACATGGGGTCGTGGTTGGCGGCGTTGCCGGAGGCCACGTCCTGGTTGCCGCCGCGGTCGTTGGAGGTGTCACCGTCGTAGAAGCGGGCGGTGAGCACGAAGTAGATCGGGTCCTTGCGCGGGTCGGTGCCGAGCATCGTCCCCGGTGCGGCGGGCGGCGGCGCGCTGCCCGTCGTCGCAGTCACCGGGGCCGACGCGTCGGAGACGTTGCCCGCCGCGTCCAGCGCGACGACGGTGTACGTGTAGGTGGTCAGCGCCTCCAGCCCGGACTCGGTGAAGACGGTGGAGGCCACGCTGGTGACGACCGTCCCCTTGGTGCCGCCGGTGCGGGTCACCCGGTACCCGGTGACCCCCGTGTCGTCGGTCGACGGGTCCCAGGAGAGCACCACCGAGGTGTCCGTGGCGGTGGCGTGCACCGCCGAGGGCGGTGTCGGCGGGGTCGTGTCGGGCACCACGGCGGCGCACGGATCGGTGGCGCCGGCCGTCACCACGGTGTCCTTCACGGTGCTGGTGCCGGCGGACAGCGCGTAGTTGGCGCCGTTGTTGTTGTCCCAGACGCCGTTGCCGTTGTTGAAGGTGGCGGCCAGCCCGGTCGCGCCCTGCAGGTCCACGGTTTTCTTCACCCAGCCCGCGCAGGCCGGTTCCATGCCCACGCCGGGCACGGCCGTCCACGCCTGGCCGGTCGGCGCGTAGTGCAGGTTGACGGTGGTCCAGCCGACGGTGGCCGTGGAGTAGAACACGGTCGCCGACGTGGTGGCCGGCGGCGGGTCGGTCGTGCCGCCCGCGCACGGGTCGCTGTGCGCGACCACCCCGTCCTTGACGGTGATGGTGCCGGTGCCCAGCGCGTAGTTGTGGCCGCCGTTGTTGTCCCACGTGCCCTGGCCGTTGTTGAAGGTGGCCTGCCAGGTGGTGGCGGTGCCGAGGTCGACGGTCTTCTTCACCCAGCCGGTGCACGCGGCGTCCATCGGCACGCCGGGCACCGCCGTCCAGCTGCCGCCGTCCGGCGCCCAGTGCAGGTTGTAAGCGGGCCAGTTGGCGGAGGCGGTCGAATAGAAGACGGTGGCGGTGTTCGAGGCGGCCGCCTCGGCGTGCGCCGGTCCGGTGGCCAGCGCCGGCAGCAGCGCGGCCAGCAGGCCGGTGACGAGGACGAGGACGGCGGTCGCGGCGCGGGGCCGGTGCCGGGTGCGGTGGCGCGTCGGGAGATGCATGGGGGGACTCCTCGGACGGGGCCGCGGGTGCGGCCGGTGCGGGGATGCCGTCCCTTCCGCGCGCCACGGAGCGAACAGCCGTACTTCTTGCGCAAGTTGCTGCAAGAACCTTCGTGAGGGTACTGGGACACGCGAGTGCGGTAAAGGGTTCTCACAGGGAGGGGCCGCGGCGCCGCCCGTAGAGTGCCTCGGGGACACGCCTGCGCGGACCGGAGGTGGACCGCAGCGTGGGCGGACGCCCGCGCCTGCCTCAGCACGCCGACCCGTACACGAAGGGAAGCCGCGGGACATGACGGAGCGTCTGGTGGTCATCGGCGGCGACGCCGCGGGGATGTCGGCGGCCTCCCAGGCCCGCCGCCGCAGGCCCGCGGGCGACCTGGAGATCGTCGCCTTCGAACGCGGCCGCCACACCTCCTACTCCGCGTGCGGCATCCCGTACTGGATCGGCGGCACCGTCTCCGGCCCCGACGCGCTCGTCGCCAGGACGGCCGCCGAGCACCGCGAGCGCGGGATCGCGCTGCGGCTGGGCACCGAGGTGACCGAGATCGACCCGGCCCGCGGCCGCGTGCGCAGCCGGGACGCCGACGGCCGCGAGGAGTGGACCTCCTACGACCACCTGGTGATCGGCACCGGCGCGGTGCCGATCCGTCCGCCGCTGCCCGGCATCGACGCCCCCGGTGTCCTCGGAGTGCAGACGCTCGACGACGGCGAGGCGGCGCTGGCCGCCCTCGACCGCGGCGGGGTGCGGCGCGCGGTGGTGGTCGGCGGCGGCTACATCGGCGTGGAGATGGCCGAGGCGATGCTGCGGCACGGCCTGGAGGTCACCCTCGTCGACCGCAACGACCAGCCGATGAGCACCCTGGACCCCGACATGGGCCGCCTGGTCCGCGAGGAACTGGAGGGTCTCGGCGTGCCCGTCGCCTCCGGCGCCGCGGTCCGCGAGGTGCTCACCGGCCCGGACGGCCGGGTGCGGGCGGTCGCCACCGACGGCGCCGAGTATCCCGCCGACCTCGTGGTGCTGGGCCTGGGCGTGCGTCCCGCCACCGACCTGGCGCGGGCCGCCGGCCTCCCGCTCGGCGCGGCCGGCGGCCTGCTCACCGACCGCGCCATGCGGGTGCGCGGCTGCGAGCGGCTGTGGGCCGGCGGGGACTGCGTGGAGGTGCTGAACCTGGTCTCCGGCGCCGAACAGCACGTGCCGCTCGGCACCCACGCCAACAAGCACGGCCGGATCATCGGCACCAACATCGGCGGCGGATACGCCACCTTCCCCGGGGTCGTGGGCACCGCGGTGAGCAAGGTCTGCGCGGTGGAGATCGCCAGGACCGGGCTGAAGGAGTCCCAGGCCCGTGCCGCCGGCCTGCGGTTCGTGACGGCGGTCGTCGAGTCCACCAGCCGCGCCGGGTACTACCCCGACGCCGGTCTGATGACGGTCAAGATGATCGCGGAACGCGGCACCGGGCGGCTGCTCGGCCTGCAGATCGTCGGCCGGGAGGGCGCGGCCAAGCGCGTCGACGTCGGCGCCGTCGCCCTCACCGCGGGCATGACCGTGGACCAGATGATCGACCTGGACCTCGGGTACGCGCCCCCGTTCTCCCCGGTCTGGGACCCGGTCCTGGTCGCGGCCCGCAAGGCCGCGGAAGCGGTGGCGGCGGACCTGCGCCGGGGGTGAAGGCGGACTTCGCCGGGGCGCGGAGTGCCCGGGCCGCGGGCGCGGGCGCGGCGGGCGGGTTCCGCAGGTGACCTCGGCGGCCCGCGTTTCGGTCGGGCCGGTCCCGGGTGCGCGGGGGAGATGGGGCGGCGGGAGCCGTCAGGGTGCGGCTGTTGCGGTCGGGCTGGCCCGGCCTCCCTTGGTGAGGTGCGGGGGTCGGAGCGGTCGTGTCGGTCGGGCCGGCCACGACGTGGGCGGGGGAGGTGCGTTGGCGGGAGCGGTCAGGGTGCGACTGCTTCGGTCAGGCGAGCCCCGCCTGCGCCGGGAGGCGCGGAGGCCGGAGCGGTCAGGGTGCCGTCGCGCCGGCCCCGTGTCCGCCGGATCGGTGCGGTGGTCGGAGCGGTCGTGTCGGTCGGGCTGGCCACGACGTGGGCGGGGGAGGCGCGGTGGCGGGAGCGGGCAGGGTGCGGCTGTTCCGGTCAGGCGGGCCCTGCCTGCGCCGGGTAGGTGCAGAGGCGGGAACGGTCAGGGTGCGGCCGTGTCGGTCGGCCCGGCGTGTGCCGGGGGAGGT
>Ga0123353_10011592_pt1 | contig 12440 bp, 8 predicted proteins | sample TergutLab28metaG_3_FD_92763 | JGI IMG/M metagenome (GOLD analysis project Ga0123353, IMG submission 92763) | Labiotermes labralis P3 segment gut microbial communities from Petit-Saut dam, French Guiana - Lab288 P3 | ecosystem: Host-associated > Arthropoda: Insects > Digestive system > Gut ... | reverse complement strand
GCCGGCGGCCTCGACCGCGGCGGGGTCGACGGCGGCGACCGGGACGCGGCCGTGCAGGGCGTCGCGCAGCGTGTCGTGGGCGAGGGCGGTCAGCACGCCCCGGGCGGTGGCCTCCTCGGGGGTGCGGCCGGCTCCGGTGCCCGCGGAGGTGGGCTCGACGATCCGGTCGCGGTTGTACGGCCCGAACGGCCGCAGCGCGGCGGCGGGGACGAGGACGGTCTCGCCGCCGAGCAGCGAGCCGGCCGTGCACCACGCGGGGACGTCGCGGACGTCCAGCCCGGACGCGGTGGACAGCGCCGCCGGTTCGACGGCGGTCCACTTGCCGCGGGCGGCGTCCAGCGCGGTGCCGGTCAGCACCTCGGGCAGCGGCACCACGTGCTCGGCGTACACCTCGGCCGCCCGGCCGAGCGCCCGCAGCCGCGCGCCGGCCACGTGGTGGACGTCGAACGCGGTCACCGACCGCCCGGCCCCGTGCCCGGTGCTCAGCGCCACGGTGCTGACCTTCAGCGGCGTCTGCGCCCACACCTCGTCGTCGAACGACCGGAAGACGCCCGCGGCGGGCTGCACCAGCACCGACCGGTCGGTGATCTCGGCGAGCGCCGCCTTGGCGGCGTCCTCCTCGGCGGGCTCCGCGCCCTCGGCCTGCTCCGCCACGGCCTGGGTCGTCGCCGACTCGGCGTCCAGCGCGGCCAGTTGGGGCACCTGGAGGGCAGTGGCGGGCGGCGCGGCGCAGCGCGGGCAGGCGGGGTGCGGCAGCAGCGGCTCGGCGACGGTGTCGAGCGAGTCGAGGTTCTGGACGACGAGTTGCCCGCGGGTCTCGGCCGGCAGCGCGCCGGTGGTGAGGCGGAACACCTCGTAGCCCAGCAGGTTGCCGAGCATCGCGGCGACCGGGCCGCGTGCCGTGCCGGACACGGGCCGGGGCGCGCCGGGGGCCAGCGCGCTCCACAGGTCGGCGGCGTGGGCGGGGTCGCCGTTGGCGCCCAGGCGCAGCGCGGCGCAGTTCCAGCAGCCGGTGGAGTCCTCGGCGGTGAGCGGCCCGACGACCATGGACCCGCCGAACTCCCAGGCGGGGACCAGCATCCGGCCGGCCGGGACGGCGGCGGCCAGCGCCGCGGCCTGCCGGGCCGCCTGCGCGCCGGTGACCAGCACGACGTCGTAGCCGTCCAGGTCCCCCCAGCCGAACTCGCCCTGTGCCGCGCCGGGTTCGAGGATGCCCAGGGTCACCTGGCAGTCGTCGCCGGCCAGTGCGGCGGCCTCGTCGCGCACCTCGTCGAAGCGGTTGGCCGGGGTGTCGATCCCGGCGGGGACGGCGACGGACGCGCAGCCGTTGCGGATCAGCGACAGCGCGGCCCAGCGCGCCACCTGGTCGTCGCCGAGGACGGCCACGCGGCTGGTGCGGAAGCGCAGGAAGCGCTCGGCGGCGCCGTCGGTGTAGTGGTCGATGTAGTCGATCTGCGGTGCGAACCGGCGGGCCACGGCGGGCTCGGGGGCCGGGGACTCCAGGGCCGCGGGCACCGCGTCCCGGGCGAAGCCACGCGCGTAGAGCGTGCTCACGAGCCGGGTCACCATGTCGCGCTGCTTGGTGCCGAGCCCCTGGCAGAGCCCGGCGACCGTGGTGTCGCCGGTCAGGTGCGGCACGATCAGCGACGCGAAGCGGTACGCGGAGGGCATGACCACGCTGAACCCGCCGCGGGCGTTGTGGAAGTGGACGCCGTTGGGCGTCTGCGTGTAGAGCACGTCGCGCCTGATGCGGGGCCGGGTCTCGGCGATCTTCGCGTAGGCCGCGTCGGCCGCGCGCGCCGCGTCGGCCGCCGGGGCCGGGGCGGCGCCGTTCGCCGGGTTCGCCGTGGTCGCCGTGTCCGGTGACACCATGTCGTTCACGCCTCCGTCGGGTGCAGGTCCACGGCGCCGTGCCGGGGTGAGGGGGTGGTGGTGTGGGCGTTCCTCGCGGTGCGGGCGCCGACGCCCTCCGCGGCGGCCGCACGGGCGAAGGCCCGCAGGAGTTCGTGCATGCGGTAGTGGCCGCGCGGGCCTTCCTGGAGCAGCCCGGCGCCGACCAGGCGGTCCAGGACGCCCTCGCCGCTGATCAGCGGGCCGTCGGCCGCGTCCGCCGCGCCGTCGCCGCGGAGGGCGGGCGGCGCCTCGCCGGCCGGGGAGGCCCGGCCCGCGGCGGAACCCGGGTCCGCTCCCGGCGCGGTTCCGGGACCGCCCCCGGAGCGGGGGGCGCCGGCGGGCGCGGGGTCGGCCGGGGGCGGGGCGGGGGTCTGGGCCGTTGGCTGCGCGGGGTCGCCGCCGCGCAGGATCTCCAACTCCAGGCGCTGGAGGGCGGGTCCGGGGTCCACGCCGAGATGCTCGGCGAGGTGGTCCTTGGTCTTGCGGTACTCGGAGAGCGCCTCGGCGCGCCGTCCGGCCCGGTGCAGGGCTTCCATGAGCTGTTCGGTGAACCGCTCGTGCAGCGGGTGGGCGCGGGCCGTGGGCCAGATCTCGGCGAGCGCCTCCCGATGCCGGCCGCATGCCAGTTCGAGGTCGAAGACCCGCTCGATGGCCCGCAGCCACTCCTCCTTGAGCCGCGGCACCTCGTCGCGGTGCAGCAGATCGGAATGGACATTGGCCATGAGCGGAGGCTTCCACAGGGCCAGTGCTGCGCGGAGCAGCCGTAATTCGGTGTCCGGGTCGCCGGCCGAATAGGCCCGGACCAGGAGCTCCCGGAACTCGACGAGATCGAGGGTCTCCGCGTCCGCCGTCAGGCGGTAACCGCCGGGAACAGCCTCGATCGCGTTTCCGGCCACTCCGTATTTACTGAACAAACGGCGAAGCCGCAGGACACAGCTATGCAAAGCGGGTTTCGCCTGAGCCGGCGTCTCCTCGCCCCAGATAACGCGCTGAAGGAATTCCGTGGAGACCGCGGAATTCGCGTGCAATAACAATGCGGCGAGCAGGGCCGCGGGCCTGGACGGTTGCAGGGCGACGGAGTCGCGGCCGTCGGTGACGGTCAGCAGGCCGAGCACGGTGAACCGGGTACGCCGGCCCCGCGACGCCGCCTCGACGGCATCCGCCGAGGTCAACACGGCGTTCTCGGTCGTATCCGCACGGCTGGCGCGCGCTTTCGACCCCACCACATACGTCACCGTCCCCGTAAGCCCCGTATGACCGCTGGATGCGTCGCAATGGTGCACCGAGCAGGCCTACAGGACCCACCGGCGATCGGGATCGACAGTACGGCAGGGCCTATACCTTGTCCAGAGCAAAGAGGGCCCCAACTTGCGTCGGCACCACCACCCCGATGGTAAGCAAACGGACATTCTTCGCAGTATTACGCCAGTGTGAATGTCGATTTTCCGGAGGGCACCGACCCGCGACCTTTCTTTTGACCTCGTGATCGCGTTGAAGAACTGGTCGCGGAAAGGTTTGACAGAGGGATCCGGGGGTTTACCCGGACGTCGCCGGGACGCGCTTGGCACGACACCGCGCACGGCCGGGTCCGGCCACAGGCGGAACCCGCCCCGACCCCGCGCCGACCGGCTCCCGGTCCTGCACACGATCCGGCCGGCCCGGACGCCGCCACCTGCTCTCGCGCGCTCCGGTGGGCACTTGACAGCGTGCGCCAGCCTGATTCACTGTTCCACAAGACAGAAACCAACTTCCACATTATGGAAGTCGCCTAGGAAGGGGCGCACTCTCGTGAGCTTCACCGACGCGCGCTTCGATGTGAACCTCTCCCTGCTGTTCACCGAACTGCCGCTGCTGGAACGCCCGGCCGCCGCGGCCGCGGCCGGCTTCGACGCCGTCGAGCTGTGGTGGCCCTGGGTCGACGACCCCACGCCGGACAAGGCCGTCCTCGACGGGCTGCGCTCGGCGCTGGAGGCGGCCGGCACCCGGCTGGTGGGCCTGAACTTCTACGCGGGGCAGCTGCCCGGACCCGACCGCGGCGCCCTCTCCCTGCCCGGCGCCGAGTCCGAGCGGTTCCGGGCGAACGTCCCGGTGGCCGCGGAGTTCGCCGCGTCCGTCGGCTGCCCGGCGCTCAACGCCCTGTACGGGAACCGGGTCGACGGCGTCGATCCCGCCGAGCAGGACGAACTGGCCCTGGAGAACCTGGTGTTCGCCGCGCGGGCGGCGAGCGAGGCCGGCGCGGTGCTGCTCGTCGAGGCGCTCAACGCGCCGGAGTCGCCGCGCTACCCGCTGGTCAGCGCCGAGTCGGCGGTCGAGGTGGTGGACCGGGTGAACGCGGCCACCGGCCTGGACAACGCGCGCTTCCTGCTCGACCTCTACCACCTGTCCATGAACGGCGAGGACCTCCCGTCGGTGGTCGAGCGGTTCGCCGCGCGCACCGGGCACGTCCAGATCGCCGACAACCCCGGTCGCGGCGCGCCGGGCACCGGCACCCTCCCGCTGGCCGAACTCCTGGGGCAGCTGCGGGCGTCGGGGTACACCGGCTGGACCGGCCTGGAGTACAAGCCGTCCGCCGGCGGCAGCGCGGCGAGCTTCGGCTGGCGCCCCTGACCGCGGATTTCTCCCGCCCCAGAACTCCCCCTGAGAGGAACTCATGAGCACCAACCTCCCCAAGGTCGCCTGGATCGGGCTCGGGATCATGGGGTCGCCCATGGCCGAGAACCTGATCCGCGCCGGGTACCGGGTCACCGGATACACCCTGGAAGCGGAGAAGCTGGAACGGCTGGCCGCGCACGGGGGAACGGCCGCCTCGTCGATCGCCGAGGCGGTGCGGGACGCGGACGTCATCGTCACGATGGTGCCGGCCTCCCCGCAGGTGGAGGCCGTCGCCTACGGCCCGGACGGCGTGCTGGAGAACGCCCGGCCGGGCGCGCTGCTGATCGACACCTCCTCGATCACCCCGCAGACCTCGATCGACCTGGCGAAGGCCGCCGCGGCCAAGGGGATCCGGGTGCTGGACGCGCCGGTCTCCGGTGGCGAGGCCGGCGCGATCGAGGCCGTGCTGTCCATCATGGTCGGCGGCGAGCAGGCCGACTTCGACGCGGCCAGGCCGCTGCTCGACGTGCTCGGCAGGACGGTCGTGCGGTGCGGCCCGCACGGGTCCGGCCAGACCGTGAAGGCCGCCAACCAGCTGATCGTCGCGGTGAACATCCAGGCGTGCGCGGAGGCGGTGGTCTTCCTGGAGAAGTCCGGCGTGGACCTGGCCGCGGCCCTGGAGGTGCTGAACGGCGGGCTGGCCGGCTCCACCGTGCTGACCCGCAAGAAGGACAACTTCCTGCACCGCGCGTTCGCGCCGGGCTTCCGGATCGACCTGCACCACAAGGACATGGGCATCGTCACCGACGCGGCCCGCTCGGTGGGCGCCGCCCTCCCGGTCGGCGCGGTCGTGGCCGACCTCGTCGCGTCGCTGCGCGCGCAGGGCGACGGCGGCCTCGACCACTCGGCGCTGCTGCGCGGGGTGGAGCGGCTGTCGGGCCTGCCGGTCAAGGACTGAGCGGGCCCACCCGAACGCCGCCCGGCGGTGCGTGACAGTCCTGTCGCGCCAAGACGCACCGCCGGGCGGATCGCACGACCCGCGCCGTCCGGACTTCTGAGGGGTGGTCGGGACGGCGCGGGTCACGGTCTGTCCCGAACCCGGCACACGGACCTGAGCTTCCTGCACTATGGGTGCAGACACGCCGCGTCCCGCCCGGGCCTCCCGCCCGCTCGCCGCGCGGCTCAAGGCGTCGCGCCCGACCGGGAGTTCGATCCATGGCAGAGAGCGTGCTGGTGCGCTGTCCGGCCTGCGGGCAGGAGCACCGCTACACCGCCCCGACGTTCCCGTGCGCCTGCGGGGCACCGCTCGCACCCCCGGTGCTGGTCGGCGGGGTGCCCGTCGAGGTGCTCCACCGGTCATGGGACGACTCCTGGGTACGGCTGCGCTGCCCGGACTGCGGGCGCGCCGACCACTGGCCGCAGCCGGAGTTCGACTGCGCCTGCGGGGCGCTGGTGCGGCTGCCGGTCAACGGCGAGTCCGGGCTGACCGCCGGGGACGCGGGCGCGCTCCCGCCGCGGCCCGGCGCCGCGCCGGTCCCGGCCGGTCAGGCCCCGCCGCCGCCCACCGACCGGCCGCCGTTCCGGCCGGTGACCATCCGCACCGCGCGGGACGCGCTGACCGCGGCCGCGCAGTACCTGAAGTGGCTGGGCTTCGCCGGGGTGCGACTGGCCGGCGACCGCAGCGCCAACGGCATCGACCTGCGCGGCGACCGGCTGGTCGCACAGGTCGACCCGACGACGCTGCCGACACCGCTGCGCGACGTCGAGTGCCTGTGGCTGAACTGCGCGAACGAGGACGCCACCGGGGCGTTCTTCTCGCTGGCCGGCTACGCCCACGACGCGCGCCTGCGCGCCGACCAGTTGGGGGTGCCGCTGTTCGTGATGGACCTGACCGGCACCCCGCAGCCCGTCAACGACGCGGCCGACGACCTGATCAGACGCGGGCCCGCCGTCAACCCCTGAGCCCCGCACCGCAGTTCCCGGCTCCTCCTCCTCGCCGTTCCCGGCTCCCTCACCGCCGCCCCCGCTCCCCCTCGCGCCCGGCCGCACTCCGCGGACCGGGCGCTGCCGTGTGCGCCGGAGTCCCCATCGCCCGCGCGCCGGGCGGCCCTTGACGCCTGCCGCGACCCGACCTATGTTCCTTCCATATAGCAGAACATGATTTCCGCATAGTGGAAGTAGCTAGGCGGAAGGCAGCTTGCGAGAGGGAGTCCCCATGCCTCGAATGACCGCCGCCCGCGCCGCCGTGGAGATCCTCGAACGGGAGGGCGTCGAGGTCGCGTTCGGCGTGCCCGGCGCCGCGATCAACCCCTTCTACGCGGCCCTGAAGACGCACGGCGGCATCCGGCACACGCTGGCCCGCCACGTCGAGGGCGCCTCGCACATGGCCGAGGGCTACACCCGCGCCCGCCCGGGCAACATCGGCGTGTGCATCGGCACGTCGGGCCCGGCCGGCACCGACATGATCACCGGCCTGTACTCGGCGACCGGCGACTCCGTCCCGATCCTGTGCATCACCGGCCAGGCGCCGACCGCGGTGCTCCACAAGGAGGACTTCCAGGCGGTCGACATCGCCGCCGTCGCCGGCCCGGTCACCAAGAAGGCGACCACCGTGCTGGAGGCCGCGCAGGTGCCGGGCGTCTTCCAGCAGGCGTTCCACCTGATGCGCTCGGGACGCCCCGGTCCGGTGCTGATCGACCTGCCGATCGACGTGCAGCAGACCGAGATCGAGTTCGACCCCGAGACGTACCAGCCGCTGCCGGTGTACAAGCCGGCCGCCTCACGCGCCCAGATCGAGAAGGCGCTGGGGTACCTGCTGGCCGCCGAGCGCCCGCTGATCGTGGCCGGCGGCGGCGTGATCAACGCCGACGCGGCCGATCTGCTGGTGGAGTTCGCCGAGATCACCGGCACCCCGGTGGTGCCGACGCTGATGGGCTGGGGCGCGATCCCTGACGACCACCGGCTCAACGCCGGCATGGTCGGGCTCCAGACCTCGCACCGCTACGGCAACGCGACGTTCCTGGAGTCGGACTTCGTGCTCGGCATCGGCAACCGCTGGGCCAACCGCCACACCGGCTACAAGCTCGACGTCTACCGACGCGGCCGCACCTTCGTGCACGTCGACGTCGAGCCCACCCAGATCGGCAGGATCTTCCCGCCGGACTACGGCATCACCTCCGACGCCCGGGCCGCGCTCGCGCTCTTCGTCGAGGTCGCCCGGGAGTTGAAGGCCGCGGGCCGGCTGCCGGACCGCGAGGAGTGGATCGCCGCGCACCTGGAGCGCAAGGCCACCCTGCAGCGCCGCACCCACTTCGACGACATCCCGATGAAGCCGCAGCGGGTGTACGAGGAGATGAACCGCGCGTTCGGCCCGGAGACCCGGTACGTCACCACGATCGGCCTGTCCCAGATCGCCGGCGCCCAGCTGCTGCACGTCCACCGGCCGCGGCACTGGATCAACTGCGGCCAGGCCGGCCCGCTCGGCTGGACCGTGCCCGCCGCGCTCGGCGTCGCCGTCGCCGACCCGGACGCCCCGGTGGTGGCGCTGTCCGGGGACTACGACTTCCAGTTCATGATCGAGGAGCTGGCGGTCGGCGCCCAGCACCGCATCCCCTACGTGCACGTGCTGGTCAACAACGCGTACCTGGGCCTGATCCGGCAGGCCCAGATCGGCCTGGACATGGACTTCCAGGTCAACCTGGAGTTCGAGAACCTCAACTCCCCCGAGATCGGCGTCTACGGCGTCGACCACGTCAAGGTCGCCGAGGGCCTGGGCTGCAAGGCGATCCGGGTCACCGACCCGGCGGAGCTGGGCGCCGCCTTCGAGCAGGCGCAGAAGCTGGCGGCCGAGCACCGGGTGCCGGTCGTGGTGGAGGCGGTCCTGGAGCGGATCACCAACATCGCGATGTCCACCACCGCCGACATCTCCGACGTCCGCGAGTTCGAGGAGCTCGCCACCGCGCCCGGCCACGCCCCGACCGCGATCATCCCGCTGCGCTGAAGTCCTCCCGCAACTCCACCTTGCGGACCTTGCCGCTGACCGTCATCGGGAAGGCGTCGAGGATCCGCAGGTGGCGCGGCACCTTGAAGTGGGCGAGCTGCCCGGCGCAGAACTCCGCGATCTCCTCCAGGGTCGGCGGGTCGGCCGGGTCGCGCGGGATCACGCAGGCCAGGATCTCCTCGCCGTACCGCTCGTCGGGCACGCCGACCACCTGCACGTCGGAGATCTTGGGGTGGGCGTAGAGGAACTCCTCGACCTCCCGCGGGTAGACGTTCTCGCCGCCGCGGATGATCATGTCCTTGATCCGGCCGACGACGGCGAGGTACCCGTCGTCCCGCATCACCGCCAGGTCACCGGTGTGCATCCACCGCGCGGCGTCCACCGCCTCCGCGGTGCGCTCCGGCTCGTCCCAGTAGCCGAGCATCACCGAGTAGCCGCGGGTGCACAGTTCCCCCGCGGTGCCGCGCGGCACGGTGACGCCCTCGACCGGGTCCACCACCTTCACCTCGATGTGCGGCAGCACCCGGCCCACGGTCGCGGTGCGGCGCTCCAGGTCGTCCTCGCGACGGGTCTGGGCGGAGACCGGCGAGGTCTCGGTCATCCCGTAGCAGATGGACACCTCGGCCATGTGCATCTCGGCCATCACCCGCTTCATCACCTCCACCGGGCACGGCGAGCCCGCCATGATCCCGGTGCGCAGCGAGGTCAGGTCGTACGACGCGAAGTCGGGCAGGCCGAGTTCGGCGATGAACATCGTCGGCACCCCGTACAGCGAGGTGCAGCGCTCCTGCTGGACCGCGCGCAGCGTGGCCGCCGGGTCGAACGCCGGCGCGGGGATGACGATGCAGGCGCCGTGCGAGGTGGCGCCGAGGTTGCCCATGACCATGCCAAAACAGTGATAAAACGGCACCGGCAGGCAGACCCGGTCCTGCTCGGTGTAGCCGACGGTGTCGCCCACGAAGTAGCCGTTGTTGAGGATGTTGTGGTGCGAGAGGGTCGCGCCCTTGGGGAACCCGGTGGTGCCCGAGGTGTACTGGATGTTGACCGGCTCGTCGCAGTGCAGCCCCGCCTCGACCGCCGCCAGGAAGCCCTCGTCCAACTCCGTGCCCGCGGCGGCCAGACGGTCCCACGACGGGTCGCCGATGTGCACGACCTCCCGCAACTGCGGGCAGTTGCCGCGCACTTCGGCGGCCATCGCCCGGTAGTCGCTGCTGCGGTACTCGGTCGAGGCGATCAGCACGCCGACGCCGGCCTGGTTGAGCACGAACTCCAGCTCGTGCAGCCGGTAGGCCGGGTTGATGTTCACCATGATCGCGCCGAGCCGGGCGGTGGCGTACTGCACCATGACCCACTCGGGGCAGTTCAGCGCCCAGATGCCCACCCGGTCGCCCTTGGCGACCCCGGACGCGGCGAGCCCGCGGGCCAGCGCGGCGACCGCGGCCCCGAACTCGGCGTAGGTCCAGCGCCGTCCGCTGGGGACGTCCACCAGCGCGTCACGGTCCGGATGGGCGGCGATCGCCCGGTCCAGGTTGAGACCTATGGTCTCCCCCAGCAGCGGGACGCCGCCCGTGCCGTGCGCGTACGACGGCTCCCCGGCGCCGGACGTGCCGGCCGCGCCGGTCGCACCGGCAGGTCCGCTCACCGGAAGTCCTCCTCGTGGAACTCCTGGCTGCCGTCGTGCATGGTCGCTTCGCGCAGCTGCACCCGGCGGATCTTGCCCGACACCGTCTTCGGCAGCTCGGCGAACTCCAGCCGCCGGATCCGCTTGTAGGGCGCGAGCACGGCACGGGAGTGCGCGAAGATCGCCTTCGCGGTCTCGCCGTCGGGCGCCCAGCCCTCGGCGAGCACCACGTACGCCTTGGGCACCGACAGCCGCACCTCGTCCGGCGCGGGCACCACGGCCGCCTCGGCGACCGCCTCGTGCTCCAGCAGCGCGCTCTCCAGCTCGAACGGGGAGATCTTGTAGTCCGAGGACTTGAAGACGTCGTCGGCCCGCCCGACGTACGTGATGTAGCCGTCGGCGTCCCGGCTGCCGATGTCGCCGGTGCGGTAGTAGCCGCCGCCCATCGCCTCCTCGGTGAGGTCCGGCGCCCCGGCGTACCCGGTCATCAGCCCGACCGGCCGCTCGCTCAGGTCCAGGCAGATCTCGCCCTCGTTGCCGGGCACACCGCTGACCGGGTCGATCAGGGTGACCGTGTAGCCGGGCGTGGGCCGGCCCATGGAGCCGGGCTTCACCTGCTGGCCGGGGGTGTTGGCGACCTGGACGGCGGTCTCGGTCTGCCCGAACCCGTCGCGGATGACGACGCCCCAGTGGCGCCTGACGTGCTCGATGACCTCGGGGTTGAGCGGCTCGCCCGCGGCCACCGCGGCCTTGGGCGGCGTGGCCAGTGCGGACAGGTCGGCCTGGATGAGCATCCGCCACACGGTCGGGGGCGCGCAGAAACTCGTCACCTTCGCGCGGTCCATCGCCGCCATCAGCGCGCCCGCGTCGAACCGCGTGTAGTTGTGGACGAAGACCGTCGCCTCGGCGTTCCAGGGCGCGAACAGGCTGGACCAGGCGTGCTTGGCCCAGCCGGGCGACGAGATGTTCAGGTGCACGTCGCCGGGGCGCAGGCCGATCCAGTACATCGTGGCCAGGTGCCCGGCCGGGTAGGACAGGTGGGTGTGCTCGACCAGCTTCGGCTTCGCGGTGGTGCCCGAGGTGAAGTACAGCATCAGCGGATCGTCCGAACGGGTGACGCCGTCGGGCGTGAAGCCGGGCTCGGCCCCGTACGCCTCCTCGTAGGCGAGCCACCCCTCGGGAGCGCCGCCGACCGCGATCCGGGTGTAGTCGCCGGGTACGTCGGCGAACTTCGCGGCGTCCGCGGACCTGACGACGGCGTGCCGCACCCCGCCGCGCTCCACCCGGTCGCGCAGGTCGGCCGGGCCCAGCAGCGGCGTCGCGGGGATCACCACGGCCCGCAGCTTCATCGCGGCCAGCGCGGTCTCCCACTGCTCGACCTGGTTGCCCAGCATCAGCAGCACCCGGTCGCCGGCCCGCACGCCCCGGGCCCGCAGCCAGTTGGCGACGCGGGACGAGCGCTCGGCCATCTCCCGGTAGGAGACCCGGATCTCGCTCCCGTCCTCCTCCACGATCCACAGCGCGGGCCTGGCGCCGGTCTCCGGCTCGGCCGCGACCACGTCGAACCAGTCGAGCGCCCAGTTGAAGCTGTCGGGCCGAGGCCAGCGGAATCCGTCGCGGGCAGCCGTATAGTCCTCCCGATGCCGTAGCAGGAAGTCCCTGGCGGTGCGGAAATCCGCAGTCGCCTCCGATGCCGCCATGTGCCCTCCTCGTGTACGGCCCCTGAGTAGCATCGTGCGTGAGTGACGTGGGTCTCACTACCCCCGGACGGGGGTGAGGGGGTGTGGAGCGTGGAGGCGGTGCGCGGCGAATCGGTCGAGGTCCGGGCGGCGCTGCTGCGGATGCGCAGGTCGGGGCTGCTCCCGGTGGCCTTCGGCGGCCTGGTCCCGGTCTCCGGCACCCCCGGGCAGCCCCAGGTGCCCGGACGGGCGTTCCGCATCACCGAGCTCTCCGGCACCGGCGGCGACTCCCTGCGGGGCCTCGGCATCACCACCGGCAACGGCCTGGGCGGCAAGGCGCTGGCGATGGCCCGCCCCTACGCCGTCACCGACTACCGCATCTCCCGGGTGATCAGCCACGAGTACGACGCCGCGGTGGCCGCCGAGGGCCTGCGGTCGGTCCTCGCAGTGCCGATCGTGGTGCACCGGCGGGTGCGCGGGGTGCTGTACGGGGCGCTGCGCCAGCCGTACGCGCTGGGCGACCGCCCGCTGACCGTCGCCCAGGACGCGGTCCGCGAGCTGTAGCAGGCCCTGGCCGTCAGGGACGAGGCGCACCGGCTGCTGTCCTACGCCCTGCAGCCGGTGGCCGGCGACCGGCGGGCCTGGGAGGAGGTGC
>Ga0123353_10011590_pt1 | contig 12440 bp, 11 predicted proteins | sample TergutLab28metaG_3_FD_92763 | JGI IMG/M metagenome (GOLD analysis project Ga0123353, IMG submission 92763) | Labiotermes labralis P3 segment gut microbial communities from Petit-Saut dam, French Guiana - Lab288 P3 | ecosystem: Host-associated > Arthropoda: Insects > Digestive system > Gut ... | reverse complement strand
GGTCGATAGTTCGGATTTGGCATTTCGGATTCCTACCACTCTTTTTTCCTTATGTTCCTCATACTCGGTGGTTGGTCTTTTTCAAGGTTTACCAACCGCCGGACGGCAAGTTTTATGTTACCGCTTCATCTTGAATGGATTAACGGAAAAATTGAACATCGATGGGACATCCGGTAAGTGTTCGATCTGCGTCATCCGTTTTCGTGCCTTTTCGGCATACTGCGTCTGTGGATACTCTGCGATCAATCTTTCGTAGTACAACTTTGCCGAACCGTAGTGCCGCTTCTTCTGGTCGTAAAACTGACCGATCTCCCATAACCGCTCTGCTTCTTTTGCCAAAATATCTTCCTTGATTTCCAAGATACTGGCTCTATCTTCACTGTCTAATTCGCTACCAAATTGGCGCAGAGTAATCTCCGCAAGTTTTCTGGCTTCTTCCAACGTCCTGCCCGGATGCTCCGCACCCAGATAGGCTTGTGTCCGGGCATACAATTCGTACTCATAAACCCTCGCTATGTGTTTGCTCAATGGATGCTCTTCGCGGAGACGCTGATAATAGTACGCCGCCTGATTGTAATTGTCGTCCCCTTGATACCGCCCCTTTTTCAAGTAGGCTGTTGCCAGTGCCATCAGGGCATCGTCCGAAACCGGTCCATTCGGATCGTACGTGAATATCGTTTCGTATGCCTTTTTCGCAAAACCAAACGTGTCATACCGCGGTAGTGATTTGTTCGTAACATTAAGAGTTGAACTCCCTTTGTCTGCGGCAAGTTCCCAGTATTGTGCGATTCTGAACAACCGCCGCACGCCATTGTCCACGTACTTGGAATGGGCATACTTGACCAGCAATTTTTGGTACATTAGATAGGCATTATAATAATCATCGGCGAAAAAATAACATTCACCGGCAAGATGCAACGCATCCTCTTCCAGTAGGGAGTCGGGAAACTTTTTACCGGCTTCGACGAAGTGTTTTGCCGCCTCGATATTTTTTTTCTGATTGGTCAAATCGGGGTTGACGGACAGGATGCCCCGACCTTTTTTCATCGACTCGTTGGCTTTGTTTTCGTCGGGTCCCAGTCCCATCCAGTCGCGGGCTCTAGTGTACGATTTTGATGGATCGAGCACCGACCAATCGAATCCTTTTTTTGGTTCTTCATTTTCCCAATCGAACACAGGTTCATCGGAATAATTTCGTCCGGAGACACGTTCATATCCGACCTGTTGGATGAACTCATGTTCAAGAGTTTTTCGGCGGTCTCGGTTGGCAAAGGGACCGTCCCAAGGATTGAATGGTTTGAGGTAGTCCGGCGATCCATCGCGTGGAGTCGTTGCCAACGCTTTGATTTGCTCTCTTTCGCCTTCATCTGCAATCGCATTGGAATTCACCGTGGAATTGTTTGTGCTCTGCTGAACGGGAGCAAAGGGATCAAGTGTCGCATTGGGTACAGGCGGCGTAGCGGACTGAGCAAGGAGAAAGGGATCGTCGGAAGGAACTTGTCCCCAAATCTTCGGCATTTTTCCTTTTAAGGGCGTGAGCCATTGAGGACTGCGGTGTAGATGGCAACCGAGTACGAAAATTAACGATGCTGTCATAACGACGGCAACACTAAGGGGGATTTTTTTCATTCTTGACCAAGAGAAAAAACACACCCCTGATGGTACTGATTCGGAACATTATTGGCAAGAGCAATTTGTTCGTTTTTGTGACCGGGTCGAATATCACCACGCTCATCAATTTTTCTGCAAATACTCCGCAATTTGCACGGCATTCGTTGCGGCTCCCTTGCGGAGGTTGTCGCTGACACACCAAAATGCCAATCCATTGTCATACGACAGGTCTTCCCGAATGCGACCAACAAATACTTCGTCCCTGCCCGTGCAAAGATGCGGCAGTGGATAGTGTTTTTGCGACATATCATCCTGCACGATCACACCCGGCATCGAAGCAAACAGTTCCCGCGCCTTTTCGACGGTGATTTTCCTTTCCGTCTCGACCAAAATACTTTCGCTGTGGCAGTTTGCCACAGGAACACGCACCGCCGTCGGGCAAACCTTGATCGTATCGTCTCCCAAAATTTTTCGGGTCTCGTACAACAATTTGAGTTCCTCCGAAGTGTATCCCCCCTCTCCAGATAACCCAGTTTTGACCGAACCAATTTGCGGAATACAGTTTCCCGCTATCGGATAGGGGAAACACTCCGGGATGTGTTCCTTGCCGTCGATCATCGCCCTGATACCGTTTTCGAGATCGCTTGTTCCCAAAAGCCCGGCACCGCTGACCGCCTGATAGGTACTGACCACGATCCGCTTGACTTTGGCAAAGTCGTGGAGCGGTTTGACGGCAACGACCAACTGCGTGGTGGAGCAATTCGGACTGGAAATGATCCCCTTCGGGGCTTTTTTCGCAGCGGCACCATTCACCTCGGGAATGACCAGCGGAACATCGGAGTCCATCCGCCAATAGCCGCTTTCATCGATGACCAGCGTTCCTCTTTTGACGGCTTCGGGAATGAAATCGCGCGCAGTCTCGTCCGGCGTGCTGGCAATCGTCAACTGTACGCCGACGAACGAGTCGGGAGTCATCTCTTCAATGGTGTAAGGTTTCCCCTTGAACGTGACCGTTTTACCCGCACTCCGCTTGGAAGCGAGAAACTTAATCGTTTGGAAAGGGAAATTCCGCTTATCCAGCATGTCAAGAATGATTGTTCCTACTGCACCAGTGGCACCGACAACAGCAACAGATTCGTACACGATTTTCTCCATACTAGAAGTTATATGGTCTGTCATTATCCCGGCGATTGCACTCTCCGCAAGGGGGGCATGCTCTGCGCCCGGCACTTTTTGTCTATTTCCCGATGCAAAAGCGGCTGAATATGTTGTCCAAGATGTCTTCCGTGTGGACGGTGCCGTCAATGAGACCGAGTTGGTTGACCGCATTGCGGAGTTCCAATGCGATCAGGGAACTGTCCGTCAAATTTTGTGCCCGATGGAGCGATTCCCCCGCCGAAATGAGTGATTCCCGACAACGCAATGCCGTGTTGGGCAACATGCCGTAGTCCGGTTCGTTGCGAAGGAGCGTACCGACTTCATTGATCAGCGATTCCAGCGATTCGTTGGGGGTTTTTGTTTGGAAGAAGATTGTTGTGCGTCCGTCCGGGGGCTGCGCTGCGCTCCGTCCCCGGCTCTTTTGTTCATCGCAATAGATAATCACGTCCGCTTGTTGCAGTAGTTCCTGCGTTTTCGACTGCGCAACTTCGTCCAGATTATCCAATGCTTCGCCGCCGATTCCTGCCGTGTCAATCAACACGACGGGAATCCCCTGCCAGTCGATTTCCGCCTCGAGGTAATCCCTTGTCGTGCCGGCATGCGGCGACACTAGGGCAAGGTCTCGTTGCACTAATTTATTGAAAAGCGTACTTTTTCCCCCATTGGGCAAACCTGCCAACACGATTTTCGGCTTACCCTCGGCAATTCCCCGATGGGCGATTTTCTGCCGGAGTTGCTCGATTTGGTGATAGGCATCTGTCAACGTCTGCTGCAAGTTTTGTACTGCCGGTATTTCCTCTTCGGCAAAGTCGAGTGAGGCTTCAAGTTGCGTGAGTGTTTCAAAAAGAAGCGTTCGGACAGCCGAAAGCGGAGCAGAGACGTTGCCCGCCAGTTGTTGGAGTGCCGTTTTCAAATCGGCATCATTGGCGGCATCGATCACGCCAAGTACCGCCTCCGCTTGGGCAAGGTCAAGCCGACCCGACAAGAACGCCCGAAGCGTGAACTCCCCCGGCTTTGCCAACCGAACACCATCAGAGGCGGCAAGCAATGCCGACATGAGGGCATCGAGCAGAACCGGCGAGCCAATCGTGTGAATTTCGACCGTTTCTTCGCCGGTGTAACTGTGTCCTTCCTGCCAGAGGAGCAATTTTGCAGGAAAGGGTGGAAGCGACGGTAAGACAATGTGTGTGTCCACACAATCGGGACGGACGATCGCGTCGGGATTTTCGACAATCGTTTTCGCGGCAGAGATGGCTTGCTTGCCACTGATTCGGATGATTCCCCGAAATGCACTTCCCGGTGCCGAGGCTTGGGCAATAATGGTGTCGTGGAGCATGGGAGGAGTTAATTGATATTCACCGTCTTCCCGGCAGCGAGTTGGGCGTTGCGATTGGCATGGAAACAAAGCGGACTCTCCGGGCAAAGTTTCACGACCTCCCGGAAAGCCAAAAATGCCGACTCGTGATCGTTCCGACGAAGTGCCAATTCCCCCTTCAAATACAATACCCTGTCCACTATCGCCTTGTCCGGCGGATGGCGAAGAACCTCTTGGATATATGCCTCCGCCTGCGTGTAATTCTTTTTCTTGTACGCCTCGTATGCCAACGTCCAAGCCGCATGTGACCAATAAAGTCCGTTGCGATGGTTGCGATGGATCCGGGTTAAATTCGTTGTCGCCTTGCGTCCGTTGCCGTTTGCCAAGTCATCCACCGCAAGGAAATACAATGCGCCGTCAATGTGTTTGAAGTTTTGAAACTTGTCCGCCAATACTTGGAAGTATTCGACCGCCTGGAACGAATCCCCGCAAGATTCATAATAACAACCGAGAAACCACAACGCTTCGGGACACTCCTTCGATGAAGTAAACTCATCCGCAAGGCGTTCCAAAATTTCGAGTCCCTCCCGCTCTCTTCCCAGTCCATATTTTGCTTTTCCTTGCAGAAATAGTGCCTCGGTAAGTATTGCCTCGGCGGGCTTGGACAACACCAACTCCGTCAATCTATCATCCGCTTGGACGTAATCCTGCTTTCTAAACGCAGTGTTCGCTTCCCGGAGCAAGCGGCGTTGTTCGGTCTCAGACAACAGCGAACCGGAACCGGAAGTTGTGTTCCCCATTGTACCGCCTTTGGCTATCGTTGCCAATTCATCGTAAGTCTCCCGTAGTAGGTTTTCCTGGACGGGATCGGTCATGCGGATTCTCGACGCAAACGACATCACGATAGCATTTGCCTGCTCCAAGTCTCCCAACTGTGCCTTCGACAATGCCAAGAGCGAACAGGCTTTGGCAAATGTCTGTTCGTTCATTGATCCTGCCGCACCGTCGATGTTGTAATGAATACTATAAAGCGGCGGCGTAGAAATTTGATTGTAGAATCCCGACAGCATCTGTTCAAGTTGTTGTGCGGCACCTTCGTAACTCCTCGTCCGGTACAGTTGCTCTGCCCGGCGGAATTTTTCCAAGTCCGTTGCCTGTGTCAGTACCGTTTGCGATCGTGAACCCGAACCTTGACCGGTCGTAGGATTCCATTGCTGGTCATTCCGCCCCGACCCTCCGCTCCCGCGCCCCGGCACAACGGGACCAACGGCGGCAAGTTGACTCGAGGTATCGGTGCAGATCGTCGCTATGGTGGGATTGCTCGACAGTTGTGATTGCGTTTGCATTTCTACAAGCAGAGCGGTAGCCTTTGTCGGATCGCCATTCCGGGCATACGCCAGTGTTAAGAGCGAGCACGCACGGAAAAAGCCCTCTTCGCTCAATTTTCGCGTTCCCGGTGTCGGCGGCAACGTAAGGTAATTGACGACCATCCGATTATTTTCTGTGTCGAACTGCGGCACCAACACCGTTTCCAACAGGGTAATGGCACTCCGCCAGTCCTTTTGGTCGGAAAGAAATGCCGCTTTCAGCAAAGCGACCTCGTCCCGATAAGCCGGTCCCGCCGTTCGCTCCGCCTCGGCAAGGATACTCTGGGCATCTGCATATCGTTTGAGCCCGTAGAGAAACCGGACTTTCATGAGCAAATCTTCGGGAGTCGGCTGGACAATCTGCGATATTGTCTGCAATGCTCCTTCATAATTTTTCATCCGCCCCATGCATCGGGCAACGACTCGCTGGGAATCGGCATAATAGGGACTTGTTGGATGGCGGCGTTGAAACTCGGTAAGTCGGTTGATCGCCTCCTGGTATAATGCCCGTTCAAAAAGTGCTGCACCATATTGATAGGTTGCCTGCTCCACAACAGCGGAATTGGTACTACCCATCAGTTGCCAATAAATCCCTTCGGCTTCGGTGATTTTCCCGAGTTTGTTCTTCGCCCAGGCAAGTCCCAGTTTGCTTTCGAGAGCCTTTGTACCGTCGGGAAAAATTTTGTCCGCTTGACCGAAGTACCATTCGGCTTCGAGTGCAGCAGTGGGTGCGGTGCTCCGCATCGCAATATCACCCAGATAATACAGAACGAACTGTAAATTGTTGTCGTGTGGAAGTTTTTCGACGAAATCTTCGAGGCGCGGTTTGGCAACGTCGTGTTGTCCTTGTAGATAGGGTATTTCTGCGAGCCGAAACAGGGCGGCTCGGGCAAAGGGATCGGTCAAGCCACGCGTAACGAGACGATTGAAATAATTTTCGGCTTGCGGATACTGCCCCATGTACATCAGCGACTCGGCAAGGTAAAAGGTTGCCTCATTGGCTTTGGCGTGGGTCGAAAATTTGAGGAGAAAAGCATCGAAACCGCTACGAGCGGAGTCGTACTGTCCGCCATCAAAGGCGGTTTTTGCCGCGTTGAATTGATTTGTCGCCTCGTCCCCGAAAAGAGTAGCGGCGGACAGCATAACGGCAAATAGCGTAATGAATTTGATCCTATTCATGGATTCCGGCAAATGGGACAGTCCCTACGGACGGGGAATGATAGCGAAATTTCGCAAAGTTTCCAAGAGCAATTTAGCCGGTATTCCGGTGCATATTACTTCATCCATGTCACAAACTGGATGTTTTGGAGAGACTCCCCCCGCCCCTCCGACGGAGGGAAATTACAGTGCGGTGTACCCCACGTCGTCGCCCGGCGGTTGGGTGCCTAACTTGGCAGGGGATTTTACTTTCCGGCGAAAACCATGCGCCTATTGCACCCGCCACGGTGGTTCACTCGGCAAAAACCGATTGAATTCGCCCAACAACTCCTGTTGAAATGCCCCCACAAAAGTTCCTGCAAAAAAACGTTCCAATCCTTCATCGTGCAACCGTTTCCAACTCTGTTCCTCCGCTCCCGGATTGATGGGAAAAAACAACGCTCCATTCGCCACCGCCGCCTTGTGATCGCCCGGTGCATCGCCGATCATCAACATTCGGTCCTTGCTATACTTGCCGATCCGCTGGGCTTTTTCCAACGACTCCTTTTTCGTACCAACGTCTTGCCCACAAATAGCCGCCACGTACTGACCGATGTTTTGCTCCTCCCACTCCCGAACCAGTGCCTCTTGCGGCGTTGCCGAAACGACCAATACATCCGCTTTACCCTTCATCTTTTCCAGCGATTCCCTAACAAACGGAAACGGCGGCACTCCTTTATCCACTATGAAATCGACCGATTTATTGATCGCTAATGACCATTCCAACGTTTGTTTCAAGCCGGGATCAGACGTGCGTTCGACTTCTTCTTTCAGGGTGGGATTGCCGAGTTTGGTTTCTCGCGCTACCCAGTCTATCAACGACGAGGGAATGTCGATTTTCACACCGCGCTGTATCACTTCGGGTCGGCGTTTGATCCATTGCAGAGTCTCAATCAATGCGGGAAAACGGTTGATCCCCCGGCTTTTGGAGTACAAATTGACGAACTCGCACGCTTCGCGGGCATATTTACTGACCCCTTGCAGGTTCCAGAACTTAATGGTGTTCGGTGCGAAACATTCTTTGTGTTTCAACTCCATAGTGTCGAACGCACAGCCATCGGAGTCGATGCCGATGAGAACATCGTGTTGCGGATTGTATTCGAGATTCATGAATGTCCATTCTAACCCTCGATTCCCACTCGGTCAACCGACCGGTGGGTGGCTATCTCAACGTCATATCTCTCGGAAAGTGCCGGTCAACACCGCTGATGGGGGCGACAGTGTTGATATTGAACCGACCGTGATACAGGTGGCAAATGGCGAGAGCAAGAGCATCGGCAACGTCCGGCGGGTCGGGATATTGCTCCAAGCCGAGTTCGAGTTTTATCGCCCTCTGCATTTGATCCTTGGTCGCCCGTCCGCTGCCCGTTAACAGTTTTTTGACTTGTGTTGCCGCGTAGGAGACCACTTCAATATCCGATTGAGCGGCAGCCAAGCAGATGCAACCGCGGGCGTGTCCCATCAATATCGCCGTAGTCGGTCGGTCATAGTGGGTATAGAGTTGTTCCATTGCCATCACTTCGGGAGCGAACATTTCGATTACTTCCCGGACACCGTCGTAGATTTCTTTCACCCGGTGCGCATCGCTCTTCTCACGACTGCTTCGTATCACCCCGGCTTCCAAAAGGCGCACTTTCCCCGTCGAGACATCAATCACACCGTAGCCGGTGGTATTCAAACCGGGATCTATACCGAGAATCGTTTTCATGCTGTGTTTCACCAACCCCTAACCAGTTCAAATTATAACATATAGGTTGGACATGACACCGTGCTGTAATCACGCTTGCATTTATCGATGTATGCGGGTAGAATGAGAACAACGGTAAACAAGAATCGAGCGATGGACAGTAGCGGTCGAATCACATGGAGTCCTTTCGTTATGGGCGGAAAGCCGTGTATTCGTGGAATGCGAATCACGGTGGGAAACGTCATCGGACTTCTAGCGGCGGGACATTCCATCGAAGAAGTTCTGGACGAGTTTCCCGAGTTGGAAGAAGAGGACATCCGAGCCTCACTCGCTTACGCTGCGTGGAGTGTTGGCGAAATTGATCTACCCCTATCGTTATCATCGACGGAGTCATGCTGAAATTACTCGTAGATATGAATCTGTCGAAAAAATTGGCGGATTGCCTGCGAGAGTCGGGATACGACTGTTTCCATTGGAAGGACATCGGCGATCCAAGGGTACCGGATGCGGAACTGTTCGATTGGGCAAAACGGAACAACACGGTTATCATTACACGCGACATCGGCTTCGGCGGTATTTTGGCTGCCCTCCAAGGCTTTTCCCACAATGAAACCTACCAGCAAATGAGAACGGGGGTGCCCATTTCGGGGTTCAATTTGCCCAGGCGGGTATTTTTTTTCAAAACGAAACCCCCGCTCGATATTGTCAGTGTTCTCCAAGTCCGCTGTAATGATTCTTTCTCAGCAGGACTCTGCCCGATTATTCACCAAGCCCTACGGCAGAGTGAAGAACAGTTACGGCAGGGTGCACTGGTTATGGTGACGGAAAACCGTCTGCGAATCCGAATGTTGCCTCTGGTTTCGCGAGGAACACAATAAAGTTTACTGCTTTTCGGCGGACTTGGCTACCCGACACCGTGTAGGATAGAGGGGGGCCGTCAAAACATCGCGAATGCCATCCCCCCATCGAGCTACCCATTTCGGTAACACCCGCCTCGCTCTTGGGCTACCTGAAATTGTTGTATAATACATGGGCTATCGCCGAAATTTTTAACGTTGAATTTTTGTACATCAATGCCCGATTATTCCGATTCCGTTACAAACCTCGACTACCTCACGCCGGATCGGCTTCGGGAACTCCAATGGGAAAAATTGGAAATCATCCTCCAACACGCCTACGAAAACAGCCTCTGGTATCACTCGGAAATGAATAATTTACGAGTGAAGCCGGAGGACATCAAAAGTTTCGACGACATGCACAAGTTGCCGTTCGTAACAAAGCAAGTGTTGCGGGATACCTATCCCTTTGGACTCTTTGCCGTTCCGATGGAAAAAATCGTGCGGATGCACGCTTCCAGTGGCACGACGGGCAAACCGGTGGTCGTTGCCCATACCCGGGACGATCTTGCCGTTTGGTCCGACGGAGTGCAGCGGGCATTACGCGGCTACGGAGTGGGTCCCGGCGATATTTTGCAAAATGCCTATGGTTACGGACTCTTCACCGGCGGACTCGGTCTGCACGACGGCGGACAAGCCCTCGGCGTTACCGTGGTGCCGATCTCCGGCGGCAATACCGAACGGCAAGTGATGCTCATGCGGGACTTCGGCGCGACTGTGATTGCTTGTACGCCGTCCTATTTCTTGCATATCATTGACGAGGCAAAGGAAATGGGTGTCGATCTCCGCGAACTGCCGATTCGTGTCGGTGCATTTGGAGCGGAACCGTGGTCGGAAGAGATGCGGCAACGGATCGAAATCGAAGCCGGTATCAAGGCATACGATATTTATGGACTCACGGAAATTTGCGGTCCCGGCGTTGGAGCGGAGTGTGTTCACCAGTCCGGCACACACCTTTTTGAGGATCATTTTTATCCCGAAATCATTGATCCCGAAACGTTGCAACCGTTGCCCGATGGTCAAGTGGGCGAACTGGTTTTCACAACGTTGGATCGTTTTGCGATGCCGATGATTCGCTACCGAACGCGGGATTTGACATGTTTGATGACCGAACCGTGTCCGTGCGGTCGGACGATTCGCCGAATGAGGCGGATCGCTGCCCGGAGCGATGATATGTTGATTATTCGCGGGGTCAATGTGTTTCCGAGTCAGATTGAGTCGGCACTGCTTCAAGTCGAGGGAGCGGAGCCGCACTATCAGATCATTTTGACAAGGGAGTTCGGCGAATTGGACGAGATCGAGATAAAACTTGAAGTTCGCTCGGAGATTTTCAGCGACAAAATAGGCGAAATTGAAGCGTTTCAAAAACGCGTTCGCCATGTCATTCACCAGATCACGGGGATTCACGCCAAAGTGTCGTTGGTGCAACCGGGTTCGATTCCCAGGAGCGAAGGCAAAGCGAAGCACGTGGTTGATAAGCGAATTATTTAGCGCAAGAACAATGGGGGAAAGATAGGGCGTTTTGAAAAACAACCGTCAAATTTTTGCCATTTCCCCTATGTTGACAAAATACCCTGTGTTGCGTAAAATGAGCACGTCCTTGGCTAACGCACTCCACTATGAAGATTACGTCCCTAGAAATTGAGCGATTCGGTCTCTGGTCGGGACTGACCCTGCCCGAACTCTCCGACGGAATCAACGTGTTCTACGGAGCCAACGAAGCAGGAAAGTCCACTCTCTTGGAATTCATCCGGGCTACGCTCTACGGTTTCAGCAAGAGTCGCCATCGGTTCGTTCGTATCCCCGGTAAAACCAATGACTGCCGAAATACCGATGCCAACAAGGTTCTTGCCCCCTACACTCTTTCCGGCGGAAGCCTCCAAATTGAAACCCGAAGCGGAGAACAATATCTGCTCCACCGTATGTACGATCCTGATAAAATCGGAAACGAAGATCAGATCGATATTCAAACGCCCGAGGGAGAAAAACAAGGTGTACAATTTTTGCGTGCTCTCGTCTCTGGGGTCGATGAACAAACATTCAACAACATTTTTGCCATCGGACTCGACGAATTACAGCGACTCGCTTCGCTGAATGATACCGATGCCGCCGAAATGCTCTTTCGATTGAGCGTCGGGATGGATCGGATTTCCATTGTCGATACCATTCGGGAATTGTCCTCCCGGAGGAATAAAATCCTGAACATAGCCGAATCAGAAGGTAAACCTTCATTATTGACACAACTCCTCATCCAGCGGGAAAAAATTATCGAGGAACTAACCAACACAAAACTTCTCATCCGGCAATACGTTCAACTACGGAATGAGCAACGGATCGTTGACCGAACCGTTGCCAACCTCGAAGAAGATCACGCGAAACTACAAAAGGAAAAGCGTCTCTACGAAATTGCCAAAACTGCCGAACCGATTTGGATTCGCCGGAGTCAAATTGACGACGAAATCAGCGCAATGGGAACCGTCGTTGCCGTTACCGATGCGGTTATTCAGCAGTTAAACACTATCGAAAACGAGTTGACCGAACGCCGCGCCGCCTACGAGAAGGTCAAACATGAATACCAAAATGCACAAAAGGCGATTGCCGGTTTGCCGATTAGCAAAAAGGTGTGTAAACTTGCTCCTCGGATTGAATTTCTGCTCGAAGAAGAAAGCCGAATCGTTGAACTCGACAAGGAAATTGCCGACATTGAATCAGAAATTGATGAGTACAACAATCGTATTGCCGCTGGGGAAACGCAACTTCGCAAGGGACATTATCCGTTGCCCCGAGGCGAAGAGACGAATGCTGATGCCATCCACGCAAACGTTTTAGAAGAGTACCGCGGTTATGCCAAGTCGGTGAACAACTCACGCAAGAAACTTGCCAAATCACAACACTTGCAAGCGGAATTACAGCATCGAGTCCGGGACTTGAATGATCGTCTCAAAGTCGAGACTGCCAAAAGAAATACGTCTAATCTTACCGAGGCAACGGAGCGAACGAGCGAATTAGTTACTCAACTCCGGCGGCGACAGAGCATTGGACAGAAGATGGACGAAATGATACAACATCACAAAGAACTCCGCCGTATCAACGTTTTTTTGATACAGAATCAAGCGATGCCCGGCTGGATGCTCGGCTTGATGGCGTTGGCAGGACTTGCTGGCGCATTTTGTATCGGCTTGGGCTTCATTCCGCCACAAAACATTGAT
>Ga0123353_10011589_pt1 | contig 12442 bp, 8 predicted proteins | sample TergutLab28metaG_3_FD_92763 | JGI IMG/M metagenome (GOLD analysis project Ga0123353, IMG submission 92763) | Labiotermes labralis P3 segment gut microbial communities from Petit-Saut dam, French Guiana - Lab288 P3 | ecosystem: Host-associated > Arthropoda: Insects > Digestive system > Gut ... | reverse complement strand
GGGCAAGTTCTGCCAGGGCTGCGGTCAGCCTCAGCCGGCGCCTCCTTCTGCCGGTTGGACTTGCGCATGCGGCTCTGTGAACCAGGGCAAGTTCTGTCAGGGCTGCGGAAAGCCCCAACCGGCCGCCGCCGCTCCCTGCGGAAAGTGCGGCTGGCAGCCATCCGAAGGCGCGCCCCCGCCCAAGTTCTGCCCTGAGTGCGGCAGTCTGTTTGGTGGCTGATGATCGAGTTTATCAGTAGAGTTCCCATTGAAAAGGGCTGGTCTGAGGATAAAAAATATTGTGTGACAGACGCGGCAGGTACCCGTTACCTGCTGCGTGTGTCGCCTTTGGCGCGCCGGGAGAACCGCAGGGCCCTCTATGAAATTCTCCGGCAAGTGGTCGCCACGGGTATTCCCATGAATTTGCCTGTGGATTTCTGGGTAGACGACGAGGGCGTCTGCATGCTCTACAGCTGGATCGACGGCGAAGACCTGGGGGAGGATTCGCTGCCTCATCTGCCTGAGACGGAACAATACGCCTTAGGCCTGCAAGCAGGGGAGATTCTGCGCAAAATTCACAGCATACCAGCGCCGGTGTACCAGGAGGACTGGGAGACCCGCTTCAACCGCAAAATCAATACAAAAATACAGAAATATAGTGAATGCGGCCTGCGCTTCGAAGGCGACGAACATGTCCTTGCCTATATAGAGCAAAACCGGCATTTGCTGGAGAATAGGCCGCAGTGCTTCCAGCACGGGGATTATCACGCGAACAACATGATGATTACCCACCCCAGCGAACCTGCGGGTTCGCCGGGGACCCCGAGAAACGGCAAGCTGTGCATCATCGACTTTGATAGGTATGACTTCGGCGACCCCTGGGAGGAGTTCAACCGCATCGTTTGGTGCGCGCAGGAGAGCCCTCACTTTGCCACGGGGATGCTGCGGGGCTACTTCGATGGTTCCCCGCCGCGCGGATTGGAGCCGCCCATGGAATTTTTCAAGCTGCTGGCGCTGTATATCGCGAGCAACACGCTGTCGTCCATTACTTGGGCGATCCCCTTCGGGCAGGAGCAAATCGACATTTTGGTGGCGCAGTCGCAGGATGTCCTGCGCTGGTACGACGACATGCGAAATCCCGTGCCGAGCTGGTACTTGAAAGATTATCACGTCCAGTGGATCGATGGCATGCCGGTGAAGCTCAGAGCGCCGTTTGATTTATCTTTTCTGGGCAAGTATGGCAGAGTGTTCAAAGTCTTCGACTACCAGGATTCCGGCAACCTGTGCTTCGGCACAGAAAAAGATGGGCAGCGTTTCTTTGTCAAGTTTGCCGGCGCGCCCACGGTGTATGACAATATAAGCCCTGAGCAGGCCATTGCGAATCTCAAGCGCTCTGTTCAGATTTATGAGAACTTGGCGCACCCCAATTTGATCAATCTGGTCAAAGCCGAGGAGATCGGCGGCGGGTTCGCCATGGTGTTCGATTGGGTGGATGGCTTCTGCATGGGCAAGCAGTACCCTGAAGATCGTGCGCGATTTATGGGGTTGCCGCTAAAAACGCGCATGCGTGTATTTCATGGTCTTCTGGAGTTTCACGCGCATGTGGCCAAACAGAACTATGTGGCCATCGATTTCTACGACGGCAGTATCCTGTGGGATATCGCAAGTGAAAAAGCTGTGATCTGCGACATTGATTGTTATCAAAAAGCGCCTTATGTCAACGAGATGGGCCGCATGTGGGGCAGCTCTCGCTTCATGTCGCCGGAGGAGTTTCAGCTGGGCGCGGTAATCGACGAGGTCACCAATGTATTCGCAATGGGTGCGGCGGCGTTCGCTCTGTTCGCGGGCGGCAGCCGTACGCCGGAGGACTGGCCGCTGGACATGGCGCTGTACGATATCGCCCAAAAAGCCGTGAGCAAAGACCGGGGTGAGCGCTGGCAAAGCATTGCGCTGATGAAGGAGGCTTGGAATGTCGGATTGCAGGATATATAAAGAGGGGGATAGACTGTTCAAAGTCTATTTGTCTGCCCCATACGATTACGTGGCGCAGGCCTTCCGGCGGCAGAAATTCGTCCACGGCGCGGGCCTGCCGGTTCCCGCCGCGCTTGGCATCAAAAAGATAAGCGAAACGGAAACGGCGCTGGAGATGGAATTTATCGAGGGTCAGCCTCTCGTTCGGATGTACGAGGGCAAGGGGGAAGAAAAGCTGGCGGAGGCGCAGCGGGCAATAGTGAAACTGCAATGCCGGATGTACGCTGTCGAAGCTGCCCATTTGCCTGATCTGACGGACTTCTATGTGTACGAAATCACGACGACGCCCTATCTTGCGGCGTATCAAAAAGAGGCGTTGCTGGCGCTCTTGAAAAGCCTGGACAGAGGCAAGACGAATCTGTGCCATGGCGATATCCATCCCAACAACATCATGTATAGTGGCGACCGGTTCTGGGTCATCGACTGGGAGGACGCCTCAAAAGGCGACCCCGCCGCAGATGCCTGTATGACCTATTTTTACTCCATGCGATGGGCCGCGAAAGACAATAATCGCAGCGATGAGCAGTACCTGCGAATGTTCTGCGAGGAATCGGGAATCCCCCGGGAAGAAGTGCTGGCGTGGCTGCCTGTGATTGCGGGGGTTCAAGTCAATATCGACGACGATGAGGACCGCGCGTTTATTTTAAATTATCTAGACAACTGGTTTAAGGAGACTTATAATGACTGTCCGTAATTTGGCCCCCGCCGACGCAGATGCCCACTGGCGGGTATCCAGCGCCGCCTTCATCTGGGAGTATAAGCCCGGGGAGGACCCATTCCCCGAAGACGTGACCCTCCTCGGTTGCTTTGACGACAGCGGCGAGCTCATGGCCGACCTGGAGTATATCATACGCGACGCCACCTGGGACGGTGATACCGTGCCCTGCGTTTGCATCGGCGGTGTGGCGAGCCTGCCCCACCGGCGGCACGGCGGCGCGGTGCGCAAGCTCTTCGAAGAGCTTGAGAGGCGTGCGCAGGCGGAGGGATGGGCATTCGGCGCGCTGTATCCCTTTGCCGACGCGTATTATCGCAAATTCGGCTACGAGCGGCACTTCCACTCGTTGCGCCTGACCGTGCCAATGCGCGTGCTCGAAACCCATGCCGCGGGTGTGCCCAGAGAGAAGCAGGGCGTTATGGAACTCTACGAGGGCGAAAAGCTTGCCGGCCAGTTGCTGCGTGTCTACAATACCTTCTGCGCGCGTAGGCCCCTGATGCTGCGCCGGGAGAAGGCCCATCTGAAGTGGTTCTACTCCAAGCCCTTCGAAAAATGCGAGTACTGTTATCTGTGGAAAGGCGCCTCTGGTGAGTTTGAGGGATATCTGCAATACAGGGTGGACCGGGCCGCCGGCACGGTACACGTCAGCGAATTCTGCCCATTGACCGACGCGGCCATGCGGGGCATGCTGTGCTTCCTGCGGGGCTACGCCTCCAAGGCGGATAGCGTCGTCTTCGCGCAGTTGCCGCCGGATACGCCCGTTCTCCAGGCCCTGGGGGAATACAGCGCCATGCGCGCCGAGCTCGCCTTTGGCCCGGCGCTGCGGTTCTATGATGGCCGCATAACGCCCGAAGCCCTGTGGGAAGGAACGCCGCCACAGTTTTGGGATGGGTTTTGAGAAAAATACTTGCAATATATTTTGTGATTTAGCGAATTTCCTATTGCATTTTCTCAAAATATCTGTTATCATATAGAAAATGAATAGGTGAGGTTAGAATTATGATTACTTCGGCAATGATTCAGCAGCTTAAGCAGAGCAATATCAGCAAGGACGGCCCCAAGACCAGCGCCCGCGTGCAGAAGATCTGGAAGGCCGCTTCCGCCGCGCAGAAGCAGGCGGTCTGCGAGCTTTCCGGCTCTGCCAAGGCCACGGTGTACCGCATCTTCAAAACAGGCGGTATCTCCGCCAAACTGGCCCTGGCCCTCAGCCAAGTGCTGGACCTTGATCCCCGCTATCTCACCGGCGAGACCGATGACCACGGGACATACGCCGAGGCGGATGTGACGAAATTCCTCTCCCGCCTGGGGTACGACAAGCTCCTTAGCGAGATGGAGAAGGCCGCGCGTGTGGCCCAGCGTGAGCTTGCCCGGCAGAAAAAAGAAGCCGCGGCGGCGGCCTCCTCGGCCGGAGCGGAAGAGGCACCTGCTGCGGTTGCGGCAGAGGAAAAGCCGGCTGCCAAAGAGGCCCCGGTCAAAGATATCGTAACAAATGAGGACATTCTGGTGCTTCTGCAGGCCCTTGAGATCCGCGCGAAGGCCGGCATCCCCGAGGCCAAGCAGTTGCTCGCCCAGATCAAGATTTTGCTCCTCGGCTGCTAGACCGTGGCGGCATAGCTTGCAGAACTACAAATAGGACCGTCATGGGCGGCTTTCGGCAGGGCGACCTGCCGGAGGTCGCCTTGAAATACTTCACGGCTCCCACTTCTTGATCATCATATGCGCGGCCTTGTAGATGTCGCCGCAGCCCAGCGTGAGCACAAGGTCGTCCGGCCGGGCATGCTCCACCACGTAGTCCGCCGCCTCGTCGAACGCCTCGAACCACACGCAGCCGGGAATCTTCGCGGCCAGGTCGGCGGCGGAGATTCTATAGGTATTGACTTCACGCGCGCCCATGATTTTCGTTAAAACAACATGGTCCGCTATGGATAGCGCTTTCGCGAAGTCATCGAGCAGCATGGCCGTGCGGGAGAACGTGAAGGGCTGGAACACAGCCCAAACCCGCCGGAAGGGCATCTGTTTGGCGGTGGTGAGGGCAACCTCCAGCTCCTTGGGGTGGTGGGCGTAGTCGTCCGCCACGGTGACGCCCCGGTAGGTGCCCAGCATCTCGAAGCGCCGCCCGGCGCCCCGGAAATCTGCCGCGCCGCGTTCGCAGTCAAGTATGCTCGCGCCGGAGAACATCGCCGCGGCGATGGCCGCCAGGGAGTTCGATACGTTGTGTTCGCCGGGCACCTGCAGGCGGATGCCGGTCAGGTATTCGCCGTTGTAGAGCAGGTCGTAGCTGGCGAAAGCGCCTTCCATGGTCACATTTACGGCCCTGAACACATTTCCCTCCGAACGCCCGAAGGAGATGGCCCGCTTGACCTTTAGGCCGTCCAATACCCGGCGGGTGTTCAGGTCGTCGCCGTTGTAGATCACCGCCTTTTTGGCCATGGAGGCGAATTTGCGGAAGGAGGCGATGAGGTTGCGCATCGTCTTGAAGTATTCCATATGATCTTTGTCCACATTCAGGATCACCGCGACGTTGGGCGAAAGCTGCAGGAAGGTGTCCTGAAACTCGCAGGCCTCGCAGACCATGTGCGGGCTTTTGCCCGCCAGGCCGTTGGTGCCCGTCAGGGGAAGCCGCCCGCCAATCACCGCAGTGGGGTCCAGCCCCGCCGTGAGCATGATCTGCGTGAGCATGGCCGAGACCGTGGTTTTTCCGTGGGTGCCGCACACACACACACAGTCCGAATAGCGCCGCGTGATCGCGCCCAGCAATTTCGCCCGTTCGTAGGTTGGAATGCCGGAGGCCTTGGCGGCCACGAGCTCCGGGTTGTCTGGCAGCAGAGCCGCCGTATAGACGATCATATCCGGGGCCCCCGACGAAACCGCAGTTTTGTTGGGGTGGCTATCCGCGCCGTCGATGTTCTCCGCGCGCTGCCCCATGAAAACGGGGATGCCCAGCGCCTCGACGCGCGACAAAGTTTCGCTTTCGTTGTTGTCCGACCCGGTTATGTGATACCCCTCGCTATGTAAAATCTCCGCCAGGGGGCACATGCCCGAGCCACCGATGCCGATGAAATGCACATGCCTCGCGGCTTGCAGCGCCTGGTCGATCTCCATAAATACCATTCTCGTGGACCCTTTCCCATTTGGTTTCCAAGCAATGTATATTATACCAAATAATGTCACAAAACGCAAGCTGATTATTTCGACAGAATCCTACGGAACCGGCAGGTTCTGGGGAGCGACTATGCCGTTCTCCGTGACAAAGGCAGTGATGTTCCCGTATGGAATAACATCGAAGGCCGGGTTGTACACCTCCACCCCTGCCGGGGCCATGCGCCGCGCATACCAGGCCTGCGTGACCTCCTCCGGCGCGCGCTGCTCTATGGGGATATCCATGCCTTCCGCGCAGTGAAAGTCCACTGTGCTGAAGGGCGCGCAAACATAGAAAGGCACGCCGTAGTGACGCGCTAAAATGCTCAATCCCAGGCTGCCAGTCTTGTTGGCTGCGTCGCCATTGCGCGCGATGCGGTCCGCGCCCACAAAAATCATGTTTATTTTGCCGCTTTGGAGCAGGCTTGCCGCCATGTTGTCGCATAGCAGCGTGACGGGTATCCCCGCCTCGGCCAGTTCATAGGCCGTCAGGCGTGCGCCCTGGAGCAGGGGACGGGTCTCGTCGGCGAACACGTGGATGCCCTTTCCCTGTTCCGCCGCCACATAGATGGGCACCAATGCCGTGCCGTAGCGCACCGCCGCGAGCCGTCCCGCATTGCAGTGTGTCAGCACGTGGTCTCCGTCCCGCAGCAGCGCGCTGCCGTGTTCGCCGATGCGGCGGCAGGTCTCGATATCATCTTCCCATATCGCCATCGCTTGAAGCGCAAGGCTCTCCGGGTCGTGCGGCCCGGCCAGCATGCGCTCCAGCGCCCAGGCGAGATTCACCGCCGTGGGCCGCGTGGCGCGCAGTCTGTCTGCATATGCAAGCAGATTTGCCTCATAGTTTTCGTCTGCATTAAGCTCCCGTGCGAGCACCGCCAGCCCGATGGCCGCCGCCACGCCTATGGCCGGCGCGCCGCGCACCTGCAAGGTGCGGATGGCCGCCTCCATCTCTTCGATGGTGTGCAGCGACAGCATTTTCAGTTCGCCCGGCAGGCGGGTCTGGTCGATGAGCACCAGCCGGTTGCGTTTTTCATCAAAAGAGACTGTGTCTTGCATAGCTATTGCTTTCCATATTCTTCGAAAAACTTCGCCAGATAGTGTCCCGTGTAAGAGTCGGTGCAGGCGGCCACCTCCTCCGGCGTGCCCTGCGTGAGCACCTTGCCGCCCGCGTCGCCGCCCTCCGGCCCCAGGTCGATGATCCAGTCCGCCGTCTTGATTACGTCCAGGTTGTGTTCGATCACCAAGACGGTGTTGCCGGTCTCCACCAGCTTGTGCAGCACTTCTAAGAGCCTGTGGACGTCGGCCGCGTGGAGCCCGGTGGTGGGTTCATCAAGAATATAAATTGTTTTGCCGGTGGAGCGTTTCTGTAGTTCCGTGGCCAGCTTGACGCGCTGCGCCTCGCCGCCGGAAAGCGTGGTCGCCGGCTGGCCGATCTTCACATAGCCTAGCCCCACCTCGAACAGGGTATGCAGCTTTCTGGATATTTTCGGGATATTCTCGAAGAAATGCATGCCCTCCTCGATGGTCATCTCCAGCACGTCGTAGATGGATTTGCCTCTATACTTGACCTCTAAAGTCTCCCGGTTGTAGCGCGCGCCCTTGCACACCTCGCAGGGGACGTAGATATCGGCCAGGAAATGCATCTCGATCTTCACGATGCCGTCGCCCTGGCAGGCCTCACAGCGCCCGCCCTTCACATTGAAGGAGAAACGGCCCGTTTTGTAGCCGCGCTGCTTCGCATCGGGTGTGGCGGCGTATAGATCGCGGATGTCCGTGTATACGCCCGTGTAGGTGGCGGGGTTGGAGCGCGGCGTGCGGCCGATGGGGGATTGGTCGATGTCGATCACCTTGTCGAGATGCTCCACGCCCTCCACGCCGCCGCATTTCCCCGGAAACGTGCGCGCGCGGTTGAGTTTGCCAGCGAGGGTTTTGTGCAAAATCTCGTTCACCAGTGACGATTTGCCCGAGCCCGAGACGCCTGTCACGCACAGGAACAGCCCCAACGGGAAGCGCACGTCGATGTTTTTTAGGTTGTTCTCCCGCGCGCCGTACACCGTGAGGGTATTCCCGTTCCCTCTGCGGCGTGCGACAGGCACGGGGATGCGCTGCTGCCCGCTGAGGTACTGCCCCGTCAGCGACTGCTCGCATGCCATGATCTCCCGCGCCGTGCCCTGGCATACCAACTCGCCGCCGTGGATGCCCGCGCCCGGGCCGATGTCCACGATGTGGTCCGCCGCGCGCATGGTGTCCTCGTCGTGCTCCACGATGATCAGCGTGTTCCCCAGGTCCCGCAGGCGCTTGAGCGTCTCGATGAGCCTGTCGTTGTCCCGCTGGTGCAGGCCGATGCTGGGCTCGTCCAGGATATACAGCACCCCCATCAGCGAGGAGCCGATCTGCGTGGCCAGGCGAATTCGCTGGCTCTCACCGCCCGAGAGCGTACCAGCCGCCCGCGACAAATTCAGATATTCCAGTCCCACGCTGCGCAAAAATTGCAGCCGGGCCTTGATTTCCTTCAAAATCAGCTCCGCGATGATCTGGTCTCGGGGTTTCAGTTGAAGACTATCCAAATAATCCAGCGCTTTCAGCACTGAAAGCTGAGTCAGCTGCATAATATTGAGCCCGCCCACAGTTACGCAGAGCACTTCGGGCTTCAGGCGTTGCCCCTTGCAGGCGGGGCAGGGCTGCTGCCGCATGTATTGTTCAATGTCCTGCTTGGCCCAGTCGCTGTTAGATTCCTTGTAGCGGCGTAGCATGTTGTTGGCCACGCCCTCGAAGGCGGCGAAATAGGTGCCCGAGCCGTAGCTCCCCGAGCGCTGTAGCTGGATTTTCCGGCCTTTGGTACCCCAGAGCAGCATGTCGATGGCAAATTCCGGCAGCTCCTTCACTGGGACGTCCAGCGAAAAACCGGCGTAGTTCGCCAGCCCCTCGAAGTACATTCTGGCGATGGTGCCGCCTTCGTCGCCCCGCCAGCCGGAGGCGTGCACCGCCCCCTCGTTGACCGAGAGCTCTTTATTCGGCAGAATCAGATCCCTGTCCGGGGTGAACTGCGAGCCGATGCCGCCGCACTGCATACACGCGCCGTAGGGGTTGTTGAAGGAGAACATGCGCGGCGCGAGCTCCTCCATGCTGAACCCGTGCTCCGGGCAGGCGTAGTTCTGCGAGAAGAGCATCTCTTCGTCATCCACCACGCTTACGATTAGCAGGCCCTCGGCAAGACGCGTCGCGGTCTCGACAGAATCGGCTAGCCTGCGCCGCAGGTCGGACCGCATCACAAGGCGGTCCACCACGATCTCTACGTTGTGCTTCTTGTTCTTGTCCATTTTGATCTCTTCCGAGAGATCGTAGGTGCTGCCGTCCACGCGCGCGCGTACGTAGCCGCTCTTGCGGGCCTGTTCCAGTTCCTTCTGGTATTCGCCCTTGCGGCCGCGCACGATGGGCGCCAGCAGCTGGAACCGCGTGCCCTCCGACAGCGCCATAAGCTTGTCCACGATGTCGTCCACTGTTTGCCGGGTTATCTCACGGCCGCAATCGGGGCAGTGGGGAATCCCCACGCGGGCATACAGAAGGCGCAGGTAGTCGTAAATCTCCGTCACGGTGCCCACGGTGGAGCGCGGGTTCTTCGAGGTGGTTTTCTGGTCGATGGAGATCGCCGGCGAAAGCCCGTCGATGCTGTCCACGTTGGGCTTCTCCATCTGCCCCAGGAACTGCCGCGCATACGAAGAAAGGCTCTCCACGTAGCGCCTTTGTCCCTCGGCATAGATTGTATCGAAGGCAAGTGACGTCTTCCCCGAGCCCGAAAGGCCCGTGAAGACGATCAGTTTGTCCCGTGGAATGGTCAGGTTCAGATTTTTCAGGTTGTGTTCGCGCGCGCCGCGTATGACCAAATCTTTTTGCATTCAATGCCCTTTCAAGTTGCGCTGCTACAATAAAATAGTATACACCATTCTGCCCGAAAAGGCAAGCGCACCACTACGGAAATATTATAAGAACCTGCCTTTCGGCAGAACCTTGTAATTCGCTGCGCTCATTATAGCACAAATATTCGAGCGCGTCAATGCTTTTGTTCTAGCTTTTTGAAGAAAAATACGTTTGCCGCTTCGGTGAAAAGCACTGGCGTCCAGTGCTCCTCGCCGGTTGGCAGCGCCACATCGCCCGCGAAAACAGTTCGCAGCAAATACCCCTCCAGCGGCAGAGCACCGTATACTTTTATAGTATGGGTACCGTCGCGCACGGCCAGGCCATCCGCGATGATCTTTCGCGCGTCGAAGTACATGCGCGCCTGCGGCTGGTAGGGGATGTTGGCGTCGAAGCAGGGCTTGCCTCGCAAGTGGGAATTCACCACGATTTCGCAGGAGGAGGCCGCTCCGTATTTGTCAAAACCCGCGAACATCACGTAATCCAGGTAATCAGGCGGTTCGCCCAAAGGGAGAAAGCCGATCGCGTTTTGTACTATGCCCTCTTTTCGCAGTTGCGAAGTTGATTTCAATTGGCCGTCCGCGATTATTTTTTCATAGGCAGTCAAGGTCGTGCTGTGCACCACAAAGAGGGGATCATTTGGCCTGAGCACGCTGCCGCTGTCCTGCACTCTCTTTAGCGCGTCGGAGGGATCGAAGCTGCGCGGCTTAAATCGAATTTTACGTCCATGGCTGTTCTCGTAACGAATGAAATCGGCCACATGACAGGCGAAGTCCTCAAAATTCGGGTTCAGTGTGATGCGGTAGCAGCCCCGTGGGCCTCGGCCACAGGTGAAGCTCTGGGTATTTTTATCGAGTTTTAGTATAGAATATTTCATTTCATTGCCCGCAATTTCTCAATTTCATCCCGCAGATACGCCGCGTGCTCAAACTCCAGCAGCCGCGCGGCGGCCTTCATTTCGATGGTCAGCTGGCGCATAAGCTTTTCTTTTTCGTCGCGGGAGAGTTTTTTGCCCTGTTCGGACTTGGTTTTCTTGTCCAGGTCGGCCTTGCTGGTGATCTCCAGCACGTCGCGCACCTCTTTGACGATGGTCTGCGGCACGATGCCGTGGGCGGCGTTGTGGGCCAGCTGCTTCTCGCGGCGGCGCTCGGTCTCGGCGATGGCGCGCTCCATGGAGGGCGTAACCTCGTCGGCATACATGAACACCTCGCCTTGGGCGTTGCGGGCCGCGCGGCCAATGGTTTGGACCAGCGAAGTCTGCGAGCGCAGGAAGCCTTCTTTGTCAGCGTCGAGGATCGCCACAAGCGACACCTCGGGCAGATCAAGGCCTTCGCGCAGCAGATTGATGCCCACCAGCACGTCGAATTCCCCGGTGCGCAGGCCCCGTATGATTTCCATGCGCTCGATGGTTTCAATGTCGTGGTGCATGTAGCGTACTTTTATACCTACATTTTCGAAGTAGGCGGTGAGGTCCTCGGCCATTTTCTTGGTAAGCGTTGTCACCAGCACGCGCTCGCGCCGCGCCGCGCGGGTGTTGATTTCAGATATCAGGTCGTCGATCTGCCCCTGCGTGGGCTTCACGGTAATCTCCGGGTCAATGAGCCCCGTGGGGCGCAGCAGCTGCTCCACCACCTGGGCGCTTTCGGAGCGCTCATAGTCGCTGGGCGTGGCGCTCACGAAGACCTTCTGCCCCACGCGCTCGTAGAATTCAGAATAGTTCAAGGGCCGGTTGTCATAGGCCGAAGGCAGCCGGAAGCCATAGTCCACAAGCTGCTCTTTCCGCGCGCGGTCTCCGGCGTACATGGCCCGCACCTGGGGCAGCATCACGTGGGATTCGTCCACGAAGAGCAGGAAATCGCTGGGGAAAAAGTCCAGCAGCGTGAATGGCGCCGAGCCCGGCTCACGCCCCGCCATGACACGGGAATAGTTCTCTATGCCCTTGCAGAAGCCTGTTTCACGCAGCAATTCCATGTCGTATTGCGTGCGCATGCGTATGCGTTGCGCCTCTATGAGCTTACCCTCCTGCTCGAACTTCGCCGCCTGGTCCACCATCTCGGCCAAAATGGTGATTACGGCCTCCTCCAGGCGCTCCGGTGAAAACACATAGTGCGAGGCCGGGTAGATCGCCACATGATTGAGCACGCTGCGAATCGCTCCGGTCAACGCCGTGATCTCGCAGATGCGCTCGATCTCGTCGCCGAAAAATTCCACCCGGATGGCGTTTTCGTTCGAATACACCGGGAAAATCTCGACTGTATCCCCGCGTACCCGAAAATGATTGCGCACGAAGCTTATATCATTTCGTTCATAGCGGATTTCAACAAGCTTGGCGATGAGCTCGTCCCGGGATTTCGCCATGCCGGGGCGCAGGGAGATCACCATGTTCTTGTAGTCCAGGGGGTTGCCAAGGGAGTAGATGCACGATACGCTGGACACGATAATGACATCGCGGCGCTCGGAAAGCGACGAGGTGGCCGAGTGGCGCAGCTTGTCGATCTCATCATTGATAGAACTATCTTTCTCGATGTAGGTATCCGTGGCGGCGATGTAGGCCTCGGGCTGGTAGTAGTCATAGTAGCTCACGAAGTACTCCACGGCGTTTTCGGGGAAAAACTCGCGGAACTCGCTGCACAGCTGCGCGGCGAGGGTCTTGTTGTGGGC
>Ga0123353_10011588_pt1 | contig 12442 bp, 12 predicted proteins | sample TergutLab28metaG_3_FD_92763 | JGI IMG/M metagenome (GOLD analysis project Ga0123353, IMG submission 92763) | Labiotermes labralis P3 segment gut microbial communities from Petit-Saut dam, French Guiana - Lab288 P3 | ecosystem: Host-associated > Arthropoda: Insects > Digestive system > Gut ... | reverse complement strand
TTTGTTTGCCATTGCTCTTGTCTCGTTTCCGGTCTCACGGACCACCAATGTTTTGTGTTTTTCATGGTCAGAAAATCGTATAACTTCGTTTCCCAATATTGCGCGAAATGCATAAAACCCTCGTTTTTGTGCAAAGTAAAGAAAGATGAAAGGGGGCGGTATCTTGAAGAACACCGCAAAAACCGCGCTCGTCGCAATCACCGGCGGCTTCGTGAACGGGCTGTTCGGCTCGGGCGGCGGAACGATTTTTGTTCCGGGCAGTCAAAAATTTCTCGGCTTCGAAACGCACAAGGCGCACGCCACGACGGTTGCGGTGATCCTGCCGCTTTCGATAGTCAGCGCCGTGGTTTACGCCGCGGGTGTGGGCGTAGATTGGATGGCTGTCGCCTGCGTGTCCGCGGGAGGCGTCGCGGGCGGATATCTCGGCGCGAAACTGCTGAACAGGCTTTCAGACACGAGGCTGCATAAATTATTCGGCGTGTTTATGATAGCGGCGGCGATAAGAATGATCTTATGAGCGGTTATTTGCTCATCGGCGTCGCCGCCGGCGTGATCAGCGGGCTTGGCATAGGCGGCGGCACATTGCTTATCCCCGCGCTGGTCATATTTTTCGCGATGGGACAACAGGAAGCCCAAAATATCAACCTGATATATTTTATCCCGACCGGGATAATAGCGGTTGCTACACATCTTAAACAGGGGAATATCCTAAAAAAAGAAGCGGTAAAGCTGGCGTTATGGGGATTACCCGCCGCGGTGATCGGCGCGTTTATCGCAATCAGGACCGACGCCGACCTGTTAAGGAGGGGGTTCGGGTTCTTCCTCTTGGCAATGGGCGCGTATGAGCTTTTCGGAGCAAAAGAAAACAGAAAGAAGGGGACGTATATGGAACTGACAGATTTTATTGAAATGAAAGAGCGGTTCGCGCAGGCGGACACAGACTCGAAGATAGATATGTACATTGGGGCGCAGGGGCTGACCCAGACCCAATATCGCGAGCTTTTGACGATGTTTCCGTTGAACGAGCTTGGGCGGCTTGAGGCGGCGCTGGGGTAAGAAGAATTTGTCCGTTCCGTTGCGCTTGACATAAAACTATTAAGAAGGTATCCTAAGCGCATGGACGACAAATATTTATTATGGTTAAGCCGGGTGGACGGCGTCAACAACAAAATCAGGACGCCGCTGCTTGAGCATTTCGGCAGCGCGGAGGCGATCTTCCGCGCACGGCGTTTTGAATTGCAGGAAGCAGAGCTTCTGAACGAGCAGTATATACATAAAATCATTTCACATCAGGACGACAAGCTCTTAGACGGCTATCTCAACGAGCTTGAAGAAACCGGCATAAGATTTATCTCACTGATGTCGGACGAATACCCCGCTCCGCTTCGCGAAATCTCCGACCCGCCGCTTGGCTTTTATCTTTTGGGAACGTTACCCGACCCGGAGCTGTGTAAGGTCAGCATTATCGGCTCGCGGCGGTGCTCCGAGTACGGGCTTTCTGTCGCGCATAAGTTCAGCAAAGAGCTGGCGCAAGCCGGGGTCGTGATCGTAAGCGGCATGGCGCGGGGGATCGACAGCATGGCGCATCGCGGTACGCTTGACGCGGGCGGTGTAACAGTCGCCGTCCTTGGCTGCGGCGTTGATGTGTGTTATCCTCCCGAGAATAAGTCGCTGATCCGCCGAATTCAAGAAAAGGGATGTATTATTTCCGAATATCCGCCCGGGACACAACCGTTCCCGGCGCATTTCCCCGCGCGAAACCGGATAATAAGCGGCATGTCCCGCGCCACGGTCGTGGTGGAGGCAAGCCGCCGCAGCGGGACGCTTATCACGGTAGACCAGGCGCTTAACGAGGGGCGCGAGGTAATGGCTGTGCCGGGGAACGTCACGAGCAAGCTCAGTGAAGGCACAAATAACCTGATCCGTCAAGGCGCGGCGCCGGTCACGTCAAGCGCCGAAATTTTGGATAATTTAGGCATAACCTTTGATGAGCCGGGGGAAGATACGGCTGCGGCAAAGAACACGCTTGCACCGCCGGAAAAATTAGTATATGATTGTATCGGCTTTGACCCGACGGCAATAGAAGCGGTCTATGACAAGCTCGGCAGTCCGCCGGGCGAGATAAACTATGTGCTGACATTGCTCGAAATGCGCAAGCTGATCCGGCGCTTGCCGGGGCAAAGAGTAACGAGGCTGTAAACGAGACTATAGTAAAGGAAGATAAAAGCATGGCAAAGAATTTAGTGATCGTGGAATCACCCGCAAAGGCAAGAACATTGAAAAAATTTTTGGGAAGCGCTTATAAGATCGAGGCGTCCGTAGGGCATGTGCGCGACCTTCCCAAAAGCGAGTTAGGCATCGACATTGAAAATGATTTTGAGCCCAAGTACATCACGATACGCGGGAAGGGCGAGGTGCTCTCGAAGCTTCGCAAGGAGGTCAAGGCCGCCGACAAAGTCTATCTCGCGACAGACCCCGACCGCGAGGGCGAGGCGATCAGCTGGCATTTGATGCACTCGCTGAACCTCGACGCGAAAAAGGCGCGAAGGATAACGTTCAACGAGATAACAAAAAACGCCGTAAAGCGTTCGATCAAGGAGGCGCGTGAGATAAACATGAACCTAGTGGACGCGCAGCAGGCGCGGCGCGCGCTTGACCGTATGGTGGGCTACAGGATAAGCCCTCTGCTTTGGCGAAAGATCAAAAAGGGGTTAAGCGCGGGGCGCGTGCAGTCCGTGGCGCTTAAAATGATCTGCGACAGGGAAAAGGACATAGAAAGCTTTATCCCCGAGGAATACTGGACACTTGACGTTAATCTCTCCGCCGGGAAGGAAAAGCTTACGGCGCATTTGTCCGGCGACAGCGAGGGGAAGCTGAAGCTGCGCAATAAAGAAGAAGCCGACACGGTCAAAAAAGCGATAGAGCACGCCGAATTTAAAATCGCCGAGGTCAAACGCGGGCAGAAACAGCGCAAGCCGCTCGCGCCGTTTACGACCAGCACATTACAGCAGGAGGGCTCCCGGCTTTTAGGCTTCGCGACGCATAAGACGATGCTCGTCGCGCAGCAGTTATACGAAGGCGTTGACATAAAAGGGCAGGGCACGATCGGGCTTGTGTCATATATCCGCACGGACTCGACGCGTATATCCGACGAAGCCTTTACCGACGTCCGCGGTTTTATCACGGAAAATCTCGGCGCGGATTACGCGCTTGACACAAAGGCGGAGTATAAAACCCGCGCGCGCGCGCAAGAGGCGCACGAGGCGATCCGCCCGACCCATACGGCGCTTACGCCGGACAGCGTGCAGGGCTCGCTTACACGCGATCAATACAGGCTTTACAAGCTGATTTGGGAACGGTTCGTGGCGAGCCAAATGACCGCCGCGGTGTATGACACGCTTTCGGCAAAGATAACGGCGGATAAATATGTGTTCAGAGCCGGCGGGTCAAGGCTGAAATTTGACGGCTACTTAAAGATATACGGTAAAAACGACGAGTCTGACGAGAGCCGTATGCCGAATATATCCGACGACCAAGAGCTAAAGCTTCTCGACATTGACGCGGAACAGCATTTCACGCAGGCGCCGCCAAGGTATACCGACGCAAGCCTGGTGCGCACGATGGAGGAATTAGGCATCGGGCGTCCGAGCACATATTCGGCGACGATATCCACGCTGGTCACGCGCGGGTATGTCATCCGCGACAGTAAGACGTTTTTCAGCACGGAGCTGGGTGAGGTCGTCAATAATATCATGGCGGATAATTTCGAGAACATAGTGGATATCGATTTCACCGCGAAAATGGAAGACGAGCTCGACCGGGTTGAGGACGGCGGCGCCGAATGGAAGGAGCTTCTTCGCCGGTTTTACCCTCCGCTGGAAGAAAAGCTCAAGCTCGCCGAGGAACGCATAGGGCATATCGACGTCCCGGACGAGGTGACGGACACGCTGTGCGAGAAATGCGGCAGGAATATGGTCATAAAGCTTGGGCGTTTTGGGAAGTTTCTCGCGTGCCCGGGTTTTCCAGAGTGCCGTAACGCGCTGCCTTATTTTGAGGAGGCAGGGGTTGGTTGTCCGCTTTGCGACGGCAAGGTGCTGATCAAGAAAACGAAGAAGGGTCGCCGTTATTTCGGGTGCAGCGGCGCACCTGACTGTGAGTTTATGTCATGGAGTAAGCCCACGGGTGAGAAATGCCCGGAATGTAACGATCCGCTGGTTGAAAAACAGGGCAAGGTGCCAAAGGCGGTTTGCGGTAAGTGCGGGTTTGCGAAAGAGATACCGGAGAAAGAATGAAAGACTTAACCGGGGCGTTAAAAAAAATATCGTCGATCGCGCAAATGTCTGACGTCAGCTTAGATCTGACGTCAGACATTTGCGCGGAGCTGGCGGACTTTATCGGCGGACAGGTTTTGCTGACGGACGCGCACGGCAAAGCTATCGCGCAGAGCGATACCGGCGCGAAGGACAAGCCGTCATACGAGCATATGCTGACACTGCCTTTAGGTAACGCGGCGAACCGCGCCGCCACGATCACGGTCTACTCTGAGACACCGTTTGACTATGCCGGCGTTGCGCTTCTTGAAGTCTCCGGCGCGATCATCCTATTGATATTAAAGCTTGCGGATGAAGCCTCTTCCGCCCGCCGCGACGCCGACGCGGTCAAGACCGCGGTGGGAACATTATCATATTCCGAGCTTGCCGCCGTTCTGAGCATATTCCGCGAAATCGGCGGTGAAGGCATCACCGTCGCGGGGCACATAGCCGACAAGCTCGGCATCGCTCGCTCGCTTGTGGTGACCGCGCTTCGTAAGCTGGAAGGCGCGGGGCTTATCGAGACCCGCTCGCTCGGCGTGAAGGGTACATATATAAAAGTGATAAACGAGGTGCTGTTGGATGAGTTATATAAAATCAGAGATTAGGATGAAAAAACTGTACGCCCTCATGCTTGCGCTGTCTTTGGCGTTTAGCATGACCGCCTGCGGCAATTCGCCGCCTGATGCCGCCGAAGATATCGAGCTTATCATCTTCGCGGCGGCGTCTATGACCGAAACGCTCGAAGAGATCGCCGGTCTGTATGCGTCTGCCGCCCCCAACGTAAGGCTGATTTTTAATTTTGATTCATCAGGCACTCTGAGAACTCAAATTTTGGAGGGCGCATACTGTGATGTGTTCATTTCCGCGGCGCAAACGCAGATGGATCAGATAAAAGAGCTTGATTTCGTGCTGTCCGGCACCCGCATAGATATACTTGAAAATAAAGTCGCGCTGGTCGTGCCGGACGGAAACCCCAAAAATATAAACAGCTTCGCCGATATGGCGGAAGCCTTAGTCAACGGCGATATTCTTATGGCTATGGGTAACAGCGACGTTCCTGTCGGACAGTATACTCAAAGGATTCTGGCATACTTCAATCTTGACGAGCAGGCGCTTGCCGATTCGGGCGTGCTGACTTACGGCGGCAACGTCAAGCAGGTCACGACCCAAGTTATTGAAGCCAGCGTGGACGCCGGCATCGTTTATCTCACCGACGCGTTCAGCGCGGGTCTGCAAGCGGTCGATTTCGCCACGGCGGAAATGTGCGGACAGGTTATTTACCCCGCCGCCGTAATGAGCATCAGCAGCCATCCCGAAGCGGCAAAAGCGTTTCTTGAATATCTTACCGGCGACGAGGCTATGGCTGTGTTTGAGAGCGTGGGTTTTTCCCGGATAGACGAATGATTATGGACTTATTCCCTCTTTGGAATTCATTACGTATCGCGGCGGTCAGTTGTGTTATCGTGTTTTTCACAGGCATATTCGCCGCCTATTATGTGGCAAGGCTCCCCCGTTTGGTGAAGGGCTTTCTTGACGCTGTGCTCACACTGCCGATGGTTCTGCCCCCGACTGTCGTCGGATATTTTCTGCTGCTTATCTTCGGAAACAGGCGCCCGGTGGGCGCCTTTCTCGCCGAGTTTGATATCAGATTCGTTATGACTTGGTACGGCGGGATATTAGCCGCAAGCGTGGTGGCGTTTCCGCTGATGTACCGCACAGCTCGCGGCGCTTTTGAGAGCTTCGATAAAACGCTCGATTATTCCGGCAAGACGCTCGGGTTGAGCAACACATATATTTTTTGGCGTATCCGTATGCCTGTCTGCCGTCAGGGGATTCTGGCGGGCACGGTCTTGTCTTTCGCGCGCGCGCTGGGGGAATACGGCGCGACCGCTATGCTGATCGGATATACGCCCGGAAGGACTGCGACTATATCCACCACGGTTTATCAACTGTGGCGCACGAACAACGAGGTCTTAGCGTTCCGATGGGTATTGATCAACCTAACCATCAGCGCGGCGGTATTGATTACGGTCAACATGCTGGAGAGCCAAGGCAAAAAGGCGGTGGCGGGATGAGCCTGTTCGTGGATATCCGAAAAAAGCTGGGGAAATTCTCTTTGGACGTCACGTTTGAAACAAGCGGCGGCACGCTTGGTCTGTTGGGCGCGTCAGGCAGCGGAAAAAGCATGACGCTTATGTGTATTTCCGGCGTCGAAAAACCCGACGAGGGCAGAATCGTTTTGGATGACGTAACCCTGTTCGATTCGGAACGCCGCGTAAACCTGCCCCCGCAACAGCGGCGGATAGGCTATCTGTTCCAAAATTATGCCTTATTCCCGCATATGACCGTCAGGCAAAATATATTGTGCGGCTTGCGCAATGAACGGGACAAAAGCCGGAAGGAAAACGCTCTGCGTGAGATTCTTGATTTAATGCAGCTTAACGGACTGGAAAAACATCGCCCGTCACAGCTCTCAGGCGGTCAGCAGCAAAGGGTCGCGTTAGCCCGCATTTTGGTGGGCGAGCCCAATCTGCTGATGCTCGATGAGCCGTTCAGCGCATTGGACAGCCATCTGCGCGACCAACTGCAAATACAAACACGGCAGTTGATAAAGCAGTTCGGAAAGGACACGCTGATAGTTACCCACAACCGGGACGAAGCCTATCGTCTTTGTCAAAAAATCGCCTTGATCGGCGACGGCAAAAACCTCGCGCCGAAAGATACAAAAGAACTGTTTGCCAACCCCGAAAGCCGCCAGGCAGCCCTAATGACCGGCTGTAAAAATATAGCGGACGCCGAAAAAACGGGCGAGTATGAAGTGTTTGTCCCGGCTTGGGGCATACGTCTGACAACGGCGCGGCCGGTCAGGGACGGCTTGTGCGCTGTGGCAATCCGCGCTCATTATTTTAACACAGAGGACGAGTTTAACCGATACCCGGTTCGTTTTACCAACGAAATGGAAGAGCCCTTCGAATATATCCTGCAATTCCGCTATGAAAACCAGGACGACGATTCCCCGGACATATGGCGGCGGATCCCAAAAGACAAAAAAAGCGGGCAGCCGCCGGATATACTCGGCGTTGCCCCTGTGAACGTTCTTCCATTGTATGGGGGTTAGGGCGTGTTCCCACTAAGTAAACGAAGTCAACATCCTCTCAACGGAACAATATGTCAAGGGAATACGTCTTATGTAAAAAAGCGTCAATTGCTATTATGGAAGGGGTATAGAATTTGAGAATTCTTAGAAAATTATTATGGTTGGCTATTATTGTAGCAGCAGCGTTAATCCTTTTGTTATCAGTGGGCTGTGAAGATAAAACAACTGATCTGTCAAATCCGCCCGAAGAGCCGCCGTCGGTCACGATAACGGCGGGAGATATCGAAATAAGCCGGGTGGTCGGTAAATCTGCCCGATCTGCCGAGAGCACCCTGCACGAAGCGTTCTATCATGTTTTCCAGGCAATATACGAATTTGACGCCGGAATCAACAGCGAGATAAAATACATCGCAGTCGATATTACGGAAGTATTTGAAAACGAGCGCGAGCCCCTGCTGGCGTCTTTGCAATCCTGGTCTGCGTCGAACGGATACGAGCTGCTTGTTGACACATACGAAGGTCTAGCGGCGTCCGGCTTGATCGTCCCGCCGCCGGATAGGGCGGGATTTATGGAAGGCTTGCTTTTTTCTTTCTATGACGCGTCTTTTGACGGCGAAACGCTCACGGTGCAAGGGATGAAATACCGAGGACCGCTCGCGGCGGTCGCCGCCATGTTCACAGCGCGATTCGTGGATAGTGGCTGGATTGTCGAAGAGCCGGATGGGTGGATGATGGCTTAACTCTTGGGGTTAGCGCGAGCTTGTGCTCAAAAGTGAACGAAGTTATAAACGCCTGCAAAGGTTGGAACTCAGCCCTTTGCAGGCGTTTATCTTTTTTTTTCACTTTGCGCGGTCGTAATACTGTTTCTTGACAGATGTATAAAAAGAAACCGTATTACGCCAGCTTCCGGCTGACAATCTCCCTAGCCGCAAACGCCGCGACATCCTCCGCGAATTTACCCGCGCCGAACCCGGCGTCATAGCCAAGCTCTTTCGCGAGCTCATGAGTGACCCGCGCGCCGCCGCAGATAAGAATGACCTTATGCCGAAGATTCTCAGCCTCCATCAATTCCACAAGCTCCGTCAGGTTATGGATGTGGACATCCTTCTGCGTGACGGTCTGCGAAACCAGCAGGATATCGGCGTTAAGGCTCTGCGCCTTGCGGATAAACTCCTCGTTTGTAACCTGACTGCCGAGGTTATACGACTCGAACATATCATAACGCTCCAGCCCGTAATGCCCGGCGAAGCCCTTGCGATTGAGGATCGCGTCTATGCCGACCGTATGCGCGTCGGTGCCTGTGGACGCGCCGACAACCACCAGCTTACGCTTGATATTATCGCGCACATAGGCGTCGATCTCATCCATGCTCATTTTATCGCCCTCGACGGTCTCGACCTTGAGCTGTGTATAATCCACGCTGTGTGCGATACCGCCGTAGACAACATAGAACGTAAACTCGTCGTCAAGCGCCCCGTGATGGGCTATGCCCGGCTCACGCAGACCCATCGCCAGCGCCAGCTGCTTTGCGGCGGCTATGCCCCTGTCGTCGTCCTTAACGGGCAGTGTAAAGCTTAACTGCACCTTACCGTCGTTCATCGTGTCGCCGTACGGACGCAATTGTTTAAGGTCAAGCGCCGTATCAAAATCGGGTTTGCTCATTTGCCGTCACCTCCCGGCATCATCATGGGAATAAATGGGTTAAAATAGCCCTTTTGCTTCTCGCAGACCCCGGCAAGCCCCTTGCCGCCGTCCTGCGGACGCTTGATATCGGCGAATATCCCGCGTTCAAGCGTACCGAACAGCTTGATCTTTTCGATCTCGGCAAGCAGTGCCGTGGCTTTTTCCAATACCTCGGCGGCGCGGGTTTGGATCCTCCCGCCGTTGGCGTATGTGATCTCTTCGCCAAGATGCTCCATCGTGTTGAAAATATACCGCGCGTTCTCGATAGCCAGCGCGCGGTCGGACATAAACGGCGTATGCACAGCCTCGGTAAGCATACCGAGCAGATGCAGTTTTTGCCCGGTCATGATCGTGACCATGTTAAACAGCGCGTCCTGCACATGCCCGAAGAATATATTACCCGTCTTGAACTTAGTCGGCGGCATATATTTAAGCGGCGCTTTCGGGAATATCTCACGCGCCATCTGCGCCTGCGCGATCTCGAACAGGAACCCGTCATTGACCGCGGGGTCAATCTCAAACGCGTGACCGAGCCCCATCTGTTCTTCCGGGATACCCGCGGTCTTAGCGAACGCCTCGTTTAAGAACTGCGACGCCAAAACCGTATGCGCCTCTTCGACCGCGTCGGCGGTGGTGAGATAGTTACCCTCGCCCGTGTTGATTATAACGCCCGCGAACCCGTTTATCACACGAGAGAAGAACTGGTCAACGATCGTGCGTTTCATGTTGATATCGCGGAACAGTATGCCGTAAAGCGCGTCATTCAGCATTACATCCAGCCGTTCAAGCGCGCCCATCGCGGCGATCTCGGGCATACACAGCCCCGAGCAATAGTTACACAGGCGGATATACCGCCCCTGTGCCTTGCCGGCTTCATCCAGCGCGGCGCGCATAAGCCGGAAGTTCTCCTGCGTCGCGTATGTGCCGCCGAAGCCCTCGGTGGTCGCGCCGTAGGGAACGTAATCCAGCAGACTCTGCCCCGTCGTACGGATCACGGCGATGATATCCGCGCCCTGCTTCACGGCGGCCTGCGCCTGGATTACATCCTCATAAATATTACCCGACGCGACTATTACATACAGATACGGTCCGGTCTTATCGCCGTGTATTTCAAGAAATTCCGAACGCTTCGCGCGGTTGGCGCGAATACGCTCCACAGTCTCCGCGGCGATTTTATTGATCGCGTCTTCGATCTCAAACGCGTCCTTCGCCGGAAGCTTGGTGATATCAAAATTCTCGTCAGCTATACGCTCGGCTATCTGCTGCGGCTTCTGACCGGTATGCAGTATGGCGTTACCAATAAACCACGCCACTCCCATAGACAGCACGTCACGGTCGGCAAGCTGCTGTACCACGACGTTAGGCAGCGGCACGGCGTTTTCATTCACGCCGTCCACGCCAAGTAGCCGCGCGATCGTGCGCTCGACCGTCACCGTGGTATGCCTGTCGATAAACTCCTGCGTATCACGCGCGACGTTTGCGGCGTGTTCACGCGCTTTTGCCACGAGGGTGAGGTTAAGGTTAAGTTTACTCATTATTCACCACCTCTAAACATGCCTTTTATTCCGCGCCAGACCTTCGGGTTCAAGCGACATCTGCAAACCTTGCTGCAGCCCGGCGACGCCGACAAATTCTACTTTCTTCTTGCCCGCGCATACGTCGCACTTGCAATTTTTCTTGTAGACTTCCGGCTCGGAGTAGGTCGTTATAACACCCTCGAAGTTTCTGAGCACGGTTTTCCCTGCGGCAGTAGAGATCAGATAACTCGGCATAACGGGGATCTTCCCGCCGCCGCCCGGAGCGTCCACAACGAACGTCGGCACGGCGTACCCTGAGGTATGCCCGCGCAGAGCCTCGATGATTTCAATACCTTTAGCGACCGGTGTGCGGAAATGCTCAAGCCCCATAGAAAGGTCACATTGATAGATGTAGTATGGACGCACACGAATTTTCACCAGTTGATGAACCAAATCTTTCATCACATGAACGCAGTCGTTCACGCCCGCGAGTAATACGCTTTGGTTCCCGAGCGGTACGCCCGCGTCCGCAAGCTTGGTGCAGGCGGCGACAGCTTCCGGCGTGATCTCGTCCGGGTGGTTGAAATGCGTGTTAAGCCATATGGGATGATATTTTTTGAACATATCGCAAAGCTTGTCGGTAATACGCTGCGGCATTACGACCGGCACGCGCGAGCCTATACGGACGATCTCCACATGCGGTATCGCGCGGAGCTTCTTGATGATAGACTCTAACACGTCGTCGTCCACCATAAGCGCGTCGCCGCCGGAGAGCAGCACATCGCGTACCTCGGGATGCTTCGCGATATAGTCAATAGCGCGATCGATCTGCTCCATCGGCAGAGCGGCGTCATTTTGCCCCGCGAAACGGCGGCGCGTGCAATGACGGCAATACATACCGCATTGGTCGGTGATCAGGAGCAGCACACGGTCGGGATACCTGTGCGTAAGCCCGGGGGTAGGGGAGTCAACGTCCTCATGCAGCGGGTCGTCGAGATCGGCCGCCGATTCGATCAGCTCGAGACCCAAAGGGATGCTTTGCAGACGGATCGGGTCTCGCTGGTCTTTGAGGTCGATCAGAGAAAGGTAATACGGCGTTATCGCCATGCGAAGCTTGCCGAGGCATTGGGTCACGCCTTCTTCCTCTTCTTTGGAGAGAGTTACATGCTTCTTTAGTTCGTCAAGGTCTTTGATGACATTGCGTGCCTGCCATTTCCAGTCGTTCCATTCGTGGTCGGGGACGTCTTTGAATAATCCGTTACGCGTGATTGCCATAAGAAAACCTCCTTTAGGATTTATATGTAAATTTCGTTAAAAATCTTCCTCAGCGCTTCGCTCTCGCGCAGCAGCCAAAGCGTGATCTCGGCATGGTCCTTCGTATAACCGTTGCCGACTATCATATTCACGTCCTTGCCGACGCCTTCCGCGCCGAGTGCCGCCTTTGTGAAGCTGGTTGCCATCGAGAAGAAATACACGATACCGCCGTCGCGCACCGGAAGGATGCATCCCATTTCGGTGTTGGGCATACTTACACAGCTTATCGAGATATCGAATTCCTTGCCGTCGTTCGCCGCAAGCGCTTTTTCGAGCACGTCAAGCGGCGCTGTGGCGTCCGCCTGGATTACCTTATGACAGAATTTATTTTCAAGCAATATTTTCTTATGCTCGTCCTTGCGGCACATAGCGACGACGTTTCCGGTCGGGCCGACGCGCTTCATCGCTTCATATGCGCAGAGCATTCCCGACTTGCCGCCCGCGCCGAGAATCAGCACACTGTCGCCGGGTTTTACCATCTTCGCGGTCTGCGCGGGCGCCCCCGCGACGTCCAACGC
>Ga0123353_10011587_pt1 | contig 12444 bp, 12 predicted proteins | sample TergutLab28metaG_3_FD_92763 | JGI IMG/M metagenome (GOLD analysis project Ga0123353, IMG submission 92763) | Labiotermes labralis P3 segment gut microbial communities from Petit-Saut dam, French Guiana - Lab288 P3 | ecosystem: Host-associated > Arthropoda: Insects > Digestive system > Gut ... | reverse complement strand
CGGAAAATCGGTGGCCTTGCGACGCACGTTTCCGATGACGCGCGTGGATTACATCCGCGTCCCAGGCAGGGAGTGGATACCGCATCCAGAACGCCGTTTCGATACGGTCGAACTGCGAGCCCCGCTGTTTTCGGTGCTGCGCCGCATTCTGGCGGCAGTCCTCGACGACCTGCCCAAGGCCTTCGGGCTGGAAGAGGGCGAGTTGCAACGCACCGACACCCCCGTTCTCCCGCCGCGAGCGTTGCGCGAGGCCCTGGTTAACGCCCTCATGCACCGCAATTATCGCATCCACTCGCCAATACAGGTGATCCGCTATGCTAATCGGATTGAAATCCGCAATCCGGGCTTTTCGCTGAAGTCGCCGGAACACCTGGGCGAGCCGGGCTCCATGCCGCGAAACCCGGTCATCGCCTCCGTGATGCACGAAACCCGATTTGCCGAAACCAAGGGCAGCGGCATTCGCGCTATTCGCGACACGATGGACGAAGCCGGTCTGGCCCCGCCGCTGTTCGAGTCCGACCGCGGGCAGGATCAGTTCACCGCGTTGTTTTCCTTTCACCACTTTCTGGGTGAGGACGACATTCGTTGGCTGGCCCAGTTCAAAGACCTTCACCTCAGCGACGACGAGGCCCGTGCGCTGGTCATGGCCCGGGAAATCGGTGCCATCAACAACGCCGGCTATCGCAACCTGAACAAAGTGGACACTCTCGCCGCCAGCGCCGCCCTAGGTCGCCTTCGCGATGCTGGTCTGCTCTCCCAACGAGGCCGAGGCCCCGCAACCTGGTATCAACCGACCGAAAAACTGACCGGGAGTCAGGAGGGCCGACCCGAGGAAGCAGAGGGCTTATCTAGTAAGTTCGACGTCTTATCTAGTAACCCTGGACCCTTATCTAGTAAGCTCGACGCCTTATCTAGTAACCTCGGACCCTTATCTAGTAAGTCCGATGCCTTATCTAGTAACCTCGCCCGCAACACCCTGCTGGATCAGCTACCTGGCCAACTTGCCGCTAGGGTTGGCGCATTGGGACAACGGCATCCACCGGAACAGGTGCGCGACCTGGTGGCTGACCTTTGCCAGCACCGCCCCATGACGGTGGACGAACTGGCTCTGTTGCTACAGCGCAACCGGGAAACCATCCGCCAAAACTATTTACGCCCGCTGCTGACGCAGGAACGCATCGCGATGACCTTGCCGGATACGCCCAACGCACCACAGCAGGCATATCGTGGCGTGGAAGGAAGCGAGCCCGTGAGGGAGTGCAAACGCGACGATGCTCACGAATAATGACAGGTGCTGATATTTTTGTCCCAAATCCGCAAGTTGAAAAAGGACAACCTGGGTATTTACTTGACGCAAGCAAAAAAAATTCGCCCGGAAAAAAACGCAAAACAAGGGCGTTACATTGTAATAAAACGCCATACTTGTATCAGGTAAATACCCGGGAAGGACAAAATCAACCGTACTTATCGATAAATACCGAGAAAATGTCACGTTTGATTCGTTTGGCAACATGCTTTCGTGATAAAGTTGCGGTGAAAAAATAAAATTACCGATACAATATCACGAAGTGCTCAAGATTGGCGACAACCAGCAGAAGACCCTCGACTACGCGCGGGAGCATGGGCCGTTTCGGCCTAGGGACGTAGCCGGGCTTGGTGTGCACCCAGAGGACATCCGCCGGCTGTGTCGAAAGGGCCTTTTGATCCGCGCCGGCCGGGGGCTGTACGGGCTGGCCGACGCTGAACCGACGACGAACCAGACGCTCATCGAGGCATGCAAGCGGGTGCCCCAGGGCGTGGTGTGCCTGCTGTCGGCCCTGCGATTCCACGAGATCGGAACGCAGCTTCCCCATAAGGTTTGGCTGGCTGTCCCTTCCAAAGCCGCCAGGCCCCGTGTTGAGTACCCGCCGCTCGAAGTGACCTACCTGGCCGACCAAATGTATCGCGAAGGGATCGAGGAGCATCGAATCGACGGCGGCGGCGTGGTTCGCGTTTACAGTATCGCCAAGACGCTCGTTGATTGTTTCCGCTTCCGCAACAAGGTGGGCGTAGATGTGGCCGTGGAAGCCCTACGTGAAGTGGTTACGCACCGTAGAAAATACGGCGTTACCATTGGACAAATCTCCGACATCGCCCGAAAATGCCGCACGGGCGAAGTCATCCGCCCCTACATTGAGGCCATGATCGCATGACCAACGACAACGCAAATCTCGCCCAGTCCATACGTCCTGCTCCACCTGACCGCCGGCCAATCCGTACCCAGCACTTGGGCAGCGGCTGGACCGTGGAAAGTTTAATGCCAATCACAGCCTTCTCTCTCTTCTCATCGTTTCAAGATGGTCTGTAGAAGTTCTGTCAGGCGAAGCAGTGGTTCGGTGTTTTGCGGGAGCGGCAGTTTGACGTAGCGTTGGCCGGTAGTTTCGTCTGTGCTGATCAGGCTGGTCAGGGTGGTTGCGCTCGTCGGGGCCGTGCCCTGTGCTGTGTCGCTCGTTTCGCCAGACGTGACGGTTGTGCTTTGGCGGAGCGATTGGCCCAGTTCGTGGAGGAACGTCGCGCCGGCGGTGAGGAGGTCGCCGAGGGATCGGGCGGCGGCCTGCTGCCGGTCGGCTACGCCGACCGGGGCCGGGGTGTCTGCCAGAGCTGCGCCGACCGAGGTCGGTGTGCCGATTGGAGTGGCATTGGCTGGAGTAGTATTGACTATGGAGCCGGTCGGGGCGGCTGTCGCAGTGGCGACCTCGTTGGCGACGGTGGATGCCGATGGTGTGGAGGTTTCGGTTGACGTGGCTGTTCCGTCGCCGGTTGCGATGGAGCCGGTTGTTCCGGAGCCGGTTGCGATGGCGGCAGTGACCTTGCCCTTGCCGGTGTCTTTGTCGTCACCCTCGCCATCACCCCCATCATCGGCAACCATCGCCGGTGGTGGTGTGGTGGCGGCTTGTTCGACGCAGTTCATGAACTGGGTCAGGCGTGTACCGCCGAGGAAGACTTCGTTTTTGCCGCCGTCGAGCACGCCAGCGAACATGGACTTTTTGAATGTCAGCAGGCTGAGCATACCCTCCTCAATCGTGCCCTTGGCGATGAAATTCACCACCCGCACCGGCCGATGTTGCCCCAACCGATGCACGCGGCCAATCCGCTGCTCCAGCACGGCGGGGTTCCACGGCAGGTCCATGTTGATGACGACGCTGGCGTGCTGCAAATTCAAACCCACACCGCCGGCATCGGTGGAGAGGAACAGCCGACAGGTCGGGTCGTCGCGGAAACGTGTGACGAGTTCTTTGCGTTTCGGCCCCGGTACGCCGCCGTGAAAGAGCACATGCCCGATTTCGCGGCCGGCTGCGCCGACCTTCTCATGGCCAGTCTTGCCGTCCACAACATCGGAGCGTGGGCGAGACGCCCGCGTCACGTTGCGACCATTCTCGTCGCGTGCCGCTGCACGCTCCGCCAGCCGTCGCACAATCAACTCATGCGTGCCAAGCCATTGGCTGAAGATTACGACCTTCGTGTCACGATCCTCGAGGGCCTCTTCAAGCAGCGTCATCAGTTCATCAATCTTATGTCCGTGGTCGGTCTGCTTGTCGATCAGGAACGTGCTGTTGCAACTCATTCTCATGTTTTGCAAACCACAGGTCAGCCGACGCTGGTCCATCTCGGAAAGATAACCATACCGCCGCCACTTGGACACAATCTGGGCAACCATTTCGCGATTTTCCTCGTGGCAAGCCATCTGTTGATCGGTCATTGGTACGAAGAACCGCTTCTCAAGCCGCTCGGGCAATTCCTTGAGCACGGTGTCCTTCGTCCGCCGCACAAGGATCGGCGCGAGCGTGTGTTTGATGTCGTCGAGTTTTTGGTAACCGACCACGCGGCCGCTCTCATCAACATGCTGATGCGTCGCCAAAAACCGAAACATCGGCCCCAGCCGCTGACGATCGACGAACTCAACTATAGAATGCAATTCCTCCAACCGATTCTCCAGCGGCGTGCCGGTGAGGACGATGGCGTATTCCGAATCCAGTGTTTTGACGGCCTGCGCGGCGCGGGTTTTCCAGTTCTTGATCCGCTGGGCTTCGTCGAGAATAATGAGGTCGTAGCGACTTTTGGCGATGGCGTCGAGATCGCGGTGAAGCACATCATAATTTGTGATTGTATAGAAATCGTCGCCCGCGTAGAGGCGATGGCGTTCATGTGTAGGTCCTTGAACGACAACTGTTCGCCGGCCCGCGAATTTTTCGATCTCGCGTTGCCACTGATGTTTCAGTGAAGTCGGACAAATCACCAGCACACGACGAAGATCGGCATGCCGCGCAAGAATCTCCGCCGCCGCGATGGCTTGTATAGTCTTGCCAAGCCCCATATCGTCGGCAATCAAACACCGCCCCGCCTTCCGCCGCGAACAACGCCCCGGCCCGCTGGTACGGATACAAATCCACGTTCAACAGCGTGCCCAATGACTTGTCCGTCGCCCCGGCGGGAAAGGCCGCGTCAATACGGCCACGCCGTTCGGCGTCATCCCGAGCCCGCGAAACAAACGTCAACGCATCATCATAACACCGCACTTCGTGACTATACTCCGCCACCTTTTCAAGAAACTTATGAAGACCGCCCGCGCCGCTCGTGCCATTCAAGACCTTCGCCCGCAACACACCATCTTCATCAAAATAGTCTTCCGCGATCCGCTGCACCGGCCAGGGGCACTCGGTGCCTACCCGAAACATCACCGTCCGCTTCGCCCCATATCGCAAATATACTTCACTAAACGGCGGCTGAAACCCCGCCGCGAGCGCCGCCTTCCCGCCGCGCTTACGAGCCAACTTTGCCAACAGAAATTCTATATGTTTGCAGGTGCCGAGCGTGTTCACGGCGTAGTCGGGACATGAACAATAGTTCACACCAAGCCCCGCTCCGCGAATCGCCACCCGATACGTCCGCCCGGACTTCGGATTCGTCACCAAAAACTCCGAAAACCCCAACCGCCCGTCGCTTCCCGCACCAAAGTTGCCGCCAACCCCAGTGCCAGTATTGCCGCCAGCCCCCGCACCAGGACCACCACCAACACCCGCACGGGTGCTCATGCAAATTTCCACGCTGGCGCCCGCGCGGCCACCCGCACCCACACCGGCCTTCGCACCGATATGCCCGCCCACACCCACGCCGGCATCCATGCCAATCGGCTTAACCGCAAACCCCTGCTCTCCGGCAATCTGCCGCCGCAACGCCACCTGCCACGCCTCCAACGACACCCCCTCAGGCCGCCGCAACGGTGACACACGAGCCACCGCCGCCTTTTTCGACGCCTTCTTCGACACGTTCTTCGATACCTTCTTCACTGGAGCGCCTTCACGATTTTTCATATTTTTGCTGTTCGAAATCACGGAAGAAGCTTTCTTGCCGTCGCGCACGGTTCACCTCTGTGGCGACATTATAATGCGGTGACAACTTTTACAAAAGGCAACAATGTGATGTGTGCTCGCTCACACCAGTTGGGACAGTAATTGGGTGATCTCGCGTGTGGTGGTTTTGGAGACCTCCGCCTGGGCGGCGAAGGTGGGCCAATTGGCTACGGCGGATTGGGCCTGGTCGATGATGGCGGTGGCGTCGCGAGCGGCGATGTTGGCCTGTTCGGCCAGGCGGAGCATGTGTTGGCGGGTGGGGGTGCGGCCTTCGCCGGCGATGGTCATGGTGTGTTCGCCGTTGGGGCCGAGGCCTGGGGTGGGCAGCAGGTCGTAGGCGGGCGAGAGCGTCCAGTCGCCGGTGGCGTCGTTCAGGAGGAAGGCGAAATTTTTCACGTGGTCGTCGCGGTTGTGGGCCAGCACGTTGAAGGCCAGGCGGCGAAAGGTTCGCAACACGCCCTGGTGGTTCCGCGTCAGCAGGCTGGTGGCTTTGAGCAGGTCGGCGTAATCGGCGGACGGGATGCGGAAGTTGGATTGGATCAAATTGCCGAACGAGTGGACGTGATAACGGCGATTGTTCGTTTGCGACGTTGCCCGTGGCGCGGACGTCTCGCCCGCGCTGTGCGTTCCATTGGCCGAACCGCGGTCGAACCGTTTGACGCCGAAAAAACGGTCGCCCTCAGTCGTGGTGAATAATCGCGTCGGCGGCATGTCGATGCCGGCTGCGACGGCCATCAGGGAATAGGCGTACTCGACGGCCCCGGTGTCAGGCCCGTCAGTCTTGGCCGCGAATTTCACGATCCAATGCTCGTACCCCGCCGGTAGATCGTCCTCGCCGGAAATCACACCGCCGGTGTCGGAATTAAAACCCACCAGCACCTTCGGCCTGGCCCCGCCGGGCGAGCCGCCAGCCAGCAGCAACTGCGGCAACACGTCTGCCGCCGACCCGGCCAACAGTTCCTGCGATTGCCGAGCGAGGTCGTGCAAATCGAACATAACCGCGTCCACGTTTTCGCGGTCGGTTGGCGGGTGGTAGGTCAACGCACCCATCGTCCGCGTGCCCAGCCACGAGAGGCGGTCGAGCGGGCTGATCGCGCGGAGATTCAAGCCTTGCGAGCGGAAGTGGCGGTCCATCAGCAGCAGGCCCCAGCCATCTGGTAACGAGTCATCAAACACGCCCGGCAACGGCCCGAAGTCGCGGTCGGTGTGCTCGAACAAACCAGCATCGAACGGCAGGCGGAACGGCGAGAGGTTTAACCCGGTGGCCAGGAACGCCGGCGCGTACTCAAAATACACCCGGCCACGCTCTTCCGCCAACGTGCCGACGTGCAACGAATCGCCGCCACCGCCGCGGGTGAAATGGACTTCGAGTTTTTTCATATACAACCTCGCTCTCCAAGGCCACGTTGCATGGGCAACCCGTCTTCGCTCCGCTTCGACGCGGCAAGGATGCCCATACGGCTCACGGGCAGGATGCCCGTGCTACGTTTCAGGTCGCCTCTCATATCCGACCTCGCTTCGGAACCGGCATAACCGCCCGCTGCTCCAGTTCCTCAATACTCCGCGCCGCCGGCGGTTGAAACAACTTGTCAAACTCCTCCAGCCGAGCTAATGCGTGGGCGACCTTGAGCACCAACTCCAATGACGCCTTGCCGCTGGTCTCAAACCGCTTCAAAGACGCCGCCGTCACTCCCGCCCGCCTCGCCAACGTCTCCCGCGTCCACCCCTTCAGCAGCCGCAGGGTCTTGACACGCCCAGCCAGCAACGACCCCATCTCGGCGGGGCCAACCAGCGATAATGTGACCGAATTCATACTCTGATTATACTTCGGAATGTCTCTACAGTCAATTTTTTGTCTGTTATCATTAAAGTCGTCACAATAAAGACACTATATTAGCTAAAATCATTCACGTAAGAACGTTCTGCGTAGAACGACAGAAATTGTCCTTTTACGCAGACAATTACGGCGGCGGGATGAGGAGGAAGCAACTACGCCCTCCTCCCCCCATGTGGCTGCCCGTTCATGAGTTCCTTGTACACGAAGCACTCTGTCAGGTGATCGTTCACCATGCCGACCGCCTGCATGAACGCGTACACGATCGTCGATCCGATGAACTTGAACCCCATCTTTTTCAAATCTTTGCTGATCCGATCCGAGACCGGCGTGGCGGCGGAGATGTCTTTCATCTGTTTCCGATGGCCGATGATGGGCGTGTTGTTCACATACGCCCACAGCATGTCGCTGAAGCGGCCTTGTTTCTCTGTGACGGCGAGGAACGCCTTTGCGTTGGTGACGGCCGCGTGAATCTTCAGGCGATTTCGGATGATACCCTCATTGGTCATGAGGGTCTGGATTTTCGCGTCGCCGTAACGGGCGATCTTCGCCGGATCGAACCCGTCAAACGCAGCCCGAAACGCCTCCCGTTTTTTCAGCACAGTAATCCACGAAAGCCCCGCCTGCATACCTTCCAGAATCAACATCTCAAACAACCTGCCGTCATCACGAACCGGCCGGCCCCATTCGTGGTCGTGGTAGTCCACGTAAATGGGAATATCTGTTGGCCACGGACATCGGATTTTTTCGCTCATTGTGTCTCCCACCATTGCAGTACCCGCAGGGCTCGTAGGGTGTTCCAGCGGCTGGGTTGGTTGAGTTTTTCCAGTTTGAAGAATTCCTTGCCGCTGTGGTGGTTTTCGAGTTTCCAGCGGCCGTCGGGGTGCTGTTTGGAGCGAACCAGGTCGATCGCGTCCTGGAGGCGATCGTCGCGGGTGTTCATGCGGCGCAGGTGGTCCAGGCCGCGGAGGGCGTCCCAGTGCCATCGTGGCGGGAAGGAGAATTTCGTGAAGGCGGGGTGGATGATCTCGCCCGTTTTGTCGGACTTGAACAGCCGGTGCTGAAGAAGGAACTCGTGCGCCCGAGCAATTGGCCCAGCCACCCGTTTGGCTGCCTTTTTACCGCGGAATTCGGCGTAGTCCGCCAGGCCGTCCAGAACGCTGATCGTCGTGTGCAGCGAACTGTGGTGTGCATTGTGTGACCGTTGTTTGCAATTCCAGCCACCGTCGGCCATCTGTTGTTTCAACAGATGACCAACTATACTTTCGATCCGCTCGTCATGCCATTCATCCTGGACATCGAAGTACGCCAGCAGGCCCAGGTACATGCCCGGCAAACACAGGTCGAGCACCTCCCAGACCTCTGACGCCCGCTCCCGCTTCATCTTTTTGGCGTATGCCCGCGTCTCGCGGTCGAGGATGCAGGCCGCGGACTCGCGGCAGGCGGAATCATCGCGAGGCATCCCCATCGCGCGAAGGAGCAGCAGCGTGTAGGTGGTGGAGGTCCACTTGGGCATATATATCCCGCCGCCCCACATACCGGTCGTCGGGTCACGACGTTCCAACAATCGCCAACCCCAGCCTTCGGTAGCCACACGGGCCTGCTCCCGTTTCCACTGTCGCGGTGACGCCCCCAAAAGATCGCACATCACCTGCCACCGAATGGCCGGGTCGGCTTCCATGAGCCAGTTGATGGTGTCGCTGTGTGTCATATGAATGATTGTACAATCACGATCACGTGACGCAACAGCCGATGTCTGCTACAATACGGCCTGCCGTTACGAGCGAAAGGAGCCTTATATGGTCAACGCGAACAATCCGCTTTCGATTTCCGATGCCGACTGCACTCGCTGTGGCGAATGTGCCGCTGTATGCCCCGCCGCCCTGGTACGGGTTGGGTCGCGGGGGCCTCGCATTCTAGGCGATCCGGCGGCGTGTATGCGGTGTGGGCATTGTGTGGCGGTGTGCCCGACAAAATCGCTGACGCACGGCCTGTTGGTGGAGGACTGTCTGCCCCTCGACGATGCTTGGCGGGGTTCGTTCCGCCAAGCGGAGCAACTCATCAAGGGGCGGCGGTCTGTGCGGCGGTACGAGTCCACACCCGTCGAGCGCGAAGCGATTCTTCGGTTGTTGGATGTCGCCCGTTACGCACCGACCGGCATGAATTCGCAGACGGTGAAATGGCTGGTCGTGTACGAAGCCGATGCCGTCAAGCGGCTGGCGAGGTCGGTCATTGATTGGCTGCGGTCGATCCAGGCCGCCAACGAGCGCGTCGCGAGCCGATACGACCCCGCCGCGTTCATCGCCGCCTGGGACGCCGGTCACGACCCCATCCTGCGAGGCTGTCCGCACGTCTTGCTCGCCCACGGCCACCGCGACGACCCGCTGGCGGCAGGCTCGTGCACGATCGCCCTGACGACCGCCGAACTCGCCGCCGCCGCGATGGGCCTGGGCACCTGCTGGGCCGGCTTCCTCCACATGGCCGCCCAATCCTGGCCCGCCACCCAACACCAACTAAACCTCCCCGCCAACCACACCACCCACGGTGCCCTCATGCTCGGCCACCCGGCGGAACAGTATCATCGCATCCCACCCCGAAAACCGGCGGATGTGCAGTGGCGATGAAGGGGGACCTGTCTTATTTCACCAGTTTATTGGCCGTGAATTTTGATCTCCTTTTCAAGGTGCGGGCCGATTAATCCTTTCAGTTTTTTTACGACATCGTCTTCTCCATAAAGATTCTCGATGAAAGACACTGCGACAAGTTCTGTCACGTACTCCTCGCCAGACGCCATACACTGTTCGAGAACACCAAGGATGCGTTCAACGGGGCTTGCGAGGCCTGTCTCGCCCGAGCGCACTTGCCGCACGACATAACGCGTAACATCCCCCAAAAAGACATGAGGCAAAAGCTCGTCATTGTTACGGAGGTGCTCGTCATACGCGGACTGAAGTTCTGGCACCTGTTTGAGAAGTTGGTTCACGCATTCAATCGTAGTGGGAGGGATAATCATTGTCGGCTCCTCCTCCAGAACAACGCCGGTCGCGACGCATCTCCAGCCTTCATACAGGGCGAATTTTCGCCCCGGCTGTAACTCAGCCGCCGGAGCCTCCTTCACCAAGAAATAAACGTCAGCGATCCACTCGTACTCATGGAGAATCTCGACCTCCTCAACAACGAGCGACCAGTCCACCTCCTGCGGCGTGGCATCGGGCGGGTCTCTGAAATTCATCATGGTTGTGTAAGGATGCACGCCAGCCTCGGCACATCCAGCGGGCGGGGCTTTTCGTCCGCCTTCTTCTTTGGTTTTCCAACGAATTTTCGCCTTCATGATCGTCCAGCCCTCTTCTTCGGCTAACTTCGCGCGCCGCGCGACCGGCTTCATGGTGAATACCCTATCTCGTGCCGCCGAAAATATCCATACGAAAGCGGTGAGTTGTTCGTGTGGCGTATGAAAATTCCTCGGTACTTGCCGACAAGTACCGAAGTTTCTATCCTGTTAATCTCGTGGATGGCACTTGTGGAGAACGGTATGGCAGTAATTGATCATGGACAACGCAAAGGACCGATCCTGACGCCGTCGTCGTTGCCGTGTCTGGGCAATATGCCCACCATTAACATCACTGAAGGCTGCGTTCATGGTTGTGCCTATTGTTACACGCAAGGATACACGAATTATCCGGGAGCCGGGCGGGTTGTTGTGTTTGACAACATTCCTGCTCTGGTGAAATCGGAGTTGGTGAAAAAGCGTCGCAAGCCTGGCCGGGTGTATTTCAGCCCATCCAGCGACGCGTTTCAGCCACTACAAACCGTGCAGGACGTTGCGTATGAAACCATGTCCACGTTATTGCACGCGGGTGTCGAAGTGGCGTTTCTCACCAAGGGGGCGATCCCGGAACGGTTTTTCGATTTGTTTTCACAATTTCCGACAAAAATTTTCGCACAAATCGGTATCACGACGCTCGACGAGCGACTACAGCAAGCCCTTGAACCCGGGGCGGCGGCGCCCAGTCAGCGGCTGGGGGCAATAGAGAATCTGGTGCGGCTCGGAATTTCCGTTCGCGCCCGGCTGGACCCGCTGGCACCGGACGTGACGGACACGGAAGAAAATCTGACATCACTTCTGGCAGAATTAGCCAAACGGCAGGTCGAAAGCATCGCCGCCAGCTATCTGTTTTTGCGACCGGCGTTCGCTCAACGTCTGTCGGAACTATTGCGACAATTTGTCGTCGAAACTGGCCGCACCAGCCCATGGTCATGGCACCGCCTTGCCGACGGCGTAGGCGGCGGCCAGATGATTGATGTTGCGGAACGCCAGGCACGATTCCACCGGCTGAAAACGTTGGCGGAAAAACACGGGATTGACGTACACATCTGCGTCTGCAAAAATCCCGACTTGGGCTTGACGTCAAATTGCCGAATCGCGGGTTCCGATTCGCCGCAAGTCGGCACGGCCCCTCTTTTCGGCCCGATTACAGGAGACACACATGGCCTTTGAAATCGTGAAGGTGTGCAAGGAGCACGCGCTGGCGTTGCGGTTTGTTGGGAAGCGGTATGTGGACAGCGACCGCGTTGATGGCGGGTTTGGTGGGAAGTGGCAGGAGTGGTTTCGGAATGGCTGGTTGGTTGAGTTGGAGAAGTTGGGGCCGTCGCGGGCGGTGGAAAACGGCTGTCTTGGTTTGATGACGGTCCGCACGGACCCCAGCCAGGCCGAGTGCCCGTTCACGTACGGGTTCGCGTATTGGATCGGCATGTTGTTTCCGGCGGGCACCGCGGTGCCGGCTGGGTTTGAGCATCTGGACCTGCCCGAGAGCGACCTCGGCGTGGCGTGGATTCGTGGCGACGACCGCACCGGCGAAATCTACGGCCCGAACCCGCACTCCGCCGCCGAAGACAAACTGTCCGCCCACGGCTGGGCCACCCTACGCCAAAACGCCGGCGGCGACCGCACAATCGTCTTCTTCGAACGCTACAACGGCGAGCGTTTCACCACCCGCGACGAACTGGGCAATGTGATTCTCGACTACGGGTTCTACATCGAATGAACCGTTTGATCCCGCTTTGTGGCCCTTTGGCTCCGAGAAGTCGTTTGAATCGTTGCCGGCGGGCCGTTCAGTCTTCATCTGAGAGAGAGAAGGCTCCGGCCTTTGTCGGTCAGGCGGTATTTTTGCAGGCGGCTGTTCGGTTTACTGGGAATTGTGTATTCGATGAATCGTTCGT
>Ga0123353_10011584_pt1 | contig 12444 bp, 12 predicted proteins | sample TergutLab28metaG_3_FD_92763 | JGI IMG/M metagenome (GOLD analysis project Ga0123353, IMG submission 92763) | Labiotermes labralis P3 segment gut microbial communities from Petit-Saut dam, French Guiana - Lab288 P3 | ecosystem: Host-associated > Arthropoda: Insects > Digestive system > Gut ... | reverse complement strand
ATTCGTTAAAATGAAATGTTTTAACACACATTAAATAGGGAAAAGGGAAGGGGCCTAAAAATAATTTCGCAATTCTGAACATTTCGTTATACTGGCGTTCGTTACAGCGACATTTTACTGTACATACAGACTGTAATATGGTGGGGTTATGTATGCCTCAGCAACACTTAATTCATGTGACCTGTATGTGAAGAGTGTGATGTGCGATTGACAGTTTTCTTTTGTTCACAGAATATTTCAATCAGACCTATTATCATGCTTGCAATGGCAGAATGGTATAGCAGAGGAGACAGCGACCAAGCAAAGCTATCTCACATTTTAGACGTTGCACAGGATCTTAAGGTAATTAATAATCTTTCATTGTATGTGGTGCAGTTATGGTAAATGTCCTTAACCCTTAGACTTAGCTTTATTCTAAAATTGTAAATCATAAATTTTCATTCTAGGTTTATGAATTTGATTTTAAATTCTTCCAGGCTTTGTCAATGCTGCTGAACGCCCAGTCTTTTCCATTTGTAATTGACTTGGCATGTCTGGCATCACGGCGAGGGTACCTGAAGTTAGAGAAGTGGCTGACCGATAAAATTCGAGAACATGGAGAGCCTTTCATATCAGCTTGTGTGAAATTCCTACAGGTAAAATTTAACATGGCTGTGTTGGATAAAGTCCAGATGAAATATGTCATGGTTGTAGTTCTGGGTAAGAGGCGGGATAGTGTTGGCAGTATAGCGGCGAGGCCATGGTCTTGATGGTCCAGGATTTGATTCTTAGCATTGACAGGAGGTTTCTCCTAGCTCTGGGATCCACCCATTCTGTGTTTAAATGGAATTCTGGGTAAAGTAGTTGGGCAGGAGGCTGACCATTGATGTTCATATAGTGTCAAGACAGCAAATGAGTAGAATTGTATCTGTGCTTGCCCTGTTTGTCTTCATTGTGCTACAGGCATAGCGTAACCTTTTCTACTACCTTTATAGTTTTCATTTTTCTTTGTGATCCCAGTCATTTTCAAACAGTTGCAAAATTACATTGCAACAAAAGTTTAAATAACATAACTTTGATGTGGGAAAATGTAGAATTCTTGCAATCCATTCATTAGCAGACTGGTGGAAGAGAGATCAGACTCTATAAAAGACCAAAGGTGTGACACTCATTTCATGGTCATAACATGGTAGTAAATTTGTGGAGTTCATAGCTGCAAACTTCAGACAGCAGACTGCAGTGGGCAAATTGTGGTGTGCAAAGATTCTCAACGCTATAAGAGTGTTGTTAATGTGCTTTATGGACACCTCATGTTTCCTTTTCCATATTCCGAGGCATTGTTATCATTTTTCTCATAGAACTGTTACTAACTTTTTCTGCTGATGTGTGTGTGTTCTAGCGGAGGTATCCACAAATAATGGGCAACACTGTGAAGGAAGAGAACCTGCCGAAATCAGCGCAGTTGCCACATGAAACATTAACAACAATGCTTGCTAGTCTGCAGGGATGTGCAGGGTAGGTAGTTCTATACAGAAATGACATACTGCATCTGAGTTGTGTGGTTGGCAAAGTAACAAAGTAGCTACAGGCTGGATGATCCAAGGTTCAACTGCAGGCAGGACAACAAATTTATCTCTTCTTCAAAATGTCCAGACTGACTCTGGGGACCACCCAGCCTCCAGTTCAGTGGGTATCAGGGGCTCATTTCTCAGTGGTGAAGCAGCTGGAGCGTGAGACTGACCACACACATTTCTGAGGTTATGAATTAGTGGAGCTGTAACTCCATTGTTCTTTTATGCCTTCATGGTGTGCAGAGGGACACATTCATCTTTTACTGCCTCTGCAGCCATCACAGTTAATGCTACTGCTGTGTGCTCTACCTTCAGCCATGATACCTGGACCATTATCACCATGACATGGCAGATCTAATGAGCAGTTGCAGTTGCTAACAGGCTTTCAGCTTGAAAGTGGGGTGGGAGGATGGGGTTAGCTGTGCCTCACCATTGCACAAAGTGTTACAGAGGGATTCAGACTTGATTGAAGTATTTTGCACAGGATAGGGGCTAGGGCTGGCTTGTGTGGACATGGTAATTGTCTTGAGCAGTTGATCGACTGTCAGCTTCCTGACAGACACTATGCTTCATGGATTTAGGCACTTCATCTCGCTGTGGAGAACATGTCGGGTGTGTATTTCCGCTGCTGTGTTTTTTTAAACCTAGAAATGCACAGATTTGTTGTTTAAAGTTCTGATGTATATGCTTGTTATAAGTGTTTGTTGCTTATTGAGTACTTGCATGCACGAATTTTATGTTAATCATACCATGCATTTTCTCGTATTAAATACTTGCGTTTAGTTGAATCCTCCTTGAGAAGCTGATAGTTACCAGCCTTATCAAGAAATTCCCTCTATTTTGTGGAACCAGCAGGTCCATTACCCAGTTCACAAGGATCTACTACATGCACCTGTTCTGAGTCAGATTAATCCAGTCTGTGCTGGGCCATCTGCACATAGTTCTTTCAAGTGGTCTTTTTCCATCAGTCATGCCCACCAAACCATGTATGCATTTCTCGTCTCATGCATACATGACACGTCCCTCCCCATCTTTGTTCCGGAGGATGTGGCCAAGGCCAAAGCACTGTGTAATATTTCCCAACTTGTTATCTTTGTGGCTAGGAGTTACAGGTTAGTGTTTCCTGATATTTTGAAAGTGCTGCATTCTTGTGATAAACTGGCGAACACTAACCTCATGAGTGACAGAGTGTCGCGTTCCTGACACCTGAACTCTGACTCAGCACTGGAGATATCCTTTGTGGTATGGTTGCAAGCATACTGCTTCAATCTTCAGGGTACTTTGAACATTTACTCATTTATTTAGTGTTGTAAGTAGAATCAGGCCAGCACATCCATATGGCATGTCTGCCTTTTAGGCGTTTGCTTCATTTATTGGTCAGAGCGCTCATCTTCCACAGGAACATTAAATGTGGACCTGTTTTACAGGAATGTTTGTCAGGATTTGTCAGAGTCCATTCTCACAATGGTGGGTAATTGCAGCCTATTGCTAACCAAACCTCGACAGCCACCTCCCGGAGTCCTGCGACACAGAGGCATAGAGCCAGCATTCAATTCATCATCACTCGGAGGACAGGTAAACACATATCCTTAGCATATGACTGACCTGACCTTTACGTAATACATATGCTGTAGATCAACCCCCTCCACCCAACCCTGCAGCTGTTTCCCTCAACCCATTGAACTCCCCTGTATATCTTTCCACTTGTCTTGTCATTGTTTTTACAGGAATTTTGGTAATTACGGCCTTTTCTTCCAACGCATGCTTCGGGCTTGTTAACCTTTTGACGCCTAATGTCAACTATAGTGGTCGTACCGCACCGCGAACCTCTAAAGTTGCGTTTTAGGTATTTATTCAACAAATAGAGGTACTGAATATTTTAAACATGGTATGTACTCCCCTTTTTTTTCTCTTCAAAATGCAGTTTGTTAAATAATTCTAACATATTTGGTTTCTGTATTATTCACATTTTATATACAGGGTGTGCTAAAATTTAAAAAATAATTCCGGCGCCAAAAGGTTAACTAAATCCAAAAGGAACTGGAGAGGATACAGCGGTAGGCAGCAACTGAGAAGCGTCTAGCAACGAGCCATCCTTCAGACTTCTCGTGGCTTCAGCACGTCTTTTTTATTTTCTCCTCTTCTTTAAACATTTCAGTCAAGTTTTTAGGGGATATTTGTGTGTGTGTGTGTGTGTGTGCACGCGTGCATGCATGCGCATTTGGCATAGTGCAGTCAAGCATTGTCATTATTCTGCATTCTTTGCTGTGTAGTATGTATCTGAGGTTCTTTTCTCAATTTAGTGTTGAAATTTAAAGATGGAAGATGAAATTCACCTAATACTCTAATTTATAATGTACAAAAAATTTTATTTTTCATCTTCTGAGTAAAGGAATACTTAATTAACTACAAGACTCAACAAGAGTATGCCATACATGGTAACTGCCAGATTAAACGTTGTAATATGCCATAGTAACTATCAGATTGAGTGTTGTAATATGCCATGTTAACTGCCAGCCTTAACATGTCTGTGGTGGTCTTTAGTCTCCCGTGGTGGGATAGAGCTTGTGGCATGTTTACTGTTAATTCAGAAAATTGTTGTATCATTTTCTTCTATATCCCAGTGCGATCATTACCCATCATACATTATCAACAAAGCTGTAATGTTTTCTGACTTCTGTCAGTTGCCACTTCCTATTAGCTAGTTGATCAGATTAATGTAGCCCGCTGAGCCCACTGCCAACATGTGGCAGACTAGTAGCAGGAACTGACAGTTAATGGGTGTACAGTGAAACAGCAACTCTGTATTGTGTCCTAATGCTGCTTTGTGTCATTCTTACATTTCGCATGTGTTTAGAAGAGCCTTATCTCTTTCTCTTCCAGTTGTACCAGCAGGTTCCACAGGTGGATCCTATAGCTAATATGGGTTCAAGTTTGGCCAGTATCAATCTGACTGGCGCTGCCACAGGGATGGGACCACCCAGCAGTTCTGCTTTCAACCTGCCAGGTGCACTGGGTCCGTTAGTTTCTACACCAGGATCGCCGTCTAGACTCATGGGTCCTTCCCAGAGTCCATTTCCTCTTATTTCTTTAGGTTCTCAGTTGCAGCATGCCGGACCTGTTGGAACACAGGTTGGACCTGGGCCAGCTGCTACGTCACTCGTTTCTGGTGTTGGGGTTAGTGCCATTGGAGCACTTGGAGGAAGGATAGGCCCACAAGCTGGAGTGGAAAAGTCACGGTTAGGTACGTTTCAAGTTTCACAAGGCTAAGGATGGCCAGATTGTGTATATTAATTTTGTACTGGTCGTCCAAGGCTGTCTAGTCTATTTCGCAATGTGAAGTTTGTACGGTGAGGGGTTGTTAGCCGAGTCTAACACCCAAGCTGGAAGGCAACTCCCTTGTAGCTGTCTGTGACAGCTTATTCAGTATATTTGTAGTGACAGTTTATTTCTGGAGGCCTTCTCGTCTGTCCACAACGTGCGTACACAATATGCTGTAATGACAGGGACTTACTTGTGAACACAGTAAATGAAAGGCTGCATAAAATATGGGAACTTCCTTAAATAGCTGAGAAACTGTTAGCTTATCAAGAAGGATTCTGCTGTATGGAGTTAGTTGGTAGTGATTGTTAGTGTCTGACAACTGACAGCTGATGTCACACTTTATGTTTAGGTTTGGCAGCAGTAGTAGAAAAACAATGTGGGCAGTGACAGATTGAAGAAAGATCCAGAAATGTGTGTGTGTGTGTTGGGAAGTTAAAAGATAACTGGTGATGCTTTTGAGAAAAAGTAAAAATGACCTGTAAATGAAAATTTGAGTCTTCTGGGATGTTGCCCTATGTCAGCAGGTAAACAGCTGCCTGTTGACATGATGTAACTTCCTGGTAGATTTGAGTCTTCATCTGTACTGCTGTTAGAACCCCTAATCTCACATCTGTTATATGCTGATTCATGAGCATTTCTTGTCTTTGTTGCAGGTGAAGCTTCAAACATCTTCTCAGAGATGTCACAAAATGTGTCGAAGGAAATTGAAGACGAAGCTAACAGTTATTTCCAGAGAATTTACAACCACCCACCACATCCAACATTATCCATTGATGAGGTTTTGGAGATGCTGAAGAAGTTTCAGCATTCGCCAAATAAGAGAGAGCGAGTAAGAAACACTTTTATATGTAACCATCTTGATTTCTTGCAGAGGAATGCATTTGAATCCTGTATGAACTCTTTTTATTTTGAGCTGAATCTTTTTGCTGGTATCTACACTGTTCAGAAGTGGTCATTCTTGTACTTTTTTGGCTTTGGCGAAACATTTGCTGTGACTGCAAATTTGATGTTCTCACAGTGGTGTTGCCGAAGTTGCATTTCTCCTGGGATGTGACACTGTGTTCTTGCGCAAGTGGTTCCTGATGTTTTGTGGTATTATAGTGCCTTCCCCTGAAGGGTCAGGTAGTTCAAGAAGAACTTGAAGGTGATGGAACAGGGATCCTTACAATTGTCAGGAGCATTTAGCCCAGTGACACAGGGTCATATCCCAGAAGATTTGAGTCTTTGCTGTTAACTCTTGGTGTATTTGCATATCATGCTCCAAAATCCTGTGTTTGCAGATCATTAAAAATCCATATGAGAGGATAAGCAAAGGGAATGAGTTGAGTCATGTGTTACTTGTCTCCCAAAACCATCAACATCTGTGTACCCACACCAAGCCCTCCATCCAGCAATCCTGTTTTTGTTTTCAAACTTTCTTCAAAGTTTGTTTTGTACATAAAATTAAAGCAGAATACAGACAAATGACATTTGTGAAAAACTGGCACCAGTTGGTCATTGTATTACTGACAGTGTGTGAGTAGATGTAAGACTGGCATTTTAAGGTTACAGTCATTCCACTAGTTCATAATCTTTATATTTTAAAGGTGTGCAGTTCATTAGTCATGGGTTGTATCAGGTAAGGAATGGAGTACAAGCCAGAGAGACTTGCATATTCTGGCTGCTTCCATGCAGATGCTAGAACAGGGTGTTGCTGCTTGCCCTACTTCACAGTTCGTAGTGTTTCATTCATTCATTAGTATTCAGCCCTAGAGGCCGGTCCGGCAGGAACCAGAGCCCGGTTATGGAACCGATGTGGCTGTTGGCACACTGCATCCTAGGCAAGTTCTTGGGGGTAGTTTGCCATTGCTTTCTCCCGCCTTTAGATGTTCCCACTTTCGCCGCCATGTGCCTCTGCGTCCTCGTAGTGTTTATTGCATCTTAATTCTATGCGCTGGTGGCTGTGTCATGGCTCAGGTGGTTAGTTGGCAGCCTTTCAATTGGAGGCAGCTCAGGTTGAATGACAGGCCAGTCCATGTGGGATTTGTGGCAGACAGTGGTATTGGAACAGGTTTTTAGCTCAGACTAATATCATTTTCGTCTGTCAGTAACATTCCCATACTTGTTCATCTATCACTGATGCTGCATAATATTCACATCTGGCAGCATCATTAAATAACATAAATGATCTATGTCATCTGCAGGTAATGCAGCATTATGAAATAGCCTGGAGGTACAATACTTAATTCCAAAATGTGTTTGGAATTTCTTTGAATTGGGACACCATTTTAAATTATCTGTTTTGCACAAATTGTGTTGATAATTGGGATTCATATAGGTATAAAGTATTAGCATCTTGATTCTTTGGAGTTCCTTGTGATTCTTTCCTAGTTGGTACCTCTTGTAGCAGGAACATTGTGTGTGAACTGCAGCTGGAGTCACAAATCGGAATGTATGTTAAATCATTGCCCTTTTTCTTGCAGGAGGTGTTCAACTGCATGTTGCGCAATCTGTTTGAAGAGTACAAGTTCTTTCCCCAATACCCAGATAAGGAACTGCATATCACTGCTCAGTTGTTTGGTGGAATTATTGAGCAAAGTCTTGTTAGGTATGTTTTGTTTACACACTTAATGCTGTATGATCATAATATTATCTTATATTTTAGCTGTGTTTTATCGGTTCATTTTGTGTGTGTATTGTCAGCTGGTACCAAACTTGTTGGCTAGGGCAGTAATGCTTCAGGAAATGTTCTGATTTGGAACTTGGTGCAGATATAAGCTGTCTTGAGTGAGGTCATGGTTTTATACAGTTCCTCCAAAGCAGTGTTTATGTTGTACCTCAGATTAGACTCCGACCAGTGATTCATACTTTCCACCGTGTTTTCTCCCAGTTATTTGACCCTTGCCCACTGGCAGTGGCCACTCATCTTGAGACTGTCATGCCTTGCATTGTATCTGGCCAGCTATTTAATAGCTTGTATATTGTTATGAGCCTGTCCATTTTGGCAAGCTCAGATTGGAGTTCAGTACAAGTAGGGTCCTGTAACAGTGTAAGGAACCCTGGATTTCATTTTAAAAATAAAACAGTTTATTCCAGAATCATAACAAAGTATGAAAAATAGAACTATACAATAACTCAGAAAGATTGAAAGTTTTTGTAATAATGTACATACATTTTTTAAAAGCATAAGATAGATGAAATAATGAGATGAAAACATCTCATTCCATAAAGCATGGAAACTCTCAGCCTCACATGATGAAAGACAGATCTTGACTGAGCTTGAGAGCAGTCTGCACATTGGTGGAGGGGTGGGGGTGCATTTTGGAACAAGCTTGGCATCCCTTTGTTCTTGTTATCAGAACTGGTCACACACATCAATAATCTGCTGTCTGTTCATATGTGCTGGAACTGTTTCATTAACTTTACTGTGCTGTTTAAACTGTAGCTGTTGGTGGGTTCGTAGTCAAGACTTTATACACGTTTGTGACTTGTGTAACTTTTTTTTTTTTTTGGTCAACAGCAACTATGTGACATTAGGATTGGCCCTGCGTTTTGTGCTGGATGCCCTCAGAAAACCAAATACGAGCAAAATGTATTACTTCGGAATTGCAGCCCTTGACAGGTTTAAGTCTCGGCTGAAGGAATATCACAAGTACTGTGAACATGTTGCAGCCATCCAGCATTTCTGTGACTTCCCTCAGCACCTAATAGAAGTACGTATGTCTGTTACCATAGTGCTCTGAAAGTCTAGTGGTTAATATGAGTACTGCCAAGTTTAATGCTAAACACTCTGCATTGTGCCCATACACAGTAGCCGTGTGTCCTATGTGATTCTCGCAGTAATCTAATGCTGTTCCCTTACACAACTTTCACTGGTTGGTCTCTCCAGGAAGAGCTGTTCTGTTTGAGGTACAAACTGAATCCTTATTTGTAATGTGGATTCATAGGGATAATATAGTCATACAGGCTCAGGATTGACTTTTGCTGGGGTTGTAGTGAGATTAGAACAAATTGGAAAGGGAACGGAATTTCACAAGTTGTGAAATTACTGAAATTCTGCTTTTTGGTATTGTTTATGAGGATGCTGCATTAAATAGAATAAAATCCTTTGTATGAGGGTGTATCCACAAGTTTCGAGACTGAGCTGGTAATGAAACATATGCTTCAGTGTATGGGATCTGGACAGGGTGCTGCTGAACATACCAAAGTGCATTGAAAATGGCCACAGAGATGCCCCTACTTTTCTGGTGAGTTCATGAAATGGAGCTTACTTGTGTACTGACATCCTTCTCAGTGTCTCCCACTAACCCTGACTGTTCCATCTCCATTCCCCTCGCCTGGCTGAGGCGTAACGACATTTTGTAAGTGTAAGCTGTAATGGTAATTACCAATGTGGGCAGGTTACCACTACTGTACCTTCCAAAAACTTCACACTACTACTTAATTTTTGCTTTTCTCTAAAATGATTATTTTGGGAACATAGTAGGGGAGGATCAAGAATTCTGAACGACTTATGCAGTAACACAACGCCACAAGGAGCAATGCATCTGATAGAGCTGTACGTTGGTGATGTGGGTGATGCTTAGGAATGATAAATGAAGTTTTCATTCCATTGTGTTTTTTGTAATTTGGTTCAGGGCCTTGGACATTTGTGTTTGGGTTAACAGAGTCATATTTCCAAATTATGTTTGCATTGTTTGCAGCAGGAAGTTTGGTATAGTGACATGCTACGGTCTGGACAGTCCGGGGATCGAATCCTGGTGTGGGGCAAGATTTGGTGCACCCATCCAGACCAGTCCTGGGGCCCATTCAGCCTATTGTGCAATGGGTACTGGGTCTATTTCCTGGGAAAAACGTGGCCAGAGCATGGCATTGACCACCCACCCCCATCTAGCACTGAGGTTAATGAAAGAGTAGAGATATACTTTTTCTCCTCCTCTGGGCCTTCATGGCCTGTTTTAGGGTGAAAATTACCTTTTTTACATTCACAACAGCAAGTGTGATTCAAGCTTATATCGACTAACTGGTCAGCCTTGACAGAAGGGTCAGTGCTGAAGGATTTAAATTATTTTAAATCACTGTTTTCAAGATAGCCAACAGGGAGGTTTGAATTTAAAAAAAAGAGAGAGAGAGAGAGGAAGCCCTCTGAGCATGAAATTCATTTCTGGTGTAGTGTGAATATTGAATACTTATGCAGAGCATAACCATCGGTGTATTGTTACTCTCTGTAGCTTTTTCTCACATTTGGCATGCAACTTTAATTACCGATGTCAGTAATCTTGGTCCAAAATTACCTTCGTTTGAGATTTTCCTCACTCTGTTGTTGAAACACACAGCTGTCCATGAAAGGCGCAGTGTGTTGTGAATCAACATAAGAGTAATGGACAGACTTTCCACCCAGTATATCATCATTTAACTGCACTATAATGTTGTCCATACTAGCTACTCACCTGTTTAACTGTATTTTTCTTAACAAATGCTGCGAGCGAGTTTACCAGCTCAAACGTACACCTGCCCAGCTGCACCATCATAGCGGCGTTGTGAATGTGTTTCAGTTGTACGTGCTGCATATGTGGCAATGATTACGTGACATACAGCAGAGTGTGATGTGATGTTTTATTCTTGGATTTGTTTAAAGTATGTGGAATTTGGCCTTCAATCACAAGAACCGCCACACAGACCACAGGGTCCAGTTCTGCCAGTTACTCTGCAGTCCATCCTGACTCCCATAGCAGCTGCTACAACTGCATACAAAACAGTTACATCAACAACAGTGACCACTACAACAACTGTAGCTAAAACACCAACAACTGCGCCAGCACTAGCAACACGAGTAAGTGGGGTACGCACTCATTTTGTTTTGTTTTGTTTTGTTTTTCCCCTTTGTTCTGTCTTTCTTTGTAGTGTATCATTCCTAATTATAGAATTAACCCCTTAAATCCAGTGTTTACACCACTGTGTTTAACATACAGAAATCCTACATTCTGTCCACAGAGTGTATTTATGGGTTTTGTATGGATCTCAGAACAAACAGCAGTTATTTCCCTATACAGCATTGACTGACTGGTTTGATACTGTCCATCCCATTGTGTTGAATAATACATAAAATAACACTCCATACTCCATCTGACTCTACCTTTATTTATTATTGCTGTTCAAACAGTACACAATTCATTCAAATCGATCAACTCAAGGCAAAAATATTTACCCTGAGTTTTAAGTTTTTGTTTTAAAAAGAAACACCTGTTGACGATCAGCTTTATTGAAACATTTAGTATTTAAACAGTGATAATAAATGACAGATGTGTTAGATGGAATACGGAGTGCTGTTTTGTATTAACTAATTGGATTTTAGAACTGAATCGGAGTGTGTTTACTGCATGGTACGGACTGTATCTTTATGTATAATTCAGGTTAATACTTATCCTAGCCACATCCCTGGCATAGCTCATTCAGTATAGAGACTGGTGGGACCTGGATTATGGGCTTCTAGATTAAATTAGTGTGTTTGTGATAGTGTTTGTGCGGGGGCACTAAAGGACCTAATTCATGTGAATAACTGAAACCATTATTAGAAGAGAAATTGCTGATGTCAGCAAATGTCTTTGGAAGTTGTGAGGCCTGCGTAGAAGCAGGACTTTGGCATTTTGAGACATTCTATGAAACAAGATAAGTTGACTGTATTATGTCATCATCCCACATAAATTTTATAAATCATTCTGTACAGTGTTTTTGTCTTCTAATTGTAATACGAAAACAGTAATAATTTGGTCCTTGGACCACACTTTGATAACTGATGGTATAAAAGTATGCTGCCGCCTCCATCATCTGTCAGTAATAATTTGTGTTAAATTGCCTCCATTCATGATTTTCCTTTGGTTAATGTTGAAATTCACTGCTCCTGAAAGGAAACTTAAATTGGCATTTCATGATGTGTTTATCTGAAGGCATGTGTTCTGTCAAAAGCATGTTGTCATTTTCATACACGTTTTTCAGCCATCAATTGCCAATGCCACAAATATTGATACACTGTTGGTAGCAACTGAAAAAGAGGACAAGATGACAGCTCCACCTGAAGCCCTTCAAGATAAAATTGGTTTTGTCTTCAATAACCTAAGCCAGCTAAATCTGCAGACAAAGGTGAGTTGAATCCATTGTAATAGTACAAATGTTTTGGATTGTAAGATGCACTTTTTCTTGAAAATACTATGTAACATTCTCTTGTGTCTTATTGTACAAAGGTGAATAAAATATTTTTTCTCTAAATATGTCTTCTGAAATCTTGGTATATCATATGGTCTGGAGAATGGCATGTTTATTTGTTTCTGCATGTAACTCTATCTGTCACCATATACAGTAGAATACCAGTATAACAAAATTTTGGGGACCTCAGAAATTAATTTGTTATAGTGAAATTTTGTATACTGAAATAAGTCAATTCTCAAGAACTCACCTGTTGTTATATCCATTGCAGGATCTACATTACTTCAACATGAATTTACAGATAAAAAAGCTTAATATTTATTAGATAAGAGGAAAATTAGGATATACATACATGAAGTAATGATATACAGTAATTGCAAGAGGTTTT